>Ga0208357_1000301_pt1 | contig 40230 bp, 43 predicted proteins | sample NGESurdeep092012_6_FD_184487 | JGI IMG/M metagenome (GOLD analysis project Ga0208357, IMG submission 184487) | Arctic peat soil microbial communities from Barrow, Alaska - NGEE Surface sample F52-2 deep-092012 (SPAdes) | ecosystem: Environmental > Terrestrial > Soil > Wetlands > Peat ...
TGTCGGCAAGTTGGTGAAATTCTTCGCGTGTCATGGTAGTATGGGTTTAGTTTCCCAAATTTATTCTTTTTTTTGTCGCGACATTTTGAAATGCACCCTTTATAATGAGAGGGCAATTTTTCTTATATTTGTGGTCTAGCTTTGCAGCTATAAAGCATTAAAAAATCCTGGTGAGTTATTCGGTGAGTAAAAATTTTTAACTCTCTAAAAGCATTGATTTAACAGGGGTTTCGTCGGATGGTTCGAGTCCCTGCAGCTCCACTTTAGCACCAACAAAAATTATCAAAATCCCACAAACACTACGTTTGCGGGATTTTTGTTTGGTGAGCATTCATTAATGCAACCATACCTAAATGAACGCGCAGAGGTGAGTAAATTAGAACTACACGCCGACTTTCGTTCGTTGCAAGCTTTGGTACCAGAAAAAATTTCTGACGAGGAAATCATTCAGATTTCTAAGGGCATTTATACCCGTACAAAAAACTGGCAATACATTTCAACAAAGACCTATTATCTTCTCAACATTCAGTTATCAGAAGAACAAAAAAAAGTCATCAAAAAAGAAGTAAATCAAACAATTAATGAAATGTATTACCACGATAAAAATCTTTTCCAATCAATAAACCACACCAACCTCCATAATCGTTTGTGTAAGAAATTAGCAGTAGCGAAATATTTAGAATACTTAATTTAAGTTGCTGAATTTCATTTTATATTCTTTGGGAGTCAAACCTGCAACTTTTTTAAAGATGTTTCTGAACGCTTTTACATCGGAGTAGCCAACAGAATACATTATCTCATTTACATTTTTTCTGCCTATTTCAAGGTCACGTTTTGCGACTTCAATTTTTACTCTTTGAATATATTCATTAGGCAAATTGTTGGTGGCTTTCTTAAATCTTCTGATAAGACTGCGTTTGCTGATATTAAATTTCGACGATAAAGATTCTATTGATATTTTATTATTGATATTTGATTCGATAAATTCTTGAATCTTTTTTATTTCATTGTCCGGGTGATTTTTTTGTCCTTCAAAAAGAATAAAAACCGACTGGCTTTTACGATCAATATCAATTTGTAATATCTTGGCACAATACATAGCTGCCTCCCTTCCATTATATTTTTCTATCAGGTACAAAATGAGATTTAGCGATGAGGTAGCTCCACCTGCAGTGTATACACCATTGCTATCAGTAATAATATTATCGGAACACAATTTAATATTCGGGAACATTGCTCTAAAAGGCTCTTCAGCCTTCCAGTGAGTAGTACACTCTATATTTTTTAAAAGCCCGGTGGCTGCCAATAAAAACGTACCGGTACATAAGCTGGCAACCTCTGCTCCTTCTTTGTATTGCTTGACGACCCATTTAATCAGCGTTTTATTTTCATTGGTATTGCAATTGCTTTGTTGACTAATGCCCGGAATAATAATCAAATCGGGCTTATAAGAACGTTTAATATTGTCAATTTTAATTTCCAGATGACTGTTATGCAAGTCTTGCGAAGCATTTATCCCTCCTATTTTTATGTTATAAAAATCATTACCTGAAATATTTTTCAAGAACTGGTTTGCCATTTCGAAAACTTCAATTGCCGAAAATAGAGAAGTTGGTTTCAATACTGCATCCGGTATTAAAAAAATAATATTTTTCATAGAGCAAATATACTGATTTGGCACTATTAACCCTATATAATGTCAATTTTACACCCCATATATGCTAATTAGAGCAATTACCTTTGACAGAAGGAAGTAGGTTTATTAAGGAAGAAATTTTATACAATTAGCTTTTATAAAATTTACAAGGATAGGGATTCTAAAAATTAAATTATATGAAACAGTGTTAAGTATGAAATTAGTAGGATAAAATGAACAAAAATTTAAACGGGAACAGCGAAAACCGAATAGAGTAGGCAGAAATTAAATTAACATGAAAATGAAAAAATCAATACTTATTTTTTTCGTGACTGTCATGACAGTTAACGGACTTTTTGCACAAGGCACGGAGAAGGAAAAAGTAGTCAGGGCTTACTATACAGGCTTTGAAACGCACAACTGGAACTTAGTAGCGAGCCAGCTGGCAGATGGATTTACATTCACAACTCCCATAAATGACCATATATCAGTTAAAGAATTCAAGGACGAATGCTGGGGCACTAATCGATTTACGAAAAAGGTTCACTTTATTAAATGGGCTCAAAGCGGTAATGACCTGGTCCTGCTGGTCGGGATAAATACAACAGATAACAAACTCGTCCGCAACGTGGATATTTACACCTTTAGCGGAGGGAGGATCAAATCCATTGAGGTATTTTTTGGGCGAGGCTCAAAATATCCAGGCAACACAGAATAAAATACAGTCTTATCATTCGCCTGGTAACAGAAGCACGAACGCACACCTGCATTGGCATTATGTCAGCGGACGGGAATTGGAACTTCGATTTTTCATTAACCGTAAAAATAATTTTATCATGACTACAACTGGAATTAACGGCCAAAATTTTTTATCAAAATCTGAAACTCTCAAATATCCTGAAGAGACAATTTTGAAAATGGATAGGTCGCAAACTTTATTATTGAACAATACATTCAGTAACAAACAAACAGATAATTTTTTAAAATTTGAAGGAAGAAAAAAAACAAGGCTTCTCGTTAAAAGAGGCGTGACTAATATTTCGTTGCTGCTTACCGACATCGCAGTAATTTATACCGAAAATAAATTAGTATATGTAATTGACCGCGATTCAAAAAAATATTCGATAGATCAAACATTAACCGAACTTGAAGAAAGCCTTGATAATACAATTTTTTTTCGGGCTAACCGCCAATATATCATCAATATTAATTTTGTAAAAAGCTTCAAAGCGTACAAAAAAGTAAAATTAGTTGTTGATATTGAAATTCCGGAATTGAAATATCCTGTGATTATTAGCCAGCATGTAGCTCCTGCTTTCAAAAAATGGATGAACGATGCTTAGAAGCTGTTTAAAAATAGAATTCAGGAAGTATTACAATGACAACGTTAATCTTTTGAAACCATTAAATGTAAAAGACAATTCAAATGAAACCGAATTTAGTTTTAATACAAATTGGTTTTTAAAAGAGAAAGGAATTGCTGTCGTTGATTTTTATACTTCCAATACTAAATTGGATAAGCTTATTGAATTTGTAAAGAAAAGGTATTTTCCAATTTTAGTATCTGTAGGAGTAGATAATACATCATTTTGGGTAAGCGAAACCAGTCTGAACGATTTTGCTGTCTTACCAGTTTTTCAGGACAAAAATCTGTTGGTTCAGATAACATTTTATAAGGATGAATTAGAATATCAAACTAAAGTGAAATTTGTTGATTCAAAAATGAGTGAAGAACAAAAAATTGATATGGGCGATTTAGTAACTTTAAAAAAAACATTGATTGTTTGCCCAACTAAAAATCGTTTCTCGTAATATAAAAAGAGAATGAATAAACAGACCAGGCTGACTATTTTTATTTTCTGTATCGTCAAGCTCACACTTCATTTAATTGCAGATAGCCATTCTGGTTTTCAGAGCGATGAATTTTTGTATATTGAATCGGGTCGACATCTTGCTTTTGGATATCTGGAATTTCCCCCGTTGACAGGTTTGTTAGCCTTTATCCAAAACCTGTTCCATTCCCATTCAGTTTTCGTTTATCATATTTTTCCGCATATTGCTATGCTGCTCATTTTTATTTATGTGGGCAAAATAACTGTGGAACTCGGTGGTAAAAACATAGCGGTAATTATTGCATTATTTTGTCTTTTGATTGCACCAGGATTTGAAGGGACTCAACAACCATTTGAACCTGTTGTTTTCAGCCAATTGTTTTGGGTACTTTGCTTTTATCAACTCACAAGGTTCATAAAACACGGCAATAGAAAATATTTATGGTATTTGACTCTATTCACTACCCTATTTTTTCTGACAAAATATGACGCATTATTCTTCGCTTTTGGTTTATTGTCTTTATTGTTCTTTGGGAAAACAAGGGTTGCGTTGATCAAAGGTAAATATTGGCAATGTTTGATTATCTCATTTTTGATTTTATTGCCGAATATTATTTGGCAATATGTAAATGATTGGCCTGCGCTACAAATGTTTCATCGGCTGTATGAAACCCAATTGGATGATGTAACGCCGTTACACGTACTGCGCGATTTAATCCTATCAGTCAACCCTTTTGCTTTTATACTGATGCTGTCTGCTTTGATTTTTATGTTTGTCAATAAAAGAGATAAAAGCCTTTATTTACCACTTGCCTGTTCAATTTTATTATCCGTATTATTTCTCGGTTATTGTAAAGGGAAAGCCTATTATTTCTTTCCGGTTGTTCTTACCATACTTCCATTCTGCGGTATCTTTCGGGAGGGTCTCTTACTATCGAAAAGGAAATGGTTATTTTATCCTCTGAGCTTTATTTTATTAATCGGCGCAGTATTGATTCCTTTCGGAATGCCTGTCTTTTCTTTTCCTCATTATCTTAATTCGGTTTTTAAATACTCCCCAAAAGAAAAGAAAAACGGAAAAGACGTACTTCCTATTCAAGAATATATTGCAAAAGAAAAATGGAAAACGATAATGCAACAATTGCAATCTGTGTATGACAGCCTACCCGAAAATGAAAAAAAGAATTGCTTAATCTGGGGGAAACATTATTCGCAAGCAGGAGCGGTCGAATTGTTTAAAGACGAATATAGACTTCCAAATGCCTTTTCGTATCACGGAAGTTTTTATACCTGGGCACCTACGGGTAAAATGCCCGAAACGGTTATTGCTTTTTGCTATAACGATGCGGGTGATGATTTTTTTAATCCTTTTTTTGAAGAAGTAACTCCGGTAAGAAAAATTTACAGCGACCATGCAAGCTCTGAAGGCTGGGTTGTGCAAACAATTTACGTTTGCAAAAAACCAAAGCAGAGCTTTGATAAAATGAAGGAATTGTTTAAGAAAAGAATATTTGAATAAAATCTACTGTGATTTGTAATCGTGAAGGCTTATCTGCGCCTTGCAGTATTGCTGATTGTAAATCCGCCGATACGTCTTCGACATTACAAATGTCAAAGAGCAATTTCTATGCACTAATAAATAAATTTTTAGAATAATTAATTTAATAAAGTGTTATTACAATTTCATCCTGATTTTTTTAAAATTTAAGAAATTTATTTTCTATTTGTCATGGCAAGTAAGTAATCTGTCACTTAAAAACCGCTATTAGTACTAATCAATTTTTTATATCCCAATTTTTATGACCTTTATCGATTTATGAAAAGATTCTTATTACATGCAGCCTTCTGGATATGTTATTTGCTCATCTTCACATGGATTACGTTTCTTTGGGACAGGGCTACATTAACTCACCTTTCTTCTCAACAAATTATTTTCATAGACTTGAAATGTGCCCTTATCTCCTTTATACCTCAAGCTTTATTTGCTTACTTTCTAGTTTATCTTGCTATTCCTGCGTTTGTCAGGAAAAGAGTCCACCCAATTTATATTGTATGCGTTGTTTTGATTGCCCTTTTTATATCTGCTGTAATTGACGGGGCTATTACAAACTATATTGAGATTCCTTATTTTTATAATTATACAATAAAAAAAGTTCAAATATTAGATCTACAAGGATTAACAACTTCCATATTGTTTTTTGGACTTTCTTCCGGTTCAATGCTAACAATAAAAATGGTTCGCACCCAACTGGCAGCTAAAGAAAGGGAGAAAGAATTAATAAAACAGAAATTGGAGACCGAATTATTGTATTTGAGGAATCAAATAAACCCTCATTTTTTAATGAATACGCTCAATAATATTTATGCGCTTGCAAGAAAAAAGTCGGATGATACACCTGAGGTGGTGATGAGGCTTTCAGAATTATTAAGATTCGTATTGTACGAATCAAACGGACAATACATTGCATTAAAGAAAGAGATCGGCATGCTGGAAGATTACCTGGCATTGGAAACCATTCGCTATAACGATCGGCTATCTATAAAATTTACTAGGGATATTGATTCGGATTTATATAAAATAACTCCTTTATTATTGTTGCCATTTATTGAAAATGCTTTTAAGCACGGAATTAGTGAAACAAGGTTTGAATCATATATTTCAATAGACTTAAAAGTGCAGAATGGGCAATTAAATCTAATGGTGGAGAATACAAACGATCATGAAAAGTCTGCTATTCCTGTAAGTAACATAGGGCTTCAGAATGTAAAAAGACAATTGGAAATTACCTACAGTGATTATAAGTTGAACATAAATAATGGCGATAATTTTTTTAAAGTTGATCTGTTTGTAAATTTGAATAGCCATGTTGAAATATAGTTGCATCATCGTAGAAGACGAACCACTATCTGCTGAAGTGCTTACAGACTATGTAAAAGAAGTTCCCTTGTTGGAACTGAAGAAAGTATGCAGCGATGCCATTTATGCAATGGAAACGCTGAGAGACGAGAAAATTGATTTAATTTTTTTGGATATCCATCTTCCAAAAATTAAAGGTTTTGAATTTCTCGCTTCTTTAAAAAACCCACCATTCGTAATTATTACTTCCGCTTACAAAGAATATGCATTACAGGCATTTGATGAAAATGTGATTGACTATTTGGTAAAACCGATACGATTTAGTCGTTTTCTACAGGCCATTAACAAAATTACGAAATACTCTGAACATCCTGTTATCGCTCCTTCTGCTGTGTCCACATCAGAAAAAAGACGTTACCTGTTTTTTAATGTTGACAAAAAGAAAGTAAAAATCTATCTCGATGAAATACTTTATATAGAAAGTATTAGGGATTATATTTTGATCACTTCAATAAGCCAGGTGATTAATACCAAGCTAAAACTAAGCGATATAGAGCCAATGCTTTCGGATAATAATTTCATTAGAATTCATCGTTCTTTTATAATTGCGAAAGATAAAATAAAGGCTTTTACGGCTACAGATGTAGAAATAGGCGAAAAACAAATTCCTATTGGAAGAAGTTATAAAGAATTAGTACTTCGTGCGCTCTGAAAAGGTTCCATCCTGTCAACAACTTATATCTCCCGATAAATGCTTTATTTCATCACTTAAGTGCTCTTTATGGGTTGATTGCTTCCGTCTGTCAGAATGCAGAAAAACGAACGCAGCATAATAGTAAATTGAAGTGTCTGTAAATAAAAGATAGTCCTGAAATGGCTTTTTTCAAACAAAAAATTTAAACTAATTATGCTGAATATTCTTCTAATAGATAATGAAAAAATAAGTGTTCATACATTATCAAAATACCATTCCAACGGAAGTTCAGATGTATTCTTACCAATAAAATTAAATTGTGTAAAAATAAGTTTACCATTCTTTTCAAGAGAGCAAGATGCGGATAACATCTTTAGTGATATACAATTACCTGGCGGATCTCTTTTGACATTTTTGCAAAGATCAACAACCTTTTCCTATACTTTTTATCTCCTCAAAAAATAATCTTATGATAACTACAATTGGAATTAATGGAAATCATTATTTACCAGATTCGGAAGACAAAAAAAATTTCGAAAAGAAAATTTTACAATTGGATAACCGGGAAACACTATTCTTTAAAAATACAGAAATTAATAAACAGCCAGGTAATTTTTCCAGTCTTGAAAAAAGAAAAAAAACAAGGCTCCTTGTTAAAAGAGGGGTAGCAAATATTGTGTTGCTTCTGAATGAAGTCGTTGCAATCTATACGACCAATAAATTAGTATATGTGATAGATAGGGAATCCAAAAAATATTCTATTGATAAGACATTAACAGAGCTTGAAGAGGAGTTGGATCCCACTATTTTTTTTAGAGCCAATCGTCAATACATTATCAATATTAATTTCGTAAAAAGTTTTAAAGCCTACAAAAGAGTAAAGCTGATTGTAGATATTAATATTTCTGAACTGGATTATCGCATTTGTATAAGTCAGCATGTCGCTCCTGCTTTTAAAAAATGGATGAACAATGCTTAGGTTTTATAAAAGTCGAATAGCAAAACAAGAGTTAATGCTGCGATTCGTCAGATAGTCTTTTGACAAACCATTTTTGGCCGTACGGTATGTCTTGTTTTAATTGTAATTGAATAAATTATTTTTCTATCAATGGCTTACCAATTTCCCAGTCAAGTCCAAACGGGTCAGATAGTCTTCCTAACCTCCATCCAAAATCTTCACCCACTGGAAACACTTCTGTAGCTCCAGCTTTTATAGCTTGTTCAAAAGTTGCATCTGGATTTTCTACAGTTAAAATTAATTTCACTAACTCTTGCTTTAAATTATTAGCATTAGGCTCATCTTCATTTGTTGTGTTTCCGCTTACCCAGAATTCTGCACCATTTACAGAAAGTTTAAGGACCAGTCCGCCATCGGGTGTTTCCATTCGATAAGTTTCAATGGCTCCAAACGCTTTTTTATAAAATGTACCAGCCTCTAAACAATTGCTTACAGAAAGCCATGGTTGAATTGATGTCGCAAAATTTGTCATAGTAATTTTTTAATTTTAAAACCCCAGTCTTCGGAGGACCCATGCCCAGCAACTTAATTGAGTATAACGCTTTTAGTATTGACGTTGTAGGGAAATCAGAGCACTACAGCCCAACTCTTTACTAAGGCTAAATTGGAAACTGAACTTGAGCCTTTGTACTTCAGCAACTATAACGTCATTACCTCGTTCAAAGTTCGTTGTTATTACTCAGTTTAAACATTTATTTCTTTAAGTATATTGAGAAACCCATATCACTATCTTTAATTTCATAATCTTTAAATGCAGTCATTGAAATAAAATTTTCAAATTCATTTCTACTGTATGCACTACTTTTTTGAATGGCACCAGCAAAAAAAGCGGATGTTCCTTTTAATCCCATACTTTCAGCAACTTTTTTTGTTGCCTTCAATGATGCTTTTCTATTCAAGTCCATTATAAGTGCTAGGCCATTTGGTTTTAATACCCTGTGCATTTCTTCTAATGCTTTAATTGGTTCTTTGAAATTCTTAAATGCAAGAACGCAAACAATAATGTTGAACGAATTTGATTGAAATGGCATATTTGAAACATTCCCTTGTTGAAAGTTAATTTGAACACCTGCTTTAATGGCATTTCTTTTGCAAATTTCTACAAGAGATTTACTAATATCCATACCTGTTATTTTATAGTTTCCAAGTTTCGATAGTTCAATTGAAAGATAGCCTGCTCCAGGTGCTATTTCAAGCACTATATCCCCATCCTTTATGTATTCAGTTATCTCCTTTGCTTGCTGCTGCATTTCGCCAATGCGATGCTCACGAGAAATCTTGTCGTAATAATTTGCTTTTTCTCCTTCAATGGTTAAATCTTTAAATCTTCTTAAAAGCCTAATCATAATCATGTTTTCTTTTTTTGTTTGTTGTTCATTTGTTGATTGTCGAGGTTTCCGCTACGATGACCGCGAACAGTACGCAATTAATAAGGCCTGAAATTAGAATTCTTTTCTGTCGGGACCATGGCCAAATATATTATTAAAAGCTCGTTGTTGCTTCATAGCCAAATAAAGTTGCTACACTCATAAGTGAGCCTTTTTATGCCTGCTTGCATTTTTTAAGCGCCCTAACTACTAAAATATAATATTCAACCTAAAAAATTCACACTTCGGGGGAGGGATTGCAAAACCGTACCAGCGTTTTACTATGATTTACTGTCTTATGTTATTAAAATCAAAACTTTTAAAATTTAAGTGCGATGAAGAAAATTTTAACATCATTTGTAATGCTGATATTCTTTGGAGTATCTGCGTTAGCACAAAACCAAATCGTTAGTGGAAAGGTTACCGATGCCTCCGGCGCACCAATTCCCGGCGCTACTATCAAAGTCAAAAGTTCAAAGGTTGGTACAAGTGCGGATGCAAGTGGAAATTTTAAAATTTCACTTTCTCCCAATGCTAAACTTATTGTTAGCGGTGTGGGTTTTGAAACTAAGGAAGTAAACGCAGGTGGTATGCAAAGTTTAAATATTTCCCTTCAGGCATCAAGTCAGGTTTTAAATGAAGTGGTGGTAACTGCTTTAGGCCTATCCACAAGCAAAGCTAAAGTTGGCTATTCTACTACCACCATAAATTCGGCTGCTCTTACAAAAGATGCTCCTGTAGGTCTGCTTGATGGCGTTGCGGGAAAAGTTCCGGGAGTGGATATTTCAGATATCGGAGGCCCTGGTGCTTCTACAAAAGTAGTTATGAGAGGTTATGGAGTAATTTCCGGAGGTAATAACCAACCTCTTTATGTGATTGATGGCGTGCCTATGAGCAATGCCCAATTCCAAAATAACTCCAATGGTACAACAGGTACTGATTTTGGTGATGGGATGAATGATATTAATCCGAACGATGTGGCAAGTATCACTATTTTGAAAGGTACTGCAGCATCATCATTGTATGGCGGATTAGCAAAAAACGGAGTGGTAATGATTACTACCAAAAGAGGAAAGGCAGGCAAATTGAAAGTTGAATACGATGGTTCAGCAAATTTTAGCACAGTAGGTAAATTACCTGATTACCAATCTGAATTTGGGCAAGGTTGGGGAGGGGTTTTCGTTTTGGATGAGAATGGTTCCTGGGGGCCAAGGCTTGATGGGAAAGAGAGGCTTTGGGGTTCAGTTGTTGATAATTCACAATTGCTAAAGCCATTTTCTTTTATTAAAAATAATCTTCGTGATTTTTATAACAAAGGCGGCGAAACCAATAACAGTGTATCCTTATCTGGTGGAAGTAAAATTACAAGCTTTTACCTATCTTATGGCAATGTAACAAGTAACGGTATTATACCAACGAAAACGGATTATCTTTCAAGAAATACTTTTTCTTTAAAGACGAATAGTGATTTTGGGAAATTTACTGTAAACTCTTACATGAATTACATAGGCCAAAAATTGAATGTCCCAAATACGGGGCAACGGAGTAGTTCCGGAGGTAATGTTTTTGAGTCGTTATTAGAGATCCCTGTTGATCTTCCCATAAAAGATTTTGCAGACTATACCAATAAATTTTTTAATGTAGATAATTATTTTACTCCTTATGCTGAAAATCCATACTATGGATTACATGAAAATGGAGACCAGCAAAAATTAGACAGGATTCTAGGTAATATAGATCTGGGTTATAAATTCACTCAGCATTTTAGTGCGAATTTTAGAATTGGCGGAGATTTTACGAACGCCAGAACTATGAGCTGGAATCAGCCTAATTCCCCAACTCCGGGAAGTTGGAATGCAGGAGCGAATCCTGAAGGCGCAATAAAAGCCGTGGATGTAGGGAGCGTTTTCCAGGGCTCAGACTATTACGGCATTATAAATAGTGATCTTATTTTGAAATATAATAATGATTTTGGAAATGATTTTAACCTGGAGGCTCTTGTCGGGGGTAATTATTACGAAACAGACCAACGCAGTGAATCCGCTTCCATAACGAATCTTGTAGTTCCGGGATTCTTTAATCTTTCCAATACCAGCCTACCTCCCACCACAGTTGACAATAGTTTTCACAGAAGGCGGGAAGGGGCTTATGCTCAAGCAACGTTGTCCTATAAGAGTCAGCTATTCTTAACAGGGAATGTGAGAAATGATTGGTCATCTACTTTACCGATTAATAATAATTCCATATTTTATCCGGGAGCTAACATTTCCTGGCTTGCATCCCAAAATTTTATTTCAAATCGAACAATTTCTTATCTGAAACTCCGTGCTGCTTATGGACAAACAGGTTCGGATCCTGATCCTTACCAGGTTCTTGCCGGCCTGGGTTCAGGAAATATCGGGTTAGGTTTTGGGTCCCTTACGTTTCCATTTAATGGGGTGAGCGGTTTTGGTGTTAGTAATACCATTGGTAATCCCAATCTAAAACCCATTTTCACCAATGAATTAGAATTAGGAACTGATATCAGATTCTTAAATGACAGGATTGGGTTAGATGTTACCTATTATGACAAAGTAACGAAAGGACAAATCTTTACGGTCCCTATCGCTCCTTCCACAGGTTATAGGTCTCTAGTTGAAAACCTTGGAACCGTAAGCAATAAAGGGGTTGAATTGGCTCTTACATTAAAACCATTTGAAGGAAGAAATTTTTCATGGACAATGGTTTATACCTATACTAAAAATAACAACAAAGTAGTAAACTTAACCGGCAGCTCCCAGAACCCTTTATTATCCTCAGCTTATGATGCAGAATTGAGGGCAGTAGTTGGAAAATCGGTAGCTTCCATTTATGCACCCGTTCCGCAGAAGACCGCTGATGGTAAAATTGTAGTTGATCCAACAACGGGATACCCTGCAGTGAATCAAACTCCATTAGATGCAAACGGAATGACCAAAGGGTATTATGAAAGTGGATTATATAATTACACAATGGGTTTGGTGAATACACTTACCTATAAAAATTTTCAACTTAATTTTTCATTTGATTTAAGGATGGGAGGCGTAATGTATAGTGAAACAGCAGATTTAACCCTCTTTACAGGCAACAGTATCGCAACTACTTACAATGACCGGCGTCCTTTTATTATTCCTAATTCAGTTAATGGAACGATTGATTCAAAAGGGATTGTAACAAACATTGTTGAAAATAAAACTTTTGTGGGTGCAACAGGGGATGGCCAATCTGATGATACCTACGGATATTATTATACTTCTACAAACCCTGGAAGCTCATATCAATGGAGAATTTTTGACAGGTCGTTCCTGAAATTAAGAGATATTAATTTATCCTATAGTCTTCCTCAAAGTTTAGCTACGAAAATGAAATTGAACTCCTTATCCTTAGGAGTTTATGGGAAAAACTTTTTATTATGGACTCCAAAAGCAAATCAATATGTTGATCCTGAGGCAACCAATTTGGGTAATGACCTTGACGGTCTTTTAGGAGAATTTGCTTCAGCTCCCATTTCTAAAAATTTCGGTGTGATATTAAAAGCCGTTTTTTAAATTAATAAAAAATCAGAGTATGAAAATGAATATATTTTATAATCAAAAGAAATTAATAGGATTAGGACTGATAGGAATTTTTCTGGTGGTATCATCTGGATGTAAAAAGCAATTAGATATCAATCAAAATCCGAATTTTCCAACTTTGGCACAGGGGAACCCATCTCTTGTATTTCCTGTAGCCGTCTTAGCAACTACCGGAAAAGTAGGTGGCGATTTAGAAATTATTGGAGGAATGTGGTCTCAATACTTTACTCAAGCTTCATTGGCAAGTCAATATGCTCTTATTGACTCCTATAATATGCCTTCTACCAGTATCTATATAAATCAATCCTATGATATCCTGTTTTCGAGTGGTTTGAAAAATTATCAATACGTAATTGATCAGTCTCAAGCATCAGGAGATTGGATCTATTATTTAATGGCAACTGTAATGAAAGCATATACTACTGAAGTATTAGTGGATTTGTATGACAAGATACCATATACTGATGCTTTGAAGGGCGCCGGTGATTTGAATCCCAAATTTGACGAAGGGGATTCTATTTACCAGAATTTATTAAGCAACATAGATACCGCTTTGAGTAAAGACTTTATGTCAAGTACTAATTCTGTTCCTGGCAACCAAGACCTGGTTTTTAAAGGCAATCTGAATAATTGGATTGAATTTGCGAATACGCTAAAATTAAAAATGTACTTGCGTATGGTTAATGCCAACCCCAGTGAGGCTGAAGCCGGTATAACTGCAATGTATAACAATGGAGCAACATTTCTTGACCAAGATGCCGCTGTTACAAATTTTACAAATGCACCGGGGTTAGATAATCCATTTTTTGAGCAAAATCAACGCCAGTTAAACACTACTACCAACATAAAAGCCAGTACCACTTTTGTTTCATGGCTGGAAGCCAACCATGACTCCAGGATAGACTATTATTTTGGATCAACTACCCCCAATTCTATTAACCAGGGAGATTATACAAATAATAATCCTACCTATCAAACCGCTCCGATATTTGCACAATCTCCTACAGACCCTGTAGAATTTATTTCGTTACCTGAATCTTATTTTTTGCAGGCGGAAGCAGATTTGAGATATTTAGGAGGATTAAATACTCAGTCCTTATATAACCAGGGAGTATTAGCCGCTTTTGCACAATTAGGATTGGACGGATCTTCATTTATTGCTCCGGGAGGCGCCTACGCTTTCCCGGTTTCAGGTACAATGGATCAAAAACTGGAGGCTATCATAGTTCAAAAATGGGCTTCCTGTGCTTATGGGTGTCATGGCATTGAAGCATTCTTTGAAAAAAACAGAACAGGTTATCCTGTTAGCAGCCCGGTTTACTCAACAGATCCTTCTTATATCCCTGGTCAGTTGGTTATAGCAAAGAATTCTGTATTACCGGCAGGAATGGTTCCAAAGCGTTTTGTTTTTCCTTATGATGAAACTTCCAGAAATACAAACTCACCAGCGCCAGTACCCAGTACAACAAAAGTTTGGTGGGGGTTATAATTAATAATTTTAAAAAACATAAAATGAAAATTAATTCAATTTTATTTTTCCTTATAGTGATGGTAACCCTGTTTTCCTGTAATAAAAAGGATGATTTCAATTACCCTAAGGGGACAGTTGGTATTTCTAAAATTACATACTTTGCTTTGCTAACTTTAAAAGGGGATATCTATATGTCAGTTGTGAAAGGGCAAACTTTTACAGATCCTGGTACTACAGCCACTGTTAATGGGGCAGCAGTACCTGTAACTACAAGCGGTACTGTTGATATAAATACGGTAGGTTTATACATTATAACTTATTCCGCTGTTAATGCTGATGGATTTGCTGCTACTACTACCAGAACAGTTTTTGTTTTACCGGCTTCAGAAACTCCTGGAGTTGATCTGTCAGGCTCTTATACTGCGGTTCCTGTAGGTTCTACTCCAGGTCCGGCAACAATTTTTAAAGTAGCTCCGGGCGTCTACTCGACATCTAATTGCTGGGGTAATAGCGGTGCAGTTATACCTGCTTATTTTATTTGTGTTGATGGGAGTAGCATCATTGTTCCAAACCAGGGCTCTCCTTATGGTAATTTGGAAACAAGTTCACCTGGAACTTATGTTTCAGGATTAATTACGTGGTCAATTGACCTTCTTGGTCAGGGACCTTTAATCTCGGTGAAAAAATGGCAAAAACAATAATTACTACATTTTAATACAAAACAAATGAAAAGAATCTTTCCAACAATAATAATTATTATGGCTGTATTTGCCATATCCTGCAAAAAGGCTATTCCTGATTACGGAAAGACCGCAACTGAAAAGGCTTCAAATGGATGGTGGGTAACTTTTACACTTGGTGGGCAAGATGTATATGGTTTAGGACACCAGTTTATTTCTACCTATAATACTTCAGAAAATCCTGATTCAATTTGGATAGATGACTTAGGGCATACCTGGAACTTTAAATGTAAAGCGGCAATTAATTATCAGGCATTGACATTTACCACTACATCTTCTCAGAATGAATATCAAGATGATACTATTACTATTCAGAATGGTAAAATTTTGCTTAAAGCGGGTCATTCAAAATCCGGAAATGTAACTGATAGTATTTATATGGAAGCCACATTTTCTGATGACCCGACAGACAAATATATAATTAGCGGTACTGCAAGAACCGGGTTCATCGAAGATGACTACTAAATTTTATGGTGAAAATATTAATCAATCTCACGATTGTATAAATTCTTCTCATGTTTATAGAAAAATACGAATATCACCGGGTGGTCTCCATCGCCTGTTCTTGAATTGGAAATTAGTCCCATCTTATAATATATTTTTGTGCGTTGGCAACCACTTTTATGACACATCTCAAAAGGTATAACCTTCTATTAATAATAACTTTGACTTTTTGTTCAATTGCGTTTGGTCAAGCCAGGGACACTACTACTAATGACAAAAAGAATATTTATGATGTGCCACAACAAAAAGGCAATGTAAATGACTATGAACATCTCTTTTCGAATGAACAAACAAAATACCTTAACTCACTAATAACAAACTTTGAGAATAGGACTACAATTAAAATAGCAATTGTTACAATAGACACAACAATGATTTCTAAAGATAATTTTGATGACTTTATTTTACAGATAATAAATAATTGGGGCGCTGGACAGAAAGAAAAAAATAACGGAGTTTTAATTGCCATTTCTTCAGGATACAGGAAAATACGCATTCAAAATGGATCTGGTATCGATAAAGTTTTATCTAACGTTCAAACATTGAAACTAATTGAAAAATTCTTTGTTCCAGGTTTTGAACAAGGTGAAATGTATAATGGCACACTAAAAGGGCTCCTGGAATTAATGGAAAAACTAAAATAAGCGCCTGATAACAAATAAGACTCGTAGGGCAGGAAGTTCCTCCGACGAAGTCCCATACTCATTTATTCTATTCACTTTGCACATTTTTAAAATATAGTTTCCGGATATTTTTTTCAGAGAAAAATTGTCCTAGGCCAACCTGCCTGCCGAGCGGCAGGTACGAAAAGCATAATTGTAATTAGTTGATTCGAAATATGTGGATTTTTTATACCTTTCCTTTTAAAACATAAATACAAAATGTTAGTGGCAATTGAAGCCGATATTAAATGTGTCTAGTATTTCGATAGTCTCTATTTTTAAAAATTAAACAATATTAAATCAACAACAGAGATGGGCATAATCATAAATAAATTAACTGACAGCCCAGAAGTATTAGAAACGGGAAGGACTAGACAATGGTTAGCTAATAAAAATCTTGGTTCTGAAAATACTTCTGTTTTAGAAAACTATTTTGAGGTTGGAGGATTTGTGCCCGCTCATTTTCATGAGGTCGAAGAACTCTTAATCTGCTTGGACGGCAAGGGAATTGTAATAGCGGATGGAGTTAAATACGATTTTAACCAGGGTGACACAGCTATAATTCCTCCAACAGTAATTCATGAGGTTCATAATGTAGGAGAGTCAACAATGAGAATGCTTGGAATATTTCCTTCAAATCAACCTAAAAGCGAATAGATTGATAACTTCAATGGAATAACAGATCAATTTTCCATCATGAGAAATTTCTCCATTCTCTTGGTAAAATATTTTCGGGTAAGCATCAAGTTCATAATTCGACAGATTAAAAAACCTCCCCTCCATTACTTATTTGTGTCCGGTATCATAGAAATGGGGCTTTTTTATATTATTAAAACAATATTATGTAGTAAGTATATATTTTGCTTTGCAGCAATGGTGATTATTAATTTGCAATTTGCGAATTGCGAATTGTTAATAAGAAAAATATTGAAATTAGTTAGCCTGCTTGAAAAAGAATTAATTCTTTTGTACTTGTTTTAATAAATATCAACTGGAAAAATAATGGAAGAAAAAATAGAATTCACATCCTTTCAGGAATTAACCACAGAAAGCCTGGTATTGCGAATGCTAAAAACTTCTGATGAAAATGAAATATTTATTCTTCGTTCAGATGATGATATCAATAAATATATTTCCAGGCCCAAATTAAAACATAAAGCAGAAGCAAAGGAATTTATTAGTAAGATCCTGGATGGAATCATTAAAAATAAAGTACTTTATTGGGCAATTACTTTTAAAGAAAACCCAAAACTAATTGGAACCATTTGTTTATGGAATTTTTCGGAAGATAAAAAAACGGCAGAGCTTGGCTATGAACTATTTCCTGATTTTCAGGGTCGCGGTATCATGAATGAAGCTATAAAAAAAGTGATTGGTTACGGATTTCAAACCATTGGTCTAGAAACTATAGAAGCCTTCACTAATAAAAATAATTTAAAATCAAGATCACTTTTATTTAAAAATAATTTTTCAGCCGACATAACAAGAATAGACGAAGACGACATCAATAATGTCATTTTTGTTTTAAAGAAATAAAATCGTATAAATGCCTAATACTGATTATTTGTTGGTTTACTGCGCAGAATCTCAATACCCATCATTTTTTGAATTGACATATTCCATTACATCACCGGATTCTATCAGGGGTTTTCCTTTTACATTTCCCTGGTACCAATATATCCACGCTGGAACTTCATTCCCGTCATCTTTATAAATTGTGGCTATTTCTCTTTTGTATAATGCTTTTTCATCTGCTTCCGGTTTCACGCCTTCATAATCATCCAACTGGCCGATAGCGTAAGAAAATTCATCTTTGTTATTGATCTTATATAATTCTCCTTTTATAAAATAGTTTTCTGAAGTGGGTGTTGCTACCGGATTATTCCCAAGATCACTCAATAATCCTTTCACTTTTGCTTTGCTAACAAATCTAAAATAACTACTGATATAATTATATTCTCCTCTTCTGAATCCCTCTCTCAGCGAACTATAAACAAACACATAATCTGATTCTAATGATTCCATAATACAACATTTTATAACGATTAATAACCATTTTTATAAAAATGATAAATCAACCAGGCGGTACTTCTAATTTAATCCCTGCTAAAAGTTTCTTTCATTGCTTTCATGGTTCCTGCTATTGACCATTGAGTAGGAACGATCATCCGGCGAATAGTATATAATGGCTCCACAGAATCGCGATGAGTTGATAAACTAAATGCCATTTTAAAACCTGCTTTTTTCATTTCAGGAAAAGCAGCTTCGTTCCACAATCCATAAGGATATGCAAAATAATCAGCAGGCTTACCGGTAATATCTTGAATGGTTTTGCGTGGTTTTACAAATTGTATATTCCAATCGTTGCCCTTGTATTTAGTTACCATGTGATGATCCCATGTATGTGATTCTACTGCATTTCCATCATCAGATAATTGTTTTATCTGGTCCTTTGTCATATAATGGGGACGGTTAATGGATACAGTCATTATAAAAAAGACACCTTTAAATCCATACTTTTTCATTTCGGGAAAAGCTATGGTAAATTGTTCTTCATCGGTATCATCAAATGAAAGCACTATGGGTTTCGGAGGCAATGGACCGTCATGTACCAAATAATTATACAATTGATCAGGCAAAATGGTATGATAACCACTGTCTTTGAGCGTCTTCATTAATGTAGCAAACTGCGCAGGCGTCACCGAATAACTTTTAAAGGTTTCACTTTCGCCCGGTTTTGGTTCTCTGATGTGATGAAAACACAAAACAGGCACCTGTTTTTTTGCAAGTATAGTTGCCGCATTATTAACAGGAGTCTTCATTTCAGGAGTTAACCCTCCTGTATCTATTTTAGCTGGTGCTATAACTGCTTTTGTTGAATCGGATTTAGTTTGCGGTCCGCTTGCAGAGTTACATGCAGCAAAAAGAAACATAGTTGCAAGAAATAAAAAATTCTTTTTCATACAGAAAAAAATAAAAAATTATTGGTATTGAATATAAATAGGTTTAGGTATAAATTTTAATAATTCCTGGGGTGTATAAAGTTGGTTGGCACCGGTTTTGGTATCATTTTTATAAAACAATTTGAAGCCGGTAAATTCCACCGGTTCTCTAAAAATGTAGTTTAAATAGGTAGAACGTTTCAACGTTTTATCTCCCCAGCCGTCCATGTCCATTACTACCTGCACTTCAGGAACTTTTTTTATTTCCCTATAATTAGTAAGCATGCCTTGTGTAAAACGGTGCACGATCAAAATCTTAGGTGGCAGGTTATATTTTTTTACAAGTGCCGCTAAATCATCAATAGCCACGTTCGCATCCTCAGCGCTAAAGGTCCCAATCTTCTTTCCGGGTACATTTCCGTTTTTCATTGAAAATTCAGGATCAATTCCCAAATGTACCTGGGGCAATTGTAAAAATTTTTCTAAAGGAGGTACTTCCTCTCTTACGGTACTATGACCCACCTGTATGTCTAAAAACACAAGGCCATTTATTTCTTTTGCCCAGTTGATCATGGTATCAATCTGGCTGGAAGGCATACGCATCCTGTGTTTACCATCTTTACCAGGTGCACCTTGTGCGGTAACAGCAATATAATGCAATGCTGGAATTACATGAATAGAAGGATCTGCAGACTGCCAACTGGCAACTTCCCCCTCCAATTTTTTCAACATTTCACGTTTGGGTAATTCACCAAGGATTCCCATTTTTTTGGAATATAAATTTCCATAAAATGCTACAATACGATTAAAAGGGAGAATAGCTCCGTCCAAAGGATAGGGAGTTTTCGCAGGCCATCTTCCGGTTGAATCATGATTGGCCAGGTTTAGCATGAGCTTATTATATAAAGCAGTATCAATCGGTTTCTTGTCATATACTTTTTCCGAAGCAGCATCTGTCTTCTTTGAAATGGAATCCTTAAAAGGTTTATCAGTAGCAGACTGGCCACTATTGCAGCTTGTATTGATAAAAAATAATAAAGAAAATAATGGCAAAGAGGCCGTAAAAAATTTTGATTTCATAAGTTGCGAAGTTATCCTAAAAAACCATTATTCAAATTTTCTGTTGACAATAAATTCATAAAATTAAAAGACATTATTAAAAGAGTTAGTTACCTACATTTTGATATTTGTCCAGGTCAATCTTCGAACTGTTCACAGTTAATCTCAATAAGATTATAATCAGAATAATTTCTGCTATTATAACAAATAAGAACTTAGCAGAACTTTCAGTATAGTGCCCGGTAAGCCAAAAATAAAACAAAATAGAAATGCTGAAAACTGCTGCTGTCAATGAAATAATCCATTTAACAGCTCCTAATATTTGATAGGCCTTATGAACCAAAGGTTTGGAAACCTCTGCATCGGGGCGAATTTTTTGTAAAAGATAATAATTCTCGATCACATCACAGATCAAAGGAATAACCTGTATCCAGGCAAGAAATGTAAATAGATGATTGCCTAAAAAATTCATTTTATAGGATACCTGCATACACAATAAAAATATCGTTCCATACAAGAACGGAATAAAAATAAAATGAAGCCAAAGCTGTCTCTTTAACGAGCGTAAAGATTTTGAAGCAAGTTCTTTTGGTAATAAAAATATTCCCTTAATAAAAGTAGCCAACTCTAATGCCGAGGCTGGAAATTCAAGATCGAGAATACTAAACTTTCTACCAAACATGAAGGGTATAAAAATTTTTACTTTGCAGGTGCATGATAAATCCTGTCAGGGCAATCCCTCCAAAACCAATGCAAAACCATAACCAGCCAGAATTAATATAAAATGGAAAATTCATTTATTTGTCGTTTAACTGATAAATTGGTATTCCCTTCCCTTTTTTTATTTCCTATGGATTGCGTCCGTAGATACTCAAATTAAACCACGTTGTAGTTGATTAAATACAGATCGCCATTCTTCTTTATTCCTTATTTTTTATTATTTATTTCTTAATTCTCATTCCTTATTATTTATTTGTTTACTGATCGTATCGGGCGTCGGAATACTTTCCTCCACTAATTTAGTCTTCATCATTACCCTTGCATTTTTATAGGCATCCCAATCGAAATTTATTAAAAATTCAGTAGCAGCTTTTGCTCCCAAAACAAACATATTAATCTTGTCTTTATCGCTAAGAAAAAAATTAAGCCAGTTATAATCAACCAAAGGAATTTTGCCAATCCCTTTTTCAAAAAATTTATTTTTCAATAAAAAATCCTTGTCATAATAATCCCTTATGGTATTGAACATTCTTCCCAGGTAACCTATAAAAGTCCAGTTAATCGCATTGGTTGAATTATCTTCCAGTTTGCTATCATCAAGGTCAATTCCAAAAGAAGGCAATCGTGGCACAATCACTTTTGGATTGTAAAAAATATTGATAGGAAAATTAGATAGAATGCCGCCATCCACAAAACGAACTTCTGCAGGCGGATTCCGTTCATCCAATGTATCCATCCATGCCTTCTTCACTTCTTCCGACGTGTTAGGAATATTGTTTATAAAATAAGATTCAAAAAATATAGGAATGGCCATAGAAGCGCGAATAAATCCTGCAGGCTGAAGTGTATCAATATTTTCATTTCCCCTGAAAAGATTGCACATAGCAGGGAACTGTATTTTATTTTGCGTTACCAATTCTGAAGCGATAAAAGTAACGTCGCCAACAAGCGTATCAACACTTTCAGGGTTGCAGGTCCTTAAATATAATTTGGGCAAATTTGCTGCTTTACTGTTCAGATCCGAAACTTTTGCCACACCATTTGAAATCAGAAGTTGTTTTATCCAATCATAAAAATAGTTCCCCGGATTAATTCCAAATCCGGCATTTTTAAGTCTTTTTAAAATTCTTACTGTAAAAAAAATGAATGCGCCTACGAATAAAAAATACAGTCCCGTAAATACAAAAGAAATTTTAGTGGCGCCGGAGGCCCAAAAAATTTTATTTTGCAAACCAAAGAAAATAAAATCATTAAGCATTAATGTAATTCCTGTTCCAAAAATGATTTTCAGCCACCTGGAGATCTTAATAGAAAAATCTTCATTCGTAATAAATTTCTTTATGAGCCACTTTGCGGCAGGATGTCCATCGACAAGATCAAAAAAATTCAAACCGCAGATCTCTTTCAGAATCTGAAGAGATTTAGCATCTTTCTTTTCACCTATCACGGTCATCAAAGCAGTATTAATAGCTCCTGCACTTGTGCCTGCCAGCCGCACAAAACGAATTCCCATTTTTTCTAAAATATAAGTATAGCCCACCAAAGCCACGCCCAGCACTCCACCACCTTTTTGTACCAGGTTTACATATTGATTTCCTTCATCGTCATACACATCAGAAATAATAAAAGGGCGGTTGCTTTTTGAAAAAGCCACATCTAATTGATTCATACAATTAATCACTTCAGGATGATTAGTAAAATCTTCTGAGGAAAGATTTTGTTGAGTTGTTTTACCGGTAGTTGGGGAAGACATACTGGTTTATTTATTTACTAAAGTTAATTGTTTATTGAAATAATTATAAGAAGAAAGTTATCCTGGACAATTTAATATTAAATCATTGCAAGGCCTCTGAAAAAATAGCCAAAATGGAAACAGAAATCGCGGTTATTTCTTTGTTTGCCGGAAGTTATTTTATGAACATCTTTCCGGTAAAAAACTTGTACCCATGCAGAGAATCGAACTCTGTTTATGACGTTGAGAACATCTTCTCCTACCAATAGAGGACACGGGCATTATTTTATCCTAAATTTAAAAGGTAAAAGATAATATTTTTTTTAAAAAATGTCCTTCTTTTATTACGAATTACTTAAGTTGACTTTCTGAAAGCATTAGGAATAAAAAATTTTAATTAAATTAATTATTCCTCTATTTGAATTATTCTGAAATCCAGATAATTCTTTTTTTAAATAAAGCTATTTGGAATTGATGTAATTATCCAGGTGAGCAATAGTTTCCTGCTGCACGATGATGGTTTCTTTTACTACATCACTTATAGAAATAATACCTGACAGTTTTTTATCGTCAAACACAGGCAGGTAACGAATATTTGTCTGAGTCATTAGTTCCATGCAGTGTTCTACCGTATCAGCAGATTTCAGAGAAGGAAATTCCTTAGTCATGATATCACTTACTTTTGTGTCAGTAGAGTTTTTGCCTTTTAAGATCACTTTTCGAGAATAGTCTCTTTCGGTAATAATTCCCAAAAAATTCCCGTCCTGCATTACTACTACAGAACCAATATTATTTTCAGCCATTACTTTTAAGGCATCGAGTACCGAAGTATCAGGTAATACTGAGATGGCTTTGTTTCCTTTTCTTGATAGGATATTGCTGATTCTATTCATATCTGAAAGTTTAAACGGTAAATTACGAAAAGAATCTGAAATAAACCTTTTGAATATAAAATGTGAAATACAAGTGGGAAACTTTGAATATCTGTATCTCTCTATTCAATGCAGAAAATATCATTTTGTTATATTTGCCTGATGAATTTCAATGAAAATCAAACTGTTCATATAGCCATCCTCGATCTTTACGAAGGCCACGAAAACCAAGGCATGCGTGGTATAAGAGAAATATTGAATCAATTTGGCGAAATAAATCATCTCAATATCGTATCAAAAGAATTTGATGTAAGACAAAAAAATGAAATACCGGATACTTCATATGACATTTATATAAGTACAGGTGGCCCCGGAAGCCCAACAGAAAGTGAAGGATTGGAATGGGATACGCTTTATTTTCAATGGATCAAAAAAATGGAAAAATGGAATAATGACGTATCCAATATTCAGAAAAAATATATCTTTTTCATTTGTCATTCATTCCAGCTCGCCTGCCGCCATTTTAAAATAGCTCAATTAACCAAACGTAAATCAACCGCATTTGGAGTTTTTCCTGTTCATCTTTTAGAAATGGGGAAAAATGAACCCGTGTTTGAAGGAATGCCGGATCCATTTTATGCCGTTGACAGCCGCGATTACCAGGTGGTACTGCCTAATCATAACAGACTGGTGGAATTGGGCGCGAAAATTTTATGTATTGAAAAAGAAAGGCCTCATGTTCCTTATGAAAGAGCCTTGATGGGTGTACGTTTTACGGATTACTTTATAGGTACGCAATTTCATCCGGAAGCAGATGCTGTGGGTATGACTATACATTTAAAAACAGAAAAAAGAAAGAAAGTAGTCATTGAAAATTATGGACTTGAAAAATGGGAATCTATGATCGAGAGGTTAAATGACCCTGATAAAATTCTGTGGACACACGATCATATTCTTCCTAATTTTTTAAACATTGCGTTGAATAGTCTGCAGGAAATCTATGTTTAGATCAATTGTTGACTGAATCGACAATTCAACATTCACCATTCACCAACTCATTACACCATGATCCCGGAAATAAGAGAACACTTTAATGCTGATTTTACAGCAAAGAAATACTATGATTTCTTAAAGGATTTAAACAGTAAACACCCGGAAAGTATTGATTTCAGGGTTGCCGAAACACCGGTTTTTACCCCAAAGGATTTTACAAAAAAGATGATAGATGCCTGCGAGGCTATTGTAGATATCATTACCAGGCCCGACTTCAAAGCGATTACCCAAAGAGCCATTCCTGCCGGAGAAAATGTTCCCAATGAAAATGATCACACCGATTTCATCGCATTTGATTTTGGAATTTGCGAAAATGAAGACGGGGAACTGGAACCTCAATTAATTGAAATGCAGGGATTCCCAACCCTGTTTGCGTTCCAGGTATATTATCCCCAGGTAATTGAAAAACATTTTAAAATTCCTAAGAAATTTTCTAATTATTTGAACGGATATGATGAAACATCTTATTTACAATTCTTAAAAGAAATTATTTTAGGTGGTTACGATCCTGAAAACGTGATTCTTCTTGAACTGAAACCTCACGAGCAAAAAACAAGGATTGATTTTTATTGCACACAGGATTATGTTCCTATCCCGATAGTTTGCCTTACCGAACTAATACAAGAAGGGAAAAAACTATTTTATAAAAAGGACGGAAAAAAAATTGAAATAAAAAGAATTTATAACCGGATAATTTTTGACGAACTCATTCAAATAAAGGACTCTCTGGGCAACGTGGTAGATATCACACAACCATTAGATGTAGAGTGGGCGCCGCATCCCAACTGGTTTTACCGGATTAGCAAATTTACGCTCCCGTTGATCAGGCATCCTTTTGTCCCCAAAACTTATTACCTCAATGAAGTAACACAAATTCCTGCTGATCTTGAAAACTATGTATTAAAACCATTATTTTCTTTTGCCGGCCAGGGAGTAATTATTGATGTTACAAAGCAGGATATTGACAAAGTACACGATCCGGAAAACTGGATACTGCAACGCAAAGTAAAATATGCCGACATCATTAAAACGCCCGATATCCCTGCAAAAGCAGAAATTAGAATTTTTTATTTTTGGAGAAATGGTGCGCCAAGGCCTGTAGCATTGAACAATCTTGCACGCCTGAGCAAAGGAAAAATGATAGGCGTAAGATATAATATGGACAAAGAATGGGTCGGCGGAAGTGTGGCATATTTTGAAAAATAATTGAATAACTCAAACTATACAGCCACAATACTCTCTTCTCTTACATCTTGCTTTAAAAAATTGATTTCACCATCATTTTCTAAAGTGATACATGCGGAGAAATCTTCTAAAATTTCCAATTTGTGCTCTTGGTGTGATTTTATTAATAATGTTTCACCTATTGAAACATCAACTACTCTGTCTGAAAAAATAATTCTGCCTTTTCCTTTTTTGCAAATTAAAAATGCGTCGGAAGTAGCTTCATGTAAGGGCATGCTTTCGCCCATATTTAAAGTAACATGTAATACTTTGTATTTATCACAGCTATAAACTTCTTTCATTTCCATAATAAAATTTTTAGAACACAAAGGTGCCATAATAAAAGTAATTAAATACTTTTATTGTTGATAATAAGTTGCGAAATAAGTAAATTGTTTAGATTAGAAATAAGAGCCTAATTGCAAAAAAAATACCCTCAATTGAGGGCATTTTAATATGTATTTTATACTAGTGTTTTATTCTTCACGGCCTCCGATCAATTTATCCTGAATCTCTTTCAATTCATCCCATTTTTCATCAGCAGCCAATTGAGATTGCTCAGGCCAGATGGCAGGATCCTGCGCATTAAAATGGCCTCCAGATTTTTCAAGGATTTCTTTAATATCTTCTGCTTTTGATTTGGCCAATTTTGCAAAAGTAGTGATGCCTGCTTCCTGTAAAACTTCAGCAGCTTTGGGGCCAATCCCTTCTATCTTTGTAAGATCATCGCCTGTTTTTTTACTTTTTGGCTTAGTAACAGGAGCGGCTACTTTTTCAGAAGAAGTTTCTGCTTCCGGAGTAGTAACTGCATTTTTTGTATCATTTTCTTCATTCATAGTAGAAGCTTTTTTGCTTCTTCCTGCGCGGCGCGTCTTTTTGCCCGTGGTAGCAACTTCGCCAATTCCCTTTCCGTAAATTTCGTTATAATCAACCAATTCAATCATGGCTAACTCTGCATTATCTCCTACCCTTTTTCCAAGCTTTATTACTCTTGTATAGCCACCAGGACGGGAAGCAATTTTGGGGCTTATTACATCAAACAATTCTTTTACTGCAGCTTTATCCTGAAGGCGGCTGAAAACCAAACGACGCTGGTGAGTGGTATTCTGCTTCGACTTAGTGATTAAAGGTTCTACAAATGGCCTTAAGGCTTTCGCTTTGGCCAATGTGGTTACTATCTTTTTGTGCTCAAATAATTGGCAGGAAAGATTGATCAGCAGCGCATTTCTATGGCTCGCTGTTCTGCCCAGGTTGTTTATTTTGTCTCCGTGACGCATGACTTTTATTTTTTAAAACCCTATACCGTGTCAGGAATTACAGGGCTGATTATTTAATGTGCTAATATCTATTTAGCTAATGATTATTCTTCGTCTAATTTTATTTTACTAAGGTCTAATCCAAATCCAAGGCCTCTTTCATTCAAAACCTGCTCAATTTCACTTAAAGACTTCTGGCCAAAATTTCTGAATTTCATCAGGTCTTCCTGTTCATATTGAACCAATTCGCTGAGCGAATTTATCTTAGCTGCTTTCAAACAATTGAAGGCTCTGACAGAAAGATCAAGATCTTCCAGTGGAGTTTTCAAAACTTTACGAAGCTGTAAAGTTTGTTCATCTACCATGTCTTCCTTCTTTTCCTCTTTATTGTCAAAAGTGATGTTTTCATCAGTAATGATCATCAGGTGTTGAATTAAAATCCTGGAAGCTTGTTTTACGGCTTCCTCAGGATGAATAGTGCCATCAGTAACTACATCCATAACTAATTTTTCAAAATCAGTTCTTTGTTCAACCCTGGTATTTTCAATGCTGTATTTTACATTTTTAATGGGAGTATAGATTGCATCTACAGGTATGTATCCGAAATGAGAACTCTTTTCTTTGCTTTCTTCAGCAGGCACATATCCACGCCCTTTAGCGATAGTAATCTCTATATCCAGTTTTGCAGAATTATCCATGGTGCAAATCAGTAATTCAGGATTCATTACTTCAAATGTGGGAGAAGCTTCTCCGATCATTCCGGCAGTAAATTCTGTTTTATTTTTCAACGATAAGTTGATTTTTTCTGTACCGCTTTCCTGGTCAGTTTTCTTTTTAAAACGAACCTGTTTGAGGTTAAGAATAATTTCAGTTACATCTTCTGTAATTCCCTTTATTGTTGCAAATTCATGGTCGGCGCCAGCAATGTTGATACCAACTATCGCATATCCTTCCAATGAATTAAGTAGAACCCTGCGAAGTGCATTACCAATAGTAACTCCGTAACCCGGTTCCAACGGGCGAAATTCGAATTGCGCTTCGAAATCTGTACTTTTTTGAAGAACGATTTTGTCTGGTTTTACAAAATTTAAAATGGCCATTTTTTATTTTGTTTAATTTGATTTAAAATTTGATGTTGTTTTACTTTCTACTACTTACTATACAATTCTACAATAAGAGATTCTTTTATATTCTCCGGAACACTTTCCCTTTCAGGATATGCGACAAAAGTTCCTTTCATTTCAGTTTCATTCCATTCGATCCAGTTGAATTTTGGATTTTTTGGGCGAAGGTTAGAAGTGATAGAAGAATTATGCTTCGCTTTTTCTTTTAAGCCAACGATATCTCCTGGCTTTAAAGAATAGGAAGGAATGTTTAAAACTTCACCATTTACGGTAATATGCTTGTGGGAAACCAACTGCCTTGCAGCCTGGCGACTCGGAGCAATTCCCATGCGGTAAACGGTATTATCCAGCCGGGCTTCCAATAATTTAATTAATTGCTCACCGGTAATACCTTTACGACGCGATGCTTCAATAAAGGTATTATGAAATTGTTTTTCCAATAAGCCATAAGTGTATTTGGCTTTTTGTTTTTCCCGAAGTTGAAGAGCATATTCACCAAGACTTTTACGCTTGCGTGCTGCTCCGTGCATTCCGGGGGGATTGCTGTTTTTTGTTAACCATTTACCATTACCTGTAATAGGTTCTCCGAATATCCTGGAGATCTTGGTTTTTGGTCCTGTGTAACGAGCCATAATTGTTAAGTTGATTTTTTAATGTCGGTGCACCATCCTTAAAAATCGAAAATTAATGATACACCCTGTTATGAAATATGTTTGATTTTCTGATGCCAGATGTTTTTCAGTATACATCAAACATCATCCTTCGCACATTGTTTATACTCTTCTCTTTTTGGGAGGCCTGCAACCGTTGTGAGGCAATGGCGTAATATCTTTGATCATTACTACGTCTAAGCCTGATTGAGAAAGCGAACGGATAGCTCCTTCACGCCCTGAACCTGGTCCTTTTACATACACATCTACTCTCTTTAAACCTGCGTCCAACGCTACTTTTGCAGCATCACTAGCGGCCATTTGAGCAGCATAAGGAGTATTCTTTTTAGAACCCCTGAAGCCCATTTTACCGGCTGAAGACCATGAGATCACCTGGCCTTGCTTGTTGGTTAAACTAATAATAATGTTGTTGAAACTTGCCACGATGTGGGCATCTCCGTAAGGATCCACTTTTACAACCCGTTTCTTTGAGGAGGTTTTTACGTTTGTTGCTTTTGCCATAATAAATCCTGATAGGTAATCTTTAAAAATTGTTTTTCCGCTTTAGGCGGACTGAATCAATCCTACTTCCGGCTTTTAGAGATCTGGTATTGATTCAAAAAAATAAGCCTTATTTAAAGTCAGAAGCCATCAGCTATTATTTTTAGGATAAAAGCTCATGGCTCAATGCTGATTTTATTTCTTAGGCGCTTTTTTCTTTCCTGCCACAGTTTTACGTTTCCCTTTACGTGTGCGGCTATTGGTACGGGTGCGCTGGCCACGTAATGGTAATCCTTTACGATGCCTTAACCCGCGGTAGCATGCAATATCCAGCAAACGCTTAATGTTTGTCTGTACTTCGCTGCGCAAGGCTCCTTCTGTTTTAATTTCGCCGCTGATAATGTTTCTGATAGCAGTTTGCTCCTCATCATTCCATTCATTCACTTTTTTATCATAATTAACCTTTGCATTATCCAATATATAACGGGCAGTTGATCTGCCTATGCCATATATATAAGTAAGGCCAATTTCGCCTCTTTTGTTTTTCGGTAAATCTATACCAGCAATACGCGCCATGAATTATTAATTATTAATTTTTAAATTTTGTTCTTCTAAGCATGTCGAAGGATTATCCTTGTCTTTGTTTGAACCGGGGATTCTTTTTGTTAATTACATATAGTCTTCCTTTTCTCCTAACTATCTTGCAATCAACGCTTCTTTTTTTTATGGCAGCTCTTACTTTCATGATCCACTTTAGTTTTTACCTGTGAAAAAATTGTTATTTATACCTAAAAATGATTCTTCCCCTTGACAAGTCATAAGGGCTCATCTCAACTCCTACCTTGTCTCCCGGCAAAATTCTAATATAATGAAGCCTCATTTTACCGGAAATTGTCGCTAAAATTTCATGTCCGTTTTCAAGCTTAACTCTGAACATCGCATTGGATAAGGCTTCCAGGATAGTCCCGTCTTGTTTTATCAATGCTTGTTTGGCCATAATATTTTTGGAGGCGCAAAGATAAGTTTAAAATTTTGAAATTTTGAAAAAAAATCCTGTATTTATTGTCGGAATCAAAAAGATGTATTCATAAGATTCATTTCTTTACTGGTAAAATAAATAACTCACATACTTTCCGGTATCACGAAAACGTTAAGGATTTTTCTATATTTGCAATTAATCCCAAAAAAAATAACATGAAAACAAATATCCTGATCTTATTTTTTGCCATTTTTATTATGTCTTCCTGTAGTAAAAAAGATGCAACGCCAACCACTCCTCCCACCACCGACTCATATATAAATACCAATGCAGGAAGTTCCTGGACATATCATGAAATTGATTCCTCTTCAGCCACTCCGAATAGTTCTGATTATTCAGTCACTTCTACTTCTTCTGACACTACAATAGCAAGTAGCGGTAGAAAGTACCATGTATATACTTATTCTTATGGTGGCAGCGAATACCTTAATATTTCCGGAAACGATTATTACCAATTTGATTCAGTTCCCGTTTCAGGAGCAGGTAATGTCGAAAGATTATATTTAGAAGATAACGCATCTGTAGGAGCTACCTGGAATCAGACTTTTAATTTAACCATACCAAATGTTCCAATTCCAGTGCCTCTGACGGTTACCAATAAAATTGTAGAAAAGGGTATTACAGTGGTTGTAAATAATATTACTTATAATAATGTAATTCACGTATCCACAAGTCTTTCTTCTTCCTTAATTCCTGCTGCCACATTTACTTCCAGTATTGACAGTTATTATGCCCCTAATTATGGATTAATAGAAAACAGCACTTTAGTGCAATTGAATTATTTAGGCATTACACAAAATGTAAATATCAAAACCCAATTAATGAGTGCAGTTCTAAAGTAAATTAAATTGGCTGGTCATTCAGATGCACCTTGGTCATAGCAGTATAATGATTCTGTAAAACATGTACAGGAATTGGATGAGTGATAATTCTCTTTTCGTCGCGGTACCATATTTCAAAATGGGAAAAATCATCCTGTTTTGGAGTTTGAATCCTGAAGGCACCTTTCATGTACTTTACTGAACCGTCAGCATTCACATGCTTTGCAAATTTTAATTTGAGTAATTGATCTTCATCTACTGGTAATGGATAGAGGTCTTCCTGATTAAAATACATCCCCTGCACGCCATTATTTACGCAAATTTCTTTTTCATCATGATTCATATCAGTAACCTCGCCTCTCCAGGCCTGCCCGTCACTTTCTGCAAGTACATAATCTCCAGGTTTTAATTCATTAAATTTTATCATACTGTTTTTTTTAAGATAGAAAGTTTTAGATAAATAAAACTATGAGAAAAAAAAGAGAAGACAAAAATTTTTTTACGTAATGCGGGAATCCAACGCTGCCTAAATCCTAATGTAAAGGTCTAATCACCACTGGTCTCAACCTGTTGATATTGAAATGCTTTCAAAGGTTTTAGCCAAAATCTATTGATTCTTTAAAACATATAGCCTTTTAATTTTGGGCTAAAACAGGGAACCACAACCACAATTTCAATAAAGTTAGTCCAATTGATATACTACACAAAGAACAAAACTATGAATGATTTAGCTTGAAAAATCACTAATTACCACTTGGGAAGTATAATCAGACAATCACTCCGCCCAACTCATCACATAATTTTCATCTTCTATTTCCAGTACTTGTTTCGTAAGCTGAAGCGGATGAAAAGTATCTACCATCACAGCCAGTTCTTTGGTTTCTTTCATGCCAATACTTTTATCAACCGCGCCGGGATGCGGGCCATGCGGTATTCCACCGGGGTGCAAAGTGATCATTCCGCGGGTAACATGTTTGCGGCTCATAAAATCGCCATCTACATAATAAAGCAATTCATCGCTGTCAATATTACTGTGATTATAGGGGGCCGGAATAGAAAGCGGATGATAATCAAACAATCTGGGAACAAAAGAACAGATCACAAAATTGTGTCCTTCAAAAGTAAGATGAACAGGCGGTGGCTGGTGAACCCTACCCGTGATGGGTTCAAAATCATGAATAGAAAACGCAAAAGGATAACAACAGCCATCCCAGCCGATAACATCAAAAGGATGATGCAGATAATGGATGCCATACATCATTCCACTTTTTTTTACCATCAACAAAAAATCTCCTTCTTCATCTATGGTTTGCAGATTTTGGGGAACCCGGATATCTCTTTCGCAATAGGGTGAATTTTCTAAAAGCTGCCCGTAATTGCTCAAATATTTTTTTGGATAACGGACAGGGCTAAATGCTTCTACAATAAACAAACGATTTTCATTTTTTTCAAATTCGATTTGATAAATACACCCGCGCGGAATCACAAGGTAATCTCCATAAGCAAAAGCAATTTCTCCATATTGGGTTTTTAATTTCCCATTTCCTTCGTGGATAAAAATAACCTCATCGGCATCCGCATTTTTATAAAAATAATTCTCCATACTCTTTTTCGGCGCTGCCAGAGAAATATGAACGTCATTATTTACCAAAACAGGTTTTCTGCTTTTCAAATAATCATTTTCAGGTTTAATATTAAATCCCTGGAAGCTACGGTGTTTCAGCATTTTCTCTTCTGCTATTTCTGGAATTACACTGAAAGGCTTATCAGTTTTAATGATCTGGGTTGGCGGATGCGAATGATATAACAAAGACGAATCAGAAGAAAATCCTTCGGTAGAAAATAATTGCTCTGAATATAAAGTTCCATCAGGTTTGCGAAATTGTGTATGGCGTTTGTGCGGAATGGAACCTGATTTATGATAGTGTGGCATAATATATATTACGTTTGATGTACGATGTAAATTTACAAAATTAATAAGCAACTATGCCCGCAGTCTGACCTGCGTTACCGATTGCTTCCCTTCTTAAAAATCAATTAACAGTAAATAAACAATTATTCATTATTTCTATTTTATTTGAATGATAATTGACAAACCAATTTGTTTTAATAAACCTGATTGTAAATTTGCTTTAAAAAATCTTGACACGCATAGGCTTAATTTCTGACACACATAATTACCTGGACCCATCTGTTTTTGAGCATTTCAAAAACTGCGATGAAATATGGCATGGAGGGGATTTTGGTACATCAACAATTGCAGACCAGTTAAAATCTTTCAAACTACTGCGCGGTGTCTTTGGAAATATTGACGGTAATAATATAAGAAGTATTTATCCTGAACAATTGGTTTTCATGTGCGAAAAAGTAAAAGTAATGATGCGGCATATCGGTGGCTATCCTCCTAAATATAATCCTGAAACGAAAAAAGAAATATTAATTCACCAACCACAATTATTTATCAGCGGCCATTCTCATATTTTAAAAATCATGTACGATGATAAACTCAATTGCCTTCATATAAATCCCGGAGCAGCAGGAAAACACGGCTGGCAAAAAGTGAGAACATTTATACGTTTTGCAATTGATGGAAAAGATATAAAAGATTGCGAGGTGATTGAGTTAATTAGCTAATCAGCCAAATAGCAAATCAATCTACCCAATCCGCTATGAACAGGTTGGTATCATGTCCTCCGCCATTATTACGGTTACTGCTGAAAATATTTTTTTTGCCATCAGGGCTAAACATGGGAAAGGCATCGAAACCTTTATCCCTGCTGATTTTCTCTAATCCATTGCCATTAATATCTGTGATGTACATATTAAACGGATAGCTTCTCTCGTATTCGTGATTGCTACAAAAAATAATATGCTTCCCGTCTGGAGTAAAATTGGGAGTCCAATTGGTTTTGCCTAAAAAAGTGATTTGGTGGGTATCACTACCATCAGCATTGGCCACATAAACTTCCATTGAAGTAGGCGCAACCAATCCCTTTGATAACAAATCTTTGTAATCTGCAATCTCGGCTTCTGTTTTTGGACGACTGGCCCGCCACACAATCTTTTTTCCATCAGGGCTGAACCAGGCACCACCATCATATCCCAGCGTATTGGTTATTTGTTTTACATTTTCCCCATCTAAATCCAGGGTATATAGATCAAGATCACCGTTACGTATAGACGTAAATATAATCTTATCGCCTTTGGGCGAAATAGTAGCCTCTGCATCGTAGCCCTTTGTATGGGTAAGTTGTTTTAGTATTTTACCATTAGTGTCTGCTTTGAAAATATCAAAACTTTCATAGATCGGCCATATATATCTTTTCATCTTTTCTTTATCGGGTACAGGCGGGCAATCTTTGGAAGCAAGGTGAGTAGAAGCATATAAGATATGTTTCCCATCAGGATAAAAATAGGAACAGGTAGTACGACCGGCACCTGTACTCACAAGTTTTGGAGAAAATGGTTCATCAGGTGTTTCCGGAATTCTACCCATCCAAATCTGATCACACATAATTCCATTTTTTGAATCGGTGCGCTTGTAAACAATATATTTACTGTCAAAACTGAAATAAGCTTCAGCATTACCACCGCCAAAAGTTAGCTGTCGCATATTTTTAAATTGATGCTCTTCGGGATATTGAATAGTATCTTTTAAAGAAATTATTTTAGTTTGCGGTACATTTTTTTCAGAAGAAAAAATAAAGAAAACGGCAAAAAGAATGGCAATACACCTTTTATACATAAATGTTATTTTGGTAGAATGCAACTTAATAATTTTTTACAGTAAACCAATAAATTTCCTTAATATTCAATTAACAACCGGGAACATTACATTTGCAACATGAATCAAAGAAAATTATTTTTTATCGCTGCGGTTTTAATATTCTTTTTTGTTTCCTGCGGGTCACATGAAAAAGAAGTGAAACCCTATTCTGATCCCAATTCAATAAATGCTGTTAAGAATGCTATCAAAGAATATCCTGATTCAATAATTTTAAAAGAAAATTTAATTGAGGCATATCGAAATGCAGGTTATTACGATTCTGCTATTAACATTGCCAACCAGGAATTATTAAAAGACAGTGGGAGTGCCTATTTGTGGAATATAAAAGCTACTTTGTATTTTGAAAATGCTGACACCCTCAACTCAATCAATTCGCTTGAACATGCTATTGAAATATATCCTCTTCCCGAATACCTTGTAGCACTGGGTACTGTGTATGCTGAAATTAAAAATCAAAAAGCAATCATGATTGCCGACGGCCTTTTACAAAGCAATAAAACCAAATATGGCAAAGACGGATATTTTATTAAAGGTCTGTATTATAATTATATGAATGAGCCTAAAATGGCCATTCCTTATTTAGACAGTTGTCTCAGTCTTGATTTCACCTACATGTATGCATATCGTGAAAAAGCCATAGCATTGTACAATCAATCAAAATATGAAGAAGCTTTGAATGTTTTGAAACGTGCTGTTACTATTCAGAATGATTACGACGAGGGTTATTTCTGGATGGGAAAATGTTATGAAAAACTCAACCGGAAAGATGATGCCATAGAAAGTTATCAAAGTGCGTTATTGTATGATAAAAATTATTCAGAGGCAAGAGATGCTTTGGAAAGATTACAGAAGAGTAATTAAGGAATATGAAATTAAAAATTAAAAATTAAAAATAAGGAATAAGGAAGTAAGCAAACCACTAAAAATTATGAACTTCGAACCAGGAACTTAGAATCTTTTAACAACAAACATCAATTTAAAATACAATGCCCATCTTAGCTCCATCAATATTGACCGCTGATTTTTTGCATCTTGGAAGAGACTGTAAAATGCTGGATGAGAGCAAAGCTGATTGGTTTCATCTTGATGTAATGGATGGCCGGTTCGTTCCTAACTTCAGTTTTGGTATGTCAATCATAAAACAAATTAGAAATACAAGTTCTAAATTTTTTGATGTTCATCTGATGATACTGGAACCTGAAAAATATGCAGAAGAATTTAAAGAGGCCGGAGCAAACAGCTTAACAGTACACCTGGAGGCATGTCCGCATTTGCACAGAAATATTCAGCAGATAAAATCATTAGGAATGAAAGCAGGCGTAGCTATTAATCCGGCGACTCCCGTAAATTTTTTGATGGATATCATAACCGATATTGACATGGTTAATGTAATGAGTGTCAATCCGGGTTTTGGCGCGCAAATATTTATCCCACATACAATTCAAAAAATTAAAGAATTAAAGACATTGATTAAGAATACCGGTTCTTCAGCAAAAATTGAAATTGACGGTGGTGTTTCATTGAAAAATACTGCAGAAATTCTTAAAGCAGGCGCAGATGTTTTGGTGACCGGTAATGCAGTTTTCAGTTCTGAAAATCCTAAAGAAACTATTGAAAAATTGAAAGGTTTGTAAAGACCAAAATTTTTTATGGATAAATAAAAGATGAGTTTCTAAAAAATTATTGAACAGCGAACAAACAAATATTACCAATTTCTATTTTAATTACCGCTCACGTAATAATTGTTCAATCTACAAACTATCACACATTTGTTGTAATATAGGTACTGTCTGTTTTATCCAATTGGTTTCGTTTGTGTCCCATTTATATTTTTTTGAAATAATATCTTCAATCATTTGCCTTCCTTTATAAGCCTGTTCCTCAGAATAAAAACAATCGGCCCATTTTTGATCAAGCTTATCTTCATTCTCTATGGAAATACCCCCGGAATACCAATGGAAGCAACAGGGCATTCCTCTGAAGTCAATCTTTGTGGCTCCCCCATCAACATAACCTTTAAGATAATAAGCATAAAACCGAATACAATCCCTCACACGGGTTTTTATGGCTTCGTTTGATTCCGGTTTTTTGGGTTTTATAGCCCACTGATAATTTTTTTGAGAAAATGGATTCTTATCCGCATCTGCCCAATAAGTATTGGTAGGAGAATAAGTAAGATAAGTGGATTTTTTATTTTCAGTTCTTTTAAGCCGAAGCTCATTTTTGTGCAACCTGGTAATAAGATAAACCGCTTTTCTTCCATCATTGAAGTTCACATTAATGGTATTTCCATTTACTTTAAATTTTCCATATCTCATCTCTCCGATCGGATTTTCAAGTACTGAAGAATCAGTCATAAAAACAATGCCCGGTTCTAATAAAACACTGTCTTCATCTGTAAAAGAAACATCATTAGTTGTAGGATTATCCGCGTCAGATAATTGCCAAAATTGGCATAGAAGATGAAAGGTATCTTTGGGAAGGGTTGATGATGTAGCATCAGTAATTTTTTCATTATTATTATTTTGGGAAGGCATGACACAGTTATATAACACAACCGAAGCAACTATAAAAATACCCAAATATGTTTTTCGCATTTTTCAAAAATAATAAAAATGAAATAAAGAAACACAGAACCTATTTTGAGTGAAAAGAAAAGTTTCTTTGCTGACCACACATGTTATAATCGGAATTTATGGGATTCCCACCGTCTCTTTCATTCCTGAAAAAAGCATTTTCCAAACGAGGTTGAAAAAGGATTTATAAATATCACGGTCAAATTGAGGATTTACTTTTCTTAAGCCATCATCTCCGGGATTATTATTTTTTACTATCAGGTTTGCAGCAAGAGTGGCTAATCCTCTTTTTTTAATTTCTTTTGTGTCTTTATCCCGCTTGAGCACATCTACCTTGAGTCCATCATATTTCATCACCATATCCCCTTTGGCAGAAGTATTATTTCCTTTAAAATTAAAATCAATAGAATTTATTTTCCCCGCATTTATTTTTATTAATCCCATTGGAATAGATGCTTTATTCAAATCTGTTGCATCAAAAGATGTGATTTGGCCATTTGCATAAAAGCCCCCCTCATCGCTATCCAGCTTGAAATTAAAATTTCCACTTAAAGGAATAGATCCTAAAACTTTGGTATGGAAAGAAATATTAAGCCGGTCATTTTTTTGAATGGCAGAAGGCATGTTGGTAATATTGGTGATATTCATACTTGTATTCAAAAAACTAACTACGCCAATACTATCGCTAACTTTTTCGTTTTCCCGGTAAACTATTGAAGCGTCATTGATATTTGCTTTTGAAATATTCAGAGGTTGATTTAATTTTTTTAATAGTTGAGAAACATATTTTCCAACTTTACTTCTTTTCTCCAGTGGTTTATGGAGATCACGGTATATTTTAGCATTTACAGAGTTAATCACCAGGAGCGAGGCTACCAGGTGCTTATCCAGCAACTCATTCATATCGATATTTTGAAGAGAAATTCCTGATAGATTTATATTGTACCAGTCCTTTTGGAAATGAAACCTGCTACTAAATTCTTTTTCCGAGGCAAATGGAATGATATTAAATGACCCTACGTTTAATTCTTTTTTCAGGGAATTGATTGTTATATTTTTGAAATCAAAATTATAAAATTCATCTTTGGATTTTATAGACAAACTACTTAATGTAACTTCGGCTTCCCTGGTGTAATCCATGGGATGTAATTCAAGATTTTTAATCACATCCGTTTTTACGTCTTTCAGTTTTACACCAATATTACCCACGGTATATTTGCTTTTCGCAAATGGGATAAAGGTAACCATTGGAAAATTGAGATATTGCATATTAATTCCATAAACATTATTAAAGCCAGTGCTGTCATTATTTTTAGAATTATTACCCTTTGTGGTTTTTAAATTTTCAAGGGGTAATTCATAAAGGTAGATATGTTTACACAAGATCGTATCTACTTTAATGTCTTTATTCTTTACAATTTCGTTGGAATTTACGCCACTCAATTTTAAAGTTTTTGCATCAAGGAGGCGTGTACCCGGGGAACTGTCATTTTCAAATCTGTTAACCGATATCTCATCAAATAAAAGTTGTTTCTGTTTTCCCAGGAAATTAATATCTCTTACACTTAATTCTTTGCGGTTATGATTATACGAAAAAAAAGAATCTACAGTAAAAGCAGCCTGCTTGCAAAACAATACCCTGTTTGTGTCATAATTGTGAGCACTGTCAATCAAAACATTCTCCAATAAAAACTTCCCATTTATAAAATCAAAATTCTTTTCTTTTGTGTAAAAATCAATCCCTTTTACATTTACGTTGTTTACAAAAACAAATCCCACTTTTATAAGATCAAGCTTGCCCAATATTTGTTTATAAACAGTACCTGCTTCCATTTCTATTTTAGTTCCTTTCTGCAAGGGTTTCATAGAATACAATGTTATGTAAGGATTATCAATAATAACTGAATCACCAACGATGTTATTTCCATTCAATGCTTTAGCTGTTTTCACTCCTGTTACAGTAAGGGATTTAATATGAACATTCAATAGAATATCGGGCATATTTTCCCCGATAAGTTTCTTTGCACGGTTGGTATCAGGAATAATTCTTATATTTTTCATGGTAGCATAACCAGTAACCGCATCAAAAGAAAGCGAATCATATTTAATTGAATACAGGCTATCAGTTTGATTTGCAATAGTGGAGGACAGCGTGTTTCTTGCAATTTTATACTTATACTTCTGCCAAACAAAATAACCGGCACATATTATTACTGCAAGCACCGAGCAAATTATTAATAGTTTTTTTGAGATTCGCTTCATATAAACTTCCGATTTTATATTTTTTAAAGACAAGCAAATGAAGTTCCAATTTTAAAATCCATCATATTGATAAAGTCAAAAAATGAAAATTATTTAGAGGGGGAAGCTGTAGGGTAACTGGTTTTTATGATAATAAAAGTCACTCAACCACCACCTTCCGAGAAGGTGGGTTGGAAGACATCGGGCGAAGCCCTCTTACGGCTCTGGAGGTGAGGTGAATAAATCGAAATTCTGTGTG
>Ga0208357_1000303_pt1 | contig 40127 bp, 50 predicted proteins | sample NGESurdeep092012_6_FD_184487 | JGI IMG/M metagenome (GOLD analysis project Ga0208357, IMG submission 184487) | Arctic peat soil microbial communities from Barrow, Alaska - NGEE Surface sample F52-2 deep-092012 (SPAdes) | ecosystem: Environmental > Terrestrial > Soil > Wetlands > Peat ...
GGGCTGGCGAAGTCGACCCGGCGGAAGGGTTAACATCCCCGAGTCGAGGCCTTCGACGCGCCCTCTTAGCTCAGTGGTAGAGCACTTCCATGGTAAGGAAGGGGTCGTGGGTTCAATCCCCACAGAGGGCTCGCCAGACATGGCGGCGTAGCTCAGTCGGTCAGAGCACACGGCTCATAATCGTGATGTCGCGGGTTCGAGTCCCGCCGCCGCTACTACTATCTGCATTGAGCCTGCGGGCGATGAGTCAAAGGAGCCCGACGTGGCGAAGAACGAGCGGCGGATCAAGATCACCTTGGAGTGCGAGGTCTGCAAGAACCGCAACTACATCACGACCAAGAACAAGAACAACGACCGTGAGCGGATCGAGATGAAGAAGTACTGCAGCCACGACCGCGTGCATACCTTGCACCGGGAGACCCGCTAAGTAGAACTCCCCGATGCACCACGCATCGGGAGGCGATCTCTGTCGATTCGGCGGAGACGGAAATGCCGCCTCGGCGGGAGTTCGACCGTGGTGGCGTTGTGATCGACGATGCCAGCGGGGAGTGTTGCCACTCAGGTGATAATCTGGGTCGCCCTGAGAGGCCGTGGCACACCTCAGGGTGGTGTTTCGCCAATCAAAGGGCAGTAGCTCAATTGGTAGAGCACCGGTCTCCAAAACCGACGGTTGGGGGTTCGAGTCCCTCCTGCCCTGCTCACCCGTGATTCGAGGACGTTCGTGAACCGACAGACGAAGCGCCAGCTTCAGCGCCAGGGCCAGCTCGGCCCCGACGGTACCCCTGCCGCGCGCCGACCCCCGCCCACGGCTGGCCAGCGCCGACCCCCCGAGCCGGGGCGTCCTGGTGCTGGCAAACGGTTCGCCCAGTACCTCCGTGAGGTCAAAGGCGAGCTTCAAAAGGTCTTGTGGCCGAACCGCTCCGAGGTCGTGAACTACTCGACAGTGGTGCTGACCACGTTGCTGTTCTTGGCAGCGCTGATCTTCTTCTTGAACTACGCCTTCGCCAAGGGCGTGTTCTTCCTGTTCAAGACTTAGGCTGCGCCCCGTCAGAAGCGTGGGAGCGACAACGAAGGTGCGACGAAGCGCGCGCAGGCGCCGACCGGTTTCATGAAGGTAGATGAGAGATGACCAACGACAGCGGTACAGAGATGAATGAGTCAGACGTCGTGACCGATGACGTCGCCATCGACGAGGACGCACTCGCGGAGTTGCTCGACGGCGACGGCGACGAGGTGGTTAGCGTTCCTAGCCCGTATGACCGTCCGGGTGCCTGGTATGTCGTGCACAGCTACGCCGGCTACGAGAACAAGGTGAAGTCGAACCTCGAGAGCCGGATGGCCTCGATGAACATGGAGGACCGGATCTTCGAGGTAGTCATCCCGCTCGAGGACGTCGTCGAGTACAAAGGCGGCAAGAAGGTCACCGTCCAGAAGAAGGTCTTCCCCGGCTACCTGCTCTGCCGCGCGGACCTCGACGATGATGCCTGGTCAGTCGTTCGTCAGACTCCAGGCGTCACCGGATTCGTAGGTCCTGGCACGAAGCCGACCCCGCTCAGCCGTGCCGAAGTGGAGAGCATCCTCCAGGTCAGCAGCGACACCGTCGGCGGCGGTGCCACCAAGCAGCGTCGGCCCCGCCTCGAACACGAGATCGGCGAGACCGTCCGGGTGAAGGAAGGCCCGTTCGCGGACTTCACCGGTGAGGTCTCCGAGATCAACGAGGACCAGCTGAAGCTGAAGGTGCTCGTGAACATCTTCGGCCGGGAGACACCGGTCGAGCTCGAGTTCAGCCAGGTCGCAAAGCTCTAAGTCGAAATGATCTAGGTCGGCGGAGCCGGCCAGGGAAGGTTTACTAAACACCATGGCACGCAGACGAGTAACCGCCGTTGTCAAGATCCAGCTCCCAGCTGGAGCGGCAACGCCAGCGCCGCCGGTCGGCACGGCGCTTGGACCGCACGGCATTCAGACGATGGAGTTCGTAAAGCAGTACAACGCCGCGACCGAGAGCCAGCGCGGAACGGTCATCCCGGTCGAGATCACGATCTTTGAGGACCGCACGTTCACCTTCATCTTGAAGACCCCGCCGACCACTGTCCTTATCCGTGAGGCAGCAGGGCTCGACAAGGGCAGCGTTACCCCGGGCCGAACCGACGCCGGCACGATCACGGTCGGCCAGCTCGAAGAGATCGCCAAGGTGAAGATGCCGGACTTGAACGCAAACGACCTCGAGGCGGCCAAGCTCCAGGTCGAGGGCACCGCACGGTCGATGGGCATCTCCGTCGCGCGCTGAGCGCGACGGACTCGTATTTTCGAAAGAAGTTAGGAAGGACGCGCAGATGGCGCCGAAGGGTAAGCGGTACGAAGACATGATGAAGAGCTTCGACCGGGAGCAGCTGCACGCTCCCGTCGAGGCCGTAGTGCTCGTCAAGAGCATGGCGACGGCGAAGTTCGACGAGACGATCGAGCTCGCCGTCCGTCTAGGCGTAGACCCCCGCCGTGCGGACCAGATCGTCCGCGGTTCGCTGTCGTTGCCGGCAGGCACCGGGCGGGAAGTCCGCGTGGCGGTGTTCGCGGCAGGGGAGAGCGCTGCGGCGGCTAGGGCGGCGGGAGCCGACGTCGTCGGCGCCGACGACCTGATCGCCAGGATCGAGAACGAGGGCTTCCTCGATTTCGACGTAGCCGTCGCCACACCGGATCTGATGGCGCAGGTCGGCCGTCTCGGGCGGGTGCTCGGGCCTCGAGGCCTGATGCCGAACCCGCGCACTGGCACGGTGACCACCGACGTGGCCAAGGTGGTCGGGGACTTTCGCGCAGGACGCGTCGAGTACCGCACCGACCGGGTCGGGAACGTCCATGTGCGCGTCGGCAAGGCGTCGTTCGAGCCCTCGAAGCTTTTGGAGAACGTGCGTGCCGTGCTCGAAGAGATCCAGCGGGCGAAGCCGGCGGCCGCCAAGGGGCGGTACATCCGCTCCGTCACGCTGACCTCGACCATGGGCCCCGGGATCCGAATCGACACGAACCGGATCCGCATCACCGACGAGGACATGGCGCTTTCGGCCTGACCTGGAATATCGCCAGGTAGCGACGCGCTATCCTGCACCCAGGCGACCACTGGTCGCCGCAGACCTGTAGAACTGCAAAGCCGAAGAAATCTGGTGCGCTCCGGCGCTGAATGGGCATACGCCCGCCCGACGAGGCGAAGCGAGGTTGTGCTTCTCTTCTCGGACGTCGCCATGCCGGTGGCTTGACCACCGAGGAGAGTTACAAATGGAGACCACTGCTCGAGAGCCACGGCCGGCCAAGATCGCCGTCGTAGATGAGGTCCGAGACCGGCTGAGTACTGCCGCCGCGGCGATCCTCACGGAGTACCGTGGCCTTGCCGTCTCGGACATGACCGAGCTCCGACGGGCCTTGACCAAGGTCGGCGGCGAGTACAAGGTCTACAAGAACACGCTCGTTCGGCTGGCCTCAGCTGATCTCGGTCTCGCTGAGCTGGACGCGATGCTCACCGGGCCCACCGCGATCGCGTTCGTCGACGGCGACGTCGCGCAGGTCGCAAAGGTGCTCCGCGACTTCGCCCGGACCAATCCGAACCTCGTGGTGAAGGGTGGTCTCCTCGGGACGAGCATGCTCGACGCCCGGGGTGCGGCGGCGCTCGCCGAGCTACCGACCCGTGACACGTTGCTCGCCCAGCTTGCCGGGATGTTCGCAGCTCCGATGCAGCAGTTCGCCTCCCTTCTTCAGGCGGTGCCGGCCAAGCTTGCCTATGGATTGAGCGCATTGATTGATGAGCGCCGAAAGACCGAGCCGGCAGAAGAGGCTCCTGCGGCAGCTGTCGAAACCACCCAGCCAGCCGACGAGGCAGTGACCGATGTAGCTCCGGCAGAAGATTCGGCGCCGGTCGAGGCGACCGAAGCGCTAGCGCTCGAATCAGAAGCGGCGCCAGCAGACGATGCGGCGCCCGTCGAAGCAGCCGAGGCGGCAGTCGAGGTAGCTCCGGCAGAAGAAGCAGCTCCGGCAGAAGAAGCAGCGGCAGTCGAGGACGAAGCACCCGCCGCGTCCACTGCACCGGCGGATGATGCAACCGCCGAGACAGAAACCGCGCCAGAGGCGGAAGCAGCGCCGACTGAGATCGCCGAAGCAGAGTCGACACCGACGGCCGCCGAAGGCGACGAGGCCAGCACCGACTGAGAAGTCATCCCGAAGGTCGAACTACCCCTAGATCGAAGACGCAACGAAAGGAAATACCGAAATGGCGACGAAGGAAGAGATTCTTGACGGAATCGCGGCGATGACAGTTCTCGAGCTGTCAGAGCTTTTGAAGGAGTTTGAGGACCGATTCGGCGTAACTGCAGCCGCGCCGGTAGCGGTCGCGGCCGCTCCGGCAGCAGGCGGCGGCGCTGGGGCCGAGGCCGTGGTGGAGGAGCAGGATGAGTTCGACGTCATCCTTACCGCCGCTGGTGACAAGAAGATCCAGGTCATCAAGGAGGTGCGCACGCTTACGAGCCTTGGTCTAAAGGAGGCGAAGGATCTCGTCGACGCGGCGCCGAAGGCCGTGCTTGAGAAGGTCTCCAAGGAAGACGCCGAGAAGGCCAAGGCGCAACTCGAGACCGCTGGAGCTTCCGTCGAGCTCAAGTAGTCCTCCGGTCGGCGCGTTGCGCCGGCCGAGGTAGAATTTCGGCTCCGCCCGGCGGGCGACGGAAACTCCGTCGTCTGGCGGTTTAGGTATCGCTGTCCCCGACGCGGGGCGCTATGCTTATCTGTTGCTGTGTTCATCCGTCGCGCGCCTGGAACGTCTTGTCTCTGACCTCGCGCGCAGTTCTTGCAGTTTTTAGCTCGTCGTCCACCTCCATCCGCGAGGAGTAGACCTTTGCCGGCTCGTTCCCGTACGCCCGATCGTTTTTCTTTTGCCAACCTTGATGAGGTGTTGCCGCTGCCTGACCTTGTGTCAGTTCAGCAGGACTCTTTCAACTGGTTCCTGAACCAAGGTCTTGCTGAGACCTTTGCCGACATCAGTCCGATTGAGGACTTCACCGGTCAGCTCCGCCTCGAGCTCGAGTTCGACCCGGATGACCCAGATCTTCGGCCACCTCCCAAGTTCACGATCGAGGAGTGCAAGGCCAAGGACATGACCTATGCCGCGCCGATCTTTGTGCGCGCACGCTTCATGAACGCCATCACTGGCGAGATCAAAGAGCAGACGGTGTTCATGGGGGACTTCCCGATGATGACGGAGAAGGGCACGTTCGTCATCAACGGCACCGAGCGCGTCGTCGTCTCGCAGCTCGTGCGTTCGCCCGGCGTGATCTTCCAGCCAGGCCGTGACGCGAAGACCATCGTGACCGGAACCATTCACCCCTACCGCGGTGAGTGGATCGAGTTCGACGTCGAGGCCAAGCCGAACCGCGACATCACGGCAGGTACGAGAGTCGCCCGCAAGCGCCGGCTGTCGCTCTTCGTCGTATTGAAGGCGCTTGGATTCGAGGACGAGGGCTACCTCGACCGTTTTGTGCGCCACTTCGACTTCCTTACCGGACAGTGGGACAAGGAGCGCGATCTCGTCAACACCCGGGAAGAGGCGCTGCTCGAGATCTACAAGCGAGCCCGCCCAGGAGAGCCGCTCTCGGCCGAGGCCGCCCGCGCCTACTTCGAGAACGCCTTCTTCAACCCGCGCCGCTACGACCTCACGCGAGTTGGTCGCTACAAGTTGTCCCGCAAGCTCGGCCCAGAGATCGACAAGATCTCGGGGATCTTGGGCATGGACCTTGAGCACCCGGCCGACGATTCAGGCGTGCTCTCTCCTGCGGAGATCTTGGCTTCTGCCTCCTACATGTTGCACCTCGCCAACGGCGAGCCCGGCTACCGCCTCGACGATCAGGATCACTTCGCGAACCGCCGGATCCGTTCGGTGGGCGAGCTGATCCAGAATCAGGTCCGTATCGGGCTCTCCCGCATGGAGCGCGTCGTCCGTGAGCGCATGACCACCCAGGACATCGAGGCGATCACGCCACAGACGTTGATCAACATTCGTCCCGTTGTCGCGGCGATCAAGGAGTTCTTCGGAACCTCCCAGCTGTCGCAGTTCATGGACCAGCACAACCCGCTCTCGGCACTCGCGCACAAGCGCCGTCTATCGGCTCTTGGACCAGGCGGTCTCTCTCGTGAGCGCGCCGGGTTCGAGGTCCGAGACGTGCACACGTCCCACTATGGCCGGATGTGCCCGATCGAGACACCCGAGGGTCCGAACATCGGCCTGATCGGTCACCTCGCGAGCTACGCCCGCGTGAACGACCATGGCTTCATCGAGACCCCCTACCGCAAGGTCGTCGATGGCACAGTGACGGCAGAGATCGTCTACCTCGCCGCTGACGAGGAGGAGGAGTACGTCATCGCGCAGGCTTCGGCGACCCTTGATGACCGCGGCCACTTCGTCGGTGACCGCGTGCTCGTCCGTCGCGGGCCACAAGGTGCGGGCGTTCGAGTTGGCGCGACGACGACGTCATATGGCGCGACCAGTGAGGTCGACTTCGTTCCTCCGATTGAGGTCGACTTGATGGACGTCTCGCCGAAGCAGATCGTCTCGATCTCCACGGCGCTTATTCCATTCGTCGAGCACGACGACGCCAACCGAGCGCTCATGGGTGCGAACATGCAAAAGCAGGCAGTCCCGCTGCTCGTGCCTGAGGCTCCCTACATCGGCACCGGCGTCGAGGCACGTGCCGCGCAAGACGCCGGTGAGGTGATCGTCGCCGAAGGCGACGGGCGCGTCGCTGAAGTGTCTGGCGAGATGATCATCGTCGAGTACAAGGAAGGCCAAAAGGACCACTTCGGCCGCGAGCTCGGCAGGAAGATCTACCCGCTCTGGAAGTTCCGTCGTTCGAACCAGAACACCTCGATCAACCAGAAGATCCTGGTCGACGAGGGCGAGATCGTTCGAACGGGCGATGTGATGGTCGACGGCCCCTCGACGCACAACGGTGAGCTGGCGCTCGGCAAGAACCTGCTTGTCGCGTTCATGCCGTGGGAGGGCTACAACTACGAAGACGCGATCATCCTCTCCGAGCGACTTGTTCGAGACGACGTGTTGACGTCGATCCATATCGAAGAGCACGAGGTCGATGCCCGAGACACCAAGCTCGGCGCTGAGGAGATCACCCGGGACATCCCGAACCTCTCCGACGAGATCCTGGGCGACCTCGACGAGCGCGGCATCATTCGCGTCGGCGCCGAAGTAGAGCCGGGCGATGTTCTCGTCGGCAAGGTGACCCCGAAAGGTGAGACCGAGCTGACCCCAGAAGAGCGGCTGCTGCGCGCCATCTTCGGTGAGAAGGCCCGCGACGTTCGTGACACCAGTCTGAAGGTGCCACACGGCGAGACCGGCAAGGTCATCGACGTACGCGTCTTCACCCGCGACGACACCCACGAGCTACCGCCAGGTGTCAACCAGCTGGTTCGTGTCTACGTAGCGCAAAAGCGCAAGATCTCCGAAGGCGACAAGCTCGCAGGGCGCCACGGCAACAAGGGTGTCGTTTCCCGGATCCTCCCCATCGAGGACATGCCGTTCCTCGCGGACGGTTCGCCGGTCGACATCATCTTGAACCCGCTCGGCGTCCCGTCCCGGATGAACGTGGGCCAGGTGCTCGAGTCGCACCTCGGCTACGCGGCTCGTTGGGGCTGGGAGAACGCAGGCAACTCGACTACCGACGCACCGCAGGTCCGTGGAACCGAGACCAAGACCCGGCCTCGTACGGACCCGGCGGTCTGGGTGTCGACGCCCGTCTTCGACGGTGCGCACTGGGACGAGGAAGACCAGGCTGGTCGTCACCCGACGATGCAGACGATCTTCGAGAACCTTCGCTCCGACACCGCCACCGGCGAGGATCGCCTCGTCGGCTCAGACGGCAAGGTGACGCTCTACAACGGGCGAACTGGCGAGCCGTACGACAACACGATCGGTGTCGGCTACATGTACATCTTGAAGCTCGCACACCTTGTCGACGACAAGATCCACGCTCGCTCAACGGGCCCGTACTCGATGATCACCCAGCAGCCGCTCGGTGGCAAGGCGCAGTTCGGTGGGCAGCGCTTTGGTGAGATGGAGGTCTGGGCACTCGAGGCATACGGAGCCGCCTACGCCCTCCAGGAGTTGCTCACCATCAAATCCGACGACGTGCTCGGCCGAGTCAAGGTCTACGAGGCGATCGTGAAGGGCGAAAACATTCCAGAACCAGGTATTCCAGAGAGCTTCAAGGTACTCATCAAGGAGATGCAGTCCCTCTGTCTCGACATCGAAGTCCTCGGCCTTTCCGGCGAGGAGATCGAGATGCGAGACCTCGACGAGGACGTCTACCGCGCATCTGAGGAGCTTGGAATCGACATCTCTCGTCCAGAGCGCGGCTCTGACGAAGAGGACGCTCGCCGTGCCGCTGAGAGGAGCTTCTAAGTGCTCGACGTAAACGAATTCGACCAGCTGCGTATCGGGCTGGCCACAGCCGACGACATTCGCTCGTGGAGCCACGGCGAGGTGAAAAAGCCAGAGACGATCAACTACCGCACCCTCCGTCCCGAGAAGGACGGCCTGTTCTGCGAGCGGATCTTCGGACCGACCAAGGACTGGGAGTGCTACTGCGGCAAGTACAAGCGAGTGCGCTTCAAGGGCATCATCTGCGAGCGTTGTGGCGTTGAGGTCACGCGCTCGAAGGTGCGTCGCGAGCGCATGGGCCATGTCGAGCTCGCTGCACCCGTCGTCCACATCTGGTACCTGCGTGGCACCCGCTCGTGGCTTGCCTACTTGCTGATGGGTACCGAGGCCCGCGAGGAGCTGAAGGCAAAACAGCTTGAGAAGGTCATCTACTTCGCGGCTTACCTCGTCACGTTCGTCGACGAGGAGCGACTTCACGTCGACCTGCCCGAGTTGAAAAAGGAGCTGGCCCTTGAAGTCAGCGAGATGGAGCGCGACCGCGACCTCGAGGTTGACCGACGACTGAAGGCGCTCGAGACCGAGATCGCCCAGCTCGAAAAGGACGGCGCCAAGGACGCGGAGATCCGCGCCCGTCAGCGCACCTCCGAGCGTGACCTAACGATGCTCCGCGAGCGTTCAGCGAACGAGATCGCGATGGCGCAAAAGGCCATGGACGAGCTCGAGAACCTCTTCGCCAGGAAGATCATCGAGGACGAGCTGCTCTGGCGGGAGCTGAAGAACCGTTGGGGTGACTACTTCGAAGGCGGCATGGGTGCCGAGACGATCGCGCAGCTCATCGCCCGGATCGACCTTGATTCAGAGGAGATAAAGCTCCGCGAGGCCATCGACCCGACCGACGGTCGAAAGGCCCTCTCGGTCCAGCGCAAGCAGAAGGCGATCAAGCGCCTCCGAATCGTCTCGGCTTTCAACCGCCGCGACGACAACGGTCGGCGGGCGAATGACCCTGGCGCGATGATCCTGAACGCGGTTCCGGTTATCCCGCCGGACCTGCGCCCGATGGTGCAGCTCGACGGTGGCCGCTTCGCGACCTCTGACCTGAACGACCTCTACCGTCGCGTCATCAACCGCAACAACCGCCTGAAGCGTCTGCTCGACCTCGGTGCGCCCGAGATCATCGTGAACAACGAGAAGCGGATGCTCCAAGAGGCAGTCGATGCGCTCTTCGACAACGGTCGCCGTGGTCGTCCCGTGACGGGACCTGGCAACCGTCCACTAAAGAGCCTCTCGGACATGTTGAAGGGCAAGCAGGGTCGGTTCCGCCAGAACCTCCTTGGCAAGCGCGTTGACTACTCCGGCCGCTCCGTCATCGTCGTTGGCCCGACGCTCAAACTCCACCAATGTGGTCTGCCGAAGCTGATGGCGCTCGAACTGTTCAAGCCGTTCGTGATGAAGCGCCTTGTCGACCTCGAGATCGCGCCGAACATCAAGTCGGCTAAGCGCATGGTCGAGCGTCGTCGCGCCCAGGTCTGGGACGTGCTCGACGAAGTCATCAAGGAGCACCCGGTGTTCTTGAACCGTGCTCCTACCCTCCACCGGTTGGGCATCCAGGCCTTCGAGCCCGTCCTGATCGAGGGCAAGGCGATCCAGATCCACCCGCTCGTCTGCACGGCGTTCAACGCCGACTTCGACGGTGACCAGATGGCAGTCCACCTTCCGTTGTCGTCCGAGGCCCAGGCCGAGGCCAGGATCTTGATGCTGTCGGCGAACAACATCCTCTCGCCGGCGACTGGTCGGCCGATCACCGTGCCTACCCAGGACATGGTCTTTGGTTGCTACTACCTCACCTTGATGGAAGACGGCCTGAAGGGCGAGGGTCTGATCTTCCGTCGTCTCGACGAGATCGAAGCCGCCTACGAGGCAGGCGACGTTCACCTGCACGCGAAGATCACCCTTCGACGCGGCGTCTCGGGCTACCCGTCGGCGTACTACGGCAGGCGTCACGGCGAAGAGGTTGGCGAGGAGCCGGACAGCTTCGTCACCACGGTTGGCAGGGTGCTCTTTAACGCCGCGCTGCCGAGTGACTTCGGCTTCGTCAACGACGTCATCGGTCGCAGGGCGACCTCGATCGGCTCGATCGTCGAGCAGCTCGCAGGGAACTACTCCAAGGCCGTCGTCGCGGAGAGCCTTGACGCCGTAAAGACCCTGGGCTTCCGCTTCGGCACCCAGTCTGGGCTGAGCATCTCGATCAACGACGTGAAGACCCCGCCGAACAAGCGGGAAATTCTCGACCGCTACGAGAAGGAAGCCGAGCGGGCCGAAGCGCAGTTCAAGCGCGGGATCATCACCGACGACGAGCGACGCCAGAAGGAGATCGAGATCTGGACGTCGGCGAACTCCGAAGTTGGACGTTCGATGGAAGCGAGCCTCGCCACCTACAAGTTCAACCCGTTGAACACGATGGTGGACTCAGGTGCTCGTGGAAACCCGCAGCAGGTGCGTCAGATCGCCGGCATGAAGGGGCTCGTCTCGAACCCCCGTGGCGAGATGATCCCTCGGCCGATCATCTCCTCGTTCCGTGAGGGGCTCTCGGTCCTTGAGTACTTCATCTCCACCCACGGTGCCCGAAAGGGCCTCGCGGACACGGCGCTTCGTACCGCGGACTCTGGCTATCTCACCCGCCGCCTCGTCGACGTCGCCCAGGAGCTGATCGTGCGCGAGCTCGAGTGTTCGAGCACGCGTGGCATCTGGATCGAGGACCTCGCTCCCGATGAGGCAGGTCACCGCAGCTACCTCGAGACCCGCGCCTACGGGCGAATCCTCGTCGAGGCCGTCAAGTTGAGTGACGGCACCGTGCTTCCGGTGGGAATGATGCTGAACGACGTCGAGTGCAACCGGCTCGCCGAAGACCCGACGATCACGAGGATCCGGGTTCGCTCGGTGCTCACCTGTGAGGCAACGCATGGAATCTGTGCGGCGTGTTACGGCAAGAGCCTCGCGACCGGCAAGCTCATCGAGCTCGGTGAGGCGGTAGGCGTCATCGCCGCCCAGTCGATCGGTGAGCCTGGGACCCAGCTCACCATGCGTACCTTCCACACCGGTGGCGTCATCGGTGAGGACATCACGCACGGCCTTCCCCGCGTGGTAGAGCTCTTCGAGGCTCGCACGCCAAAGGGTGCGGCGATCCTCACCAGGTCCTCTGGTGTCATCCGGATCGAAGAGGAGGACACGACGAGGCGCGTGACCGTCGTCATGGACGATGGCACGGAGGAGAACTTCACCGTCTCGAACCGTGCGCACCTCGAGGTCGCCGACGGCCAGGAGGTCGAGGCAGGAGATGCGCTCGTCGAGGGCCCGAAGGACCCGAAGGAGCTCCTTGACATCAAGGGGATCAGAGAGACCCAGCAGTACCTCGTCGAAGAGGTGCAGAAGGTCTACCGCGACCAGGGCGTGTCGATCCACGACAAGCACATCGAGCTCATCGTCCGCCAAATGCTGCGGCGAGTTCTCGTGGCCGACTCGGGCGACTCACCGTTCCTTCCAGGCGAGCGAGTGGACTCACAGCGCTACGCGCTGATCAACCGTGAGCTCGTCCAAGAGAACAAGCGTCCAGCAGAAGGTCGTCCGGAGCTGATGGGCATCACGAAGGCGTCGCTCGCGACGGACTCGTGGCTCTCTGCTGCCTCCTTCCAGGAGACGACGAGGGTGCTCACCGAAGCAGCGATCGAGGGCAAGTCGGACCACCTGTTCGGCCTGAAGGAGAACATCATCATCGGGAAGCTGATCCCTGCGGGATCGGGCCTTGCTCCGTACCGTGAGATCTCCGTCGAGACTCCCGAGGCACAGCGGATGTCGTTCTGGTCCTCGGACCTTGCCGACGAGCCTGCCGAGGACCTCGCGGGCTGGCTGCGAAACGTCGAGGGCTCTCCCTTCGGCGGCTTCGCCCAGGATCTGACCGCCGATGACGCCTTCGCCTACTACCAGGGTGCCGATGGCACCGCCACCTTCGACCCTGGCGTCGAGCTCACCATCATCGAGGAGGTCTCCCTCGAAGAGGAGGAGCACTTCGGTGAGGCAGGCGATTCACCAGCAGTCTGATCAACACGCAGGCGTTCGCGACGGACGTACTACAAGAAGCAGCCCCGGGCCTTGGTCCGGGGCTGCTTCTTACTTTTCCCATAGCGTGAGAAAGATGAGGCCCGGGTGGTGACGATCGGACCCGACCTGGGCGCGGGTGACCGCGGCCTCACCGACGGTCTCGTCATTGAGCACCTGGCCAAGCGCTTCGGACCGTCTGATGCGCAGGTGCACGCCCTCGACGACGTCTCCATCCGAGTCGAGCGGGGGCGCTTCGTCGCCATCGTCGGCCCGAGCGGCTCAGGAAAATCGACCCTGTTGCGCATCGTCGCCGGACTGGTCCACGCGGATGCCGGAAGCGTGGCGATCTTCGGCGAGTCGGTCGAGGACGCGAGGGAGAACAAGCACATCGGTTACGTGCCACAGACGCCTGCCTTGCTGCCGTGGCGCACCGTCGCCGAGAACGTCGCGCTGCCATTCGAGGTCAACCGTGCACACGGACCAAATGATTCAGACGGCTCGACCACGACAAAGCGTCGCGTCGGCGCGATGCTCAACGCCGTCGGACTTGGGAGCCAAGGTGCGCGCTTTCCCGCAGAGCTCTCCGGCGGCATGCAGCAGCGGGTCGCGATAGCTCGCGCGCTGGTCTTTAGACCTGAGGTCTTGCTCATGGACGAACCGTTCTCGGCTCTCGATGAGCTGACGAGAGAGCAGCTCCGGCTCGAGTTGCTCCGCCTCTTCGACGACCAGGGACAGACCGTGTTGTTCGTCACGCACTCGATCGCGGAGGCGGTTCATCTCGCCGACGAGGTCGTCGTTCTCTCCTCCTCACCAGGGAGGGTGATCGGTGAGGTCACCGTCCCGCTCGTGCGGCCGCGCGCAGCGCTTGTCGAGACGACGATGGCCTTCCACGAGATCGAGAACGAAGTACGCGCGGTCATGCGCGAAGGCTGGACGCCGTGAGATCGTCGCTTCGCGCCTCATCTGGCCGCTTCCTCCCAGCCCTGGTCGCATTCGTTCTTGCTGGGCTGATCTGGCAGCTGATCGCCTTCCACACCCAGTCGATCATCCCGCCGCTCGGCTCGATCATCTCGGCGCTAAATGCGAACCCGCATCTGCTCTTCGAGGACGGCGTCGACACCTTGCAGGAGTCACTGGTCGGTCTCGCGGCCGGCTTTGTGGTCGCGTTTGCAGCCGCGGTCGCGATGAGTGAAGTCCGGGTGCTCGAGCGGGCCCTGATGCCGCTTGCTGTCGTGTTGAACGTGACGCCACTCGTCGCGATTGCACCGGGTCTCGGGATTGCATTCGGGTTCGGCTACGCGCCGAAGTACATCCTGACGGGGATCATCGTCTTCTTCCCGTTCCTCGTGAACGCTTCAATCGGCCTTCGCTCGGTCGAGCCCGAAGCACTGAACGTGCTCGCGACACTTCGTGCCTCCCGACCGGAGATCCTCTGGAGGCTCCGATTCCCGTCAAGTCTTCCGTTTCTCTTCGCCGCGGCCCGTGTCTGTCTCCCGCTCTCCATCGTCGGCGCGGTGGTAGCTGAGTTCACCGCGTCCGGGTTCTCGAAGGGTCTCGGCTACCTGGTTCTGGTGAGCGCCCAAAACACCCAGCTGGGACTTGAGTTCGCGGCGATCTTTTGTCTCGCGGCGATGGGAATCATCTACACCGCCGCCATCTCGTTATGCGAACATCGGCTGCTTCGCTGGCACGTCTCAGCCAGGCCTGCCCGAAACTGAGTTTCTCCGACCGGAACGGTCGGGTTTGGTGGTCGTCGCCGGTAAAACTGAGCATCCGGAGAGATCCCGCATTTCCTAAAGCCACCAGATCCATAGAACAATGCGGTCGGACAATCGTTGCACCTGCGCGGCTCGCGCAGCACAGACCTACTAACTTCGGTGAAAGGGACCTTTCGTGAATCGCAAGATGCGAGTCGGTGTTGTCTGGTTGGCGCTGCTCTTGGGTGCAGCCACCACGATCGCGATCGGGACCGCCGGCGCTACCTCGACACAGCTAGTGCGCCAGGGCCTATCTGCCAGAGCCGCGACGATTCCAGCGGCAGCGTGCGCGAGGAACAAGGCGGCAGGCCCGATGACGTTCGTCTCGCCGTTCGGGTTCGACGCCTCAGTCGGAATTCTCGACGTCTTCGCAGCGCAGACGCTCGGTTACTTCGCGACCGAGTGCCTCACGGTGCACTTCGTCACGAACTCCTACGTCCCTAATCCGCTCGTGTCCTCAGGTGCGGCGACGATCACCGGCGAGGGCAGCGCGGCCGACGCGATGCTCGATGTCGCCAACGGTTCGAAGTTCGTCGGCGTATCCACCTTCGGTGACGTGTCGGACTACGCGATCTTGACGCGGAAGTCGATTACGAATCTTCGCCAGCTCCAAGGCCAGGTGCTCGGCTATCACGCGCCGATTCCGGTTGTGCTCACCGAGATGTTGCAGGCGGCACACGTCGATGTCGCCAAGGTCGAAGAGGTCAACGACACCTCCTACGACCCGACGCTGTTGATCCACGGCCGCTTCGACGCGCTCCAGGCATACCAGTCGAACGAGCCGCTGACCCTCAAAGCCGCCGGCGACAGGTTCAACGAGTTCCTACCGTCGAGCTACGGAGTATCTGGGACCTTCAACGTGCAAGTCGTCAACGAGAAGTTCCTCGCCGCACATTCCGCCGCGGTCGCTGACTTCCTCCGGGCGGAGCTGCACGCCTTCGACTACTGCGCCGGCCACGTCGCTACGTGCATCGCAGACGAGGCGGCATACGCCAAGGACGCGGGCGTGCCCTACGACACGGCGCACGAAACCAAGGAGTGGAAGTTCGAAGTCACGCTCGTACAAGGCCACACGCTCCCCGGGAAGGGAATCGGCACCGAGACGAGGGGTGAGTGGGCCCCCGAGCGGGCTGCGGTCGTCAAAGCGGGCCTCGCGAAGTCGTCGGCTATCCCTTCGAGTATCGAGGATGCATCGCTCGTGCCAGCGCTGTACTCGAACCAGAAGCTCATCTGGCCGGGGAACTAGCCGCGATGCCCGCAGCCGCGGACCTCACCGCTCGGCGTCGGGAGATCCGCGGCGCGGCTCTCTAGTCGCGTTTGGCTGAACCGGACTCGCCATCTTTATCTGGCAGACCGCCGACGCCGGGATTGTCGCCCCGACGCTCTTCGTCTTCTGGGTCTTCTTCGTCAGAACTGATCTCCACGTCGTGCGCCGGGAGACCACCCACGCCCGGATTGTCGCCTCGTATCTCGCTCTCTTCTTCCGGACCGGTCGAGTCGCTCTTCGTCGTGTTCGTCATAACTACTGCCTACCCTCTCTCGAGCATCGCAAACGTGGCTTCCGCCTCGGCTGGTCCGCACCGTTGTCGGCGGAGCGGAGTGTGAGCACCTGGCGAGGGTGAGTATCTCATCCCGCGTGCCCCGTACTCGCGTCGCGCGACTTGAGAGGTACCCGTCTGAGTTGACTGCGCTCGGCGGTGTGCCCAGTAACCTTGAATCGATCGAACCTAGGGGGCACGCGATGCCGATCACCTTTCGCCAACTTCATCCGCATTTCCTCGCCGAAGTGAGCCCAATCGACTTGCGGCAGGTTCGTGACGAGACGCAGCTCGCCGAGATCCGCGCCGGCATGGACCGCTATGGCGTGCTGGTCTTTCACGACCAGCCCTTCACCGACACCGACCAGCTCGAGTTCGCGCGCCGATTCGACGGTGAGCTGCACGCAAAGACCGGTGCCAGCGCGATCCAAGGCAGCAGGTTCGGCAACGAGGCGCTGAGCGACATCTCGAACCTCGATGAGAACGGCGAGATCATGCGCTCAGATGACCGCCGCCGGATGTACGTACTCGGCAACCGGCTCTGGCACACGGATGCGTCGTTCCAGGACCCGGCAGGCCGTTACTCGATGCTGCACGCCCGCGTTATCCCACCGGTGCCGGCAGACACCCAATTCGCTGACATGCGCGCTGGCTATGACAGCCTCGATGCGGAGATGAAGAAGCGGATCGAGGCGCTCCGGGTGCATCACTCGATCGCGTACTCCCGCCAGACCCTGGGCTTTGAGTTCTCCCCTGAAGAAGAGGAGCGTCTGCGCGGCGCGGTCCACCCGCTCGTTCGAACGATTCCCGGCGCCGGCCGTCGATCGCTCTATCTTGCGGCGCACGCCTCGCACATCATCGACTGGCCGGTCCCAGAGGCACGCCTTCTGTTGCGTGATCTCACCGAGCACGCGACGAAGCCGGAGTTCACCTACACCCACGCCTGGCGAGTCGGTGACCTCGTGATCTGGGACAACCGAGCCACGATGCACCGTGGTCTGGCCTATGACGACACGAAGTACCGTCGTGAACTGCGCCGGGTCACGACGCTCGATTTACCGCTCCCGGCAGGCACTCGCACGCTCGCCGATGCCGCGGCCAGCACCTAAGCGTCGCGCCCGCATCGCATCTCATCTGGACGCAGGAGTGCGTATTCCGACGCCGCCGAAGTAGGACCCGACCTACTGTTATTCGCCTGGCCAAAGCCCGGTACAATGGACGGGCACGGGAAACCGTGTCGGAAGCGCGGTAATACCTTGCCGCGCAGCCGGGGGAGTCGTAGAATCTCCCTGCCGTTTTGCGCGTCACGACGCGCGCCCGGCAAGCCCACTTAGGTTCGAACAGAAGGACACGCGTGCCCACTATCGCCCAGCTCGTCCGCAAGGGACGGGCGACCAAGCGGTCGAAGACGAAGACCCCTGCCCTAAAGGGTGCTCCCCAGCGTCGCGGGGTCTGCACACGCGTCTACACGACAACTCCGAAGAAGCCGAACTCGGCGCTCCGGAAGGTCGCCCGCGTGCGCCTGACGAGTGGCGTCGAAGTGACGGCGTACATCCCAGGTGTCGGCCACAACCTCCAGGAGCACTCCATCGTGTTAGTCCGTGGTGGCCGTGTGAAGGATCTCCCAGGTGTGCGTTACAAGATCATCCGCGGCTCACTCGACACCTCGGGCGTGCGCGACAGGATGCAGGCCCGCAGCCGCTATGGCGCGAAGAAGGAGTCCTAGATGCCTCGCAAGGGTCCAGCCCCGCGCCGCGAGCTCATGCCCGACCCGGTGCACCGGTCCGTCCTTGTCACCCAGGTTGTGAACAAGGTGTTGACCCGTGGCAAGCGCAGCCTGGCGGAGAAGATCGTCTACGAGGCGCTCGACATCGTCGGCGAGAAGACCGACGGGGAGGCGATCGCGACGCTTAAGCGCGCGCTCGACAATACCCGTCCCGAGCTCGAAGTCCGTCCCCGCCGAGTCGGCGGTGCGACGTACCAGGTGCCCGTCGAGGTCCGCCCGAGGCGCGCGACGACGTTGTCGATCCGCTGGCTCGTCGCCTACTCGCGCACCCGCCGTGAGCGGACGATGGCGCTCCGCCTCGCCAATGAGATCCTCGATGCCTCAAACGGCATCGGCGCCGCAGTAAAGCGTCGTGAGGACCTCCAGAAGATGGCGGAATCGAACAAGGCCTTCGCCCACTACCGCTGGTAAACCAGCGCCGGTGTGGCTGTAGGCGGGGGACGGCGTCGGCCCCAACCTCCCGGAGCGATCTCCTTGGAAATCGCTCGATATGACGCGTTAGCTACCCCGAGCGATCAAAAAAGCAGGATATCGAGAGTTATGGCAAATCTTCCTCCCCGTGAGTTCCCACTCGCCAAGACCCGAAACATCGGGATCATGGCCCACATCGACGCGGGCAAGACGACGACAACCGAGCGGATTCTTTTCTACACGGGTCGCAACTACAAGATCGGTGAGGTGCACGAAGGTGCAGCCACCATGGACTGGATGGTCCAAGAGCAAGAGCGTGGCATCACGATCACCTCTGCTGCAACCACTTGTCGCTGGCGCGACTGCTGGATCAACTTGATCGACACTCCCGGACACGTCGACTTCACCGTCGAGGTCGAGCGCTCGCTTCGCGTGCTCGACGGCGCAGTCGCGGTCTTCGACGCGGTTGCCGGTGTCGAGCCACAGACCGAGACCGTCTGGCGCCAGGCCAACAAGTACTCGGTGCCGCGCTTTTGCTTCGTGAACAAGATGGACCGACTCGGCGCCAACTTCGAGCGCACCGTCGAGATGATCAAGGACCGCCTCGACGCGGTGCCCGCCGTCGTGCAACTCCCCGTGGGCGCCGAGAGCGAGTTCGCCGGCGTCATCGACCTCGTCGAGATGAAGGCGCTCATCTGGCACGACGAGAACAACGGCGACAAGTGGGACTCGATCGACATCCCCGCCGACATGGTCGACGCCGCAGAGGCCGCGCACCACGAGTTGATCGACGTGTTGTCGCGCTACGACGACGACATCACCGAGAAGTACCTCGGGGACGAGACCATCACTGCGTCTGACCTTCGTCGAGCGCTTCGCCACGGCACGATCTCCAACCACATCGTGCCGGTGCTTTGCGGCTCGGCGTTCAAGAACAAGGGCGTCCAGCCTCTTCTCGACGCGGTGGTCGACTACTTGCCCTCGCCGATCGACATCGAGCCAGCGACTGGAAAGGCGACTCGCGGCGACGCGCAGCTGATCCGCGAGCCGAGTGACTCCGAGCCGTTCGCGGCGCTCGCGTTCAAGATCCAGACCGACCCGTTCGTCGGCAAGCTGACCTATATCCGCGTCTACTCCGGTTCGCTCGAGAAGGGCTCCGCGCTCTTGAACTCGACGAAGGACCGCCGCGAGCGGATCGGCCGCATCCTCCAGATGCACGCCAACCACCGTGAGGACCGCGACGTCGTCTATACCGGCGACATCGTCGCTGTCGTCGGCCTCAAGGGAACGACGACCGGCGACACGCTGTGTGATCCAGACAAGCCGATCATCCTCGAAGAGCTCATCTTCCCCGAGCCCGTCATCCACGTCGCCGTCGAGCCAAAGACCAAGGCCGACCAGGACAAGTTGGGCAAGGCGCTGTTCTCGCTCTCAGAAGAGGACCCGACGTTTCGCGTCCGGACCGACGAGGAGACCGGCCAGACCGTCATCTCCGGCATGGGCGAGCTGCACCTCGAGGTGCTGGTCGACCGGATGCTTCGCGAGTTCCAGGTCGACGCACACGTCGGCAAGCCACAGGTCGCCTACCGGGAGACCATCAAGAACCGCGTGGAGAAGATCGAAGAGAAGTACGCCCGCCAAACCGGTGGTCGCGGCCAGTACGGCCACGTCGTGATCAACGTCGAACCTGGCGTGACCGGCTCCGGCTATGTCTTCGAGGACAAGATCAGCGGTGGCGTCATCCCACGTGAGTACATCCCGGCGGTCAACCAGGGCATCCGGGAGGCACTCGACCAGGGCGTCCTCGCAGGCTTCCCAACCGTCGACGTTCACGTGGAGCTGGTGTATGGCTCCTACCACGACGTCGACTCCTCGGAGATGGCCTTCAAGATCGCCGGTTCGATCGCGATCAAAAAGGCGCTCCGGGCAGCGCGTCCGGTACTGCTCGAGCCGATCATGGCAGTCGAGGTGGTCACGCCCGAGGACTACATGGGCGACGTCATCGGCGACCTCTCGGCGAGGCGAGGCAAAGTAGAGGGCATGGAGCAGCGGGGTACGAGCCAGGTGATCCGCTCGCAGGTTCCGCTCTCCGATATGTTCGGCTACGCTACAGACCTGCGCTCACGCACCCAAGGGCGCGCGAATTACACGATGCAGTTCAATTCCTACCAGGACGTACCGGAGTCAATCGCCAGGGAGATCATCGCCCGGGCGACCGGCGAGTAGACGATCTGACCCTGGGTTAGTTGTCTCGACGAGTGAGCAGCAGTGCTCGGCGTCGGTCGGCTCCCACAAGCGAAAAAGAGACCCGGGGCCGAGTGCCCCACGAGAGACGGAGCAGTCGGCACTAATGGCGAAGCAGAAGTTCGAGCGCAACAAGCCCCACGTCAACATCGGAACGATGGGACACATTGACCACGGCAAGACAACGCTCACTGCCGCGATCACCAAAGTCCTCCACGACCACAACCCGACCACGGCGTTCACTCCCTTCGACCAGATCGACAAGGCCCCGGAGGAGAAGGCGCGAGGCATCACAATCTCCATCGCGCACGTCGAGTACGAGACCGACAACCGCCATTACGCGCACGTCGACATGCCAGGTCACGCCGACTACATCAAGAACATGATCACCGGCGCCGCACAGGTCGACGGCGCGATCCTGGTCGTCTCGGCAGCCGATGGACCGATGCCCCAGACTCGTGAGCACGTGCTGCTCGCCCGTCAGGTAGGCGTCCCTTCGATCATCGTCGCATTGAACAAGGCCGACATGGTTGACGACGAAGAGCTCCTCGACCTCGTCGAGCTCGAAGTCCGTGAGCTCTTGAGCGAGTACGAATTCCCAGGCGACGACACGCCGATCATCCGTGTCTCCGCGCTGAAGGCGCTCGAAGGCGACGAGGAGGCCGCAAAGGGCGTCCTCGAGCTGATGGCTGCGGCAGACGCTTGGGTTCCAGAGCCGGTCCGCGAAGTCGAGAAGCCGTTCTTGATGTCGGTTGAGGACGTCATGACCATCACCGGTCGTGGCACCGTCGTCACCGGCCGAATCGAGCAGGGCGTCGTGAAGGTAGGTGAGGAAGTCGAAATCGTCGGCCTCCGCCCGACCCAGAAGACGACGGTCACCGGCGTCGAGATGTTCCGCAAGCTTCTTGACTCCGGTCAAGCTGGCGACAACGTTGGGATCTTGCTCCGTGGCACGAAGAAGGAAGACGTCGAGCGCGGCCAGGTGCTTTGCAAGCCGGGCACGATCACACCGCACTCCAACTTCGAAGCCAACGTCTATGTGCTCACGAAGGAAGAAGGTGGCCGTCACAAGCCGTTCTTCTCCAACTACCGGCCGCAGTTCTACTTCCGGACCACCGACGTCACTGGCTCGATCAACCTTCCTGATGGCACCGAGATGGTGATGCCGGGCGACAACACGACGATGACCGTCGAGCTCGGCAAGCCGATCGCCATGGACGAAGGCCTCCGCTTCGCGATCCGCGAAGGCGGCCGCACCGTTGGTGCAGGTCGCGTCACGAAGATCTTGAAGTAGTAGCGATGCCAGGTCAGCGGATTCGAATTCGTCTCAAGGCCTACGACCACGAGCTCATCGACCAGTCGACGAAGAAGATCGTGGAGACGGTGCTGCGCACCCAGGCCGTGGTGCGAGGTCCCGTGCCGCTGCCAACCGAGAAGCACCGCTACACGGTGATCCGGTCGCCGCACAAGTACAAGGACAGCCGCGAGCACTTCGAGATGCGGATCCACAAGCGTCTGCTCGACATCATCGACCACACGCCAAAGACCGTGGACTCGCTACAGCGTCTCGATCTGCCTGCCGGCGTCGACATCGAGATCAAGATCCAACAGGTCTAAGCGCCTGCTCCTTGCCGTCTCGGCTAGGAGCGCGGATAAAGCCGCTGTTCTGCGCCGGTGGCGCTTGGCAGAAGCGGATCCCGCCGAGTTAGCGACAGCTGCTGAGGTGGTATAGTCAGCAGCCCGTCGGGTTCGCCCGACAGCACTATTAACACGACGTCCGGGCGTGCCCCGCTACGGGGGACCACCCGGCAACCACAACGTGTGCTCCGCCGGGCTTCTGCCCGAGCGGAGCGCAGTCATGAGTAGGGCACCAAAGCCCAGCGCAGAGCACCCACGTGCTGTGCGAGAACGAGCGGGAAGAGAGCGATGGCAACCAAGGCGATCGTCGGCGAGAAGATCGGCATGACGCAGATCTTTGACGAACAACACCGCGCCATCCCGGTGACCGTGGTCAAGGTCCAGCCGGCTCGTGTCGTGCAGGTGAAGACCCCCGAGAAGGAGGGCTACTCGGCTCTCCAGGTCACCTACGGGGTGCGCCGTGCTTCGACGCTGACCAAGCCGGAGGCGGGGCACTACGCGTCCGCCTCGGTCGACCCAGGTCGTCGACTCGTCGAGCTGCGTATCGATGACACGAGCGCGTACTCGATCGGCCAGGAGATCGACGCTGCGATCCTCACCGCCGGTGAGAAGGTCGACGTCACCGCGATCTCGAAGGGCAAGGGCTTTGCCGGCGTCATGGAGCGGCACAACTTCAAAGGCCAGGGCGCCGCGCACGGTAACCACAAGCACCACCGCGCGCCAGGTTCGATCGGAGCGTGTGCCACGCCGGCTCGTGTCTTCAAGGGCACGAAGATGTCGGGTCACCTCGGACACGAGAAGACCACGACGCTCAATCTCGAGGTCATCGAGGCAGATGCCGAGCGCGAGATCATCCTCGTCAAAGGTGCGATCCCCGGCCCGCGTGGCGGACTGGTGCTGATCCGGAACGCGGTGAAGGGAGGCGGGAAGTGACGACTGCAGCTACCTCTACGTCACTAACCCTCGAGCGGCGCTCTGCTGACGGCAGCGTGCTCGGGACGGTGGAGCTCGACGAGACGATCTTCGGCGTGAGCGTGAACGTGCCGCTGCTCCACCAGGTCGTGACCGCACAGCTTGCTGCTCGGCGATCGGGGACCCAGAACACCAAGACCCGCGCCGAGGTGGCAGGCGGAGCCGCGAAGCCGTTCCGCCAAAAAGGCACCGGCAACGCTCGTCAGGGCACGAATCGTGCACCGCACTTCTCCGGCGGTGGCGTCGCGCTCGGCCCACGTCCGCGAAAGTACGACCAGAAGACGCCGAAGAAGATGATCCGGGCGGCGCTTCGCTGCGCGCTCTCCGATCGCGCCAACGAAGGTGGCCTGCGGTTGGTCGACTCCTTCGGGCTCAGCGCTCCAAAGACCAAGAGTGCGCTCGCAGTGCTGACCGCACTCGATGCCGATGGTCGCGTACTCGTCGTGCTGAGTAGGGATGACGAGGCGACCGCTCGGTCGCTCGCGAACTTGCCCAACGTGGTCACGCTTCCTGGCGACCAGCTCACGGCCTTCGACGTGCTCTGCGCCGACGTCATCGTCTTTACCGACGAGACGCTGCCCGGTGGAGGAAGCGATACGTCGACGGTCGCTGTTCTCGACGCGCCAGTGGACTTCGAACCGGTGGTCGATGAGCCGATGCCGGTTGCGCCTGCGCCGGTAGCAGCTGTGCCCGTAGCAGCCGAGCCGGTTGCGGTTGAGATCGATGCGTCGGCGTCCGATGTTGCTGTGTCGGATGCGGCTGTCGCTGATGAGATCGAGAAGGAAGGCGACAGTGAGTGACCGCACCGTACTTATTCGTCCGGTGATCTCGGAGAAGTCCTACGGCTTGATGGACCAGGGCGCGTACGTGTTCGTCGTCGACCCGCGTGCGTCCAAGGTCGAGATCCGCCTGGCCGTCGAAGAGGCATTCGACGTCCGGGTCGAAAGCGTCAACACGCTGAACCGGAAGGGCAAGCGCAAGCGGAACCGCCGCGCTTCCACCTTCGGTAAGCGTTCAGATTCCAAGCGTGCGATCGTCCGCCTAAAAGGCGAAGACCGCATTGAACTGTTCGAGAGCTAGGAGCCGAAATGGCAGTGCGTAAGCGCAAGCCGACTAGCGCCGGACGTCGGTTCCAGTCGGTCTCGGACTTCGCCGAGATCACGAAGGATCGCCCCGAGCGGACGCTCGTCGCGCCACTTCCAAAGACCGGTGGTCGCAACTCCTATGGGCGAATCACCAGTCGACACCGCGGTGGCGGCCACAAGCGCCAATACCGGATCGTCGACTTCTGGCGTGACAAAGACGGCGTGCCCGCCAAGGTCGCGGCCATCGAGTACGACCCGAACCGGAACGCCCGCATCGCGCTCTTGCACTACCTCGACGGCGAGAAGCGGTACATCCTTGCGCCGTCGCGCGTCGCGGTTGGCGACATGTTGCAGTCTGGGCAGGGTGCGGACATCCGACCCGGAAATGCGTTGCCGATGCGCTACATCCCGGTCGGCTCAGTAGTCCACAACGTCGAGCTCCGGCCCGGTGGTGGTGGCAAGCTCGCTCGCGGAGCCGGCATGAGCGTTCAGCTGGTCGCCAAAGAAGGCATGTTCGCGACGCTCCGGCTGCCTTCGACCGAAATGCGCCGCGTCTCGATTGATTGTCGCGCCACGCTCGGTGAGGTCGGCAACTCCGAGAACGAGTTGATCTCTATCGGCAAGGCAGGACGAAACCGGTGGAAGGGTGTCCGACCGCAGTCTCGTGGTGTGGCGATGAACCCGGTGGACCACCCACTCGGTGGTGGCGAAGGCAAGACCTCGGGTGGTCGTCACCCGGTGTCGCCGTGGGGCAAGCCGGAGGGTCGTACGCGTTCGCGCGAGAAGGCCTCCGACAAGTTGATCATTCGACGTCGTCGCGGCCGCGGCGCAAGACGCTGAGCCGGAATAGAGGACAGAGATGCCACGGAGTCTGAAAAAGGGACCCTTCATAGACGACCATCTGTTGAAGAAGGTGGACGTCTTGAACGAAAAGAACGAGAAGCGCGTCATCAAGACGTGGTCGCGCCGCTCGACGATCATTCCCGACATGGTGGGCCACACCATCGCCGTTCACGACGGCCGAAAGCACGTTCCGGTCTACATCACCGAGTCGATGGTCGGTCACAAGCTCGGCGAGTTCGCGCCGACGCGCACCTTCAGGTTCCACGCCGGGCAAGAGCGCGCGGGGAGGCGTTGATGACGGCCACCAAGACCAACGAACGCCCTGGCACGCGCGCCACTCTTGCCAATTCGAATATGGCGCCGAACAAGGTTCGCGAGGTTCTGAACCTCATCCGCGACGTGGAATACGACCGTGCGAGCGACATCCTCGCCCACACTGACCGCGCAGCAGCGACGGTCGTCGCCAAGTTGCTGCACTCGTGTGCAGCAAACGCCGAGCACAACGACGGACTCGATCCGCGCGAGCTTTACGTAGCCACCTGTTACGCCGACGAAGGCACCACGCTCAAGCGCTGGAGGCCGCGAGCACGTGGTCGTGCGACGCGTATTCGTAAGCGCTCGTGTCACATCACGATCATCCTCGCCCGCATGCCAGACGAGAAGATTGCGCGCCGCCGCGCTCGCGTCGCCGCCGAAGCCGCCGACCGACGGTCCCGCCGCGTAGCTGGAACCCGCCGGCGTGAGGCCTCGGGTCAGAGCACCCCAGCTGCGCCCGATGAAGTCCTCGCTGCAGACGAAGTGATTGATGACGATGGCGACGTGACCACGATCGATGCGCCGGTGACCGATGTGCTCGACACCGACGTCGTCGAGGTCGACGCCGACGAAGCGACGACGGTCGAGCCTGCAGCAGATGAGTCCGAAGAAGTAGCAGTAGCAGATGAACCAGTGGTCGAAGAGGCCGAGGGTGGCACGGCCACCGATGGCGAGACCCCAGAAGAGGACGGCAACTGATGGGACAGAAGGTAAACCCCTACGGCTTCCGCCTGGGCATTACGACTGATTGGAAGTCGCGGTGGTTCGAGGACCGCGGCTACCAGGATGCAGTGATCGAGGACTGGAAGATCCGTGACTACCTGACGACCCAACTCGAGGCCGCGGCCGTGAGTCGGATCGAGATCGAGCGGACCCGTGACCGACTTCGAGTCGACGTTCACACGGCTCGTCCCGGAATCGTCATCGGTCGTCGTGGCGCCGAGGCGGATCGCCTTCGTAAGCATCTCGGTCGCCTCACCCACAACGCGAACATCCAGCTGAACATCCAAGAGATCAAGCAGCCTGAGCTCGACGCGGCGCTGATCGCACAAGGCATCGCCGACCAGCTCGCGCGACGGATCAGCTTCCGGCGCGCGATGAAGCGAGCGATCCAGACCGTGCAGAAGGCAGGCGCGCTCGGCGTGAAGGTGCAGTGCTCGGGCCGCCTCGGCGGCTCTGAGATGGCCCGACGCGAGTCCTACCGCGAAGGTCGTGTGCCGCTGCACACGCTTCGCGCCGACATCGACTACGGCTTTCGCGAGGCGCGTACCGCGACAGGTCGTGTCGGCATCAAGGTCTGGATCTACAAAGGCGATGTGCTGCCGTACAAGACGACCGTCGAGGACAAGATCAACCGCGAGGCCGCTCTCGCGGTCGGCGAGGCAGTCACCGAGCCGCGCCCGCGTCGCCTCGTCTCAGCAGGTGGAGGCCGGCGGGTAGCGCCAGTCGCCGAGGGACCCGCTGTTGAAGAGACCGAGCCTGCTGTTGTCGCCGAAGGCGAGACCGTCGAGGCCGAGCCAACTCCTGCACCGGTCGCCCCTCCAGCTGATGACGCTCTCGAGCGCCTGTTGGCCGAAGAGGAAGATATCGAGCGCCGAACCGTCGAGGAGCATCACGAGACGCCGCACTTCCGCAGGGAGGTCGACTGACAATGCTGATGCCAAAAAAGGTCAAGTACCGCAAGCAGCAGCGCGGGCGTATGACGGGGGCCGCCAAAGGCGGAGCGACTGTCGACTTCGGCGACTACGGGATCCAGGCTCTCGAGCCAGGTTGGATCACCGCGCGCCAGATCGAGGCCGCTCGAATCGCGATGACCCGTCACGTCCGCCGTGGTGGGAAGGTCTGGATCCGGGTCTTCCCGGACAAGCCAGTGACGCAAAAGCCCGCCGAGACCCGCATGGGCTCTGGAAAGGGCAACCCCGAGCACTGGGTCGCAGTGGTCAAGCCGGGCAGGATCCTCTTTGAGCTCTCCGGGGTCGACGAGACACTCGCGCGCGCAGCTATGGAACGCGCGATCCAGAAGCTTCCGATCAAGGCCCACTTCGTTGTTCGCCAGGGCATCGGTTCCGAGAGCGGGGTGCGCGTCTGATGACCAAGGCTGCTGAGCTTCGCGAGCTTGCCGACACCGATCTCGAGACCAAGCTCATCGAGGCGCGTCGGGAGCTATTCAATCTGCGGTTCCAGCTCGCGACTGGACGGCTTGACAACATCGCACGCATCCCAGAGGTGCGTCGAGAGATTGCACGACTGCTGACGCTCCAAGGTGAGCGGGCACGAAGTGAGGAGAACTGATGGCTGAGAGCATCGAAGTGGCACCGAGCCGCCTCAATCCTCGGAAGGTCCGCGAAGGCACCGTCGTGTCGAGCTCGATGAACAAGACCGCCGTGGTGGCTGTCGTCGAGCGGGTTCGTCACGCCAGGTACTCAAAGACCGTGCTGCGAACCAAGCGCCTCTACGTCCATGACGAGGAGAACACCGTCGCGGTCGGTGACCGGGTCCGGGTGCAAGAGACCCGTCCGCTCTCGAAGTTGAAGCGCTGGCGCCTCGTCGAGATCACCGAGCGTGCCCGATGATCCAACAAGAGACCCGCCTCCACGTCGCTGACAACTCCGGCGCCAAAGAAGTCCTTTGCATCAAGGTACTCGGCGGCAGCCGCCGTCGGTACGCGTCCATTGGTGACGTCTTCATCGCCACCGTGAAGGACGCCGTGCCAGGTGCTGCGGTGAAGAAGGGCGACGTCGTGCGCTGCGTAGTCGTTCGGACCAAAAAGGAGCGTCGTCGCCCAGATGGCAGCTACATCCGTTTCGACGAGAACGCAGCGGTGCTGATCAACGACCAGTTGCAGCCTCGTGGCACCCGAATCTTCGGCCCAGTCGGCCGTGAGCTTCGTGACAAGCGTTTCATGCGAATTATCAGTCTTGCTCCGGAGGTGATCTGATGCGGATTCGAAAAGGTGACCGTGTCCAGGTGATGTCAGGCAAAGACCGCGGCAAGACCGGCGAGGTGATGCGTGCGATGCCGGCAGAGAACAAGGTTCTCGTCTCTGGTGTCAACATCGCCAAGCGGCACACGCGTGCGGTTCGTGCCACGATGCAGGGCGGCATCATCGACAAGGACATGCCGCTCCCAGTCTCGGCAGTCGCGATCATCTGCTCCAAGGACGGCCCGACCCGTGTTCGCTACGAGTTCGACGCCGACGGCAACAAGCGGCGCGTCTGTGCCAAATGTGGGGAGACGCTGTGAGCCCGACTGAAACCGCCGAGCGCCCGCGCCTTCGTCGTCGCTACGACGAGGAAGTACGCGCGGAGCTAAAGGAGAGCCTTGGGCTCTCGAACGTGATGGAAGTACCGACGCTCACCAAGATCGTCCTCAACTGCGGCGTCGGCCGCGCCACTCAGCAGCAGTCGCTGCTCGACGGAGCGGTCCGCGATCTGCAAGCGATCACCGGTCAGCGACCGGTCGTCACCAAGGCTCGCAAGTCGATCGCCAGCTTCAAGCTCCGCGAGGGCAACGCGATCGGCGCGATGGTCACGCTTCGAGGTGACCGGATGTGGGAGTTCTTCGACCGCCTGATCGGTTTGGCGATCCCGAGGATCCGTGACTTCCGCGGCCTTTCGCCACGCTCGTTCGACGGGCACGGAAACTACACCTTCGGTGTTACCGAGCAGCTGATCTTCCCGGAGATCAGCTACGACCAGATCGACACCACGCGTGGGATGGACATCTCAATCGTGACGTCAGCCCGTACCGATGCCGAAGGGCGAGCCTTGCTCACCGCCTTCGGCTTCCCCTTCCGACGTGAGGTGCAGTAGTCGTGGCAAAGAAGGCACTCATCCAAAAGCAGCAGCGCAAGCCGAAGTTCAAGGTCCGTGGCTATACGCGGTGCCGGCGTTGCGGTCGTCCCAAGGCTGTGTTTCGTCAGTTCGGGCTCTGTCGTATCTGTCTTCGAGAGCTCGTTCACGCCGGTGAGATCCCCGGCGTGACGAAGGCAAGTTGGTAGGAGCTCGCTATGACGATGACTGACCCAATTGCTGACATGTTGACGCGCATCAGAAACGCCAACGTCGCGATGCACGACTCGGTGAAGATGCCCGGCTCGAAGCTGAAGCTGGCTCTAGCGCACATCCTCGAGCGCGAGGGCTACATCGCGGGATTCACGTCCGCGACCGACCCGTCGCGCCCGGGCGAAGTGCTCGAGATCCAGATGAAGTACTCACCGGAGCGACTTCGCGCGATCGCCGGCATCCGCCGTGTATCCACGCCAGGTCTTCGCGTCTACGTGCAAAGTGATCGGGTTCCAAGAGTTCTCGGTGGCATGGGTGTCGCCGTGTTATCGACGAGCCAGGGGCTGCTCACCGACCGCGAGGCCAGGCGGAAAAAGGTTGGCGGCGAGGTGCTTTGCTATGTCTGGTGAGATCGACCAGATGCCGCAGTGTGCGGCGTCTCGAGCAGTGCAGGCGGAGGTGACCAGATGAGCCGTATCGGCCGAAGTCCAATCACTGTCCCTTCCGGGGTTGAAGTGAAGCTCGACGAGCAGACGATCACCGTGAAGGGCCCGAAGGGCTCGCTTTCGCGTGTGATCCCCTCGCCAGTGACCATTCGCCCAGAGGACGACGGCAAGACCTTGCTCGTCGAGCGTCCCGACGACGAGCGAGCGTCGCGCGCGCTGCACGGCCTGACGCGAAGCCTCGTCGCCAACATGGTGACCGGCGTCACCGATGGCTTCGCGAAGGACCTCGAGATCGTGGGTGTCGGCTACCGAGCACAAGCGCGATCTGAGCGCTCGCTCGAGCTGGCGCTCGGCTTCTCCCACCCGGTCTTTGTCGAGGCGCCCGAGGGCATCAGTTTCGAAGTTCCTGCTCCGACCAGGATCACCGTCAGGGGCATCGACAAGGAGATGGTCGGCCAAGTCGCCGCCGACATTCGCCGGCTCCGAAAGCCAGAGCCCTACAAGGGCAAAGGTGTTCGTTACGCAGGCGAGGTCGTTCTCCGCAAGGCCGGGAAGGCTGGCAAGTAAATGGCGTCCACGCAGGAAAAGATGCGGCTTAAGACCCGCCGCCACGCGCGCATCCGCGCCAAGGTGAGCGGAACTGCCGAGCGGCCCCGCCTTGCGGTCTTCCGCTCGAATCGTCACATCGTCGCCCAGGTGATCGACGACAGCATCGGTCACACGATCGCGGCCGCATCGACGGTCGAGGCGTCGATCAGAGGCGGTGCCACCGGCAACGTCGAAGCGGCCAAGACCGTCGGCACACTCGTTGCAGAGCGAGCAAAGGACAAGGGCATCACCACGGTCGTCTTCGACCGGGGTGGTTCGACCTATCACGGTCGTGTCGCCGCACTTGCTGAAGCCGCCCGTGCGGCCGGATTGGAGTTCTGATGGCCGAGAGCCAGTACGAGGAACGGACCATCAAGGTCAACCGCGTCGCCAAGGTCGTCAAGGGTGGTCGGCGCTTCTCCTTCACCGCGTTGATGGTGATCGGCGATGGCAACGGAAAAGTGGGGCTCGGCTACGGCAAGGCCAAAGAGGCAGGCCTCGCGGTGCAAAAGGGCATCGAAGAGGCGAAGAAGAACCTCTTCGACGTGCCGCTCGCTGGCTCGACGATCACCCACCCGGTGATCGGCAAGGCGGGCGCAGGCGAGATCATGATGCGCCCAGCTGCTCCAGGTACCGGCGTGATCGCCGGCGGCGCAGCCCGTGCCATCTTGGAGATGGCAGGCGTGCACGACATCATCGCCAAGTCACTCGGCACGACGAACTCCATCAACGTCGCACATGCGACGATCGCAGGCCTGCATGCGCTCCGTCGACCTGAAGATGTCGCCAAGCTCCGTGGCCTGCCGGTCGAAGACTGCGTCCCCGCCGGCGTGCTCCGCTCCTACAACGAGCGCCGACGCCTCGGCGCCGGTGAGGGGCACTGATGGCCAAACTCAAGGTCACGCAAGTGAAGTCAGCCATCGGCACCAAGCCGATGCACCGCGGCACGCTTCGCGCACTTGGCCTTCGCGGCATCGGTCAGAACAACGTGCTACCGGATCGCCCCGAGATTAGAGGCATGATTGCCCGGGTACCACACCTGATATCGATCGAGGAGATCGAAGAGGAAAAAGCTAAGCCGGTTCGCCGTCCGCGTGCCGCAACGACACCAAAGGCAGCTGAGTAATGCACATTCACGATCTTGCGCCGGCGCCGGGCTCGAACAAGAGCGCGCGTCGTGTCGGACGAGGAATCGCTGGCAAGGGCGGGAAGACCGCCGGACGTGGCACCAAGGGCCAGCACGCCCGTCGTCAGGTGAAGCCGGGCTTCGAAGGAGGCCAGCTTCCACTTGCACAGCGTGTGCCGAAGCTTCGCGGCTTCGCGAACCCGTTCCGCATCGAGTACAACGTGATCAACCTCGACATTCTCGAGGCCCTCGACTCGTCGGAGTTCACGGTCGAGTCGCTAAAGGCTGCCGGTCTCGTTCACCACAAGGGGCTCGTCAAAGTGCTCGGTCGCGGCGAGCTGTCGCGTGCGCTTCACGTTGAGGCACACGCGTTCTCCGCATCGGCTAAAGAGGCAATCACCGCCGCGGGCGGTACGACTTCGGTCCTGCCATCGCCCTACGGCGACCGTCGGCCCCCGGTGCGCGGTAACGCGCTCGCTAATCGCTAGAGGCATCTCGTTGACGCCAGCATGTGCGCCGTTCGAGAGCCGGACAACTTCTGAGCAACGAGGAGCAGCATGCTTTCGACGTTGAGGCAGATCGCCAAGGTAACCGACCTCAGAAACAAAGTCCTGTTCACGCTGCTCGTGATCTCGGTTTATCAGCTCGGCGCGAACGTGCCGGTGCCAGGCGTCGACTACGCGAAGATCCAGGCGATCTCGACGGCCTCGAAGGGAACCGGGATCCTCGGCTTCCTCGACCTGTTCTCCGGCGGTGCGCTCGCTAGAGCCGCGGTCCTTGGTCTTGGCATCATGCCGTACATCACCTCGTCGATCATCGTCCAGCTCCTCGGCACCGTGATCCCGAAGTTCGCCCAGTGGCGTGAGCAAGGTGCGGTCGGCCAGCGAAAGTTGACGCAGACCACCAGGTACCTGACGGTCACGCTGGCGCTGATGCAATCCTCGGGCCTGGTCTTCTTGCTGCACTCCGGTCAGCTCTTCGGCTCTTCTGGCAGCCAGTACGACCTGATCCCGAACTTCTCGAAGCTGCACGTGGCCTTCATCATCTTGACCTTTACCGCAGGCACCGCGTTCGTCATGTGGCTCGGTGAGGCGATCACCCAACGCGGCATCGGCCAGGGCATGTCGATCTTGATCTTCTCCAACGTCGTCGCCACGCTGCCCCAAGACATCGACGTCATCCGGCTGGACAGGGGAGTCGGCGGTTTGATCATCATGATCCTCGTCTGGCTGATCCTGCTCGTGGCGATCGTCTTCGTCGAGCTCGGTCAGCGCCGGATTCCGGTCACCTTCGCCCGACGGGTGCAGGGCAGGCGGATGTACGGCGGACAGAGCACCTACATCCCGCTCAAGGTCAACCAGGCCGGCGTAATCCCGATCATTTTCGCCTCGTCGTTGCTGTACATCCCGGTGCTCTTCGCGTCGGTGATTCCGCTCGCAGGTCTTAGGTCGTGGACACAGAACAATCTGTTGTCGCCGACAAGTGGCGTCTATCTGACGCTTTATGGCCTGTTCATCATCATCTTCACGTTCTTTTATGTGCAGGTCACCTTCGATCCATTCCAGCAGGCGGACACCATCCGAAAACAGGGTGGCTACATCCCTGGCATCCGTCCAGGGCCACCGACGGAGAGCTATCTCTCGCGCATCTTGAACCGAATCACGCTGCCTGGGTCGCTCTTTCTTGCTACCGTTGCGCTGGTACCCTCGGCGATGCTCGCGGTCTGGAAGGTGACGGGAATACCGTTCTTCGGGACCACGTTGCTGATCAGTGTCGGTGTCGCGCTCGAGACCAACAAGCAGATCGACAGCCAGCTGACAATGCGTAACTACGAGGGGTTCCTCCACTAAGTGCCACTCGGGGCGCGGCTCATCGTCCTCGGCAAGCAAGGTGCCGGGAAGGGGACGCAGTGCGTGCGACTCTCGCACCACTACGTGATCGACCACATCGCCACTGGCGACATGCTGCGCGCTGCGGTGAAGTCGGGCACGCCACTCGGCCTTGAGGCGCGGCGATTCATGGATGCAGGCGAGCTGATCCCAGACGAGGTGGTGCTCGGCATGGTCGACGAACGCCTCGACCAGGACAACACCAGGAGTAGGGGTTTCATCCTCGACGGCTTCCCCCGGACAGTGGTGCAGGCAGAGAAGCTCGATGAGCTGCTCGCCCCGCTCGAGCTCGACCTTGTGGTCAACCTCGACGTGCCCACAAATGCGGTCATGCGCCGCCTCGCTTCCAGGCGGGTCTGTGTGGACTGCGGTGCGAACTACTCGACGCAAAAGCCCCCGAAGGTCGGATGGATCTGCGACATCTGCTCAGGTGAGGTGATCCAACGCGAGGACGACACCGAGGCAGCTATCAAGCGCCGCCTCGACGTCTACGAGGAGCAGACCGCGCCGCTCATCGACCGCTACCGGCAACTCGGCAAGCTGGCGATGATCGCCGGCATGGGGACGATGGATGCGGTGACCGCTCGCCTGATCGCGGTGGTCGACCGGCGCCTCGGCAACAGCCGGGGCTCGATGTGATCTGGAGCAACCGATGATCAGGAGCAACGAAGAGGTCGACAAGATGCGAAAGGCGGGCCGCGTCGTCGCCGAGATCCTGGAAAAGACCAGAGCCGCGATCCGCCCAGGCGTGACGACGCTCCAGATCGACGCGGTCGCGCGCGAGATCATCGAGGCGCGTGGCGCCCGTTCGAACTTCTTGAACTACCACGGCTTCCCTGCAGTGATCTGCACCTCGCCGAACGACATGATCGTGCACGGCATCCCTGGGGGTTATGTCCTCGAGGAAGGCGACATCCTCTCGGTCGACTGCGGGGCGATCATCGAGGGCTACCACGGTGACGCCGCCTTCACCGCCCCGGTCGGGCAGGTCACGCCAGAGGCGACCCGGCTGATGGAGATCACCGAACGGTCGCTCTACGCGGGCATCGACCAGCTCCGCGACGGAAACCGCCTCCATGAGGTCGGGAGGGCGGTCCAGCAGGTCGCAGAGGCGGCGGGATTCTCGGTGGTTCGCAACTACGTCGGCCATGCGATCGGGACCGCGATGCACGAGGATCCGCAGGTGCCGAACTACTGGCCAGGCTCACCGGGCCCGCGCCTCAAGGTAGGGAACGTCTTCGCGGTCGAGCCGATGGTGAACGTCGGCTCGCCCGAGACCCGTGAGCTCGAAGACGGCTGGAGCGTGGTCACCGCCGATGGGCGACTTTCGGCGCATTTCGAGCACACGATCGCCATTACCGAGAACGGCCCGGAGGTCTTGACGCTGGTCTAGGGGCGTGGCGACGACTACCTGGTGGCAGGGACACCTCCCAGGCGCTATGCTCCACTCTCGCGCTTTCGGCGGAATGGTGTGGCATGTCACCGCACATTTCCCGCCCCTTCGTTGCAGAACGAGAGCGATAAGAGGTTTCACCCGGTACTGCACCATGGCGCAGCACCGGAACGATCGAGGAGGACACGCTGCCGAAACTGAAAGAGGATGCGATCGTGCTCGAGGGCACAGTGGTCGAACCACTGCCCAACGCTATGTTTCGCGTCGAGCTCGAAAATGGTCACAAGGTGCTTGCACATAGCTCCGGCAAGATGCGCATGCACCGGATTCGCATTCTCCCAGGGGATCGAGTTCAGGTAGAGATCACGCCGTACGACCTCAGCAGAGGACGGATCACCTACCGCTACAAGTAGCACCAGCTTCGAGCGCTCGTCTGGCGAGAGCTAGCTCCGCGAGACCGTCCGGGGCGGAGCTTCACTAAGCGACGGCGGACGAGATCGCAGCGGGGGACAGGCAAGGCACGAAGCGGTACAGCAGGTAACAAGAGCGGAACCGAGTTGGACAGGGACGAGAATCGATGAAGGTACGACCGAGCGTGAAGGCCATGTGTGAAAAGTGCAAGGTCATCCGTCGCCATGGGCGCGTGATGGTGATCTGCGAGAATCCACGTCACAAGCAGCGGCAGGGCTGAGATGGCTCGTCTGTCCGGCGTTGACATCCCACGAGAGAAGCGCCTCGAAGTAGCGCTCACCTACATCTACGGCATCGGGCCGACTACCGCGAAGCAGATCTGTGCGACCGCTGAGGTGAGCCTCGACACGCGCGTGCGCGACCTCACCGAGGAAGAGATCGGTCGGCTGCGCACCTACATCGACGCCAACTTGAAGGTCGAAGGAGACCTCCGCCGCGACGTCGCATCCGATATCCGCCGCAAGATGGAGATCGGCTCGTACCAAGGAATCCGCCACCGCCGCGGGCTTCCGGTCCACGGGCAGCGCACCCACACCAACGCACGCACCCGCAAGGGACCAAAGAAGACCGTCGCTGGAAAGAAGAAGGTCCGCAAGTGATGCCCGCTCCTACACCGATCGCTCACCGAGAGGCCGCCTGATGGCTCGTCCTACCACCCGCCCGGGAGGCCGCCGGCCCCGAAAGCGCGAGCGCAAGAACGTCGTTCACGGCGTGGCGCACATCAAGAGCTCGTTCAACAACACGATCGTGTCGATAACCGACCACGAAGGTAACGTCATCGCCTGGGCCTCCGCCGGCAACGTCGGGTTCAAAGGCTCGAGGAAGTCGACGCCGTTCGCGGCGCAGATGGCAGCCGAGCAGTGCGCACAGCGTGCGATGGAGCACGGTGTGCGTCGCGTCGACGTGCTGGTGCGCGGTCCAGGCTCTGGTCGAGAGACCGCAATTCGCTCGATCGCGTCCGCGGGCATCGAGGTCACCGGCATCAAGGATGTGACGCCGATTCCCCACAACGGCTGCCGCCCCAAGAAGCGGCGCCGGGTCTAGAGGAGAAAATGGCTCGTTATACCGGACCTGTGTGTCGGCTTTGTCGACGCGAGAAGGTCAAACTGTTCTTGAAGGGCCCGAAGTGCGAGAGCCTCTCGTGCCCGGTCGAGCGCCGTCCGTACCCGCCAGGTGACCACGGCCGTGACCGCACGCGTCAGGGCTCGGAGTACATGACCCAGCTCCGCGAGAAGCAGAAGGCCCGCCGCATCTACGGCGTGCTCGAGCGCCAGTTCCGCAACCTCTACGAGGAGGCGAACCGGCAGTCGGGGATTACCGGCGAGAACCTGCTCCGCATGCTCGAGCTCCGTCTCGACAACGTGACCTTCCGTGCGAAGTGGGCGAACTCCCGGAACCAGTCCCGCCAGTTCGTCACCCACGGTCACGTCCGGGTGAACGGCAAGCGCGTCTCGATCCCTTCGTACCGGCTTCGACTCGGCGACGTGGTGACGCTCGCACCAGCTGCGGCGGACATGATCACCGTGCGGCAAAACCTCGATCTGATAGACCGCCAGATCCCTGGCTGGCTAGAAGGTGGCGAGAGCGGCTTGTCCGTCACCGTCCGTGCCCTTCCCCAGCGCGAACAGATCGACACCCAGGTGCGAGAGCAGCTCATCGTCGAGCTGTACTCGAAGTAATCAGCACCCGCCCCAACATTCGACTCAGGAGTTCATTGTGCTCATCATCCAGCGGCCAAACGTCGAGATGCTCGACGAGGAGGAAGGCAACCGTCAGCGGTTCGCCATCGGCCCTCTCGACCCAGGCTTCGGCCACACCCTCGGTAACTCGCTTCGCCGCACGCTGCTCTCGTCGATCCCTGGCGCAGCCGTAACCCAGATCCGTCTCGATGAGGCGCTGCACGAGTTCACCGTCATCCCAGGTGTCAAAGAAGACGTGAGCGATCTCATCTTGAACTTGAAGGACCTCGTCATCACGAGCGAGTCCGACGAGCCTGTCACGCTTCGAATCGACGTCCGCGGCCCCGCGAAGGTGACTGGCGCGGACTTAAAGACCACGTCGGATATCGAGGTCTTGAACCCCGACCTGCACCTCGCCACCGTGAACGAGAAGGGCCGCCTCGCCCTTGACGTCACTGTCGAGCGTGGCAAGGGTTACGTCTCTGGCGAGAAGAACAAGCAGACGACGATCATCGGCGTCATACCGGTCGACGCAATCTTTTCCCCGGTGCGGCGCGTGGCGTTCTCGGTCGAGCCGACCCGTGTCGAGCAGTCGACCGACTTCGACCGGCTGATCCTCGACGTCGAGACCGACGGCTCGATCTCGCCTCGCGGCGCGCTCTCCTCTGCAGGCCAGACGCTTCGAAGCCTCGTCTCCCTCGTAGCTGAGCTCTCCGACGCGGTGCAGGGCCTCGAGCTCGGCGACGTTGGCACGGCGACGTCCGGCTCGCCGGACCTCGACAAGCCGATTGAGGACCTCGACCTCACCGAGCGTCCGAGGAACTGTCTCAAGCGCGCCCAGATCAACACGATCGGTGCGCTCTTGCTGCGCACGCCAGAAGAGCTGCTCGAGATCACGAACTTCGGGCAGAAGTCGCTCGACGAAGTCATCGAGAAGCTTGACGAGCGAGGCCTCGTGCTCGCCGGAACAGGTACAGGCCGCTGATGCCAGGTACTCCGACCAAGGGCAGGCGCTTCGGCGGCAGTGCCGCGCACCAAAAGGCGATGTTCGGCAACCTCGTCGCCTCGCTGATCGCCGCTGAGGCGATCGTGACAACCGAAGCCAAGGGCAAGGCACTTCGCCCGATAGCCGAGAAGATGATCACCAAGGCCAAACACGGAGGCGTGCACAACCAGCGTCAGGTCGTCGCCTTCATCCGGGACAAGGACATGGCGCACAAGCTCTTCGAGGAGATCGGCCCGCGCTATGCCGATCGCCCTGGTGGCTACCTGCGGATCTTAAAACTCGGCACGCGCTCTGGTGACAACGCACCGATGGTCCGCGTCGAGTTCGTCTGAGCCTCCGCCACACTGTTGGCGCTCCCACGTTGACCGACGCCTGCTGTGACGACGCCGATGACGAGGACGCGAAGGTAGAACCAAGTCGAGGAGCGGCTCCTTCGGGGCCGCTTCGTCGCGTCGCGCTCGGTGTCGCCTACGACGGCGGATCGTTCCACGGATTCGCCGCCCAACCTGGGCAATGCACCGTCTCAGGCTCGATCTCCGCGGCGCTCGGGAAGATCTTCGGAGCCGAACCACACCTTGTCTGCGCCGGTAGGACCGACGCAGGCGTGCACGCTCGCACCCAGGTCGTCCACGCTGATCTGCCCCTCGATGTCCTGGAACGCCGCTATGGCGCTCCAGAGGGCTCCTATGAGCTCGAGGGCCTCGTCAAGTCGCTCTCGCACCAGCTGGGCCCGGAGATCGGCGTTTACCGTGCAGAGCTCGCTCCAGCGGGCTTCGATGCCCGACACTCGGCGATCTGGCGCAGGTACCGCTATGACATCGACTGCTCGGGCAGGCCAGACCCCGTTCGAGCCGCTTCGATCTGGGCGATCGAGGAGCACCTCGACCTCGCAGCGATGCGGCTTGGCGCCTATCCGCTGATCGGCGAGCACGACTTCGCCGCGTTTTGTCGCCAACGCGACGGCGAGGAGGGCCCGATCATGCGCCGGGTCCTCGAGGTCGGCTTTGTCGAGGGCAACGACGGGGTGATCCACTTCGAGATCAGCGCGACCGCGTTCTGCCATCAGATGGTCCGCTCGATCGTTGGCATGCTGGCGGCGATCGGACGAGGGAAGGCCAGGGCGCCAGACGTCGTCTCGATGCTGCGAAGCGGCAGCCGTCAGGGTGCGCCGACGATCGCGCCGGCCAAGGGTCTCACCCTCATCGCAGTGGGGTACCCCGACGAACTCGGGGGAGCCTGGCGCTGATGCGGCCCACCGGGGCGCAGCTTGCCACGGCGGCGTTTCGGCTCTAGCCTTGCACTCCGGCCCAGCCGCCCTCGCGGGTAACTGGCGACTTCGCTCTCATCCGCGCCGAAAAAGGAACTCCTTTGCGCACGTTCTCACCAAAGCCCAGTGACGTCACGAAAGCCTGGCACGTCATCGACGCCGAAGACGCCGTTCTCGGACGGTTGGCCACCGAGGTCGCACGCCTGCTTCGTGGCAAGCACAAGCCGATCTTCGCCCCACATATCGACACCGGCGACCACGTCATCGTGGTCAACGCTGCCAAGCTCGTCATGACCGCCAACAAGGCGGATCAGAAGATGGCGTACCACCACTCCGGCTACCCGGGTTCGATCAGGGCGACGAGCTACGCGACCTTGATGGAGACCAGGCCGGAAGAGGTCGTCGAGCGCGCGGTGCGGGGAATGCTCCCAAAGGGCACCCTCGGCCGTCAGCAGCTCGCGAAATTGAAGGTCTACGCGGGGCCGACGCACCCGCACGCAGCCCAGATGCCCGTGCCGTATGCCCTCCCGGGCAACGCGCAGCGCGCGTCCTAAGAGGAGCAGGAATGCCGAAGCCACTCGTCCAAGCAACCGGTCGACGAAAGTCCGCGGTCGCACGCGTCCGCTTCCGTGACGGCCAGGGCGCGATCACGATCAACAAGCGTCCGTTCGAGGAGTACTTCCCGTCCGCGTCGGCGCGCCAGCACGCGACTGAGCCGCTCCGGATCGCGAACCGCACGGAGAGCTTCGATGTTGAGGCGACGATCGATGGCGGCGGCATCGCCGGCCAGGCAGGTGCGCTTCGACTCGGGATCGCGCGGGGGCTCATCGAGATGGATCCCGAGCTTCGGGCCGCCTTGAAGAAGGCAGGTCTTCTGACCCGTGACGCTCGTGAGAAGGAAAGCAAGAAGTACGGCCTGAAGAAGGCTCGCAAGGCCCCGCAGTACTCCAAGCGCTGATCGCCTCGTGGGGGTCCGCTTTGGAACCGACGGGATCAGAGGCCTAGCAAACGTCGAGGTGACACCCGAGCTGGCTCTGGCGATCGGCAGGGCAGCTGCGCGTCACCTTCCTTCGGAGACCTTCCTCGTCGGCAGCGACACCCGCAGGTCCGGGCCGATGCTGCTCGCCGCGCTCTCTGCCGGCATCGCCGCCGAGG
>Ga0208357_1000304_pt1 | contig 40101 bp, 35 predicted proteins | sample NGESurdeep092012_6_FD_184487 | JGI IMG/M metagenome (GOLD analysis project Ga0208357, IMG submission 184487) | Arctic peat soil microbial communities from Barrow, Alaska - NGEE Surface sample F52-2 deep-092012 (SPAdes) | ecosystem: Environmental > Terrestrial > Soil > Wetlands > Peat ...
TCTGCTACTTAACGCCAGTTGAGTTCAAGGAGCTGTGGGAACAGCAACATCAACAACGACTCTTATTGGCACTGGACCATTAAGAGGGGTCCCCGCAGATTTGTGGCGACTCGGAATTGTGTGCGCGGCGTCGGCGTCGCGAATTGTGAGCGCCCACGGGATTCCGCCGAAGCACATGACAGCCGCTACAAGGAACGTCACTCGATACGACGTGAAATTTGCAATGACGTGCCCGGCCACGTGATGCGTCGCACCGATCAGGACCAACACGGTGGTCAGCAGTGACACGCCGATCGCGCCACCAAGTTGTCGAAGTGCGTTGTAGAGCGTCGAGGCGCGACCCGTGTCCGAGGGTGAGATCGTGGCGAAAGAGATCGCCTGGGCGGGGACAAAGACCTGACCCATCCCGAGACCCATAAGAAACAACAACACCCGGGCCCACCACAGACTGGTCGACGCGCCCATGAGTGACATGAGTCCGATGGAGATCGCGACGCCTACGAGGCCAATGGTGACGTGGCGACGAGCACCGAGACGTTTGTAGAGGAATCGGCTCGCGAGTTGCGCCCCGGCCATGACGCCGATCGCTTCAGGGAACGTGCTGAGTCCTGACGCCAACGGGGACATCCCTCGACCATCCTGGAAGTACAACGTAATGATGAACAACGTACCCAAAAACGCGATGGACAACATGAGAATCACGCCACTAGCTGAGCGAAAGAGATGATTCTGAAGTTGTTTAAGGGCAATGATCGGCGACGAATTTCGTAGTTCCGTGACGACCATCGCGACGAGGAGGGCCGCTCCGAGGACGATGGTAAGAAGTACGCCAGCCGATGCCCAGCCCAACTCTGGTCCTTCAGAGACTCCGTACATCAAGAGCCCAAGCCCGGCACCCGCGAGAAGAAACCCGGCGACGTCAAATCGGCCTGGCCGCGATTCGACACTGTGGTGCACGAAAAAACTTCCAAAGATGACGGCTGCGATGCCGATAGGAACGTTCACGTAGAACACCCATCGCCACGACAGTTCGGTAACCAAGAGTCCCCCGAGCACTGGGCCAAGCGCGGGAGCCAGAGTCGTGGGGACCGTGAGAATAGACGCCGCTCGCACTCGCTCTTCTGGAGGAAAAGTGCGAAAGAGCATCGCCATTCCTACGGGAGCGAGCATCCCTCCGCCCACTCCTTGAAGAATTCGAAAGGTCACCAACTCGCCAAGGCTGGTTGCCGTGCCACATAAGGCCGACGCGACAGTGAACAAAATGATCGCGGCCATCAGTACTCGCTTGCCGCCGAATCGATCACCAAGCCAACCCGACGCAGGGATGAAAACAGCCAAACTCACCAAATACGCAATAGAAATGCTCGCCACCGACGTCGGACTCACGGAAAAGTCGCGGCCGATTGTTGGCAGGGCAACGTTAACGATCGTGACGTCCATAATGCTCATGAACATCGCCGCGACAAAAACGACGCTGACCGCAATTTTTTGACTTATTCGATCTTGTTGATCTACAACCGTTCGCATTACGTACTTTTCTTGGGGATTTGAGGGGTGAGGCGCGAGAGGAACCGCGGTCCAGCGCAGCAAAACCTTAAGAGCCTAACGGGCGGATATTTTCAACAGTCACCGCGTCGCTTGTTCGTTTTTATCGACGAGCCTGCAGTTCAGCGATGACGGACTTGCCGTTGGCTTTACCGCTCGTCAATTTCATCACTTGACCGATGAAGAACTGAGCGAGTTTCTCATCACCGTCACGGTAGCGAGACCACTCCTCGGGGAATTGAGTTATCAGCTCGCCGACGGTTGCCCCGAGCGAGTCTGAAGAGAGCTGCTCGAATCCCTTCGCGCTCGCCACCGTTCGCGGATCTCCTCCGTGTTGGAGAATCTCCAGCAGCACGGTCTTAGCCTGCGTGGCAGAGAGCTCACCACCCTGTTCCATTTTCAGCGTTGCGATGAACGCCTCGGGCGTGAGATTGGCAATGTTGTCAATGCCGGCCGCGAGTTCGTTCGCCGCGCGCGCCAACGCGATCGACGCGTCAACCTTCGCGTCAATTGCCGAAATCACGAGTGCGTCGAATCCGAGATCGACAACGACCTCGAGAGCATCGAGCTGCGACGACGTTGGATCGTCCAGTCGCGCCAACAAGACGGCACGCCGTTCGGCGGGCATTTGACCGAGCGAAGCTCGAATCCGGTCCTGCCACGCCTGATCGGGTACCAAATCAACGAGGTCGGGCTCTCGAAAGTAGCGGTAGTCCTCCGCCTCTTCCTTGGTGCGCATCGTCGAAGTCTCGCCGAGTTGCTCGTCCCAGTGGCGCGTCTCTTGGCGTACGGTTCCGCCACCTTCAATGAGTTCGACTTGACGAAGAGCTTCGAAGTCGATGGCTCGCTGGAGACTGCGCAGCGAGTTCAAGTTTTTGATCTCACAACGGGTACCGAGCGGCGCGCCAGGTTTGCGAACCGACACGTTCGCGTCCATGCGCATTGATCCCTCTTCCATGCGACCATCGGACGCGCCCGTGGCGATCAAAATGCCACGAAGCTCGGACGCGTAGGCGCGCGCTTGAGCCGAACTACGAATATCGGGACCAGAAACTATCTCCACGAGCGGCACGCCCGAACGGTTGTAGTCCACCAAGGATCGATCGGCCCCCTGAATGCGCCCGCTCCCCCCGAGGTGCGTGGACTTACCAGTGTCCTCTTCTAAGTGCGCGCGCTCAACAGAGACCCGTGAGCCGTCCGGCAGGTCCAAATGACCACCGGAGTTGATCGGCAGGTCGTACTGGCTGATCTGGAAGTCCTTTGGCATGTCGGGATAGAAGTAGTTCTTGCGGTGAAAAGTCGACGACGCGATAGTTGAATGCAACGCAATGCCAATCGCCATGGCGAGATCGACCGCGTGGACGTTGAGTACGGGTAAAGACCCGGGAAGTCCAAGACACACGGGACAGATGTTCGTGTTGGGCTCAGATCCAAAAACGTTCGCGCAACCGCAGAACATCTTGGTGGTGGTCTTGAGTTCGGTGTGCACCTCAAGACCAATGACCATCTCCCAGTCATTCGGCAACGTCATGATCGTCCGTCCGCTACTTCGAGTACGCGCGAGGCGGCAAAGAGTTGCGCTTCGGAGCGACCGGGTCCGAGCAATTGCACGCCCACGGGCAGCCCGCCCTCGCCGGTGCCAAAGGGAACGGACATTGCGGGGTCACCCGCCAAATTGGTGGGGATCGTGAACACGTCCGAGAGGTACATAGCCATGGGGTTGTCCATTTTGGCGCCAAACTCAAAGGCCACCGAGGGTGCCGTCGCGCCGATCAGCAGATCGGCCTCGTGGTACGCACGTCGAAAAGCGTCAATCATTTGCGTTCGAACCTTCAACGCTTGTCCGTAGTACGCGTCGTAGTAGCCAGCGGAGAGTGCGTAGGTACCGAGCATGATGCGACGTTTTACTTCGGCGCCAAAACCCACGGTGCGCGTCGCTTCATTCATCGCCGCGACGTCATCGGCGTCGACGCGAAGGCCGTAGCGTACGCCGTCGTAGCGAGCCAGGTTGCTCGACGCTTCAGCCGGCGCAATGAGGTAATAGGCGCTCAGGCCCAGACGAATCTCCGGCACCGCAAGTTCGACGATCGTCGCGCCCGCGTCGCGAAGGACCTCCACCGCTCGATGAAGCGAAGCGATAACGTCATCGTCGGCACCTTCGTAAAGTTCGCGAACGAGGCCAATCTTCTTACCCGCGACGCCGTCGTCGACGTGAGCGACGAGCGACGGTGAGGGTTCGGGGAGCGACGTGGAGTCCATGGGGTCGTGTCCGGCGATTGCTTCAAGCAGCATCGCGGCGTCCGTGACGTTCTTCGCGAAAGGTCCAATCTGATCGAGCGAACTCGCGAAGGCAATAAGTCCGTAGCGCGACACCAATCCGTACGTGGGTTTCACACCAACGAGCCCACAAAGCGCGGCGGGCTGGCGAATCGAACCACCGGTGTCTGATCCGAGTGAGATCGGCGTCATGTCGTCCGCGACGGCTGCGGCCGAGCCGCCCGATGAGCCCCCGGGCACGCGCGAGGGATCAAGAGGATTACGCGTTGGGCCGTAGGCCGACGTCTCCGTCGATGAACCCATGGCGAACTCGTCCATATTGGTTTTGCCCATTGGCACCGCACCAGCGTCGATCACGCGATCAATAACGGTGGCGCTGTAGGGCGGCAACCACCCTTCAAGGATTCTTGAACCGGCGGTAGTCGGCACGCCAACCTGGCACATGTTGTCTTTCAAGGCAATCGGTACGCCGGCGAGTGGACCAACGTCTTCGCCAGCCGCGATGCGCTCGTCGACTCGCCGAGCTGCCTCTAACGCACCGACCTCGTCCACAAACAAAAAAATGTTGAGCTTCTCGTTGCGCGCGCGAATCGCCTCGAGCGAGATTCTGGTCTCGGCCTCGGCCGAGGTCACGCCACTCTTTACGTCACTGGCAATCGCCGCGGCGGTTCTCACGGCGCTTCTCCCATGATGCGTGGCACCGCAAAACGTCCGTCTTGAGCGTCGGGGGCCATGTCCAGCACCGCGTCGCGTGAAAGACTCGCGCGCAACACGTCCTCACGAACGACGTTGATAAGACCAAAGGGGTGAGCAGTTGGAATCACGTTGTCGAGATTGAGCGCGGCGATATCGTTCGCGTGCTCGAGGACTTGGCCTAGTTGGTCAGTGAACTGATCGAGTTCAGCGTCAGTGAGTGAAAGTCGCGCCAACGTGGCTACCTTGGCGACGTCTTCTCGTCGAAGTGGTGAGCCCATTACTGAAGAACCCGCGCAAGAAAGTCGACGGTCGACGTCTCGACGAGCTCTTGATCGTTGTCGATCGTCGCGACGTGATACGAGTTCTCGAGCCACACACGTTCGATGGGACCGGCTACGTTCTCCATGAGATCGTCACCGTTATCCGACGTCACGACGTGATCTTCGCGGCTCGAGAGCAGCAGACTTGGCGCGTTGATGAGGTGCAAGTTCTCGTGCACGAGCTGGACGCCCTCAAAGAGACTCTGGACGGCCGCCAGCGGCGTCGCGTCGTAGGACGCCTCTATCGTGTCGGCCTTTTTGATGTCCGAGCCAATGGATTCAATGGTCTCGACGCCGGCGTCGAGCAACGCAACGATCCCGACGGACATTTCGGTTGGCGGGGGTTTCACCAGTGGGTTTATGAACACGCACCCAACGACCGACGAGCGAACTTCGGCAACGTGCGCGGTGAGACCACCGCCCATCGAAAGGCCCACAATCGCCACGCGCTCACAACGCTCACTGAGCGCGTCGTACGCCTCAACCGCGGCGCTCGACCAGTCTGCCCACGTGGTCGTCATCATGTCTTCGATCGTCGTACCGTGACCGGGGAGTCGGGGAAGTTCAACGCTGTAGCCCACTTTTGCGAGAAGCTCAGCAATCGGGCGCATCGAGGCTGGATTGCCCGTAAAACCGTGCAATACCAAGACTCCCGAAGGTCCGGCGTGGTGAGAAAAGGGCTCGCAGCCCGGCATAATGTCAACGCTCATAGCGTCAAGACTACTGGGAGATTTTAAGTGACTTCTTGGCCCGCGACCGAGGAATGGAGCGCATGAAGGTGGCGGCCACGAGTCCCACGGCCGCGACGCACGCGCCGATAATGAACGACGTGTGAAACGTCGCGAGCAGCGCCGGGCCGGGGTGCGCGTGACTCAGACCTCGTCGCCGTGCAATTGACTGTTGCACGGTTTCGAGAACCTGGATCCCCGCAACCTCACCAACTTGCATGGCGAGCAACTGCGCAGCGGACATGACGCCAAACTCACTGACCTTGACTTCATTGGCCATCACTGAACTCGACGACGGCATGGAGACGCCCATGCCCAGTCCCGAGAGTGCCAGAGCGAGAACGACGAGCCACGCACCTGAACTGGGCTGGAGTAACGCGAAGAGACCCATCGACGCGGTGAGAAACGCCGCCCCGGCCACGGCACTTCTCCGTTCTCCCACGCGTATCGCGACGTAGCCCGCTATGGGTGAACAGATCGCGAACGTGAGAGGTCGCGCGATGGCGATCGCGCCGACGCGAGGAATGGAGTAGTTATAACCCTGTTCCATCAGCAACGGAAAGAGAAAAAACGCACCAAAGTACGCAAAGTTCGCCGCCGCTCGAAGAATCATGGGCATGATGAAATTTCGACGTCCGAAGTAATAAGCCGGGATGAGGGGATGCGCTGAGTGGCGCAGTCGATAGATGAACATCCACGTCATGGCGGCGCTGAGCGCGAACATGCCGAGCGTCCACACGCTCGTCCACCCGAGCGAGGGGCCAACTGAGAGTCCGAGCATGACCATCGTGACGGCGATCGATAACGACCAGCTGCCGATCCAGTCCATCTGTTTGAACTCTTGACGGGCGCGCGCCTTCTTCTCGACCTCTTCGTTATCTCCACCACGCCGTCGAGGTAGCACCGTCACGACCACCGCGAAAGCCACGACGATCAACACCAGCTGGAACCAAAACAGCGCGCGCCAACCAAAGGCGGCGATAATCGGCGAGCCGAGCGACACCCCAATGACGGGCCCCCCGCACCGACGAGGCTCCACCAACCCATGGCCTTGACTCGTTCTTCTCGGGAGAAGACCATATTGATGAGGGCGCCCGACGCTGTGCCCGTCGCCGCGCCCTGAACACCGTCGAGCGTGCGCGCGAAGAGAAGCATGTCAACGTTGTGTGACAGTGCGGTCAAGATTGCCGAGACCATCGCACCCAGCAGTCCAAAAAGGTACAGACGACGATGACCGTAGATGTCGCCGGTCTTGCCGAGAATGGGCGCCGCGAGACCGTAGGCCAAGAGAGGACCCACCATGGTCCAGGTCAATACCGTCACCGACGTGTGGAACTGTGTCGCCACCGTGGGCAGCGCCACAATGAACACGGTGAATGTGAAGTTCAGCGCGAAGAGTCCGGCGAGAAGTGACCACAGTACCCACCACGGATAGCGCGAAGATGCCTCGGCTTTGGTTTGGACACGCTGGCGAAGGAGTAAAAACCAGTTGAGGTCACTGCCCGCTTCACTACCGAGCGTGCCAAAGGCCGCGCTCGCCGGATCGCTCCGAGCGTTTAAGAGTCCGTCTGGATCTTCTCGGTCAAGGTGGGCTAGCGGACCCTCGTCGCTCACTAGAGCAGTGTTGGCAGCTGCGCCGCGAGCTCACTCACCGACCAGCGGTCGTTCTTTTCGAGTGTCTCGGTCATGGTCCAGTTCTGAAATTTACGAACCGTACCGCCCTGAACAAAGTAGACCTGGCCCGTCGCGGCGCAGTCCTCCATCGCGAGTGTGGCCACGAGTGGCGAAATGTTTGCGGGGTCCCACACGTCAAAGACCGCCGCGTCAGAGGGCTTCACTACGTAGTCCGACAGTCCCGGCGTCGACTCGGTCATGCGCGTGCGTGCGGCGGGGGCAATCGCGTTCACGCGAACGCCGTAGCGGCCGAGCTCTTCGGCGATGATCACCGTGAAGGCAGCGATGCCGGCCTTCGCGGCGCCGTAGTTTGACTGACCAACGTTGCCGAGCAAGCCCGAGGTGGACGAGGTGTTGATGATTGAGGCTTTGACGCTCTTTCCGGCTTTGGCTTGCTCGCGCCAGTACGTCGCGGCGTGACGTGAGGGGACGAAGTGACCTTTCAAGTGCACGTTGATGACCGAGTCCCAATCTTCTTCACTCTGATTGACGAGCACACGGTCGCGCAGGATGCCCGCGTTGTTCACCAACACGTGCAGGTCACCAAAGGCTTCGAGGGCGCTGTGAATGAGGCGTTCGCCGCCCTGCCAATCCGCGACGTTGTCGTGGTTCGCCACTGCTTCGCCACCCATGGCTTTAATTTCAGCGACGACTTCCTCCGCGGGCGTCGCCTCACCAGAGGAACCATCAAGGCCGCCGCCGAGGTCGTTCACGACAACCTTGGCGCCTTCGGCGGCGAAGAGCAACGCGTGCTCGCGACCGATACCTCGTCCCGCTCCGGTGATGATGGCAACGCGACCGTCAAGTGCTCCCATGGAGGCCCCCCTGTAAAAATTGTGGTGCCCCGATTGTAACGACGTTCCGTAGTGGCCTAAATCTGATTTCGACGCCAAAAATATGGTGGGCGAGCATGAGCGTGATAGTGGTCGGGGATGTTGCGCATGTGGTCGTCAATGGACCAGGGTGTCTCGGCGAACTCGGCGGTGGCTACTACGCCAAGCGCGTCATGCAGGTGACGCTTAACGTCGGGCGGGGGTGAGGCGTCGTGCACACGCCACACGACCATGGGCACGAGACAAATCTCGCAGTCACCGATCCAACAGATGTCGTCTTCGAAGTAACGCTTGGTCACGACGGCTGCCTCACAAAGTTCGCAGCCGTCGCTCATTTCACGGTCAAGGTAACGTGCGACTCCCACTTCACCATCGTGCCCGCCTTGGGGCTCTCAGAGACGACCGTGGTCCACTTGGTAGAATTAGAGTTCGGACCGGTCGTCTTGAAGTACAGCGAGGCCTTTTTCATCGCCGCGTAGACCTGGGCCCGATTATCACCCACAACATTAGGCATGGGGCGCAGCCCTTCGCCGGCGAGGGTGGTGGTGGTCGTCGATGTGGTGGAGGTCGATGTCGTGGTCGAAGAGCTTGTCGTGCCCGTGGTGGGAAGCGTCGTCGTTGTCGTCGTTACGCTCACTTTTGGTCCCTTCGAAAGAGAGAGCACCACTGTTGAGTTCTTTGGCACGGTCTTAGGATTGACTGTCTTCTTGTAGAGCACGCGAGCCACGTCGTTCGCCCGAATTGTTGTCGAGAAGATCGATGCTGAGACAGGACACTGCGCCTTAACGCTCACGGTATGCAATTCAGCCGTAGCGGTCGCGCAACTCTCTCCCACGAGATTGGTGGGTAAATTCACGCTGACCGGTCCATTGGACACGCTCACCTTGATTACGAGTCCCGATTTAGACGAGGTTCCCGCCAGAGGTGCTTGGCTGACAATGTCGTTCAACGGCACGCTGGAGGAGTGGACGCGCTGCGTAACGCTCAACGTGAAGCCGTCACCGACGAGAGCCGTTGACGCTTGGGTGTAGCTCATCCCTAGGAGACTCGGCACCGAGTGCTTCTTCGAAAAGACGCCCGCCTTCCACGCCGCGCCAGCGCCAATAGCGACAACAAGAATGACGAGGGCCGCAATCAGAAAACCCCAGCGACGTCGATTTGGCGTGCGCGGCAAGTCGTACTGTCCGCGATCAAAGCGCGGCGTTCGACCAATGGGACCGCCGGGCTCGGGCGCGGCGTGCGAAGGTGCGCGCCCGCGAGGCACGCGAGAATATCCGCCGCCGGCGGTTGGTGTCGCGCCCGTCACTTGGTCCGGTGAGGGCGGCTGAAAACCAATGGAGCTGCGTGGCGCCTGAGGTGCGTAGCCAGCAAGCAGCGGCAGCTGTTCGTTGCCTGGTCGCACGACGAGGGGCGCCGCGTCGCCCACCACGCCCCCAAGTCGTGCTGAAAGTTGCTCCGCGTCAAGGCGAAGTCGGGGATCGGGCACCGCGGCTTGGGCGAGGATCATGTCCAGGGTTCCGAGATCGAGACGTACCGGCAGGGGCGCGTTGAGGCGAGCGCGCAGCATCGCCTCGGGCGTCGCGCCTTCGAATGCCGCACTGCCCGTGACTGCTTCAAAGAGAATGAGAGCCAACGCGTAGACGTCGCTCTTCGGCGTCGCGGGATCGCCCACGGCTTGCTCGGGTGAGAGATAGCGCGCGTCATCGAGGGTCATGCGCTCGCGGTACTGCGTCGCGAGACCGGCCAGCGCCACGTCGCTCACGCGCACTCGACCCTCATCGTCAAAGAGCAACTTCGACGGTGAGAGCGAGCCGAGTACGAAGCCTTGTTCGTGCACGTAGGCCAGTGCGCTCGCGACGTCGCGACCAAGTTTTGCACTGTCGTCGATGCTGAGTTTGCGCCTCGCGTTGAGAACGTCTTCGAACGATCCCCCACTCAAGTATTCCGAGATCATGAAGATCGCGCCGGACTCTTGGCCCCCGTCGTAGACGCGAGCGAGATGCGGGTGGCTCAAGGTTGAGGCACGAACTATGTGATCGCGAAAGGCCCGTCGAACGTCTTCGTGCGCCGCCAGATCGGCCAGCAAGACCTTGACGACGACGCGTCGGTGGAGCGAGAGATCTTCGGCGGCGTAGACCTCGGCGGTTTGACCAACGCCAATGAGATCGAGAATTCGGTATCGTCCCGCGATGATGTGGTCAGGGAGAAAAGTAGACGCCATCGGCTAAACCCTAGTGAGTACTCCCTAGGGGAGTGTTTCGTTCCATTGACCAGTGGAGAGCAGCGTTTCGAACTCGCCGGCGCTCACCATGGGAATACCCAGCTCTTGCGCCTTGGTCAGCTTGGAGGCGCCGGGCGCCTCGCCCACCACGACGCAGTACGTTTTTTTCGAAACCGAGCCCGGCGACGTGCCCCCGCGAGCGACGATCGCCGCTTCGGCGCTCTCTCGCGAATAGCCCTCCACCGAACCGGTGACGACGACGGCCTTGCCCTCAAGCGTCGGCGTCAGTGCGCGATCATCATCGGGCTCGCTGAGCGTGAGGCCTGAGGCGACTAAGCGCGCGATGAGCTCACGAGTCTCGTTCTCACGACAGTACTGATAGACCGACTGCGCGATAACCGGACCCACGCCGTCAATCGCTTCAAGCTCTTCTAAAGGCGCGACGGCCAGCGCGGCATAGTTTTTAAAACGCGCGCCCAGTACGCGCGCCGCGACGGGCCCGACGTGTCGAATACCGAGACCGACGAGCACGCGACTCAGCGCCATGGACTTCGCATCGTTTATCGCACGCACCAACGAGGTCGCCGACAGTTCGCCGAGACCTTCGAGGACCGAGAGGTCCTCGACGCGCAGTGTAAAGAGACCGGCGACGTCTTTTATGAGGCCTTCACCGAGTAGTTGCGCAACGCGTTGTTCTCCGAGCCCTTCAATATCGAGGGCGCCACGCGACGCGAAGTGCACGATCTGCTCGAGAAGTTGTGCCGGACAAAGTGGGTTCACGCAGTAGGTATCGCTCTCTTCGCCTCGTCGCTCGAGAGGTTGACCACACTCGGGACAGACCGTAGGGAACGTCCACTTCTTGGCTCGGCGCTTGCCCGGTTCTATGACGGCGCCGGCGACTTCTGGAATGACGTCACCGGCTTTGCGAACAATGACCAGGTCGCCGGGACGAACGTCTTTCAATGTCACTTGATCTTGGTTGTGCAACGTGGCCATCGACACGGTGGAACCAGCAACCACCACGGGTTCAAGGACGGCGTAGGGCGTCGCCCTTCCCGTTCGACCAATGGAAACCTCGATGGCGAGGAGTCGCGTCGTGCGCTCTTCGGGGGGGAGTTTGCGCGCAATGGCCCAGCGCGGCGCGCGACTGGTGAAACCCAAGCGTTCTCGTTGGGCGAGGTCGTCAATCTTGATGACGACGCCGTCGATGTCGTAGCGAAGATCGTGTCGATGTTCCTCAAACCAATTGCTTCGCGTGATCATCGCTTCGGCGCCGACCTCAAGACTCGACTCCTTCGCCGTGAGAAAACCCCAGTCGGCCATCTGGTGCAGTGTGTCGAGGTAGGAAGTGAATGAGTAACTGCCGTCAAGATCGACCAGTTGGTACGCGAGAAATGACAGTGGACGTTTGGCGGTCGCCGTTGGATCCTTTTGACGCAAACTGCCCGCGGCAGCGTTACGAGGATTGGCGAACTCTTTGGCACCCGCCTCACTTTGTTGGCGATTCATCTCGTCGAAGTCGTCGCGCGCGAGAAATACCTCACCTCGAACTTCTACCCGCCCTCGCGATCCCCCCGACAGTGTTTTAGGCACGTTGCGAATCGTTCGCACGTTGTCGGTAACGTCCTCGCCAACTCGTCCATCCCCTCTCGTCGCAGCCTGGAAGAGCGACCCTTCAACGTAGGTAATCGACATTGCTAGTCCATCGATCTTTGGCTCAACCACGAAGCGCAGTGACGCGGGGTCGAGTTGGAGTCCCTTGGCCACGCGTTCACTCCACCCACGAAGTTCCTCGACGTCAAAGACGTTGTCCAAACTGAGCATCGCCTCAGCGTGACGGACTTCCTTAAAGAGGTTCGTGCTCTTCGCCCCAACCGTGGTCGAGACCGAATTCTCGTCACGCAGTTCTGGATGATCGGCTTCGAGTTGACGGAGTTCTCGCGCGAGAGCGTCATAGTCCGCATCGGGAATGCTCGGCTCATCATTGATGAAGTAGGCCTCGTTGTGACGCGCGATCTCGCCGCGCAAGAACGCGACGCGCTCGGCGTGGTTCACGAGGAGAGAACGATCGCCGCGCCTTCTACGACCGTAGGATCATTGACCCGATAGAGCACGACGGACTGTCCAGCGGCGACGGGCCGCGTAGGCGCGTGGAATTCGAGCCACCAGCGACCCTCGTGGCGAAGGGTCGCCAGTTGGGGTCGACCGTGGGCGCTGTACTGAGCGAGAACGGCGTCGCCGTCTTTCAAAGGTTCGAGCGTAAAGGACAGTGACTTCTCGTCGAGGTTGAGCGACGAGATGAGAATCTCTTCGAGGCGTCCAACCTCAACGCGCTTGGCAACGAGATCAATACGTGAGACGTAGCGCTTCTCGCCGTCGCGACCTGGCAACACGCCACGACGTTGACCAACGGTCATCAGTTCGGGGGCGTGATTCTCACCAAGTTCTTCGCCCGTCACCGAATCGACAATGGAGGCGGTCGTTAACGTGGCGCGCGAGCGCAAGAAGACCTCTCGACCCTTGGACGCTTCAATAAAACAGACGTCTTGACTGTCGGGCTTGTCCCACGTGCGAAGACCCAGTCGCTCGGCGTGGACGCGAACGTCACTTTTGTTTAAGTGTCCAATGGGCAGCAACAGCATTGCGAGCTGCGCGGCACCCATGTAGCCAAGTACGTAACTCTGATCTTTTCGCTCGTCAGCACCACGAACGAGCAAATGTTCACCATCGCGCTCGACGACCTGCGCGTGATGGCCAGTCGCGACCGCGTCAAAACCGAGGCGCGTCGCTCGCTCAAAAAGCAGATCAAACTTGATGTGGCGATTGCACTCGATACAAGGATTGATTGACTGACCGGCCAGATGTCCCTCAACGAAGGGCGCCACGACGTGGCGCTCGAACTCCTCGGTGTAGTTAAAGACGTGGTGATCGATGCCGAGGGTCTGCGCAACGCGGCGAGCATCGTCAACGTCAGCGACCGAACAGCAACCCGAGTCAGAGACCCCTCCCCAAAGTTTCAGGGTCGCGCCCACTACCTCATGACCCTGCTCGATCAAAAGACCGGCGGCGACTGACGAATCGACTCCACCACTCATGGCTACAAGGACTTTCACCCCTCTAGTCTGCCAGGCGGATGAGGTTCTACGCCCCAGCGTTCAATCGGTAGACAATGGACGAAAGGATTCGAATCACCGCGTCCACGTCCTCTTCGGTGGTCTCGGCGCCCATGGAGAGACGAATTGAACCTCGGGCTCGCTCTGGTGAAACGCCCATGGCCGCGAGCACGTGACTCTGGGTCGTGGCGCCGCTGGAGCAACTTGCCGCGGCTGAGGCGTAGACGCCCTCTTGGTCGAGAAGAAATAACAGTTCATCGCTCGCGAGGCCGTCGAAGGTGACGTGCACGGTGCCCGGCACACGCGCCGCACTCGGCGCGGTAATGAGACAGCCCGGCAGAAAACTCAGCGACGCCATCAACTTGTGTTGGTAGTCGAGGACTCGATCGTTGACCTTCTCCATTTCGCGTTGGGTCACGCGCAGCGCGGCGGCGAGTCCAACGGCGGCGGCGACGTCAACGGTGCCCCCACGACGACCCCGCTCTTGTCCCCCGCCAGGGGTGACGGCGTCAAAGGGAACGTCGTTTCGAACCACCAGTGCGCCAGAGTTGACTGGACCACCCAGTTTGTGAGCACAGATCGAGATCAGATCAATCGTCGCGGTAACAGTAGGCAGGTCCAACCACGGTGCCCCCGCAACCGCGTCGGTGTGGGTTGGGACACCACCGGCAATCACGCCCTTCGCGAGTGAATTCACGCCGTCAAGTGGCTGGCGTACACCCGTTTCATTATTCACCGTCATGACGCTGACGAGAGCGGTGTTCTCGCTGAGCGCGTCGTGGAGCGAGTCAAGATCGACAACACCTTCAGCGTCAACGTCGACGTAACGAACACTCACGTTCTCGAAGTCGCGCGCCATCATCTCGGCGGCGTCCGTGACCGCGTGGTGTTCGATTGACGAAATGAGAATCTCGGAAGAATCGTGCGAGCGCCGGTGGTGATTCGTGACTCCCACAATGGCGAGGTGACACGACTCGGTGCCACCGGCAGTGAAAATGACACCACCCGGCTTCGTGCCCACGAAGGCAGCGACTTCATCGCGCGCCTCTTCAATTGCGCGTCGCGCTTCTCGTGCTGCGCGGTGACTGCCCGAAGGATTACCAACAACACCGTGTTGCCACGGTGCCATGGCCTCAGTCACTTCGTCGAGACGCGGAGCCGACGCGGCGTGATCGAAATAGTACGTGTCGCTCATGTCACGTAGAACGACTTGGCGTTGGTGAACTCGCGCGCACCAAGAGCCGAAAGCTCGCGACCGTAGCCGGAGTTTTTCGTTCCACCAAAGGGAAGTTCATTCATCGAAGCCACGACCGCGTTCGCAAAGACCGTGCCGACGTCAAGCCCCGCGATGGCCGCGTTAATTTCCTTCTCATCCTGCGCCCAGATAGATCCCCCGAGACCCCAGGGCGTGTTGTTCGCCACCCGGATCGCGTCCTCTAAGTCCTCAGCAACGTAGACCACCGCCACGGGACCAAAGAGCTCTTCGCATCCCGCGCGCGAGTCCGCGGGCACGTTGGTCAACACCGTCGCTGGATAGAAGTAACCCCTACCCTCAGGAGCGACGCCGCCAGTCAACGCAACGGCGCCCGACTTAAGAGAAGCCGACACCTGCGCTACCAAGAGGTCACGCTGCGCCTTAGAGACCAGTGGTCCTAGTTCTGTTGCGGGATCCATTGGGTCGCCTACACGCACGCTCGCCATGGCGGCCACGAACTTTTCGATGAACTCATCGCTGCGCTCGCGCACCACGATGAAACGCTTCGCCGCAATACAGGCCTGTCCATTGTTTTGAATACGTGCCGTCACGGCCATCGGAATGGTGGCGTCCATATCGGCGGACGACGCGATGATGAAGGGATCTGATCCGCCGAGTTCGAGCACGCACTTTTTCAAGTTCTTACCCGCGTGCTCCGCGACTGATCGGCCGGCTCGCTCTGAACCAGTAAGCGTCACGCCCGCCACACGAGGATCGGCGATCACTGACGGCACTTGATCGATCTCAATGAAGAGATTGGTCAAGACACCCGGTGCGAAGCCAGATCGTAGGAAGAGGTCTTCTAGATACTTGGCACAGCCCGGCACGTTCGGCGCGTGCTTGTACAGAACAACGTTGCCCGCCATGAGTGTTGGCACGGCCATGCGAATGACTTGCCACAGGGGAAAGTTCCAGGGCATGACGGCGAATATCGCGCCCACGGGCTCGAAGCGCACGCCACTTCGTGAACCCTTGGTCGGAAGGTCTTGTTCCTTCAACATCGACTCAGTGTGCTCCGCGAAGTAGCGCATCGCCAAGACGCACTTCATCGCTTCACCCTTGGCGGCCGCGAACGTCTTACCCATCTCGCTCGTCATAAGTGCGGCCACGACCGGCACTTCGCTCTCCAAAAGTTCCGCCGCGCGCGTCATCAACTGCGCGCGCTCGCTAAAGGAGGCTGTCTTCCAACTCTGAAACGCGGCCGAGGCAACCTTCAGCGCTTGGTCGACGTCCGCCGAACTATGCGCCGGGAACTCGGCGACGACTTCTTCACTGTTGGGGTCTATGGCGACAAAGGGCATGGCCCTAGTCTGCCAGTAAAAACGGTGTTTGATCCGGGGCCAAGCCCATTTCGGACCAAAACTCGGGCTGAAAAACTTTAATCAGGAGCAGAACGATCACGAGAGCCCCGGCGGACGCCAGCGTCACCGGACGCACGCCGTACACCTTTGCGAGATCGGCCTCCACGAAGGCGCCTAAGGGATAGAACATCGAGAGGGACAACGTGTACAACGAGAGAATTCTCGAACGTTCAGCGCGCGGCGCGTGTAGTTGCACCGACGTGTTGAGCCCCGACAACGTGCCCATGTAGGAACCTCCCAAGAACACCAGGGCCGCGAGCGCGCAGTACAAGTTGGGAGAAATCGCGTACAGCGCGAGCGAAACAGCCAGAACCGCCATTGATCCTCGCAGCACCCTCAGCCGCGACGTTCGCTTGGCAATCGTTGGCAACAAGAGCGCGGCGATCACCGCACCCACCCCTTGGGCCGTGACCAACCAGGCCGTGTCCGTGTGGAGCACGATGATCGCCATCGCGGGCACGAGCGCGATGAAGGGACTCGCGACCAGTGCAACGGCCCCTACCCCAATAATGGGATTGCGACATCCCTTCGTGGCCCACGCTCTCCTCGCACCCACCATGGTTTCAGCGAAGAATCTGACACTCGTCGTTGGCTTGGGCCGATCGGGTGTCTTCACGAAAGAAAAGACGATCAAAACGAAAATGAACGACGCCGCGTTCAAAGCGAAACAGAGACCGACTGAGCCGAGCGCGAGGGCGACTGCCGCAAACACGGGTCCAATAATTCGACCCAAGTTGAACTGCGCGGACGAGAGCGACACGGCGGCGAGCACTTCATCTTTGTTGACGAGGTCAGGCAGCAAGGACTGCCAGGCCGCCCACGACGCCGAACCGCAGAGTCCTTCTCCAATCGCGAGGTAGACCGCCAGCGAGGGCGAAAGATGATGCGTAAGTGCCGCGAGCGCGAGCGCACTCGCGGTGCAGGCCATGAAGAAATTATTGAGTTGGATCCACCGCTGGCGACTCCAGCGATCGGCAACGACACCTCCTAAGGGAGAGCCGATAATTGCCGGTGTCCACGCGGCCACGGTCAGTAGCCCAAGCCAGATCGGGTTACGCGTGGTGTCGGTGAGATAGATACCGAGTGCTACGTTTTGCATCCACGTACCGATGGATGACACGAACGACGAAGTAATGGCGATTGCGAAGCTTCGATGCCGCAGAGGGGTCAACGAAGCTAACGCCATGAACTATTTACCTACCTTGGGAGGCAATTACTCACCTCAGCTACGAATTACGACTCGTCTTTTTTCCCTCGTGGACGAAACGCAAACCACCAAACCGAAATAATGGTCGCCAAAGCACCCAAAACACCGATGCTCGACTTGACGACTTTGCCTTTGTTGTTCTCGCCCACCTCACCATCGTAACGACGAAAAGACCGGGGGCTTGCGCCCCCGGTCTTCGCTGAACTGCAATGACTTCTTTTTTGTTACTTAGACGCCTCAGCGGTGATCTCGAGGACGATCTTGTTACTGACGATGAGGCTGCCATTTTCGAGGGCGCCTTCGAAGTTGATGCCAAAGTCACGGCGATCAATCTCGCCATGGGCTTCGAAGCCAGCAACGGTCACGCCTTCGCCCATGCCAGGGCCTGAGCCGAGGTACTCAAGGTCAAAAGTGACCGACTTGGTGGTGCCGTGGATGGTGAGGTCGCCTACGAGGACGAAGTCGTCACCCTTGGCCATCAATGAGGTCGACTTGAAGGTCAGTGTTGGGTACTTCTCAAGTTCGAGGAAGTCCGCACTCTTCAGGTGGCCATCGCGCATCTCGTTGTTGGTCGTAATACTTGCGGCCTGAACGGTGAACTCAACCGATGAGGTCTCGGGGGTGTCGCCAACGGTAAAGGAACCGGAAAAGTCGCTGAAGTTGCCACGAACTTTCGAGGCAACGAGGTGGCGGGCGATGAAACCAACGTTCGAGTGGACTGGGTCGACGGTGTAAACGCCGGGAGCTGGAAGGTTGCTCATAGTGAATCTCCTATTTTCTCTGGACACTTGTTGTGTTCTGCCACTATAGTTTCTTATGCAACTACTTGTCAAGAAGCATCTTAAGATGCAACTAAATGCTATAATGACTCCATGGTGATTCAATCCAGCGCGTGCCCCTCAAACGACGAGAAAGTCGCTCTTTTTGGCCTACTGCTCGAGACCAACGCCCGACTCTCGAAGGACCTGGGTGCCGAACTCGAGTCCTCGTGTCAGCTCCCCCTCGCCTGGTTTGAGGTCCTTTTGCAACTTCGCCAGTCCTCTGATGGCCGGCTCAAAATGAGCCAGATGGCCGAAGCGATCGTGCACTCAACGGGTGGTACGACGCGCTTAATCGACCGTCTCGCGGAAGCCGATTTCGTTAAACGCGAACACTGTCCGAGCGATCGTCGCGCCATCTTCGTGGCCATTACCGACGCCGGCAACACCAAACTCGACGAAGCACTCGGTGTGCACCTCAGTTACTTAGACGATCACCTCGCCGCACGCCTCAGCGCTACTGAGCGCATTTCGTTGACGGCACTGCTGACAAAACTCAACGCGCCTCGTTAGGCCTTGCGGACCCACGCGTACGCTTCGCGCTCGTCGTCGAGTTCGAGTTTTGTTCCCTCACCCTCGCCCTTGGTCGAAAGGATCTCAATCGCCAACACTTCGCTCGCGAGAGTGGGGAATCCGTCTTCCAAATCGTCGAGACCCGTGACGTGTAAGACAATCCGGTCCGCCACGTCAAGGCCAGAGTTCTTTCGCAGGTCCTGGACTTGTCGAACGACGTCGCGCAAGTAGCCGCGCCGACGGAGTTCGTCATCCAAAGTGAGATCGAGCGCGACGACTTCGGCCCCGTCGCGCGAGACGGCGTAGCCACCCTGACCCTTAACGCGAAGTTCGAGGTCCTCGCCGCTGAGTTCGAACACGCCCGTTGACAAGGTAACGCTGACCGACTTTCCCGATTCAAGAGCAGCCGCGGCCGCGACGGAGTCGAGCGCCGTCAAGGCAGGCTTGAGTTCTTTTACCGCCTCACCGAGTCGCGGGCCAACCACACGAAAGTTGGGTACGAGTTCAAAGGAAAGGACGTCAGCGAGTTCCCGACCATACTCAAGGACGTCGACGTTGAGTTCGTCTTCCACGACACCCGCGGGCGGCAACGGTGAACTTGGCGGGAGAAAGACGAGAGCCCGCGAGAGAGGTTGGCGTACTTTTACGCCCGCTTCGGCACGTGCGGCGCGACCGAGCGACGTGAGACGGCGCGCGACGGCCATCGAACTCTCAAGCGGTTCGTTGCACCGTGCGAGATTCGCCACGGGCCAGTCAACGAGGTGCACGGAGTCCTCGTCACTGGCGTGAAAGAGCTCTTGGTAGAGACGCTCGGTGACAAATGGGCAAAAGGGTGCGAGTAATAAGGTCACGCGTTGGAGAACTTCCAGCAGCGTGGCCTGAGCGGCGAGAGAGTCTGACCGCGGAGCTTTCGGGTCAGTGCGCCAGAAACGACGACGGCTACGTCGCACGTACCAATTAGAAATATCGTCGATCAACGACGCCAAGGCATCAGTGCCGCCAAGAGGCTCGTAGCCATCAAGGGTCTCGGTAACGATGTTCGTCACGCTCTCCATTCGAGAAAGAATCCACTGATCAATCGCGCTTCGATCTTCGAACGCTGGGATCTCCGAATCGTCGGGGTCGAATTCATTGAGTGAGGCGTACGTTGTAAAGAAGCTGAAGGTATTCCATAGCGTCGCCAAGGTCTCGCGAAACGAGGCGTCGATAGCGTTGAGCCCCGCGCGCGTCGACGTCCAGGGTGAACCCTGAGAGAACATCCACCAACGAAGTGGATCGGCACCACGAGTGTTCAGCACTTCCCACGGATCGATGACGTTGCCGACCGACTTACTCATTTTCTTGCCGGTCTCATCCACGATGTGGCCGAGACAGAGCACGTGCTCGTAAGGCTTCGCGCCAAACACCCCGGTGTTCACCGCGAGCAGCGAGTAGAACCATCCCCGAGTTTGGTCAATGGCTTCAACGATGAGTTGGGCCGGAAACTGCATCGCTTCTTTGCTACCTGGGACGTGAGGGTAGCCAACTTGAGCGGCGGGCATGGAACCTGAGTCGAACCACGCGTCGATGACTGGCTCGACGCGCTTCGCATCGAGGCCACAGGTCGGACAGGGCAGCACTACTTCGTCAATGTAGGGACGATGCGGCTCAACGTCACTGATGTCTCGCCCCGTGAGAGCGGAGAGTTCGGCGCGCGATCCAACACAGGTCAAATGATTATCGCTGCATCGCCAGATCGGCAGTGGCGTGCCCCAGTAACGGTCGCGCGAGAGCGCCCAGTCGATATTGTTCGCGAGCCACTCCCCCATTCGACCATCGCGGATGTGGGCGGGGTGCCAGTCCACGGTTGAATTCTCCGACGACATTTGGTCCTTGAACTGGCTCGTCGCGATGAACCAACTGTTCTTAGCCCAGTAGATCAGTACCGTGCCGCTGCGCCAGCAGTGTGGCAGTGAGTGGGTGTAGTTAAAGCGTCGGATCAAGAAACCGAGGCGATCGAGTTCGTCGTTGATTTCGTGATTGGTCTCACGAACTTTCTTTCCCTCGAGCCAAGGGACGGCGGCGCTGAACTTCCCGTCAGGACCGACGGGGTTCAAGGTCGGCAGTCCATTCTCGCGCGCAATCTGACGGTCAATCTCGCCAAAGCCTGGTGACTGGTGGACGAGACCGGTGCCGTCTTCGGTCGTCACGTAGTCGGCGCCCACCACGTAGTTCACGTCGACGCCCTCGGGCATGGGCACGTCATCAAAAGGTCGTTCGTAGTGAAGACCAATGAGATCGCTACCAAGAAACGTCGCGCTCGACTTTGCGTCTTCTCCAAAGACGGCTTCGACCAAGTCACTCGCGACGATCATGCCGTCAACAACGCCGTAGGAGACGTCGGGATTAACCGCGACCGCGACGTTGGACAGCAGTGTCCAGGGCGTCGTTGTCCACACCGCTAGATGTGTCGCGCCACCGAGGTCAGTTCGAGTACTCGCGTCCGTGAGGCGAAACTTGACGTAACAGCTCTCGTCCGTCTCGTCGCTGTACACGCCGGGCTGGCCGAGTTCGTGCGATGAAAGTCCGGTCTCACAACTTGTGCAGTAGGGAATGACTTTAAAGTCTTCGTAGAGAAGTCCTTTATCGAAAAGTTGCTTCAAATGCCACCACACGGACTCCACGTAGGACGCGTGGAACGTGTAATACGCGTGCTCCATATCGGTCCAGTAGCCAATGCGTTCGGTGAGGCTCTCGAACTCCCCGACGTAGGTGAGCACGGACTCACGACAGAGTCGTGTGAACTCCTCGATGCCGATCTGCTCTTCAATCTGTTTCTTGCCCGAAATGCCCAACTGCTTTTCGACCTGGACCTCAACGGGTAGACCGTGCGTGTCCCAGCCAGCGCGTCGTGAAACGAAACGACCCTGCATCGTGTGATAGCGACAAAAGAGGTCCTTGTAGACGCGCGCCCAGACGTGGTGCAGTCCCGGCTTGCCGTTCGCGGTGGGCGGACCCTCATAGAACACCCAGGGCTCGGCGCCTTCGCGCAACTTCATCGAGCGTTCAAAGACGTTGTTGGCCTTCCAGCGGGCGAGTTCGGCCTCTTCAATTGCCACAAATTCGAGTTCGGCGCTGACCGGGCGAAACATGATTCTCCTTTAATGAACTCTCATATCGTAGTGAACCTGATGAGCGAAACGATCCGACATCTACTGTGGTGAAATGTCCGATTTCGTAATTAGCGACGAACCCATTACCTCGAGTGGCGCGCTCAGCGTCTTTCACGCCGCGATTGATGAACTCAATCGTCGCTACGGCGGTAGTGACGAAGGAATGCTCCTCCAACTTGACGAGTTGGCGGCCCCACGAGGCATCTTTCTCGTCGCGCGCCTCGATGATCACCCCATTGGCGGCGTCGGCATCCGACCCATTGGCGAGACGGTGTCGCACCTCGGTGAGATCAAGCGTCTATGGGTGCGCCCCGATCAACGTCAACACGGCGTAGGCACCCAGCTCATGAGTGATATTGAAGAGCGCGCGAAGTCAATTGGCTACCGCCAGCTCTACTTAGAGACCGGTTACGCCCAGCCAGAGGCTGTAGCGCTCTATGCAGCGACTGGCTGGATACGAGTGGAGGATTTCCCTGAGGGGACGTGGTCGCACCCCGGGGCGTACAGATTTACAAAAGTGCTTTAAGCGAAACGCGCATCGAGCCACGCGGGCGTGAGGCCTTCGAGTGACTCAAGTGTCAAGTCCGCGAGCGCGAACTCAGGAAGAGCGCGATCACTAGCAATGGGCACCGCGACGACGCTCATGATCGCTGCTTTGGCCGCCAACACGCCGGCCGCCGAGTCCTCAAAGACGAGACAGTCTCGAGGCGCGACGTTCAGCGAGGACGCGGCGCTCAAGAACACGCCGGGATGAGGTTTGCCGTACGGTTCGACGTCGGCGGAGTGAATCGCCGCGAAGCGATCTAAGAGTTCAAAGTGCTCTAAGCATCGAATGATGAGCGGCATCGGCGTCGAACTCGCCAGCGCGAGCGGACCACGTTCGCCCGTGAGTTCGAGCGCGTGAAGTGCGCCGGGCAACAGACGTCCTTCGCTCTCAACGAGATCACCCACTCGTTCAAGAAGTGCCTGCGACACGTCGTCAGTTGATGGTCCTGACCAGGGGAAGCGGGCGAACCAATAGTCGACAACTTCGGTGACGAACATGCCCTTGGTGGATCGACTGGCTTCCTCGAGGGGCACGCCAAGTGAGCCAAAGATCTCGACCTCAGCCTTGTGCCACAAGATCTCGGAGTCGAGTAATAAACCGTCCATATCAAAAAGCGTTGCTCGTAAAGTCACCACGCAACCTTTACACACCTCGAAGTACCGTGTCTCCATGACCGTGCGACAGTCCCAACTAGGTGATGTCGACTCAATTGTCGCGCGTGTTCAACAACGTCTCGCGCGCGACGCCCGGATTAATCCGTTACTCAACCCCAGTTTCTCCATCGACGTTTTTTCTGACGCGCTCAGCTACGCGCTCAATCTGACCTGGGTCGACGTTAAGGACGGCGTCGTTGTTGGCCACCTCTACGGCGCTCTTTTAGCGAGCTCCGAGTACGACAACGGCGCGTGGATCGGTCCCGACGGGGTGTCCTTTGACGACATCGACGTGCTCGCTGACCTCTACGCCGAGGCCGGTTCAGCGTGGATTGGCCAAGGTGCTCTCGAGCACTACGTCTGGGTCCTCGACGAACCAGAAGACACTGCGCCGTGGCACGAACTGGGATTCGCGCGCATGCACCTTCGCGGCGTCCTCGCGCTCAATGGCCCACGGCATCACACCCTGGCGCCCGGCTACGTAATTCGAAGAGGTGGACCAGACGACCTCGCCGTCGCCATAGAGCTTGACCGCGTGCTCGACGAGGCTCAGCAACAAGGTCCGAGTTTCTCGCTCTTTGTCGACCACTCTTCACGCCCCGAAGAGTTGCTCGAGGTGCTCGAGGACGACGAGGCCCACCACTACGTGGTTGAGTACTCCGGCGACAGCGTCGCGCAGTGTCTGACCTTTCCCCTCGAAGCGAGGCGCGGATCTTTTGACAAGACGCTCCACGTCAGCGCGGTGGCCGTGCGACCAGAGCATGAACATCGCGGCGTCGCCACCGCCCTCATCGACCACGCTTTAAACGACGCTGTCGAGGCTGGGTTCCACTACGCCGAGACGAACTGGCGCGTCACGAACCGCCGCGCCGGAAGGTTTTGGCTTCGCTACGGATTTTCTCCAACGTACGTGCGACTACACCGCACGATTGGTGCTGGTTAGAGAGCTGACTCGATGGCGCTGACTAGCGCAGGGTCCTCGGGCGTGACCATGGGTCCAAAACGTGTCACGCTGCCATCTTTGCCAACGAGGAACTTCTCAAAATTCCATCGAATGTCGCCGGTGTAGCCCTCAGCGTCAGCGACTTTCTCGAGTTCGGCGTAAATGGGATTCTTGTTCTCGCCGTTGACTTCAATCTTCTCGAACATCGGGAACGTCACACCGTACGTCGTTGAACAGAACGTCTGGATCTCTTCCGCGCTGCCGGGCTCTTGTTCGCCAAACTGATTGCAAGGAAAACCCACGACGTTAAAGCCCTTGGCTGCATACTTCTTCTGCAGCTCTTCGAGTCCTTCGTACTGTGGCGTCAGGCCACACTTGGAGGCAACGTTGACGATGAGAAATGGCTCACCTTTGAAGCCCGCGAGTGAACTTTCGTCGCCGGCGAGCGTGTGTACTGGGGTGTCATAAATAGTCATGACCGCACCCTAACGCCGAACGAGAAAAAGGCGCCAGGCGTAGGCTCGTCGCGTGTGGGCTTTAACAATAAAAGAGAAAGAACTCGAGCTGGTCGAGCGCGACGCGCCGGTGCCCGGTCCCTTCGACGTCGTGGTGACGGTGCACGCGGCGGGCATCAACGCCGCCGATCTCATGCAACGACAAGGTTTTTATCCGGCTCCCCTCGGCTGGCCCGTTGACGTACCGGGCATGGAACTCGCCGGTGTCGTGAGCGCAGTCGGTGACCGGGTGGTGGAGCCCGTACTCGGACGTCGCGTGTGTGCCGTCGTGGGTGGTGGAGCGCAGGCCACGCATTGCCTCGTCCCGAGCGAACACTTACTTTTTCTTCCAGACGACGTGACGTGGGAGGAAGCCGGAGGATTTCCCGAAGCGTTTACGACCGCGTACGACGCACTGGTTAGCCAGGGCAATCTTCATGATGGTCAGCGCGCCTTGATCTCTGGCGCCGCGGGCGGCGTAGGCGTCGCGGGAGTTCAGATCGCCCACGCGCTGGGCGCGCACGTCACGGCCGTCACGCGCACGACTGAATTTCATGACGCGCTCCACGCACTAGGTGCTGACGACACAACCACGCTTGAAGAAGTCGATTCCATCGAGCCGGTGGACGTCGTCCTTGAGCTCGTTGGTGCCGCGCACCTTGAGAGGGCGCAACGAGTGTTGAACCCTTTTGCGCGAGTCGTCATCATTGGCGTGGGTGCCGGAAGTCGCGTCGAGATGGATCTCTTGGGAATAATGAGAACGCGATCCACGTTCACTGGATCTACGTTGCGCTCGCGCTCGCGCGAAGAGAAAGCACGTGTCGCTCGCCTCGTGGGCGACGCGCTGATTCCACGCTGGACGATTGGCGAGCTCAAGGTGCCCCTCGCGCGCGTCTTTGATCTTCGTAGTGGCGCTGACGCGTACGACTACTTTGCTCAACCCGGAAAGTTCGGCAAAGTGGTGCTGCGTATAGACGAATTCTCGTCACGTTGAGCAACACCAGCCCCATTCCTCGTCCCCACCCTTCGCGCTGTGACCCCGCGCGCGACGACTACGACGCAATACTCGTCGCCCACGAAGAAGCAGTAACCAACGGTGGGGCCACGTACAAAGATCCTTCGACGGGCCTAATGGTGTTAACGGTCGCTACGCACCTCGCGCGCGGCACCTGTTGTGAGAGTGGATGTCGCCACTGCCCTTATCTAGAGCAGTGAACGAAGTGGCGTGGCGCTCAGGCCTAGGGCCTCAGCAACGGGACCATACGTCACCGCACCGTTCACGACGTTGACGCCCTCGGCTAGTGCGTCGTCGGCCACGACGGCTTCGCGCCATCCGTGACGGGCGAGCTCTAAGACGTACGGAAGCGTCGCGTTCGAGAGTGCCTTCGTCGACGTCGCGGGAACCGCACCGGGCATGTTCGCCACACAATAGAAAATGGAACCGTTCACTTCAAACGTTGGATTCGTGTGCGTTGTGGGACGCGTGGCTTCGAAGCATCCACCTTGGTCGACCGAGATGTCCACGAGCACCGAACCATCACGCATGCGACTCACGAGTTCGTTGCTGACAAGCTTGGGAGCTATGGCGCCCACGACCAGCACGGCGCCAATCACGATGTCAGCCTGAAGACAGGCCTCTTCAATGGCCAGCGTTGACGAGGCAATCGTTTCGACGCGACCGTCAAAGTGAATATCCACTTGACGCAGTCGCTCAAGGTTGCGGTCGAGAATTTTGACATTTGCGTGCAGTCCCGCCGCCATGGTGGCCGCAGCCAGTCCCGAGACGCCCGCACCAATGACGACAACGTTCGCCGGCGCCACGCCAGGGACCCCGGCGATCAACGTCCCGTGTCCTCCGCCTGGGCGCATGAGGTGGTGAGCGCCCATGAGTGGCGCCATTCGCCCGGCGACCTCGCTCATTGGCGTCAGAAGCGGAAGTGAGTTATCGCGAAGGCGAACGGTCTCGTAGGCAATCGCGACGTTGTTCGCTGCGATGAGCGCGTCGGTGCATTCGCGCGACGCCGCTAAGTGCAAATAGGTGAAGAGGACCTGATTCTTGTGCGCACCGAGGAGTTGATACTCCGACGCAATTGGCTCTTTTACTTTCAAGAGCAACTCGCTCTCGGCCCACACCTCAGCCGCCGTGTCGACGATCGTGGCCCCGTTAGCTACGTAGTCAGCGTCAGAAATGGATGAACCAACACCTGAACCTTTTTCGATGAGTACGCGGTGTCCAGCGACGCTCAGTTCCCTCGCGCCCGCCGGCGTCAGCGCCACGCGGTACTCATCAGTCTTAATCTCTTTGACTACGCCGACGATCATCGTTGATCAACCTTTCACTCGCCACCACGCTAAACAGTCGCCGAGCCGACGCCTCGCGACAAACGTAACTCTAAAATTCGAGGTTGTGCATCACGTGCTTGATGCGCGTGTAGTCCTCGAAACCATACGCCGAAAGATCCTTACCGTAACCGGACTTCTTGAAACCACCGTGCGGCATCTCGGCGACTAGGGGAATATGCGTGTTCACCCACACACAGCCAAAGTCGAGATCTCGCGCAAAGCGCATTGCTCGGCCATGGTCTCTCGTCCACACCGAGGACGCCAATCCGTAGTCAACGCCATTGGCCCACGCGAGCGCTTCACCTTCGTCGGAGAACTTCTGCACCGTAATGACGGGGCCGAAAATCTCGTTTTGAATCATTTCGTCATCTTGGTGCAGGCCCGCGACCACGGTGGGCGCGATGAAATAGCCTTCGTCGCCGACCCGCGAGCCGCCCGCCGCCACCGAGGCGTGCCCCGGGGTCCGGCTCAAAAAGCCCGTCACGCGCTGGAACTGACTCAGATTATTTACTGGACCAAAGAGCGCGTCGTCGTTGTCGGGTGTGCCAATAATGGTGTTCTTCGCCTGCTCGGCCAGCGCGTCGACGAAGTCGCCGTAGACGCCCGAACCTGCCAGCACACGCGTCGCGGCCGTGCAGTCCTGGCCTGCGTTGAAGTAGCCCGCGATGGCGATGCCTTCTACCGCTGAGGCGATGTCGACGTCATCAAAGACCACGACGGGCGCTTTGCCGCCGAGTTCGAGGTGAACGCGCTTGAGGTCTTTTGACGCGGCGCTCGCGACTTCCATACCCGCCCGCACCGATCCCGTGATTGACACCATGGCGGGAATGGGGTGATCAACCAGCGCGCGACCCGTCTCACGGTCACCGCACACCACGCCAAAGACTCCCTCGGGCAGCACTTCAGCCATGAGTTTGGCCATGAAGAGCGACGACGCGGGTGTTGAGTCGCCCGGCTTAAGGACCATGGTGTTGCCCGCGGCAATCGCCGGAGCCCACTTCCACACCGCCATCATCATGGGATAGTTCCACGGCGTTACCGCACCACAGACTCCAACAGGCTCGCGACGAACGTAACTCGTCATGCCTTCCATGTACTCCGCCGCTCCTCGACCTTCGAGCATTCGAGCAGCGCCGGCGAAGAATCGAATCTGATCAATCATCGGTGGAATCTCTTCACTCATCGTGACAGAGATGATCTTGCCCGTGTTCTCTGACTCAACGGCCACGAGTTCTTCGGCATTCGCCTCGAGGAGATCGGCAATCTTAAGTAACGCCAGTGAACGCTGCGATGGCGTCGTGCGCTTCCATGACGTAAAAGCTTTCGCGGCAACTTGGAAGGCGTGGTCGACGTCCGCTTCGTTGGAGACCGGCATCTCAGCGAAGGGTTTGCCGGTCACCGGACTGAGCAGTTCGACGTATTTTCCGCTCTTCGGCGCAACGGATTCGCCGCCAATAAAGTTGGCCAAACGACGCATGAATGCTCCTAAAGTCGGGCTGTTTCGTAACAGCGCTCCACGCCACTCTGCCAGAGATTCACTGGGCTTCGCAACCACAAAGTAAGATATGCGTCGTCTCTGGCGCAAATATCGGCGCAATCCGTCGCCGTTTGCGCTTATACTGTCATTATCCGCAGCCTCAGAGACCTCAAGTCTCCGAGCGGGGAGAAACCAATGCCCGGACCAAAACCACAGCGCGAAAGCAAAACGAACGACGAACGTTCGAATATCGAGCTCATCAATACAGCTCCCGGCGTTCTTGACGCACCGGACCGCAAGATCATCAGTCTCTTGCAACAAGACGGTCGACGAGCCTACGGCGCCATCGCTGAAGAGATCGGACTCTCCGAAGCAGCCGTTCGACGTCGCGTCCAGCGCCTTCGCGACTCGGGCACGATGCAAATCGTCGCGATCACCGATCCTCTCCAACTCGGTTACGGCCGTGAGGCCTTGATCGGCATACGGGTACACGGCGACGTGCGACTGGTGGCAGACAAGATCGCGGCGATCGACGAAGCCAACTACGTCGTTATGACCGCGGGCAGTTTTGACATCATCGCCGAAGTAATTGCCGAAGACGACAACGACTTGGTGCACCTCTTGAATGACTCGATTCGTTCGATTCCAGGCGTTACCGAAGTAGAGACGTTTTTATATCTGAAATTAGCGAAGCAGACCTACGCATGGGGGACAAAGTGACACTTCACGAAGCCATAACCGACGGCATCGTCGTTACCGACGAGAAACACGCCAGCCACAGTTACTCAGAGCGAGCACGGCGCAACCTGTGGTTGCACATGTCGCGCATGGGTGCCTACGACGAACACAACGAAGTGCCGATCATGGTGCGCGGCGAAGGCACGCACGTCTTCGACGCGAACGGTACCAAGTACTTCGACGGACTCTCGGGCCTTTTCACGAACGCCCTTGGACACGGTCGCAAAGATATAAGTGAAGCTGCCGCCGCGCAGATGTCCGAATTGGCCTTCTTTCCGCTGTGGACCTACGCGCATCCCAAAGCCATCGAGCTTGCCGAGCGTCTCGCGAGCCTGACTCCTGGCGATCTCAATCGCGTCTTCTTCACCACCGGTGGCGGAGAGGCGAATGAGAGTGCTTGGAAGTTGGCACGTCAGTACCACAAAATGCGCGGCGATTTAGATCGCTACAAAGTGATAAGTCGCGACGTGGCGTATCACGGCACGACGATGGGCGCACTCACGATTACCTCGCTCGAGTCGTACCGCACGCCTTTTGAACCCCTCGTCCCCGGTGCCGTCAAGGTGCCCGCGGTGAACTTTTACCGTGCCGAGCGGCATTCTGACGACTTCGAGGCCTTTGGACTTTGGCACGCGCGCCAGATCGAAGAAGCGATTCTTCGCGAAGGCCCCGAGACCATCGCCGCAGTGTTTCTCGAGCCCGTGCAGAACGCCGGTGGGTGTTTCGTACCTCCCCAGAGTTACTGGAGAGAAGTGCGCGAGATCTGTGATCGCTATGGCGTGCTGCTCGTCTCAGACGAAGTTATCTGCGCCTTTGGTCGAATTGGATCGTGGTTCGGTGGCCAGAAGTACGACTACGTGCCCGACATCATCACTCTCGCCAAGGGCGTCACCGCTGGTTACGCACCCCTTGGCGCAATGATCGTCTCGGACCGAGTAGCCGAGCCATTCCAAGACGAGGACGCGACGTTCTTGCACGGCTTCACCTGGGCCGGACACCCCGTGTCGTGCGCGGTAGCCCTCAAAGCCCTCGAGATTATTGAGCACGAAGAAATCATCGAGAACGTGCAAGCGAACCAGGACTATTTCCAGCAGGGCCTCCTGGGCCTCAAGGACATTCCCATCGTGGGTGACGTGCGAGGAACGGGCTACTTCTGGGGCATTGAACTCGTCAAGGATCAAGGGACCAAAGAGACCTGGGCCGGCTATGACGCCGAACGACTTCTTCGTGGCTACGTCTCGCCCGAAATGTTCCGTCGCGGACTGATCTGTCGCTCCGACGACCGTGGAGACCCCGTCGTGCAACTCGCGCCACCGTTGATTTCGACGCGTGACGACATCGACTTCATGGTCGGTGTGCTTCACGAGGTCTTTACCGGAGCGGCCAAGCTCAACCTCTAGTGCAGCCTCCACACTCACTGTGGTGGTCGTCTCTCGATGAACCAGTAATGCCCCGAGCGCCGCTACGCCACCACCTCGACGTGGACGTCGCCATCGTGGGTGGTGGTTTCACTGGCCTTTGGACCGCGCGGGAACTCAAACGACGTGACCCTTCACTTACGATCGCGGTACTTGAAAAGTCAGTCTGTGGTTTTGGCGCGTCGGGTCGAAACGGGGGCTGGGCGTCGTCGTTCTATCCCCTAAGTGACGACGCCGTCATTGACCGACATGGTTGGGACGCTTTCGAACATCTTCGAAGCGAACTTCAACGAGCAGTCATTTCTTTGGGTGAAGCCATTGCCCACGACGACGTTGACGCGCACTTCGTGCACGGTGGCACCATGAACTTTGCTCGCAGCAACATCCAAGCAACGCGCCTTCACGAGGCCGTGGACCACGCCCACGAGCTCGGTGCCACCGACGACGATCTCACCTGGCTCGACGCGAGTAGTGCCGCGAGCCACGGAGTGCTCAGTGATTCTTTAGGCGCCACGTTCTCGCCCCACTGCGCCCGACTTCATCCCGCGCGTCTCGTACGAGGACTGGCTGAGGTCAATGAACGCTTGGGCGTTCGAATTTTCGAGAGCACGACGGTGACGCGCTTCATTAAATCCAAGGGCAATCGTCTCGCCGAAGCTATTACACCCCACGCCAGCGTGCACGCGCGATTCATCGTTCGAGCGACGGAAGGTTTTACGTCGACTATTCCCGGTGAGCGCCGAAGCGTCGCCCCGATCTACTCGCTCATGATCGCGAGCGAACCTCAGAGCAAAGAGTTCTGGGACGAGGTCGGTTTTTCCAACTACGAGACGTTCGCCGACGATCGCCATCTCATTATCTATGGGCAGCGCACGAACGATGATCGAATCGCCTTTGGCGGCCGAGGAGCGCCGTATCACTTCGGCTCAACCGTAGAAGAACGATTCGATCAAAGCCCCAAGATCTTTGACCTGCTCGAATCGACATTGCGTGAACTGTTCCCGTCTTTAGAAGGATCAATCACTCATCGTTGGGGCGGACCACTCGCGATGCCTCGCGACCTCGAACCTTCAGTCCTCGTCGACTACTCCACAGGTTTCGCGAGCGCGGGCGGCTACACCGGTGACGGCGTGGTGCTGAGCTACGTCGCGGCGAACGCCTTGGCCGATCTCATTAGCGCACCCGGTGTCGAGACGCCGTACACTCGACTCCCTTTCGTGCAACGGTCACCGAAGCGCTGGGAGATAGAGCCGCTTCGTTGGCTGGGTATCAACATCGGACTCGGACTCGCGGCTCGGGCCGATCGAGTCGAAGAACGCAAAGGAAAGCTAAGTCGCGCGAGTCGCTTACTCGATCGACTCTTTAATCAGTTTCCGCCTTAGTGAAGGATGTTGACCGCGCGAGCCGCCACGATCGAAATCGTGATCAGTGAAGCGACAGACTCTCCGAGGAAGAGCGCCTTTGCTTTCATCGTGAGAGGCATCGCGTCAGCCGGTGCGAAACTCGTCCCGTTGGCGAAGGACGTGTAGAGGTAGTCGTAAAATCGCGGATGCCAGTCAACGGGCGCCAAGGTGGGGTTTTCCATTTGGGGAAACTGAATATCGGGCAATCGCACGTCTTCACCCGCACGCAGATGAGGTCCTCCCCGATCCAGTTCCCAGAGCCACAAGCCAAAGACGATGACGTTGGTGAGCCATATCGACACCGCGGAAAGAATGAGGTCCCGACCCTGAGTGACGTGCGAGTTCAGGAGGCGCGAAACGAGGAAACCAATGGAGACGAAGTTCGCAACTGTCACGAGGGCGATCAAGCTCATGCAGAGGTAGCGAACCCAAGGTGCGTCATCAGGGTGTCGGTGCCGCCGCGCCGACAGGGGGAAGAGTGGCAGCACTATCAATATCGGCAGCAACCATCGAGGGCCGATCACAATACGACCGTTCAACAACAGGTACAGCCCCGCGCAGGCAAGAAGGGCCAATGAAGCGGGCCAACGAGGTTCTGCACGAACAGTTGCCACGTTCTTGAACTTAACTGACTTGCGCCTGGGATAGCGTCGTGAGATCTTTGGGAATCAAGAAGGACGTGAATTTCTCAGCGTTCAAGAGGCGCCCTAGAGCGGCGCTCGAAATTGGCGTGGTGTCCTTCGCACTAGGCGCGACAACTTTTACGGGCTTGTTAAACGACAACACAGTGACGCTCAGTGTCGTGCTCGATTTCTTTGACGTCGTCCGAATCGTGCTCTGCGTAACCTCACCGCCGCTTCCGACGGTGATGGACCAACGAACAGATCCAAGCGTGGACGTTGACTTTGACTTTGGTGAACCGAGCAGACTCTGCAAGGCCACGTGATCGCGGTAAAAGGTGTACGTCGTTGAGTAGCCACTCTTGGTGATGCTCTCGGTCGTAAAGCCGCTAATCAGTTTGATGTCGGGCTTGGTAATCTCGAGCGCAACGCCAAAAAGCGCCGGCGTCTTAAACGCCAGCGACAACCAAGGGCCGCTCGACACGTCCGCCGAACGGGCGTAGAGGTGCTTATTAAGCAGACGTAGTTCAACGGCGGCAGTCGTGACTACCAAGGGAAATCGCACGATGGCATCAACATTGTTGGTGTCGAAGTTGACCGCGACGTTGGCGCTGAGGCCAAAAGAAGCACCCGTCGAAAGGGTGACGAGCAGATTCGCGGTCCGAGGTGGGTAGTTGTGAAGAAGGAGCGGATCTTTAGCCAAGGAACTCGTATTTGAATCGGTCGCGGCAATCACGACGCCCGTAACTGTGAGGGCAAAGGCGACGAAAGCCAGCACGAGTGCTTTGAAATGCTGCTTTACCGCCACCTATCTACCCTAACTGTTTCAGTCTGCGTGACGTTCGGCCCTAGACCAAAGGTTCGTTAAGAATTTCAACGAGCAGTTCGTGCGAGATGTTTCGCCCACTCGCGACAAATCCAATCCGCGACGTCAAATCATCGACATGATTCGCGGTTATGGCTGCGTAGGAGGCGGCCGCTGAACCTTCCATAATTAGGCCGTTGGACTCAGCAATCTCGCGCACCGCCTGGCGTATCTGGACTTCTGGCACGAGCACGAGTTCGATACCACTTTTAGCGACAAGCTCATTCGTGATGGCGCCGTCGTCACCGCCGCCGGCAAGGCCGTCGGCGATTGTGAATCGATGTTCGACCTCACTCATCGTCGCGCCTCGCAGCACGTGATACAGCGCCGCGCTTTCCTCTGGCTGTACCCCGGTCACGCGAATGTCGGCACGGCCGTGTGCGTCACGCGAGACCAGCGTTCCCGAAATCAATCCTCCGCCACCCACCGAGACCACCACGTGTTCGATATCGGGCGCTTGACGCAACATCTCATCGAACATGGTCGATTGCCCGGCGATCACGTCACTGTCGTTAAAGGGTGAGACGTAGTGAATGGAACGCTCCTCGCCCAGACTCCTCGCGAAGTCTTGCGCTTCATCAAACGTCGTTCCGTGTTGTATAAGTTCGATGTCGTACGTCATGAGCTTTTTCACTTTTGCCGCCGACGCGTTCACCGGCACGACGACCGTTGCTCGAACATCCAACAATGAAGAAGCGTGTGCGATACCTAGTCCGTGATTGCCTGCCGACGCCGTTATGACCGCGCCAGTGGGATCACGACGATGCGCCGCGTCTAACGCAGCAAGGGCGCCTCGTATTTTGAATGATCCAGTGACCTGAAGGCTTTCAAGTTTCGCGTACACCAAACGGCCACGAACTAAAAGCGTGACGGTTGGTGTGGGATCCAAATGGTCCGCGACGACGGCGCGAGCACGTTCAAGTTGCTCGTTCGTTGGCGGTACTACGAGGTCGGTCATCTCGTCCATCCTACGCTGGAACGTTTTCTTACTTTCGATACTCTCAAGTAAGGTCAGCGAGTGCACACGATTCTTGGCGTCGTCGTCATCACGTCACTCGCCTTTATCGGCACCATGGTCGACAATTTCTTCGCTTTCGCGGCTCAACTCGTCGTTACCGAACGCGCACGATTTCGTCGCGTAGGTTGGGCGCAAGCGATTGGCGTCGCGACGATTGTCGTCATTGCGAGCGCCGTAGGTTCCCTGCTCGCGCCCATTCCAATTCGTTGGATTGGAATACTCTCCATCGCACCATTGGCTTTCGCGCTGCAGGCCTGGGGGCATCGTGCAACGCCACGCTCTCAGAATCGAAGAGGCGGTATCACGACGTTCATGATCACGTTGGCGCTCGGTGGTGACAATCTCGCGGTATGGATACCGCTTTTTCGAGCCAACGGCTTCGTGCACGCGTTCGTCGCGACGGGCACGATTGCATTGTGGGAAGTGTTCTTCCTCTCTAGTGCGCAACGTCTTGCCACGCACCCTCGCGTCGTCAAATGGGGAGCCGATCACGCACCCACGATCATGCCTTTCGTGTACGTCGCCCTGGGAGTTTTGATCTTGATTGAGTGTCACACCATCTAGTCACTTTTCGTGTCGTGCTTACTCGGCGACCGGTAACGTGGAAACCATGCCTCAAAGCAGTGCGCAGCAAACGTTGCGCCGTCTCACCGTTATCGTCGCTATTCAGTGGATGGGCGCCACACTGGGCCTCCCCCTTCTTCCTCTCTTTCTCGAACACCGTGACGGCACGCCGCGGATCATTGGACTGATCATGGCTGCGTTCTTCGTGGCAGGTGTTGGGACCCAGTTCGCCTTCGGTCACCTCACCGACAAGTTTGGTCGACGACGTTTACTCGTGATCAGCCTCATCACCTACGGCCTAGCCAGCATGACGTATCTGTTGCCAGTGTCGGCGCCGTGGTTGGCGCTGACGCGTGCCTTTCAAGGCGCGAGCGCCGGCGCCATAGAAGTGGCCTCGCTTTCGGCAGTCGCCTCACTCTTTCCCGAAGCCGAACGTGGTCGAGCGGTCTCACAGATATTTGCTGCCCAACTCTTTGGCATCGCCATTGGTCCCGTTGTTGGAGTTGTGGCGTCGGTGAATAGCCTCGGATGGGCCTTCTTCGCCACCGGCATCGTGAGTTTGATCGCCGCGTACGTGACAACGCGCACCAATCTCGGTGACGTCGCGTACGACCCCTCGCCGCTGCCGAAACTGCGCTGGAACAGTCAACTCGTTGGCGCCCTCGTCGCGGCCAGCGCGACGGGTCTCGCCATTGGTGTCTACGAGGCGTGCTGGAGTCTCTTGCTCCACGCGCATCACGCCAGCACGCTTCAGATTCGCCTCAGTTGGACCGCCTTCAGTGTTCCCTGGGTGGTGCTGTCGCGCTTCGGCGGTCGCCTCGCCGATCACGCGAACCGTCGCTATATCGCTCTCTCAGGTCTTCTCTGCGGCGCCTTTTTCCTCGCGCTCTACCCCCACATTCACAACAACAACCTGATTCTCGGTCTTGGGTCGTTCGAATCGATTGGCGCCGCGCTCTCAGTGCCTTCGATATCGTCGCTCATGAGTCAAGGCGCTGCAAATCGTGAACTCGGCCGACGCCAAGGTCTCTACACGATGTCCAACACCGGCGCGCTTGCGCTCTCTGCCGGCACGTCGGGATTCCTCTTCAGCATCAACCCCGTACTTCCCTTCACCATGATCGCCATCATCTCGGCGAGCCTCACGCTCACCACCCTCTTCTGGTGGCGAAACGTGACGGGAAGAATCACTCAATAATCTGGCCCGAGACGTCAAAAGAGCGGCGCATCCGCGCCGCTCTTTTGAAGAACTACGAAACGTCGAACTACGACTTCCAGATTTGATCCCAGCGCGCAGAACCACCGTCGGGGCTGAGTACACGCGTCGTGCCGTCACCCGCAGTTCCAGAAACCCAGTTCTGCACGTTTTTACGAGCCGCCCACGCCGTAACGAGCGTGTCCATCCACAGGTACGGAATGACCTTGGAGAACTGAGCATTCACCGAGGACCACGCCGCCTTTTGCGCCGCCGAGCCTGGCTTAGAGGCAAGTGCGGTCAACATCTCTGACTCAATCGTCGGGTCGGCCTGGTGAGCAAAGTTCACCGCACCGGCGATGAACGTACCCGCGGGCAACGCGGACATGCCAAGTCCACCGGCTGAGAGCGCCGCCGTAGCGTTCAGCGACAGGAACCATACATAGTTCAGCGACGGGTCAACGCCGCCAAACTGGTTCCACGTCGCGCAGTCGTACTCGCCGTAGATGACGTTATTAATCAACGTGCTTTGGACGAGCGGACGGTTCGTGACCGTGATGCCAACCTTTGCGAGTTCCTGCTGGAAGAACGAGAACGCTCGCACGGCAGACGCGTTGCCTGACACCGAGTCAATGACAAAGCTCACTGACGACACGTTGTTCGCCGACTTGTACGCCGCGACCAAAGCTTTCGCCTTCGTAGGGTTGTAGGCCGGGTATCCGGGGTTCTTATAGAAAGGTGACGTCTTTCGATAGATTCCGTCCGCTACCGCACCAACGCTGCCGTCGACGACTTTGAAGTAGGTGGCGCGGTTAATTGCCATGGCGCACGCCTGACGGATCGACAGGTTGTTGATCACGGGCTTCAATGTTGTGTCCCATTGCAACGTCGAGGGGTTTACCGCGCCCTGCGTACCGACGAAGTCAGCCTCTTGCACCGCGGCGGGCGGTGCCGTGCCCTTCTCGAGGTACGTCAACGCACCCGGGACGCCAATGGAGGCAAACTCGCCCGCCCAGCAGAAGTACTGATTCAAGGTAGAGGTGGTGTTCAGAATCAAACAGTTCACCGACGGGTCAAGTGGGTCGTTCTCATCAGTGCGGTACGTAATGCCCTTCACCTTTTTAAGTGCGGCAATCTGCGCGCCGGCTTCTTGAAGGATCATGTCAACGGAACCGCTCTGCAGGGCCTGGTTGCGTCCCGCGTCATCAACGATGGTCTTGAAGTTGATGCCCGCAAGGTACGGCAACTTACGACCGCCCGCGTCCTTGCGCCAGTACGTCGGGTTCTTCGTGAACTGTGACTCAACGCCAACCTGCCAATTCTTCACCACGAAGGGACCAGTGCCGATGGGATTGCCCGTGTACGTCGGAACGAACGACGTCGGGTGGGCCATGTAGGCGATCTGCTGCTCGGCGAGCGTCGTTGGCAGCGTCGAGAACGGAATCACCATGTTGTACGTCACCGTGTAGCTGTCGACTTGGGTCACCGAAGCAACAATTGGCTTGATGGCCAGTCCCACCGTGGGGTCGGCGTTGGCAGCGGTGTAGTTGGCCACCACAATGGCCGCATTGAACGGGTCACCATTGGTGAACGTCACCCCTTGGCGCAACTTAATCGTCCACGCGGTGTAGTCAGCGTTGTGGCTCGCAGAAAGTGCCAGCATCGGCAACGCCGCTTTGCCGTTAAGGGACATCACGAAAAGTGGGTCGTAAAGCGCGTTCGCGACGCAGAACCCCGAGGCGTCCAATTTTCCTTGGGATCCATTAAAGATGTGAAAGTTGGGAACGTCCGAAATCAGCCCAACCGTGAGAGTGCCGCCTAGTTTTGGCTTACCTTTATTGACACCCACGGTCGCCCCCGCCACGTTGGCGAGTAAACCGTCGACGACGGAACCTGCCATTGCGACGCCACCAATAGTGGCTGCCGAGTGAGTAAGAAACGATCGACGATCGAACGTTGATGACATTTCTGTCCTGCTTTCCCCCAGAGAAAACGCCTTGTGCAGTTTCTCTACTGCGCGAAACTTAGCAAGAAGTTGTCTACTGGCCAGTACACCCGGGAAAACTTAAACAGCAAGGAATTACTTCAGGATCCAGGCGGAGGGAGGGGCCGCCTGGATCCTGAAAAAATGGGCAAATCAGGCGCTTTTGCGTTCTTCGGATTTGCCAGAGCCACTGAACCCAATGGTCTCGAGTAGTCGAGCAACCGAAAGAAGAGGGGCCGGCGTTGGGGACGTGTGAACCAGGGAGTGATTCATGGACCTTCTCCTTTCGGTGCTCATCGTCAACTTGACAATGAGAATTCTGGCCCACGCGTCTGTAAAAACCATTGAAAGAGGATAAGAAGCCGCTAAAACCGAGAATTGTTAACTAGACAAGAAATCACTACGTTTTCGCCGTCATTCGCTACTGGTTTCAGGCATACTGGGCGCGTACGAGTAGCCCCACGCGGGGTCGTATTTGGGGACATATCTATTAGGGAGGACCACAAGAGTGGCATCTACGATCGATTTGCATGACGGATCAGCAGGAGACTCGGCGTTTCACGTCGAAGAACGCGGTATTGACTTCGTTCCAGAGTCCGAACGTTGGGCAACGCCAAGAAATATAGGCGCGCTGTGGGCCGGTTCGGCCATCAACGTCGAGTACTTCATCTACGGTGCCCTATTAATGGGCTTTGGGTTCAGTTTCTGGACCGCGGTGAGCATCATCATTCTTGGCAATCTTTCGTTTTTGCTACTAGGACTGGCTTCGTTGCAGGGTCCCGAGACAGGAACGACAGCCTTCACGATCTCACGGGCTCCCTTTGGGACGAACGGTTCGCGCCTGGTCGCCTTCTTTAACTGGATAACCCAACTGGGATTTGAAACCGAGGGCCTGATCCTTATCGTCGGCGCGGCCATCGTGCTCTGCCAGATGGCGGGATTCACCATTGGCTCGCCAATGAAGGTGATCTTCATCATCCTCGCTGCCTCGATTCAAGCGGTCATGCCCTACTTCGGTCACGCGACCATGGTGAAAGTACTGCGATCGTTGATCATTCCTTTTGGCGCCATCTTCGTGTTGCTCGCCATCTACGACTTCAAGCACGGTTCGTCGAGCTTCAAGGGATTCGGTAGTGGTTGGGAGCTCTACACCGCCGGCCTCGCCTTCACGATTGCGCTTTCGGGTCTCGGTTGGACCGAATGTGGCAACGATTACACCCGCTACTTGCCGCGCAACGCGTCCAAGGGCTCGATCGTCGGCTGGATTTTCGTCAGCACCGCGATTCCCGAGATCATCATGATGATCCTCGGGGCAGCGACTTTCACATTCCTTTCCTCCAACGCACAAGTGGCAGCGTGGAACGGCGCGAATCCGTTTGAGGCTCTGCATGGACAGCACTTCATCCCTAGTTGGGTCATCGTGCTGTTCTTGTTATTCGCCATCGTTCAGCTCTTTGGCATTAACTCACTCGACCTCTACTCCTCGGGCGTGTCGCTCCAAGCGTTGGGGCTTCGCCTCAAGCGTTACCAGGCTGTGGTGTTGGACTCAATACTCGCGTGTGGACTAACGATCTGGGCGGAGTTTCAATCGACGTTCTCGCTGTACATGAAGGAATTCGTCGGCGTCATCATCGTGTGGATCGCTCCGTGGTTCGCCATCATGATCGTGGACTGGCTGATGCGTCGCTACCACTACAACGCGAAGGAACTTCAACGCCGAGACAGTGGCGGCATCTACTTCACTGGCAAGAGCGGCATTAACTGGAACGGCATCGTGGCCTTCGTTGTGGGCCTCGTCACCGCGACTCTCTGTTACTCCAAGGCTCCGCCACCGGTCAACTTCCCCTTCCACTGGATGACGCCGGTCTCGGATCACTACGGTGGCGCGTGTGCCGCCAACTTGGTGCACAACGTGTGTACTGCCGGCTGGTACGGGGGGGCCGACTTCTCGGTCCCGGTGGGCATCATCGTCGCAGGCGTTCTCTACTTCGTGCTTGAGAAAATGACGGGCAACGTCGCCAAGCAAGTAACGCGCCAAAAGGAACTCGAACCTACGAGCTAGGTAGTCGCGCCGCGTTCGTCAGATTCCTGGCGGACGCGGCGCGGATTAACCGTTCCAGTCTTCG
>Ga0208357_1000305_pt1 | contig 40037 bp, 29 predicted proteins | sample NGESurdeep092012_6_FD_184487 | JGI IMG/M metagenome (GOLD analysis project Ga0208357, IMG submission 184487) | Arctic peat soil microbial communities from Barrow, Alaska - NGEE Surface sample F52-2 deep-092012 (SPAdes) | ecosystem: Environmental > Terrestrial > Soil > Wetlands > Peat ...
GCGGATGGGGGGTGCTCTTGATCCTGCTTTTGCACGGCGAAAGCGCCCCCTTCCGCCCTTCGGGCACCTTCCCCCGCTGCGCGGGGGAAGCAAGAGCACTATCCACAAACTCTCAGGTGTTGGGACGATGGGATAGTCGGGATGTCGACACGGCGCATCGCCGCGGCGTACGCGGCCCTGGCGTAAGCGGGGCGAGTTGATGAGCGGGCGGCCCGACCCTGTGACGACGGGTGACGCGCGCCGCCGATCCAACTGTGACCCAAAAGGCCTGAAATCCGCCCCCAGCCAATAGGTCGGGATGACGGGGAAACGCGCGCAAGGCCCGTTCTGACAGCGCCACGGCATCCCCAGGGGCAAATTCAGCCGGATGGCTCGAAGTTTGCTTGCTATGATCCGGGAACCTGCCTTGGGCGGTCCTGCAGCCTGTCCCGGCACCCAGAAGCCCGGGCGTGATTCCATGCCGCGACTGGCTGGAGGCGCGGGTTGCCAGATGGGGTGTTCTGGGGAAGGATTCGGCATGGCGACGGAGGGGCAGGAACGACAGTACGGCGCACTTCGCGAACGCTTCTACCAGAGCGTGGCGGAGACGCTGACCCTGTTGCATCCCGCGGCGGATTACGATCGCCGGCAGGCCTTGCTCGAAGTGGCCACCACGCTGGCCAGCACCATGGATCTGCCGCTGGTGTGGATCGGCCGACGCGAGCCGGGCCGCTCCGCGCTCGATCTGGTGGCGGCCGGTGCCGCGGCAGAGTACGCCGCGACGCTGCGGCTCAGCGACGACCCGCGTGAGCCGGGCGGGCGTGGCCCGGCGGGCGTGGCATTGCGCGAGGGCCGGCCGCAACTGGCCTCGGTCGGCACTTCCGGCTATGCGGAGTGGCGCGAGGCGGCGCGGCGCCCCGGCCTCGATTCGCTGATCGTGGCGGCGTCCGGAACGGCCGACGGCGGTCAACTCGCACTGGCCGCGTATTCGCGTGCTGGCGCTCCGACGCTCACGGATGAACTGCTCGACTGGGCGCAACGGCTGGCTGACGAACTGGCGCGTTTCTGGGACGACCAGGCACAGCTTGAGCGGAACCTGCGCCTGAGTCGTTACCGCGATGCGCATCGCACGATCCAGCGGATACTGCTCGACCACCCCGAGCCTGCGGCGATCTATCTGACGCTGGCCGAGACCCTGATCAATGAAGCCGCGGCGACCGCGGTCATTGTGTACGTGCCTGAAGGCGATACGTTGCGGCGAGCGGTCGGCGTCGGACACCTTGCCGAGCTCATCGAGCTCCTGCCCGAACCGCCCACGCATACCGACGATTCACCCACTCCTGCTCCCACGCAGGCGTGCATGGAGCGGACGCCCGTAGTGCGGCTGCGGCCATCCGTGCATCCGGATCTGTCCACGGCTGAACACGACCGGGCGGGACAGGAGCGGGCGGGACACGAGCGACCGCTGGTGGGCATGGCCGCGCTCGGTTGCTGGCCGATCTTCTCCGTCTCGCCCGGCTCCAATGTGCCGGGCGAGCCGGCGACGGATCGTCATGTCGCGGCCGTGCTGCTGCTGGCTGCCGCGGAGGTCGATGCGTTCGATGCCGACATGCGCCGGTTGCTGGATGAAATCTGCGACACCGTGGGCTTGGCGTTGCGCCAGTACCACCATCACCAGTTGCTGTCGCAGGAGCGGGAGCGCCAGACCTATCTCGCCCTGCACGACGCCCTGACCGATCTGCCCAATCGCCGCGCGCTGGACTACCACCTCGAGCGCGCGCTCGCGCGGGCGGCGCGACATCAGCATCTGGTCGCGGTCGGCATGCTGGATCTGGACGACCTCAAGCCGATCAACGACCAGCATGGCCATGCAGCGGGCGACCGCGTGCTGGTCGAGGTTGCGCGTCGCCTGCACGATTCGCTGCGCTCCGAGGATTCGGTGGCACGCGTTGGTGGCGACGAATTCGTGCTGGTGTTCGAGGATCTGGCCAGCGAGGACGATCTGGCTGGCCTGCTGGAGAGATTGTGGCAATCGTTGCAGCGACCGATCGTGCTCGGCGAGTCGAGCATCGAAATCACCGTCAGTCTCGGGGTGGCGTTGTACCCGACCCACGGCCAGGCCAATGGCGAGCATTTGCTGCGGCTGGCCGACCAGGCGATGTATCAGGTCAAGACGCGCAAGCAGCGGCGGTCCCACTGGTGGGCACTGGCGCGACCGGGCGGCGGCGCCGAGATCGAGTCCGCGGTCGAGTCTGTCGTGCCGGCGCCGCATGGCGCGCCGGCCGCTGACCTGCTGCGACTGAGCGCGGACACCTGGCAGGCGCAGCTGCCCGAGATAGTGAAACGCTTTTGCAGTGCGCTCGGGCGACACGCTGGCGTTGCGGGGCTGCTGCGGGGCCTTCCGCCGCTGGCGCTGGATGCGATCAAGGCGGATCTCGCGCGTCAGTTGCAGACTTTGTGCTATCCCGCGCTCGATCTGGAAGCCCAGCGTGCCGGGGCGGTCAAGAAAGGTGCCAGCCAGGCGGCGTGCGGCATGGAAGAGGCGTGGCTGCCGGAGGCCACCGAACACTTGCGCGGGATCCTCGTCGAAACGCTGGGGGCCGGCGCCCGGGCCAACCGCAGTGCGCTGGCGATCGTGCTGCAGCGGCTGGGCATGGAGCAGCAATGGCAGCTGGACGGCATGCGCGAGCAGCAGCGTCGGCGCGACGTGATCCTGACACGGATCCACGCTGCTGCATGGGCGGCCCACGATTACCTGCAATTGCTTGAGAGTGTGGTCGATGCGCTGGCAACCGACGGGGAGGTCGTCGCCTGCGCGGTGGTTCGTCCCGATAACCATGGCGAACTGATCCACGAGCTGGTAGCTGGCGCGATACCTGCGGAGTACCTGCGCATCACCAACCGGGGCATCGCCCCACCGATCCGGCTGGATCGCGAAAGCACCGATGACGACGAGCCGTTGCGGCGCGCGTGGCGGACTGGCGGCATCGAGCGCTGCGCCCACTACGGCAGTGACCCGACCACCGCGGGATGGCGCGATACCGCCTTGCGCCATGGCATCGTTTCGCACGTGGCCGTCGCGCTGTGCCTGCCGCCGCGCCAGTCGGTGGCGATGCTCGCATTGTATAGCCCGTATGCCGGGGGGTTCCGCAGCGAGAGCCAGCAATCGTTCATTGCCCAGATCAAAATGGTGCTGGAACTGGCGCTGATGCGGATGGCGCCCCGGCGCCAGCTTGCCGCGTTGCTGCCGGCGTTCGTGCGCAAGCGCTGGCGCAACCTGCTTGGCGACGGTGCACTGCGCATGCACTACCAGCCGATGATCAGACTGGCTGACGGCGCGGTGGCCGGGTTCGAGGCGCTGGCGCGCCTGCTCGACGGCCCCGGTGGACTGCAGCTGCCTGCCAACTTCATGCCGGCGCTGGGCGCCGCCGGACTGATGCGGCTGTTTCGCGATGGCGTGATCCAGGCCGTCGCGTTGCGGCAGTCGCTGGCGCGCACCGGGCTGGTGCTCGGCATGTCGGTCAACGTGCCGGTGGCAGCACTGCGCGATGCCCGTTATGCGCGCACGGTCGAGACGATTCTGCAGGCCAGCGGTTGCCCGGTGGGCTCGCTGCGGTTCGAGGCATTCGAACCGGCCAACGGAACGGGTTGCTGGGCGCTGCTGGCCGAGACCGGCGTGCAGTCGCTCAAGTCACTGGACCCGGAACTGCTTGAAGACGACGCGGCGCTCAGCCGCAGCCTGGTGGCACGCCTGAGCCAGTCGCCATTCGATCGGATCAAGATCGACCAGGCGATCATCGCGCAGGTCCGGCGGGACCCGTTGGGCACGCTGCGCCTGGTCCGCCGGCTGATCCGGGTCGGCCATGATTTGTCGATGGAGGTCGTCGTTGAGGGGCTGGAGTCGCTCGGCATGGTCGAGGCGGTATCGATTCTCGGCGCCGATTTCGGCCAGGGCTTTGCGCTCGCCCACCCGATGCCGCCGGAGACATTGTCGGACTGGCTGGCCGGGTTCACGTCACGCGAACAGAACGCAGTTCCGCACAGCGCGCTCGGTGCGCTCGCGGGCGCGCTGCGTTGGGAGGAGCGTTTCGTCGAGCTGTTCGACGAACCCTGGTCGCGTGACAGGCATGTGCACGCCGGCATGGGCGGGGAACCTCTGCGCGGGTTGGCTCATGCATCTGTCGTTTTGCGCGCCAGTCACCAGGTCATGCTCGAAGCGGCCGCGAATGGGCCGTTCGATCCTGGCTACGGCCAACAGCGTGATCGGTTTTTCTCCCTGCTGGTTGAGCGCGCCTTCGTCGAGGAGCAAAACCAGGGACGCTGGCCAACGGATGCCGGGTGATGAGGCCTGTGCCGAATGGATCACGGCACCCCTGCACCGGCAATGGACGGCGGCAATTTCAGGTAGGCTGCTGGTCAGTGGCGCGTTCGAGTCCGGCCTGATCGATTGACTCGCCCCGGTTGCCGATGCGGGCTCACGGGCGACTCGCATGGTGATCGAGTGAATGACTGGCGGCTGCCGGTGCTCCACGATTTGCGAGGAGAGGCGGGGAAGGCGATGTTGAGTCCGCAACGAGTCTCGGGCGAACTGCGCGAACGCTTTTATCGAAGCGTGGCGGAGACCCTGAGCTTGTTGCGTACCGCCCCCGCCGATGATCGTCGACGGGTCCTGCTCGATGTCAGCCGCATCCTTGCGGCCACCATGGATCTGCCCCTGGTGTGGATCGGGCGGTGCGAGCCGCAGGTCCCGGGAGTCGACGTGCTGGCCGCGGCGGGACCGGCGGAAGCCTACGCATCGACGCTACGGCTGAGCGTCGATGAGCACGAACCGGAAGGACGTGGCCCGGTGGGAATCGTGTTGCGTGAGGGGCACGCGCGCGCCACGCCGGTCGATGCGGCGGAGTTTGCGCCCTGGCGCGATGCCGCTCGCCGGCACGGTTTTGGTGCCTGCATCGTGGCGGCGACGCGCACGCATGACGGCGGTCAACTGGTGTTGGCCACCTATTCCCGCGAGGATGGACCGGCGCTGGGTGATGAGTTGCTGGACTGGGCGCAACGCCTGGTCGACGAGCTTGGCCGGTTTTGGGATCACCAGGTGCTGCTGGAACGCAGCACGCGCATGGGCCGTTACCGCGACGCGCAGCGCGCAATCCAGCGGGCGCTGCTCGAACAGCCCGATCCGGAGGCGGTCTATCGCACCCTGGCGCGTGCCCTGGCCGACATCGCCGGTGCCGCGGCCGTCGACGTCCTGACCGCTGACGGCACGGACGGCATGCTGCGCCGGGCGGCGCTGGTAGGCCCGATCGCTGGCTTCATGCGTGGCCTGTCATTGCCACCACGACACGAGGATGGGCCGATGGTGATGCTGCCGACGCAGGCTTTCATGCAGAGAAAGCCCGTGGTGAAGCTGCGGCCCGGCAATGCGGAGCGCGTGGAAGGCCTTTGGCGCAAGGGCTTGCTGGAGCACGCCGGTGCCATCGGGTGTTGGCCCCTGTTTGCCTTGCCGGACGACACGGCCGGCGTACCGCAGGTGCCGGCCGGGGTGTTCGTGGTGGTGACCACCGAGGTGGACGCCTTCGACGACGAAATGTGCCGTTTGCTCGACGAGATTGCCGACGCTGCCGGGCTCGCGTTGCGACAACACGCGCAGCGTCACAGCTTGTTGCAGGAGCAGGAGCGGCAAGCCTACCTGGCGTCGCACGACGACCTCACCGACCTTCCCAATCGTCGCGCGCTCGATCGCCATCTGGATGCCGTGCTGACCCGCGCGCAACGCCGGGGCAGACGGTTTGCCGTGGGCCTGCTGGATCTGGACGACCTGAAACCGATCAACGACCGCCATGGCCACGCCGTGGGCGACCAAGTCCTGGTCGCGGTGGCGGATCGGCTGCGGCAGGTGCTGCGTGGCGACGATTACGTGGCCCGGCTGGGCGGCGACGAGTTCGTGCTGGTGCTGGATGATCTGGAGCACGAGGCGGATCTTGAGGAGCTGCTGGAGCGGGTGGGTGAGTCGCTGCTGCAGCCGGTGATCATCGACGGCAAGGTACTTCCGGTCGGTGCCAGCCTGGGGATCGCCGTGTACTCCAGCGATGCCCACGCCAGCGGTGAGCAGTTGCTGCGCAGGGCCGATCAGGCGATGTACCAGGTGAAATCGCGCAAACGCCATCGGGCGCGCTGGTGGACCATGGCCGCGCCTGATGGTGCGCCGGAGGCGACAGCGGAATCGGACGGGGAGGTGCCCTCCTATGGCGAACAGGCCGCCGCCGTCCTGGGCGTTTACCGCCAGGCCTGGTTGTCCCGGTTGTCAGCCGTGGTGGAAAGCTACTGCTCCGCGCTGCTCGGGCACGAGGGAATCGGCCGGCTCCTGGGCCTGCTTCCGGATGAAGAATTCCAGGCGCTCAAGGGGCATATATTGCGGCATCTGCAGGTGTTGACGTCGCCAGGTCTCGAACCGGTCAGCCATCGTGCGCGAGCATTGCGGACGGGCCTGTTCCATGCAGCCTGCGGGCTGGAGGAGGTCTGGCTGCTGGAGGCGGTCGAGCTGTTGCGCGAAAGCCTTTCAACCCACCTGATGCAGGCGGATCGACGCGCACTGGAGGTGGTGTTGCAGCGCCTCGGAGCGGAACGCCAGTGGGAACTGGAAAGCATGCGCACGCTGCAGCGGTTGCGCGTGGCCTTGCTGGCACGACTCAATGCACTGGCCTGGTCGGCGCAGAGTTATGTCGAGCTCATCCAGGGCGTGGTGGATATCCTGGAGTCGCACCAGGAAATCAGTGCCTGCTCGGCAGGACGCCCTGATCCATGCGGGCGGCTGACCTATGAAGCTGTGGCGGGCAACGTTTTCACCGTCTACATGCGCGAGGTGACCACGGGCCAGGCGTTGCCGATACGCGTGGATATCGATCATGCGGAAGGTGGCGGACCCAGCGGGCGCGCCTGGCGCACGGCGACGATCCAGCGCTGCGCGCACTATGGCAGCGACCCGGCCATGATCGGCTGGCGCGAGGTGGCGCTGCGCCTCGGGGTGATTTCAAGCGCGGCCATTCCGCTGTGTCCGTCACCGTCCAACCCGGTGGTCGTGCTGTCGTTGTACAGCCCCTATGCCGGCGGCTTCCAGAGTGAGGACCAGCAGGCGTTCCTGGAGCAGATCAAGTCGGTACTCGACCTGGCGCTCGCACGCCTGGCGCCTGCGCGTCAGGGGACCGAGTTGCTGCCGTTCTCCGTACGCGAGCGCTGGCGGGCGACGATCGCCACCGACGCCTTGCAGATGCACTACCAGCCGTTGATGCGGCTGGCCGATGGCCGGATCACCGAGTTCGAGGCGCTGGCGCGCTTGCGCGACGACAACGGTGACCTGCTCGTGCCGGCGCGGTTCCTGCCTGCGTTGGGCGCCGATGACCTGCTCATGCTGTTTCGCCAGGGCATGGCCCAGGCTGTTGCATGCCGTGAATTGCTGCGACAGACAGGCTATACGCTGGACATGTCGGTGAACGCACCCGCGGTGGCGCTGGAGGATCCGCGCTACGCCGAAGCGGCGGCGGCGGCGATCGCGAGCAGCGGTTGCCCGGCGCAGGCGGTGCTGCTGGAGATCCTGGAATCCCCCATGGGCACGGAACACGGCGCCTTGCTGGAAGATTCGGGCATGCAGGCGCTGCAGGCGCTCGGCGTGCGTCTGGTCGAGGATGACCTGGGCGCCGGTTACAGCTCGTTGATCCGTCTGCGGCAGTGGCCGTTCGACCGCATCAAGATCGACCAGGCGATCGTGCTCCAGGTCCGCCAGGATCCGTTGGGTACCCTGCGCTTCATTCGCCAGCTGATCCGCATCGGGCACGAACTGCGGCTGGAAGTGGTGGTCGAAGGGCTGGAATCGCGCGGCTTGATCGAGGCGGCCATGATTCTGGGGGCGGATTTTGGCCAGGGCTATGCGCTGGCGCGACCGATGCCGCTTGACGCGGTCCAGCCGTGGCTGGCGCAGCACCGGCATACCGGCATCGGCAGCGCGCCACGGACCGCGCTGGGCGCGCTTGCCGCTGAACTGCGCTGGGAAGAACAATTCATGGCGTTGCCGGCCGAGCCGTCGTTCTGGACCAGGCACGCGCAGGAGAGTTGCGATCCCGCTGAATCGCTGCACGATGCGGAACTCAGTGTCGTACTGGGCAGCGCGCGCGCGACGATGCACGTGGCGGCATCGGCCGGCCCCTCAGATCCAAGCTACCGTCGCCAGCGCGAGGCATTTCTTGCACTTCTGACCAGACACGTGCTCGACGAGGAGCGCCCCCGGGTCGTGGCTGGCGGGTAGCTTCAGGCCAGCGGCCGCGCGCGTCCAGGCGTTCATTTCAGGGCGATGGCAGGGCTGGCGCTATAAACTCACGTACGCCATTGACGCACGTACGCCATTGACGTAGGATACGTCCATGATCTTTATTGAGACTCCGGTCTTCACCGCCCAGATCAAGGAGCTGCTGAGCGATGACGATTACGGAGCGTTCCAGCGCTATCTGACCGAGAACCCGGAGGCTGGCGAGTCATCAAGGACACCGGCGGACTACGCAAGATCCGTGTGGCGGCGAAGGGTCACGGCAAGAGCGGGGGCGCGCGAGTGATCTACGACCACTTCGTTTCTGCCTATCGCATCGCCTTGCTTTTCGCTTATCGAAGAACATGCAAAAAGACCTGACGTCGGCGCAAAAAGCGGCACTCAGGAAAGTCATCGAGCAGTGGAGATAACCGTGGACGCCAACATGTTCGCCAACCTGATGGAAAGCGTGACCCAGATGGACGAGATTGTCCGGGGCGAGCGCCAGCCGTCGCGCGAATTCTATATCGACGCGCTGGCCGTCAAGGAGATTCGCCGCGCCACCGGGCTGTCACAGGCCAAGTTCGCCGACATCGTCGACGTACAGGTTGGCACCCTTCGAAACTGGGAGCAGGGCCGGCGCGAACCTACCGGGCCGGCCAAGGCGCTGCTGCGTGCGATCAGCAGGGACCCCAAACACGTTCTGCAAGCGCTGGCTGACTGATAACCCGGCAACGTTGCCAGCTTTCCAACGAAGAGGCCACCCGTAAAGGTGGCCTCTTCGTTGTATTCATTGGTGGGCGGTAGTGGGATCGAACCACTGACCACTGCCGTGTAAAGTGCCCGTTGCTACACGTACGCTGCGCTTTTGATGGTGGGCGGTGCAAGGATCGAACTTGCGACCACTGCCGTGTGAAGTGCCCGTTGCTACACGTACGCTACGCTTTTGATGGTGGGCGGTAGAAGGAACATCACGACCTGTTCAACGCGCTGTACGTGGCTGCTACGGGCGGCAATATCGTCGCCGCCATGTTCCTGTTGAAGACACGCCACGGTTACCGCGAGGGCGATCAGTCCGACACGGCCAACAAGGTAAGCATTACGTTCCAGATGCCGGGTGCGCTACCCATGGATCAGTTCACCGCGCACGTCATTGAGACGCGCAAGGGGATTAGCCATGACGCAGATTGAGTTCAACGAGTTTCAGCAGCAGACGCTGAGCGTTCCCGAAGAACTGGATATGTTCCTCGGCGGCGGGCGTGGTGGCGGCAAGTCCTATGCCCTGGCACTGCTTGCACTGCGGCATGCGGAGCAATACGGAGTCAAGGCTCGCATTCTCTACATTCGCCGGACGTACAAGGGGCTTGCTGACTTCGAGCTGCTGCTGCGCGATCTGTTCGGCACGGTCTATGGCACCGCTGCCCGGTTCAACTAGGCAGAGCACGTCTGGAAGCTCCCCAACGGGGCCTACATCGAACTGGGCCAGTTAGAGAGCGCCGCCGACTACAGCAAATATCAGGGGCGCTCCTTCACGCTGCTGATGGTTGACGAGGCGGGGCAGTTCCCTGGCTCCAACATGCTGGACAACCGTGCATGGAGAGAATCTCAATACGGGGCTTGGTTGGACCGTGCCGGTTTTGGGCGAAGAGATTGTCACCATGTGCAAGCGCTGGGGCATCCGAGCGCGCGGAGTCGCTGATGATGCGATCTTTGCGAAGGGTGGGCATGCTGCAGGATCGATTGCCGACGAGTTCCGGCTTGCGCACGTGTTCTTCAGTCCCGCACGCAAGGCAGGCCGCGTCGATGGATGGCAACGCATGAAGCGGCTGCTGTAGGACGCTGGCAAGCCTGACAAGCCCGGCCTGTATATCAGCCGAGGGTGTGAGTATTTCTGGGCAACGGTGCCGTACCTGGCGCGCGACATAAAGCGCGTGGAGGACGTGGATACCACCGGACCTGACCACGGGGCAGATGCTTGCCGCTATGGCTGTCTTTCGGAACCCGTGCGCGCCAGCATCATGCCGCTGCGCATCTGACTATTGGAGATAGAGACATGATCGAAACAGGAACGTTGTTGAAGTGGACGGATGGTGGATTCGGATTCATCGCACCCGATGGTGGCGGCGTAGACGTGTTCGCGCACATTTAGAAGTTTCGCGGACAAGAGCCGGTGCAAGGTATGCGCGTCACATTTGACACCGAACAGGCGCAGCCACGAACGAGGGCAACATGGTGGCGTGAGCACGAGGTACATGCACGCTGCGGATGAACAACACGATTGCCTTGTCACAACGCCGTCGCGTTACCTGCACAACTGCAGTAACAGTGTGGTTGTGAGCTCAATCCAAGGAAAGGGGCTCACGGAGCAACCATATGCTTGTCCTCCTCGACAGAAAAGAACGCCGCATGCTGAACCAGCTCTGCAATGAGCCGTGGGTGGAGAATTACCCCTATGATCCCGACGTCAGTCTTCGACTGGAGCGCAACGGCCTTGCTTATCTTTCCATTTTGGGCGAGTGGCGCCCAACAACGGCCGGGCGGTTGAAGGCGTCAACTATGACGGTTGTGACGCTTGAATCCCCTGTTGCACGATGATGACCGTGAACAGCACGGCATGTGCCAACACCGCGCGCCTTCCTGATCCATCGTGATGCAAGAGCGCAAGCACGCCACCCTGTCCTGGGTGGCGTTTCCTTTTGTATTTCCGTACCAGCGTCCGTACAACGAAAAAGGCCACCCCGAAAGATGGCCTAAGTGCTTGATTTCATTGGTGGGCGGTGCAAGGATCGAACTTGCGACCACTGCCGTGTGAAGGCAGTGCTCTACCGCTGAGCTAACCGCCCGCCGTGGTGAGCGCGTGATTTTAGGGCCAGACACACAGTGGGTCAATGGCTGTCTTGATGAGCTGTCCTGGGGGACGGTCTGGGGGCGGGGCGTGCTTGCTAGACTTGCGCTTTATTGCCCCCGAAGCATGCCGCCATGGATTTTCTCAGCAGTCATCTCCTCCACATCCTCCATGCGCTGCAGCAGTTCGAGTTGACGCCCTGGAAGATCGTGGGCTTTGCCGGCACCTTGATGTTCACCAGTCGCTGGTTCGTGCAGTTGTATTACACGCGCAAATACAAGCGCGTGGTGATGCCGCTGGCATTCTGGTGGCTGTCAGTTTGCGGCAGTCTTTTGTTGCTGGCCTACTTCGTGTTCGGCAAGAACGACTCGGTCGGCATCCTGTCGAATTTCTTCCCGGTATTCGTGTCGGTCTACAACCTGATCGTGCATCTGCGCCATCAGAAGAACAGCGTGACTGGCGACGCCACGGTGTGACGGCTTTTGTAGGGCGGGCACCGCCCGCCGGCTCTTGCCTCATGCGACAGCCGCGAGCGGCGGGCAGTGCCCGCCCTACAGGTGATACGTGGCTATTCCGGCTCGTAGTCGAGATTGGATGAGAGCCAGCGTTCGGCTTCGGCCAGGGTCCAACCTTTGCGTCTGGCGTAGTCCGCCACCTGTTCCTTGCCCAGTCGACCGACCACGAAATACTGGCTGTCCGGGTGCGAGTAGTACCAGCCGGACACCGCCGCGGCGGGGTACATCGAGAAACCTTCGGTCAGTTCTATGCCGGTGTTGCGGGTGACATCAAGCAGTTCGAACAGGGTGGCTTTCTCGGTGTGCTCGGGGCAGGCCGGGTAGCCAGGCGCCGGGCGGATGCCGCGGTATTTCTCGGCGACGAGTGCATCGTTGTCCAGCGCCTCGTCCGGCGCAAAACCCCAGAACTCCTTGCGCACGCGTTCATGCATGTGCTCGGCGAAGGCCTCGGCGAGCCGATCGGCCAGTGCCTTGAGGATGATCGAGGAATAGTCGTCGTAGTCGGCCAGGAAGTGCTGGAGATGTTGCTCGATACCCAGCCCGGCGGTGACGGCAAAGCCGCCGATCCAGTCGGGCTTGTCGAATTCCTTCGGCGCGATGAAGTCGGCCAGACAAAGGTTGGGGCGTTCGGGCGGCTTGTCGGCCTGCTGGCGCAGGCTGCGCAGGGTAGCCAGGGGCTTGCCCCCTTCCGCCCTTCGGGCACCTTCCCCCGCTTGCGGGGGAAGGAAAGTCGGCGTGCTCCCCGCTTGCGGGGGAAGGAAAGTCGGCGTGCTCCCCGCTTGCGGGAGAAGGGATGGGTGTTCGTAGACCTCGACGTCGTCGCCGACGTTGGCGGCCGGCCACAGGCCGATCACCGCGCGCGCGGTCAGCCACTTCTCGGCGATGATCTTGTCCAGCATTGCCTGGGCGTCGGCGAACAGTTCGCTGGCCTGCGGGCCCACCACGGCGTCGGTGAGGATGGCCGGGTAGTGACCGGCGAGCTCCCAGGCCTGGAAGAACGGGGTCCAGTCGATGTAGCGACGGATCACGGACAAGTCGTAATCATCGAATACGGTGACCCCGGGCTGCCTGGGCTGTGGCGGCTCGTAGGCGGCCCAGTCGCAGCTGTAGCGGCGGGCACGGGCGTGCTCCAGTGACACCAGTTTCTTGCCGGGGCCACGGTTGCGATGACGCTCGCGCACGTCGGCGTATTCGAGCCGGACCTTGTCGAGAAAGTTCTTGACCAGATCCTTGCTGACCAGTGATTGCGCCACGCCGACGGCGCGCGAGGCGTCCTTGACCCACACCGTGCCGGCCTTGTAGTGCGGCTCGATTTTCAGCGCGGTGTGCGCGCGCGAGGTGGTGGCGCCGCCGATCAGCAGCGGGATGTGGAAGTCCCGCCGCTGCATCTCCTTGGCCACATTGCCCATTTCCTCCAGCGACGGGGTGATCAGGCCGGACAGGCCGATCATGTCGGCCTTCTCGTTGATGGCCGTCTCCAGGATCTTTTGCGCCGGCACCATCACGCCCAGATCGATGACCTCGAAATTGTTGCAGCGGAGCACGACTGCCACGATGTTCTTGCCGATGTCGTGCACGTCGCCCTTGACCGTGGCCATCACGATCTTGCCGTTGTTCTTGGCGGTGTCGCCGGTACGCAGTTTTTCCGCCTCGATGTAGGGCAGCAGGTAGGCCACCGCCTTCTTCATCACGCGGGCCGATTTCACCACTTGCGGCAGGAACATCTTGCCAGCGCCGAACAGGTCACCGACCACGTTCATGCCGTCCATCAGCGGGCCTTCGATCACGTCCAGCGGCCGGGTCGAAAGCTGGCGTGCTTCTTCGGTGTCCTCGACCACGTATTGGTCGATGCCGTGCACCAGGGCGTGGCTGAGCCGTTCGCGTACGTGCTTCTCGCGCCAGGCCAGCGTTTCGACCACCGCTTCGCCGCGTTTGCCCTTGTAGTTGTCGGCAATCTCCAGCAGGCGTTCGGTCGCGTCCTCGCGGCGGTTCAGCACCACGTCCTCGACGCGCTCGCGCAGCGGCGGGTCGATGTCGTCCATGATCGTCAGTGCACCGGCGTTGACGATGCCCATGTCCATGCCGGCCTTGATCGCGTGGTACAGGAACACCGAGTGGATCGCCTCGCGCACGATGTTGTTGCCGCGGAACGAGAACGACACGTTGGAGACGCCGCCGGAAATGTGGCAGTCCGGCAAACGCCGCTTCAGTTCGCGGGTGGCCTCGATGAAGGCGACGGCGTAGTCGTTGTGCTCCTCGATGCCGGTGGCGATGGCGAAGATGTTGAGATCGAAGATGATGTCTTCGGGCGGAAAGTCCAGCGTTTCGGTGAGCAGCTTGTACGCTCGTTCGCAGATGGACACCTTGCGTTCGACCGTGCCCGCCTGACCTTCCTCGTCGAACGCCATCACCACGGCGGCGGCGCCGTACTGGCGCACCTTGCGTGCATGTTCGAGGAACTCCGCCTCACCCTCTTTCATCGAGATCGAATTGACGATGCCCTTGCCCTGCAGGCAGCGCAGTCCGGCCTCGATCACCGTCCACTTGGACGAGTCGATCATGAACGGCACGCGGGCGATATCCGGTTCGGAGGAGATCAGATTGACGAAGCGGGTCATCGCCGCCTCGGAATCGATCAGGCCCTCGTCCATGTTGATGTCGAGGACCTGGGCGCCGTTGGCGACTTGCTGGCGCGCGACTTCCACCGCCTCGTCGTAGCGGTCCTCCTTGATCAGCTTCTTGAACTGCGCCGAACCGGTGACGTTGGTGCGCTCGCCGATATTGATGAACAGCAGGTCGGAGGTGATGACCAGCGGTTCGAGGCCGGAAAGGCGGGTATGGCGTGGGGTATTCATGAGGACAGGCTTCTTGCGTTGGCCTCCTCTCCCCTGTGGGGAGAGGATTGAGGTGAGGGGCGGGTGCTCGCCGCGTTGTTGAGAGAAGCGTGCTTTGGTGTGGCTTTTTCGCCAGCCCAGCCCCTCACCCCAGCCCTCGGCAATCGCTCCCTGCATTGCTCTACCTCCTGCATCCATGCAGTCGTCTCCCCGACGGGGAGAGGATTGAGGTGAGCGGCGTTCATGCGGCCTCCCGCGCGGCGCCGGGCAACACACGCGGTGCGAAGTTGCGAACCGCCTCGGCAATGGCCTTGATATGGGCCGGCGTGGTGCCGCAGCAACCGCCGACCAGGTTCAACAGACCTTCGCGGGCGAAGGCGCCGATCACGCCGGCCATGTGTTCGGGGGTCTCGTCGTATTCGGCGAATGCATTGGGCAGGCCTGCATTGGGATGCGTGCTGACCAGACAATCGGCCAGGTCGGCCAGCGTCTGGATGTGCGGGCGAAGGTCTTCGGCACCGAGCGCGCAATTGAAGCCCACCGACAGCGGCCGTGCATGGCGCACCGAGTAGTAGAACGCCTCGGCAGTCTGTCCGGAAAGCGTGCGGCCGGAGCGGTCGGTGATGGTGCCGGAGATCATCAGCGGCATGCGCGCGCCACGCCGGTGGAACAGCTCGCTGAGCGCGAACAAGGCCGCCTTGGCGTTGAGCGTGTCGAAGATCGTCTCGACCATGAGCACGTCGGCCCCGCCATCGATCAGGCCGTTGGCGGATTCGGTGTAGTTCTCCGCCAGCTCCTCGAAGGTGACGTTGCGGAAGCCCGGGTCGTTGACGTCCGGCGACAGCGAGGCGGTGCGGCTGGTCGGTCCGAGCACGCCGATCACGAAGCGTGGCTGATCCGGCGTTCTGGCCGTCATCGCGTCGCAGGCCGCGCGTGCCAGTCGGGCGCCTTCGAGGTTCAGTTCGTGGGCCAGGTGCTGCAGCTTGTAATCGGCCTGGCTGATCCGGGTGGAATTGAAGGTGTTGGTCTCGACCAGGTCGGCGCCGGCCTCCAGGTAGGCATCGTGCACGCCGCGGATGATTTCCGGCCGGGTCAATGAAAGCAGGTCGTTGTTGCCCTTCAGGTCACATTCGCCGGCGTGGTCGTGGGGATGACCGTCATGGCCGTGTTCGAAGCGTTCGCCGCGGAAGCCCTGTTCGTCCAGTTCGTGCGCCTGCAACATCGTGCCCATGGCGCCGTCGATGATCAGGATGCGGTGGCGCAGCGCCTGTTCAAGCAGGTCGACGCGATCGGGGTGAAGCCAGGGCAGGGTACTCATTGCAACGTCCTTTCAGGAAAACTCAAGTTGAAGCGGGCTTGCTTGACGCAGGCTTGCGTGCGAGCAGGCTGATCACTTCGAAATGCGGGGCCTTGCGCTCGCGACTGAGCCGATTGCAGCTCAGCACCTCCAGTCCGGCGCCGCGCGCATGACCGTCCAGTTGCGCACTGCTGAAACCGAGGTTGCGGTGGTCGAACGGTTCGACCACGGCACGGTGGTCGTGCTGACCCAGGGTGACTGCCAGCAGCCGGCCGCCGGGTCGCAGCACGCGCGCCGCCTCGGCCACGGCTTGCGCCGGACGCTCGGCATAGGTGAGCGCATGCAGCATCAGCACCAGATCGAAGCGTTGCTCACCGAGCTCGAGTGCGTGCATGTCGCCCTGGGCCACGCGGACGTTGGCGAATGTCTTCAGACGCTTGCCGGCCGCCTCGACCACGCGCTCGCTGGAGTCGACGCAGACGATGGAATGGGCATGTGGTGCCAGCAGTTCGGCCGTGATGCCGTCACCGGAGGCGATGTCGAGCACGTCGCCGGTTTCCAGCAACTGCAATAGCGAGCGGGCCAGGGTTTCCCAGGTGCGGCCGGGTGAATAATGGCGCTCCATGTCGCCGGCAACCGTGTCCGCCCAGCCTTCCTCGCGGGCGCGGTTGGCCAGCACCCCGGGCAATCGCGCGGCGTCTTCGCGCAGCAATGCATCGTCGATGCTGGTACGCAACGACTTGAGCAGATCGTGCTGCGCTTGGTCACCTTCGTTGTTGGCGCGGTAATAGGCCGACACCCCGGCACGGCGATCACGAACCAGGCCGGCCTCCTTCAACTTGGCCAGATGGGTCGACACGCGAGGCTGCGCCAGGTGCAGCACCGCGGCCAGCTCCGCCACGGTCAGCTCCTCGCGTTCCAGCAGCGCCAGCAGACGCACCCGGGTGGGGTCGGCCAGCAGCCTGAGCACGCTGGACGCGGTGGCCAGATCCATTAGTATCCCTGTATCGCGATATAAAGATGTACAGGCTAGGCCGCGCTGCGCAAGGCGTCAAGGGCGCGACGAGGCGGCGCCGGAGAGGGAGGGCGCGGACACGGGTGCCAGATACGCGGGTCTTTCCTCGCACGCCGTTCTATTCGGCCCAGGTCGAGATGCACCAGTTGCCGATCCCGGACAAGCTGCAGAAAAACATCAGCTACAAGTTCTTTCCGTCCGGACACATGGTGTACCTGGATCCCGAGTCGCACAAAGGGCTGCATGCAGCCGCGGCGGCGTTCATCGATGCCAACACCAGGGGATAGTTCGTCCGGAAACCGGGCGCGTGACGCCTTGGTCCGGCTCAAACACAGCCGAGTTTCGCGTGCGGCCTGTCTCTACGGGTAAAATGGACGGCTCACTCTTTTTGCGGAACTCCCCCATGGATTTCAGCTTTACCGAAGACCAGCTGTCGATCCAGTCGATTGCCCGCGACTTTGCGCAAAAGCGCATCGCGCCGGTGGCGGCTGAATTCGATGCCAAGGGCGAGTTTCCGCTGGAGAACATCCGTGAGATGGGCCAGCTCGGCCTGATGGGCATCGAGGTTCCCGAGCAGTACGGCGGCGCCGGGATGGATTCAATCGCCTATTCTCTGGCAGTGATCGAAATTGCCGCCGCCGATGCGGCGACCTCGACCATCATGTCGGTGAACAATTCGCTGTTCTGCAACGGCATCCTCAAGCACGGCACCGAAGAGCAGAAGCAGCAGTACGTCCGCGCGATCGCCACCGGCGAGGCGATTGGTGCCTACGCGCTGACCGAACCGCAGTCCGGTTCGGATGCCTCGGCGATGCATACCCGAGCCACCAAGAACGCGAGCGGTGACTGGGTGATCAACGGCAAGAAGAGCTGGATCACTTCCGGTCCGGTGGCGCGCTACATCGTGCTGTTTGCGATCACCACGCCGGGTATCGGTGCCAAGGGCGTGTCGGCGTTCATCGTCGATACGCAGTTGCCGGGTTTCCATGCGGGCAAGACGGAGCCCAAACTCGGTATCCGTGCCTCGGCGACCTGCGAGATCGAGTTCACCGATTACGTGCTGCCGAAGGCAAACCTGCTGGGTGCCGAGGGCAAGGGTTTCTCGATCGCGATGGGCGTGCTTGATGCTGGCCGCATCGGTATTGCCTCGCAGGCCGTCGGCATCGCCCGCGCGGCGTACGAGGCGACCCTGCAATGGTCGCGCGATCGCAAGGCGTTCGGGCATCCGATCGGTACGTTCCAGATGACCCAATCCAAGATTGCCGACATGAAATGCAAGCTCGATGCCGCCACGTTGCTGACCTTGCGCGCAGCATGGGCCAAGGGCCAGGCGGAAGCGAACGGTGGTCGATTCGGCACCGAGGCCGCGGTAGCCAAGCTCACCGCCTCGGAGGCGGCGATGTGGATCAGCCACCAGGCCGTGCAGATCCATGGCGGCATGGGCTACTCGAAAGAGATGCCGTTGGAGCGCTACTTCCGCGACGCCAAGATCACCGAGATCTACGAGGGAACCAGTGAGATCCAGCGGCTGGTGATCGCGCGAGCCGAGACAGGCTTGCGCTGAGCGAGGCCATCACGTAGGAGCCGCTCGCGGGCGATGCTCTCAATTCAGAGCAAGAGCATCGCCCGCGAGCGGGCTCCTACGTAAGGTTCTCAGTGATGAAGACAAAAAGCCCGGCAGGGACGCTGCCGGGCACTTGTTTGGCTGCGATGGATCAACCGCTGACGTGTGGATCCGAGTCGAACGATTGCATCCCGTTTTGCGTCGACGCGGGCGGCGGCGCATCGCCATCCAGCTTGTCGCCGAGCAGACGTCGCACCACCACGTAGAACACCGGGATCAGCAGCACGCCGAGGAAGGTGGCGAACAGCATGCCGCCGATCACGCCGGTGCCGATGGCGTGCCGGGCATTGGCGCCCGCACCGCTTGAGATGAACAGCGGGAACACGCCGAGGATGAACGCCAGCGAGGTCATCAGGATCGGGCGCAGGCGCAGGCGGGCGGCGTCGACCGTCGCTTCGCGCAGCGTGCGCCCGGCCTTCTGTTCGGCCACCGCGAACTCCACGATCAGGATCGCATTCTTCGCGGCCAGGCCGATTACCGTGATCAGGCCGATCTTGAAATAGATGTCGTCGGGAAGACCGCGCAGCAGGGTGAACACCACCACGCCGAGCAGGCCCAGCGGCACCACCAGCAGCACCGAGACCGGGATCGACCAGCTCTCGTACAGTGCGGCCAGGGCCAGGAACACGATGAAGATCGACAGCACCATCAACAGGGTGGCCGCGTTGCCGGAGAGGATTTCCTGGTACGACTGGCCGGTCCAGTCGAAACCGAAACCCTTGGGAAGGTCGTCATTGACGATCTTCTGCATCGCATCCATCGCCTCGCCCGAGGCGTGTCCGGGTGCCGGCGAGCCCACGATCTCGACCGCCGAGTAGCCGTTGTAACGGGTCAGCGACGGCGACGACACATCCCACTGACTGCGCACCACGGTGGACAGCGGAATCATCTCCGGTGTGCCGCTGGCGGTGGTCTGGGTGCTGGGGGTGAAGATGTGCTGCAGTGCTTCGGGGCCCATGCGATACGGTGCGTCGGCCTGCATGATCACCCGCTTGATGCGGCCACCGTAGGTGAAGTCGTTGACGTACACCGGCGCCAGCATCAGTCCGATCGCGTTGTAGATGTCGCCTACATTCAGACCCATCGACTGTGCCTGCACGCGGTCCACATCCAGGTGCAGCTGGGGTGCATCTTCCAGCGCATTGGGGCGTACGCCGGTTAGCGACTTGTCCTGGCTGGCCTTCCCGAGCAGCACGTTGCGAGCCGCGGTGAGCGCTACGCGACCGGCGCCGCCACGATCCTGCAGGTACATGTCGAAGCCACCGAACTGGCCCAGTCCCTGCACGGTGGGGATGTTGGCCACGAAGATGCGTGCGTCGTGGATCTGCTGCATCTCGCCGTTGGCGCGCTGGATGAACTCGGCAGCGGTCACGTCGCGCTTGGCCCAGTCCTTGAGCTTGATGAAGGCCATGCCCGCGTTCTCGCCCGAGCCGATGAAGCTGAAGCCGGTGACCTGCAGCACGCCTTCCACCGCCGGGTCCTTCTTCAGGATCTCGCGCATCTGCGCCATCACCGCCGAGGTGCGCTGCTTGGTAGCGCCGGGCGGCAACTGGATCACCGACAACGCGTAGCCCTGATCCTCTTCCGGCAGGAAGCTGCCGGGCAGGCGTGTGTACAGAAAACCGCCCAGCACCGCGAGCAGCACGAAACCCAGCATCCAGCGTGGCGCGTGCCGCACGGCGCCGTCGATATGGCCGGTGTAGGTGTGGGTGGTCCAGTCGAAGAACTGGTTGAACTTGCGGAAGAGGATGTTCTTCTTCTTGTGGTGCTCCGCCTGCAGGAAGCTCGCGCACAAGGCCGGCGTGAAGGAAAGCGCGAGGAAGGCCGAGAAACCCATCGACATCGCGATGGTCAGCGCGAACTGCTTGTAGATGATGCCGGAGGCGCCCGGCTGCAGCGACGAGGGTACGAACACCGCCGCCAGCACCACGGTGATGGCCACCACCGCGCCGGTGATCTGGCCCATCGCCTTGCGCGTGGCATCCTTCGGCGTCAGGTGTTCCTCGGTCATGATGCGTTCGACGTTCTCGATCACCACGATCGCGTCGTCCACCACGATGCCGATCGCCAGCACCATGCCGAACAGGGTCAGCTGGTTGATGGTGAAGCCGAGCACCAGCATGCCCAGGAAGGTGCCGAGCAGGGCGACCGGGATCACCAGGGTGGGAATGATGGTGGCGCGGATGTTCTGCAGGAACAGCAGCATCACCAGGAACACCAGGATGATCGCCTCGATCAGCGTGTGCACCACTTCGTTGATCGAGATGGTCACGAACGTGGTGCTGTCGTACGGGCTGAACCAGGTCACGCCTTGCGGGAAACTGGGCGCCAGTTCGTCCATCTTCGAACGCACCGCCTTGGCCACGTTGAGCGCGTTGGCACCGGGCAGCAACTGGATCGCGAACGCGCCGATCGGCTTGCCGTCGTACTGCGTGTCGAAGCCGTAACCGCCGGGGCCGAAGCTGATGCGTGCCACGTCGCCGAGCTTGACGGTGGTGCCGTCCGTGGCGGCGCGCAGGATGATGTCGGCAAACTGCTGGGGCGAGGTGAACCGGCCTTCGGTCGACACGGTGGCGCTGAAGCCTTGGCCGGGCAGGGCCGGGTCGGCGCCGAGCGAGCCGGCCGCGAACTGCACGTTCTGCGCCTGGATCGCCGCCAGCACCTGGCTGGCCGACAGGTTGTAGCCGTGCAGCTTGTCCGGATTCAGCCAGATCCGCATGGCGTACTCGGAACCGAACTGCTGGGTGCTGCCGACACCCGGTACTCGCGCGATCTGGTCGAGTACCTGCGAGCCGACGATGTCGTTGAGGCGATCGCGATCGATCTTCGGATTGTCCGAGGTCAGCGCCACCACTTCCAGGAAGCCGCTGTTGGCTTTGGCCACCACCACGCCCTGCTGGGTCACCTCGGACGGCAGTCGCGGCGTGGCCAGCGCCACCTTGTTCTGCACCTGCACCTGGGCGATGTCCGGATCGGTGCCGCTCTCGAAGGTCAGCGTGATGCTGGCGCGGCCGCTGGCGCTGGACGACGAGCTGAAATACAGCAGGTGGTCGATGCCGGTCAGCTGCTGCTCGATCACCTGGGTGACGGTTTTTTCGGTGGTGTCGGCGCTGGCGCCGGGATAGGTCGCGCTGACCGTGACCGAGGGCGGGGCGATCGTCGGGTACGACTCCACGCCCAGGTTGAGGATGGCCAGCACGCCACCCAGGGAAATCAGGATGGCGACCACCCAGGCGAAAATCGGGCGGTCAATGAAGAAAGTCGGCATCGTCGCGGCCCCGTTACTTGCCGCTCGGCGCGGCTGGCGGTTGGCTCGATGACGAGCTGGCGGCGGGATGCCACGGGCTGGCCTTGGCCGGCGCGCCGGCCTTCACGTTCTGGATGCCCGAGACCACCACCTGGTCGCCGGCCGCGAGGCCGTCGTTGACGACCCAGTTGCCATCGGCCATGTCGGCGGTAGTGACGTCCTTGCGCACGACGTTGCCGTCGGTGCCGACGGTCATCACGTAGGCGCCCACGGTGTCGCGCTGCACCGCCTGCTGCGGGATCAGGAAGACCTTGTGCTGCTGGCCCAGGTTCGCCTTCAGGGTTACGTACATGCCGGGCAGCAGGCTGTGCTTCGGGTTGGGCACGGTGGCGCGCAGGTCCACCGATCCGGTGGAGGGGTTGACCGTGGCGGCGGAGAAATCGACGGTGCCCGGCTCGGCGTACTTGCTGCCGTCGGGAAGCGCGATCTGCACACTGGCCTTGTCCTGGCCGGCGAGGGTGACATGACCATTTTGCTGGGCCTGGCGCATCTGCTCCAGCGCATCCACGCTCATGGTGAAGTTCACGTAGAGTGGATCGGTCTGGTCGATGGTGGTGAGCAAGGTGGCGGCGCCATTGCCGACCAGCGCGCCTTCGGTCACTTGCTGTTGACCAGCGCGGCCTGAGATCGGCGCGGTCACATTGGCGTAGCCCAGGTTGATGCGTGCCGTTTCCACGTTGGCGCGGGCGGCCTGCACGGCAGCGGCGCTGCTGCGTTCGGCCGCCTGTGCGTTGTCCACGTCCGCTTTTGACACATAACCTTTCGGCGCCAGCTCGCGCACGCGCTGCGCGGTGACCTTGTTGTTCGTGTAGGTCGCCTGGGCTTGGGCCAGCGCGGCCCTGGCGGCACTCAACGCGGCGTTCAGCGGCGCGGGATCGATCTGGAAAAGAAGCTGCCCCTGCTTGACGTCGGAGCCCTCCTCATAGTTTCGCTTGAGCAGCACGCCGGCCACTCGCGCGCGCACGTCGGCGCTGCGGAATGCGGAAAGGCGTCCGACCAGGTCACGGGTCAGCGGAGAACTCTGCGGATTCACGGTGATCACGCCGACTTCCGGCGGCGGCGCTGTCGGTGGACCACTATCCTTGCTTTTGCTGCAGGCGCCCAAGGCGAGCAGGCCCAGGCACAGCAAAGATGTGCTCAATAACGGGGACTTCATGGGGAGGAGCTCCGAAACTTGTTTGCAACGTGTTTCTGATCGGGGGGTTTCTGATCGGGACTGGGGTGATGCCGGACGATGCAGCAAGGGGATCAGATACCGCATAAAATCCGGGATGTCGCGTGTCACAAGTGGGCACCATTGAATCGCACTCGTGAAGTATCGACGTGGCGCCCGCCATGTTGCGCAGCGGCGCACCTCGGCAAATTTACTGGACTGTCTAGTGTACATTTTATCGCTGGCACATATCCAGCGCCTGCCGTGCTACCCGCTGCGACCGCGATGATCGCGCCGTTGTCGCGGGACCTGCTTCATCCCCGTGCGTTGTACGGGTGTTGCACCCAAGAGCGAGCATGCCGATTTTTTCCCCAGATCATGCGTCGGGGCATGCTGGACAATGGCCGCACAGGTGGATTCACGCGATGCTGCGGCGTATCCTTCGGGGGCTTTGTCACCCCATTCAATCTTTGTCTCCACTGACCAGCAGATGCCATGAATGCGATCCTTGCGGCAAACGACCACTCTCTTCCGTCCATCGTGCTTGCCGAGCTGAAAAAGGGGGGTCTGTCGCCCCAGCGTCTGGCCCAGGCCCAGGTGTTGTGCGCCGCCTTTTTTGCGCGCGTGGGTGGCAACGACATCAATCTGCACACGCCCATGCAGTGGGCGGCGCTGGTCGGCGGTCTGCTGGAGTTCATGCAGAAGCGTCCGTCCGGGTCTGCGTTGGTGCGCGTGCTGAGCCCGGCGGATGTCCATGCCGGGCGCAGCCTGCTGCAGATCGTCACCGATGACATGCCGTTCCTGATCGACAGCGTGAGCATGATCGTGTCGTCCAGCCTGCAGATCCACGCGGTGATCCATCCGGTGGTGACTGTCTCGCGTGATGCCGACGGCGTCCTTCTGGAGATGGGGGGTACGGTGGGGAGCGCCGAATCGGTGATGCATTTCGAGATCGATCGCGCCGCCGATGCCGCCGAGCAGGAGCAGCTGAAGGTCCGGATCGAGGAGGCACTCGAGGATGTGCGTGCGGCCGTCAACGACTGGAAGGCGATGCGCAACCGCGCGCTGACGATCGCCCATGAGCTGCCGAAGCGGTCCTTGCCGCTTGACGATGCTTCGGTGCAGGAGGCATCCGATTTCATGCGCTGGCTGGCGGACGAAAACTTCACCTTTCTCGGCTATCGGGAATACGAAGTGGTCGATACCGATGGCGATCGCGTCTTGCGTTCGATCGATTCGTCCGGTCTTGGCATCCTGCGCAAGAACGACCGGTCGCTGGCACCACGCTCATTGAGTACCCTGGCGGCCAGCGAATTGCCGCAGTCCGGCGCCACCGACGCGATCATCCTGACCAGGACGAACGCGCGCTCGCACGTGCATCGTCCCGGTTACATGGATTACATCGGTGTGCTGGAATTCGGTGCCGATGGCAGGGCGGTCGCCGAGCAGCGCTTCCTCGGCCTGTTTACCTCCAGCTCTTACATGTGCCGCCCGCAGGACGTGCCGCTGGTGCGGCACAAGGTCGAATCGGTGCTGGCCCGCTCCGGGCTCAAGCGCGATTCCTACTCCGGCAAGTCACTGCGCCACATCCTGGAAACCCTGCCGCGGGAGGAGCTGCTGCAGGGTACCGAGGATGAGTTGTTCAACACCTCGATGGGCATACTCGAGTTGCGCCAGCGTGCGCGCACCCGCCTGTTTGTCCGTCGCGACCGCTACGGGCGATTCTTCACCTGCATGGTGTTCGTGCCGCGTGACCGCTTCAACACCTCGGTGCGCGAGCGTATCGAGAGCCTGCTGGGGACGGCCCTGCACGCGGTGCAGAGCGATTCCTCGGTCGAGATGGGTGAGTCGGCACTGGCCCGGCTGACCATCGTGCTGCGCCCGAAGATCGGCGATCAGCCTGCTTATGACCTGGCCGCACTGGAGCGGGGCGTGGCCGCCATCGTGCGCAACTGGCACGACGAGGTACGTGACGCCCTGGTGCACCTGCGCGGCGACCACGAGGGCGTGGTGTTGGCCAATCGCTACGCGAAATCGCTGCCGGCCGGCTATGTCGAAGACGTGAGCCCGGCCGTGGCAGCCGAGGACATTCATCAGTTGTCGCTGCTGGCGGGTGACAACGCCTTGCGCATGTCCTTCTACCATCCGCCGCAACAGCCGGAGACGCTGCGTTTCAAGGTCTACCGTTCCGGCGGGGACATCGCCTTGTCCGAGGTGCTGCCGCAACTGGAGAACCTGGGCCTGCGCGTGCTTACCGAGCATGTCTACGAGATCGCCGGTGATGCACCGCTGTCGATCCAGGATTTCGACGTGCAGCCTGTCGGCAAGCTCGCTTTCAGTGTCGAGCAGGTCGGTGCGCTGTTCGAGGACGCCTTCGAGCAGATCTGGCGCGGCAACGCCGAGAACGACGGCTTCAATCGGCTGGTGCTGGGCGCCAAGTTGAGCTGGCGCCAGGTCGCGATGCTGCGCGGTTATTCGAAATACCTGCTGCAGACCGGAGCCACATTCTCGCAGACGTACATGGAGGAGACCCTGGGTTGTTACCCGGCGATTGCCGGCCTGCTGGTAGAGCTGTTCCTGGCCAGGTTTGACCCGCACCGTGAGACCTGGTCGGCGGATGAACTCAAGGCCGCCGGTGCCACCCTCGCGGTCGAGATGCAGACCCTGATCCCCGCGCATGTGCAGGCGGCACATCCGGCACTCATCAAGGACCTGAGCGACGGCCTCTCGCGGCCGCGCGCCGAGCAGATCGGCGTGGTCGAAGGCGTCATCAGCGTGCTGCTGGAGAACGTCGCCAGCCTCGACGAGGACCGGATTCTGCGCAGTTTCGTCGGCCTGATCCGCGCCACCTTGCGCACCAGCTTCTTCCAGCAATGGGATGGCGAGTTCCGACCGTACATCAGCTACAAGTTCGACTCGCACCAGGTGGCCGAGCTGCCCAAGCCGGTGCCGTATCGCGAGATCTGGGTCTGCGCCCCGCGCGTGGAAGGCATCCATCTGCGCTTTGGCCCGGTGGCGCGCGGCGGCCTGCGCTGGTCCGACCGCCGCGAGGATTTCCGCACCGAGGTGCTGGGCCTGGTGAAGGCGCAGATGGTGAAGAACACGGTGATCGTCCCGGTCGGCTCCAAGGGCGGCTTCTTCTGCAAGAAGTCACCGACCGACGGTGATCGCGATGCGGTGCAGGCCGAGGGCATCGCCTGCTACAAGATGTTCATCAACGGCCTGCTGGATATCACCGACAATCTGGTCGACGGCAAGGTGGTGCATCCCCAGGACGTGGTGCGCCACGACCCAGACGATCCCTACCTGGTGGTGGCTGCCGACAAGGGCACCGCGAAGTTCTCCGACATCGCCAACGCGATTTCGATCGAGCACGACTACTGGCTCGGCGACGCGTTCGCGTCGGGTGGTTCGCATGGTTACGACCACAAAGGCATGGGCATCACCGCGCGCGGTGGCTGGGAATCGGTCAAACGCCATTTCCGCGCGATGGGTCGCGACAGCCAGAGCCAGGATTTCACCTGCGTGGGCATCGGCGACATGTCCGGCGACGTGTTCGGCAATGGCATGTTGTTGTCCGGGCATATCCGCCTGCTGGCCGCGTTCGACCACCGCCATGTATTCCTCGATCCGGATCCCGATGCGGCGCGCTCGTTGGTCGAGCGGGAGCGGCTGTTCAAGCTGCCGCGATCGAGCTGGGATGACTATGACAAGTCGCTGATCTCTGCCGGCGGCGGCATCTATCCGCGCAGCGCCAAGTCGATTTCGATCTCGCCCGAAGTGCGCACGGCGCTGGGATTGAAAGCCGACGTCGACCACCTGGCGCCCTCCGAGTTGCTCAGCGCGATCCTGATGGCACCCGTGGATTTGCTGTGGAACGGCGGTATCGGTACCTACGTGAAGTCCTCCGCCGAAACGCACGCGGACGTGGGCGACCGTGCCAACAATGCGCTGCGCGTCAACGGCGGCGATCTGCGCTGCAAGATCGTGGGCGAAGGCGGCAACCTGGGCATGACCCAGAAGGGTCGCATCGAGGCGGCCCAGAAGGGCGTGCTGCTGAACACCGACTTCATCGACAACTCCGCCGGCGTGGATACCTCCGACCACGAGGTCAACATCAAGATCCTGCTCAACGATGCTGTGCAGCGTGGCGAGCTGACCGACGAGGCGCGCAACACGCAGCTGTCGTCGATGACCGACGAGGTCGCCCAGCTGGTGCTGTGGGACAACTATCGCCAGAACCAGGCAATCACTCTGATGGAGCACCAATCGGTCGGCCGGATCGGCTCGATGGCGCATTTCATCCGCACACTGGAGGCCGAAGGCACGCTGGATCGCCAGGTGGAGAACCTGCCTTCCGATACCGAACTGTCCGAGCGCAAAACGCGCGGCATCGGCCTGACCCGGCCGGAACTGGCCGTGCTGTTGTCCTACGACAAGATCCGCCTGTACCAGCAACTGCTGGATTCGGACGTACCGGAAGACCCGTACCTGTCGAAGGAACTGGTGCGCTACTTCCCCGTGCCATTGCACGAAAAATATGCCGAGCACATGCAGCGTCACCGGCTGAAGCGCGAAATCATCGCCACCGCGGTGACCAACTCGACGGTCAACCGCATGGGCGCCACCTTCATGATGCGCATGCAGGAAGATACCGGGAAGGGACCGGCGGCGATCGCCAAGGCGTATACGGCGGCGCGCGAGATACTCGACGCACGCCAGTTGTGGTCGATGATCGAGGCATTGGACAGCAAGATCGCCGAAGACACCCAGATCGATGCGATCAAGCAGATCTGGTCGTTGCTGCGGCACATGACCCGCTGGCTGCTCAACCGTCCCGGCGGTTCGCTCGACATCGCGGAGAACGTCGCGCGTTATCAGGAAGGCGTCTCCGCGCTGCGCAATGTGTTGCCGGAGGTGCTCACGCCGACCGGCATGGGCGATTTTTCCTGCACCCGGGAAAAATGGGAAGGCCTGGGCATGCCCGCCGAACTGGGCCTGCGCATGGCCCGCATGCCGGATCTGCGCGCCGCGCTGGACATGGTTGAGGTAGCGCAGCAAAGCAACCAGCCGATGGACAAGGTGGCGCGCGTGTTCTTCGAGCTGGGCGAGGCGCTGGACCTGGAATGGTTGCGCGGACAGATCGAGGCCTTGCCGGTCGACGGTCACTGGCATGCGCAGGCACGCGGTTCGCTGCTGGATGAGCTGAACCACCAGCATCGTGCACTGGCGTTGCAGGTGCTCGCGTTCGGGGGCGACAGCACGGACTTGTCGCCAGTGCAGGCGTGGCTGCAGCGTGACGACGCCACCTTGCAGCACACCCGCAGCATGCTGGCGGAAATCCTCACCCAGAACGCGGACTATCCGATCGCCTCGGTCGCTGTCCGTCGCCTGGCCCAGCTGGCACAGGTGCCGGTGGCTTAGGAGCCGGGATTCGGGATTGGGGATTGGGGATTCGGAAAGGCGGCCGCGCGCGAACTTGATTTGTCGCGTGTCTTGCCGGGATGATGGGAAGGGCAGCAGTGCTCGCTCTTCCGAATCCCCAATCCCGAATCCCGATTCCCGGCCCCCCCCATGCGCTTTGCCTTCGTTGCCAGCGAGACCAGTGTCGCCCAGCAGGCGCAACGCAAACTGGTGGATCGGTATGGCGACGTGCCGCCCGAGCAGGCCGAAATGATCATTGCGCTGGGTGGCGACGGTTTCATGTTGCGCACTCTGCACGCGTACCGCGAGCTGGAAGTGCCGGTGTACGGCATGAAGCTGGGCCGGGTCGGTTTCCTGATGAACAAGCACAAGGTCGACGGTCTGCCCGACCGAGTCGCGCGTGCGCACACCGCATCGCTGTTTCCGCTGCAGATGCTGGTCACCGATGCCAGCGGCAACGAACACACCGCGCTGGCGTTCAACGAGGTTTCGCTGCTGCGCCAGAGCAACCAGGCCGCGCACCTTGAAGTACAGCTCAACGACACCGTGAAGCTGCCGACCCTGATCTGCGACGGCATCATGGTCGCCACTCCGGCCGGTTCGACCGCCTATAACCTTTCCGCGCACGGCCCGATCCTGCCGCTGGACGCGAACGTGCTTGCGTTGACGCCGATCAGTCCGTTCCGGCCGCGCCGCTGGCGTGGTGCGATCCTGCCGCATCGCACCGAGGTGATCCTGCGGGTGCTCGATCCGGCCAAGCGACCGGTCAGCGCCACGGCCGATTTCCATGAGGTGCGCGACGTGCGCACGGTGGCGATCCGCCAGTCCGGTGACCAGGGAGTACGGTTGCTGTTTGACCCGGAGCACAATCTGGAGCAACGCATCCTTGATGAGCAGTTTGCGGCGCAGTGAAGAGCGCCCCAATCCGCCTTCGGCACCTTCCCCCGCAGGCGAGGGAAGGAAACATGGGAGTCCTCGAAACAGCCAGCTTCCTTCTCCCGTTTACGGGGGAAGGTGCCCGCAGGGCGGATGGGGGCAAGCTCTTGCTCTACCGCCACCACAATCCCAGCACGTTTGCTGGATTCCATGTCATCTTCTGACCAGACACAAGGCGCATGACCACTCCATCCACCGATGCGCACGATCCCACCGCTATCGGCGACAAACGCCTGGTGGTGGCCATTTCCTCGCGCGCGCTATTCGATCTCGGCGACAGCCATGCCCTGTTTGAGCGGGAGGGTCTGGACGCCTATCGCTCTTTCCAGATCGAACACGAGGATGACATCCTCAAACCCGGCGTGGCGTTTCCGCTGGTACAAAAGCTGCTGGGCCTGAATCGGCTGGCCGGTGATGTGCCGCCAGTCGAAGTGATTTTGCTGTCGCGCAATTCGGGCGATACCGGCCTGCGCATCTTCAACGCGATCCAGCACTACGGCCTGGAGATCAGCCGCGCGGCGTTCACCAGCGGTGCCCCGACCTCCGACTACATCGCGCCGTTCATGGCCGATCTGTTCCTGTCCGCCAACGCCGAGGACGTGGGCCGCGCGCTGGCCGCCGGCGTGGCCGCGGCGACGATCCTGCCCAGCACGGCGCCGCCGCGCGCCAGCGAGCAACTGCGCATTGCGTTCGACGGCGACGCGGTGCTTTTCGGCGACGAAGGCGAGCGGGTATCGCGCGAGGAAGGCCTTGACGCCTTCCACCGCAGTGAAACCGAGCATGCCAGCGAGCCACTGTCGGTAGGCCCGTTCCGGGGTTTCCTGACGGCGCTGCATCGGTTGCAGACGGCGTTCCCGGCCGAGCATTCGCCGATTCGCACGGCCCTCGTGACGGCGCGCTCTGCGCCTGCGCACAAGCGGGTGATCCTGACCCTGCGCAAGTGGGGCGTGCGCATCGACGAGGCGCTGTTCCTCGGCGGCCGCGACAAGGGCCCGTTCCTCGATGCCTTCGGCGCCGACATTTTCTTCGACGACTCGCCGGCCAACGTGGAATCCGCACGCAAGCACGTGGCGACCGGTCACGTGCCGCATGGGGTGAGCAATCGGTGATGCTTCGTGAAAGAGGAGGGGTTTGAATGTCCCTGGCTTTTGACTCAAAGCAATGGACGTTGCCTACCCTTGGATGACTCAGCTGGCCGAGCTGGCCGCTGCCGCAACAGGAGCGTGACTGGCCGCGATGTTCGACACGGTTGTTGGCGACGTGAGCAGGGCGCCCAGGGTCAGCAGGCAGATCAGCAGGCAGGCGATGAAAAGGCTCTGCAGCATCAGGGTCTCGAATTTCATGGGGGTTCTCCGCGACTGGGTAGGAAGCCTTCGATGGGTATGGAGCAAGGCCCATGCCAAAGACCCGGATCCCCCGGAAGCCCCATTTCCAAGCCATTGCGTGCGTCATCGCGCGGCCAAGGCGCCTGTCCGCGGACGGTGCCGGTGTTGTCCGGACATGGCACGGACAGCGGACGGGTGGTCGTGCTTCCAGGCGCTCGCCCGCTTGCGCATTACCCCGATCTGCACAGCACAGGCACAGCAACGGCTACACCGCCGGCAAGGGTGGCGAAGCCGCGAAGCTCGACCAGGAATGATGAGCCGGCTTCGGCGCCATCAAGGCGGAGCCACTACGTCAGCGCACTTCGACCCTTACATCGGCGCGCACGCTCTGGCCCGCGTCGCAAGCGAAGGCGGGTGCGATACCAAGCACGGAGCGTGTGGGGATGAGGGAGCCGGTGACTACGGTGGGCGGGCTCAGCACATCGAGCCGGTAACGTTGGCCACTGGCGTCCACGGGCAGAGCGGCGAAGGCGAACGCGGCATTCGCGTCGGTCGCACGGTAGGCGGTCTGTTGCGTTTGCTGGTCGGTCAGGCGGATCACGGCCGTGGGCAGCGGGTGTCCGGTGTAGTCGTAGGCCGTGCCGCTGATGCGGCAGGTGTCGGGTGCCGCTTGCGCATCGAGCGCCAGGGCTGCGAGCAGGGCGATGAGAACCAGACGGGTCATGATGGTACCTCCAACGGCGAGGAATGCATCCTTGCGTGATGGGTTCCCGCGTTCGATTTTACGCTTCAAATGCCGGTGAATACGATTTTTCATGCCCCTCTGCGAAGCGGTTTGCATATGCATGGAACAGGCCATGGCCCGCGCTTGCGTGCAAGTGATTCCGCAACGGATGGGTGCCCGTTGGAGAGGGCCATAGCGTCCTGATTACAACCGGTGCCATCCCTCGAATCCGGTCAACATCGCCGCAGCAATCAGCAAGCCACCCACACAACGCGTGGCCATCAGGCCGGCGGCCGGTTTGCCCTGCAGCCACAGGCGTGCGCGGCCCGCCATCAGCGCCACGCCGCCATACACGCAGAGCTGGTTGAGCGCGATGATCAGCCACAGAACCACCGCCTGGATCCAGACCAGACCGTAATCCGGGCGTAGAAATTGCGGAAAGACCGCCAGCATGAACAGATAGGCTTTGGGGTTGAGCAGGCAGGTGAACATGCCTTGGCGAAAGGTTGCCACTTTCGAACGCGTGCGGGTATCCGGATGCATGCCGAATGCGGACTCGCTACGCATCAGCGAGATGCCGATCCAGGCGATGTACAGCGCGCCGGCGAGCAGTAGCGCGTTGAACGCGCCGGGGATCAGCTTCAGCAGCAGGCTGATGCCCATCGATGTCATCACGACATGGCCGACTCCGCCTGCGATGATGCCGGCCACCGCGGCCAGGCCCCGGCTGCGGCCGCCAGCCAGCGAACTGCCCAGCACAAAGGCCATGTCGAGGCCCGGCAACACCACGATGCCGAAGACCAGGGCGAAGAACAGCCACAGTTGATCGTAGTGCGTCATGGCGAAGCCTTGGCCGTTGCATCAGGCAGCCAGCGCAGGCGTGAACGGGGCGTGGGATCCATCACCACGCGTTCGGGTTTCCCACGCAGCAGACCGGTCGCGACCAGCGATTGTTCGGCGGATGCCAGCAGCGGTACGAATTGTTTGTCCAGTGTGGCGTTGTCCCGGACCACGCCGAGCCAGACCAGGAAGGGGCCGTCGCCGCGTATCGGCAATTGCGGAAAATTGTTCGGCACATCCAGCGATACCAGCACGCCGGCTGGATGGACGCCGGCGATCCGGTAATGTGCGAACGCGGCTTGCGCCTGCTTCGCGAACGCTTCCTCGCTGCCTTGCTTCACCGCGAAGATCTGCGCGACCACCACGCCCTGCGCGCCTTGTTCCTCGGTCACCGGATCCACCGCCGGCAGCACGGTGATGCCCCGATCCGGGTGCAACGGGCGCATCAGCATCACGTTGTCGCTGTCCGGCAGGATCGCATTTACCCTGGCCCGATGTTCTTTCCACAGCGGCCCGTAATAGAAGGCCGCATTGACGATCGGCCGCGCGTTGATGTCCTTGAAGCCGCGCAGCCAGGTGAAGCGGTTCGGGTTGCCACGCTCGGTGAATTGTCCGAACACCATCGCACCCAACTGCTCAAAGGCTTCGGGGAAATAGGCGTCGAAATATTTGACGAAACGGCCGCGCTCGCCGTCGCTGGTGACATAGCGACGGAATTCGATGACCTGGTAGTCCTGCAGATGTTGCACGCTTTCCATGGTGGTGGTCTCGCTGGCGGGTTTGCCGTGTGCCGGAATCGCCGCGCCGAAGGTGGCGAACGCAACGATGCCGAACAACAGTCGTTCAATCGGCTTCATGGGAGATCCTGACGTGATGCCTGGAGGGCTTGCGAGACACGGTAAGGGTTAAACAGGACAAATCACGCCCTGATTTATCGATACAATTGCCGCCATGGCCTTACCCACCACCCGCGTACTTGCCGTGCTCGACCTGCTGCAAAGTCACGGTCGCATGAGCGGCCCGGAGCTGGCGCGGCGGGTCGGCGTCGACGTGCGCACGCTGCGGCGCTACATCGTGATGCTGGAAGACCTGGGCATTCCGCTGACCACCGAACGTGGCCGCCACGGTGCCTACATGCTGGTCGCCGGCTTCAAGCTGCCGCCGATGATGTTCACCAATGACGAGGCAGTGGCCCTGTCAGTGGGCATGGTGGCGGCACGCGGGCTGGGTCTGGCCGAGGCCGCGCCGGCGGTGGAAAGCGTGCAGGCCAAGTTGGCCCGGGTGATGCCGGATGGCTTGAAGCGCCACGTGCGCGCGATCGCCGATACGGTCAAGGTCGATCTGCTGCCTTCCACCAACACGCCGGCCAGCAATGCCGCGCTGATTGCGCTGACCACGGCAGCGCAGGCACAACAGCGGGTGAACATGAGCTACGACTCGGCACAGGGCAGCCACACCGAACGGGAGTTCGATCCGTATGGCCTGGCCTGGCGCGCCGGTGCCTGGTATGCACTGGGCATGTGTCATCTGCGCCACGGGTTGCGTTCATTCCGGCTGGACCGGATGGGCGAGGTGACCTTGCTGGAGCAGCACTTCGAACGACCCGCTGGTTTCGATGCGCTGGAGCAATTGGTGCAAGGCATTGCCGGAATGCCGCGAGGCCGCAGCATCGAAGTGCTGTTGCACACCGATCTGCCGGCGGCGCGCCGCGCCTTCTCGCTCGACTTCGGTCTGCTGGAACCGGTGGATGGCGGCGTGTTGTTGCGCAGCAGTGCCGACGACCTGGCCTGGTTCGCCCGCCAGCTTGCCGGCGTGCCGTTCGACTTCGAGATACGTACGCCCTTGGAGTTGCGTACCGAGCTGGCGCTCCGCGCCGCACGTCTGCAGGCCCTGGCCAGCTAACGTCAGATCATCCGCATGCGCTTCCACCAGCGGGTGACCTTGTCCTCGCGCACGAAGGTGAACAGCCCGGCGCCGAGGATGATCGCGATGCCGAGCGCCATCGGCCAGTCCAACTGGTCGTGGAAAACGAGGTAGCCCAGCAGCACGGCCCACAGCATCTGGCTGTACTGGGTCGGCGCCACATGGTTGGCCGGTGCCAGCCGGGTGGCCAGCATCAGCAGCACCGAGCCCAGCGCCGAGAGCAGGCCGTAGCCAAGCAGCAGTCCCCATTGACTAGCGTGCGGCCAGCGAAACTCGGTCAGCATCAACACGCCCGATACCAGCATCGAGCCGAAGATGCCGGCGCCAAACAGGCTGACGCGCTTCTCGTGCGGCCCGGCCAGGCGCAGGGCGATCATCGAAATGGCGCCGGCAAGGCCACAAATGATGGCGGCCAGGTGGCCGGCACCGAGCGCCCGAAAGCCCGGCCGCAGCACCACCAGCACGCCGATGAATCCCGCCACCACCGCTGACCAGCGACGCCAGCCCACCTGCTCCTTCAACACCAGCACCGAGAGAATGGTGACGAAGATCGGCAGCAGGAAGATCAGCGCGAACGCCTCGGCCATCGGCAGCGCGGTGAACGCAATCACCGCGGCGATGCTGCCAACCGCGCTGGCCGCGGCGCGGATCAGGTACAGGCCCTGGCGCTGGGCCAGCGCGGCATCGCGCCAGCGATCGCCGCGACTCTTGATGAACGGTAGGGCAGTCAGGCCCAGCGCGGCGCCGATGAATACCGCCTCATACGCTGGCAGTGAGCCGCGCAGTGCCTTCACGAAGGCGTCGCTGAGCGCGTAAGCGGCAAATGCCATGAAGCCGAGCAGTACGCCTTTGAGCATGGGATTCCGACAAGGTGGCAATGATAGGGCCGATCAGGCGGCGGCTCCGGCCTCGGTCCACGTCCCGATCCCGCGCTACAATACCGGTTTTATCGTGCTGCTTTCCGGAGATTTCATGGCCGTCCGTCTGAACCCGCTCGATCTGTTCGATATCCGCTCGCTGCTCAGCGACGAAGAGCGCATGGTGCAGGACAGTGTCGGTCGCTTCGTCGACGAGCGCGTGCTGCCGATCATCGGCGACTGTTTCGACCAGGGCCGCTTCCCCAAGGAACTGATCCCGGAGATTGCGGGCCTGGGTCTGCTTGGCGCCACCATTCCCGAGGAGTACGGCGGCGCCGGCATGAACGGCGTCAGCTACGGCCTGATCTGCCAGGAGCTGGAGCGCGGCGATTCCGGCCTGCGCAGCTTCGCCTCGGTGCAGAGCTCGCTGTGCATGTACCCGATCTTCGCCTACGGCAGCGAAGAGCAGAAGCAGCAGTACCTGCCGCGGATGTCGGCCGGTGAGGTGATCGGCTGCTTCGGCCTGACCGAGCCGCACGGCGGATCCGATCCGGCCAACATGAAAACCCACGCGAAGAAGGATGGCGGCGACTGGGTCATCAACGGCGCCAAGATGTGGATCACCAACGGCAACCTGGCGCACATCGCGATCGTGTGGGCGCAGACGGAAGACGGCATCCAGGGCTTCGTGGTGCCGACCGACAGCGCCGGCTTCAAGGCGCAGGAAATTCACAAGAAGATGAGCCTGCGCGCTTCGGTCACCAGCGCGCTGTTCTTCGACAACGTGCGCGTGCCGGACAGTGCGCGGCTGCCGAACGTGAAGGGCCTGAAGGGGCCGCTGGGTTGCCTCACCCAGGCGCGCTATGGCATCACCTGGGGGCCGATCGGCGCCGCTCAGGCCTGCCTCAAGGAAGTGCTCGACTACACCGCCGAGCGCATCCTGTTCAATCGTCCGCTCGCGTCCAATCAGGCCGTGCAGTTGAAGCTGGCCGACATGGCCCGGCGCATCACCACCGCGCAGCTATTGTCGCTGCAGCTGGGCCGTCTGAAGGACGCCGGCAAGATGCAGCCGACCCAGGTGTCGCTGGCCAAGTGGAACAACTGCCGCATGGCGATCGATATCGCGCGCCAGTGCCGCGACATCCTCGGCGGCGCCGGCATCACCACCGAGCACGGCGCGATCCGTCACGCGCTGAACCTCGAATCGGTGATCACCTATGAGGGCACCGAGACTGTGCACGAGCTGGTGGTCGGGCGCGAGCTGACTGGCATCAACGCGTTCTAGAGATTTTCCCTTCTCCCTTTGGGAGACAAATCGGCAGGAAAGCCGATTTGCACGGCAAAAGCCGCCCGAAGGTTGAGGCACAGGGATGTGCCGAATGAAGGTGGCGCGAAGCGACGGATGAGGGTCCGGGCGGAGCGCGATCTGGATGGCTTGCGCGAGCCCCGTACCCTCACCCCAACCCTCTCCCGATGGGAGAGGGGCTTCAGGAGCCCGGCCTTGCACGTTCCCGACATCCGCATTGAAACCGATCGCCTGATCCTGCGCCCGACCCGGGCGGAGGATTTCGACGGCTGGGCGGCGCTGATGGGCGATGAGGAGAATTCGCATCATATCGGTGGCCCGCAACCGCGCGCGACAGCGTGGCGCGGTTTTCTCAGCATGGCTGGCGCGTGGGCGATCCAGGGCTTTGGCATGTTTTCGGTGATCGAGAAGAGCAGTGGCCGCTGGCTCGGCCGGCTTGGTCCGTGGTGCCCCGAAGACTGGCCAGGCACCGAGGTGGGCTGGGGCTTGCTGCGCGACGCCTGGGGCAAGGGCTATGCCACGGAAGGCTCAATCGCGGCGATCGACTGGGCCTTCGATCATCTGGGCTGGACCGAGGTGATACATCCCATCGCGCCGGAAAACGAGGCCTCGAAGAGCGTCGCGCGGCGGCTCGGCTCAAGCCTGATTGGCCCGGGCCGTCTGCCTTTGCCGGAGCCATTCCAGGATCTGCCGGTGGAGATCTGGGGGCAGAGTCGCGAAACGTGGAGGCGGCATCGCGCATGAGCCACGTATCTCCCGCGCTTTACGCCACGTTGGCCGAGATCGTGCCGGATCTGCACGTGCACTGCGTCGATCCGTGGTGCCTGATTGGCAGCGCCGCGGCGCTGTTGCTGGGCGCGCAGGTGAGTGCCGCGGACGTCGATGTACTCACTTCACGCGCGGATGCCGATACCTTGATGCGGCAGTGGGCGCAGCGACGCGAGCCCGCGTTCGTGCCGCCGGACGGCCATCGGTTCCGCTCGAATTTCGCGCGCTTCCGATTTCCCGGCGCGTCGGTCGAAGTGATGGGCGCGCTTGAAATTCACGTGGATGATCGTTGGCAGGCGGTGCTGCCCGGGAAGCTGGTTTTGGCAGGCGTGAATGGCCTGGCCGTGCCGGTTCCTTCGGTCGAGAATCAGATCCGCATGCTGGAAGACTTCGGCCGGCCAAAAGATCAGCAGCGCGCGGCGTTGTTGAAGTCATTGCACGAGGAACGGTCGTGATCACCATCTACGGCATGCGCGCCTCCGGCAACTGCTACAAGCTGCCATTGAGGCTCGACACTCCGATGCACCGTCCGTAGGAGCCCGCTCGCGGGCGATGCTTTTCGAATGCATCGCCCGCGAGCGGGCTCCTACGAAAACCCTTTAATCCATTTGCCGATAACCGCCATGTCCATTCCGTTTGCCATCAGCGCCCGCCACAAGGGCTTCAACCGCGCCGAAATCGTCGACCAGAACTTCATCGAGTTCGTGCAGCTGTGGGCCGGCCAGGCCGGCGCCGCACCGCGCGATGACGAGGCGGTGCTGCCGGGCAGTGCGCTGGATGCACACGGCTTTCGCGAGCTGTTCGAATCGCAGCTGATCTCACGCCATCTCGACCTGATGGCGCGCGTGCTGCGCGTGCAGAACAAGGTGTTCTACACGATCGGTTCCAGTGGCCACGAGGGCAACGCGATGGTGGCGCGGCTGACGCGGCACACCGATCCGGCATTCCTGCATTACCGCTCCGGCGGCTTCATGGCCGAGCGCTTCCGCAAGATTCCGGGGATGGACCCGGTGATGGACTCGGCCCTCAGTTTCGCCGCCAGCAAGGACGACCCGGCTTCCGGTGGCCGCCACAAGGTGTGGGGCAGCAAGCCGTTGTGGGTGTTGCCGCAGACGTCGACGATCGCCTCGCACCTGCCCAAGGCGCTGGGTACCGCGGTGGCGATCGAACAGGCGCGCCGCATTGGTCACCAGCTGCCGATTCCCGATGACAGCATCGCGATCTGCTCGTTCGGCGATGCGTCCAGCAACCACGCCAGCGCCCAGACCACGTTCAATGCCGCGGCGTGGACGGCCTACCAGAAGCTGCCTGCACCGGTGCTGTTCGTGTGCGAGGACAACGGCATCGGCATCTCGGTGAAGACCCCCTCGGGCTGGGTGGCGAACAACTACCAGCATCGCGCCAACCTCGACTATTTCTTTGCCGAGGGCCTCGACCTGGCCGAGGGGTACGCCCAGGTGCAGCGTGCGGTGGAGCACTGTCGTCGCACCCGCCGCCCCACCTTCCTGCACCTGAAGACCACGCGTGTGATGGGACATGCCGGTACCGATTTCGAGATCGAGTGGCGCTCGATCGAGGAGTTGTTCGCGGTCGAGTCGACGGATCCGCTACTGCGTTCGGCTGGCATCGCGCTGGAGTCGGGCCTGTACTCGAAGGACGAGGTGCTGAATCTCTACGAGGCCACTCGCAAGCGCTGCTTCGCCGCCGCTGAAGATGCGGACTCGCGCCATCGACTGACCTCGTTGAAAGACGTGATGAGGCCGCTGGCGCCGTACACGCCGGCGGCGGTGAAAGCCGAGGCGACACGCGCGGATTACGCCGAGAAGCGCCTGGCCGTCTTCGGCGGCGAAGCGAAACTTCCGGAGAAACTGCCGCCGCGGCATTTGGCCATCCAGATCGGCCAGGCGTTGCATGACCTGATGGCGAAGTATCCGCAAGCGCTGCTGTTCGGCGAGGATGTGGCGCAGAAGGGCGGCGTCTACACCGTGACCAAGGGGTTGAACAAGACGTTCAAGGGCAGCCGTGTATTCAACACGCTGCTGGATGAAACGATGATCCTGGGCCTGGCCCAGGGCTATGCCAACATGGGCATGCTGCCGATTCCCGAGATCCAGTACCTGGCCTATTTCCACAATGCCTGTGACCAGATTCGCGGCGAGGCGGCCTCGCTGCAGTTCTTCTCCAACGGCCAGTACCGCAACCCGATGGTGATGCGGGTGGCCTCGCTGGGTTACCAGAAGGGCTTCGGCGGCCACTTCCACAACGACAATTCGATCACTGCGCTGCGCGACATCCCCGGCCTGGTCGTGGGTTGTTCGAGCCGCGGCGACGATGCGGCGATGATGCTGCGCACGATGATGGCGTTGGCGCAGGTTGATGGCCGCGTCTGCGCCTTCCTCGAACCGATCGCGCTGTACATGACCAAGGATTTGTACGAAGCCGGCGATGGCCAGTGGCAGTTCGACTATCCGGCGCTGGATCAGGCGATGACGCTGGGCGAGGGCCGTGTCTACCACGAGACGGCAAACGACCTGGTCGTGTTCACCTTCGGCAATGGCGTGCCGATGGCGTTGCGCGCCGCGCGCGCGATCGAACGGGAACTGGACTGGCAGGTGCGCGTGGTGGACCTGCGCTGGCTGGCGCCACTCAACGATGCCTTCATCGGCGCGCAGGCCTCGAGTGCCAAACGCATCGTGGTACTGGACGAGGGACGCAAGAGCGCTGGCGTGGGCGAGGGCGTGATCACCGCGATCGTCGAGGCTGGTTACGGTGCCACGCCGCTACGGCGGGTAGTGGGGGCCGATACATTCACCCCGCTGGCTGGCGCCGCGCTGCTGGTGTTGCCGGGTGAGGCAGATGTTGTCGCCGCGGCGCGGGCGCTGGCCTGACACGACGACCGGCGGCAGCCGATCCGCCGACTCAGAGCCTGTGAGTAGTCGACGGGCTGGCGCGGAGCCCAGTTTTTCCTTTCCCCGCTGCGCGGGGACAAGATGGCAGGATTGCCATCTTGAGCAGCAACGCTGCCCGAAGGGCTGATGCCATGGATGGCATCAGTTCAAGCAAGAGCAC
>Ga0208357_1000306_pt1 | contig 40014 bp, 30 predicted proteins | sample NGESurdeep092012_6_FD_184487 | JGI IMG/M metagenome (GOLD analysis project Ga0208357, IMG submission 184487) | Arctic peat soil microbial communities from Barrow, Alaska - NGEE Surface sample F52-2 deep-092012 (SPAdes) | ecosystem: Environmental > Terrestrial > Soil > Wetlands > Peat ...
ATGCAGTTTGCCTGCAGCCGGTTGCAGCAAATCCCGTTCCGCTGCCGCCGCGCCCACGAACCGGCCTCGAGATCAAGCAGCAACGCCCCTTTCAGCACAAACTGGCCGGCATGCTTCGAGATGCAGATCTCGTACAATAATGCTCATTGGCGTAACGAATAAGTAAGGTGGGTTTCCACCCCCCGCCAAATGACTATTGAAAGTACGCAATCGAGGCGTTGCGGGCCGCTGAAAACGATTGCAGATTCAAGCCGAATGGTCGAAAGCTCCCCGGTCCACTCGATCTGCCTGCGCATCCTAGAAGGCTTTCGGGGAAAATCCCAGCTGATAAGGGTCGGGATTTCGCCAAATCGTGGTGCGACCCGGCCTTGATAGCGGTAAGGGACGTCTTGGCACACATTGCATGTGCGGGCGGGGAGAAATGAAGACGGGGGCCGAAGCCCCCGCCTGCTATCTTCTGTTGCCAGGCTTTAGCGGCCCCGTAGTCCGGTTATTAAGCGGCTACAGCAAATTGCTCATCATTGGCATTTGCTTGGTTTGCGCGGATTACGTCCGTCGCCTCTCGGGTTGCCTGCTCACCCTCATTCACGCCGTCGAAACCAGGTCATCCCCCCTGATATGGAGATGGGCGGAATCGAACCGCCGTCCGACATGCTTCCGGTTTGCCGGAATTACAACCATACTCACATTTTACGCCTCGCCCGCGCCTGGCGCCAGCATCAGGGATCGCTGCGGCTTTTTGGGGAACGGCGCGATCGCAGACTAGAATGGGCCTCTCAACTTCGGTTGAGGGCCAAAGCAGCATCACTCAATCGCGGGAGGACGCAATGCTTAAATCAGTCCCACATGAAACATCGTCGTCCTCATCCGGCTGTTCCTCGGAAGAGTGGGCTATCCGGGTTGACCTGGCCGCGGCCTATCGCCTTGTTGCCTACTTCAAGTGGGATGATCTGGTATTCACCCACATCACCGCGCGCGTACCGGGACCCGAACACCACTTTCTGATCAATCCGTACGGCATGATGTTCGATGAGATCACGGCCTCGAGTCTGGTCAAGATCGATATGCAGGGCAACAAGGTGCAAGAGTCGCCTTGGCCCGTCAATCCCGCAGGCTTTACCATTCACAGTGCTGTGCATGCCGCACGGCACGATGTGCTATGCGTGTTGCATACCCACACCTTAAACGGCGTGGCCGTATCCGCCCAAGAAGGCGGCGTGCTACCCATTTCGCAACAGTCGATCTTTGTGCTCAACAGCTTGGCCTACCACGACTACGAAGGGGTCGCACTTCGCGACGACGAGAAGCCGCGACTGGTGAAAGACCTCGGGCAAAACACCTTTCTCATGCTGCGCAATCATGGGCTTTTGACGGTCGGTCGTAGTGTGGCCGCGGCTTTCGGGTTCATGTACCAGTTCGAGGCGACTTGCGCGATCCAGGTTCGCGCCCAGGCCGGCGGAGGCGAGTTGATCCCGATCAATCGCCAGATTATCGATACGGCCCAAGCACAGGTGCGCACGGTCACCCACGGACAGGGTCCCGAAGCACTGATCTGGCCAGGACTACTGCGCCGCCTGGACCGGATTGATCCGTCGTTTCGTAACTGAAACCCGGCGCTGCGCCGTGGCAGCCAATTCACCGAAGGGATCCAAGGAGCAGAACCACAGCGCCCTCTGGAAGATGTCGGCCTACTTGGCGTCGCTTTTCCATTCACGCAAAGCGTTCAAGGTGTTCGCGACGTGCTTTTCGGGGTTCAGGCTGGTGTACTCATAAATGATCGACCCATTGGGCGCGATCACGTAGGACACGCGGTTGGCATAGTCCGGTTTTAACCACAGGACCGCATCATACGACTTCATGATCGACTGATCCTCGTCAGCCGCGACAGGGAATTTGCTGCGGCATTCGGTCACGGAGAAGCGGTTGAGCGTATCGATATCGTCATGCGATACGCCAATGACTGTCGCTCCCAGATTCTTGTATTGATCCACGGCTTCAGCGAAGTCATGCGCTTCTATCGTGCAGCCGACCGAAAACGCGGCCGGATAGAAATACAGGACGACGGGCCCCTTTTTCAGCGCATCGGCCAGGGAAAATCTGAAAACCTTCCCGCCCATCGAGGCTTTCGCTGTAAAGTTTGGGGCGGCATCACCGACATCTAGAGCAGCGAACACCGGCGTTGCAACCAGTAGGGTGCCCGACAGCGCAACGATCTGGAGGAGTTTCATTGGAAAGATCCTTTCCTAAGACGCATTTATCTCGATCACGCAACTTTCATCCGGTCCTGCACTGGAGATACGTACCGCTCGAGCAGGTGGATCCGTTGGCGCCCCCGAAAGTCCTATCGCAGGGTTAGATCATATGCCTTACCGGGTTCACATGCGGAACGCGATTCTGACCGGCTCGGTCGCCGTGGGAGCCCTGTTCCTGTGTGCTTGCGCTTCCTTGCCGCAGCAGGTCGCTCGACAGAAATCCACAGCCATTGCACCCTCGTCGGATACTCTTTTGGGCAAAATTGCCGTCGACTCCTCTCCAGCGGAGCAACTCTCGGGCTTTCGTCTGATGCCGATCGGCTCTTTCGCCCTCGACACACGCTTGACCTTGGCGCGCATGGCCCAGAAGTCGCTCGATCTCCAGTATTACCTCATTGGGGATGATCCGACCGGTCGGTATCTTCTGCGTACCCTGCGTGATGCGTCCCTGCGCGGGGTCCGTGTGCGCCTGCTCCTCGATGACCTTTATACATCCGGCGAAGATGAATTGCTGCTGGGATTTGCGGCCTATCCCAACGTCGAAGTGCGGCTCTTTAATCCCTTTCCAGGAGGGCGATCGGGGTTCCTTACGCGTTTTGTCGCCTCGGTTCCCGACATTCCGCGTTTGAACCATCGCATGCATAACAAGCTCTTTATTGCCGACGGCGCAATGGCCGTCGCCGGCGGTCGCAACATGGCCGACGAATATTTCATGCGTAGCACCGTCGAAAATTTCGTCGATCTGGACTCTTTCGTGATCGGGGCGGTTGTGCCCGAGCTCAGCGAAATCTTCGATAGCTACTGGAACAGTAAATATGTCTATCCCCTGCAGTCGATCGTCCGTTCCAGCCGATCGCGCCAGGCGCTCCAGGCGGAATTCGAAGCCGAGACCGGGCCGGCGACCACACCACCTCCAGGACTGCTGCCAACCACCGACACCCTCGGCTATGGACCGCTTTCGGACGACCTTCAGACGGGTCGCCTGGGGCTCATCTGGGCGCCGGCATTCGCGTATGCCGACATGCCTTCGAAAATCGCGATCGACGAAGATGACGTCCAGGATACGGTGCAGTACAACCTCATCGGATTGATGCGCCAAGCCAAACACGAGGTCTTTATCTCGTCGCCCTATCTGATTCCAGGCAAAGCGGGTATGTCCATGATCGAGAGCGATCGCAAGCGCGGCGTTTCGATCAAGATTCTGACAAATTCCCTGGCTGCCACCGACGAACCGGTGGTTCATACCGGCTATGCGCGCTACCGCCGCGCCATGCTTGATTCTGGCGTGGAACTCTACGAGCTGAGTCCGGACCGCGTGAAGCTCGCGAAAAGGCTTGGAATGTTCGGCACGTCGGTCGGGCGACTCCACGCAAAGATCGCCGTCATCGATCGCCAAACCCTTTTCATCGGCTCGATGAACTTCGATCCGCGCTCGGCACGAAAAAATACCGAATTGGGCGTGATCATCGAGAGCCCGCAACTTTCCAGGGAGGTCGTACGCCTACTGAACATCGCCGCCCTGCAAAGTGCGTACCGGCTCCAGATCTCCAAAGACAATGGTCAACTTGAGTGGTTCGCCACAGAAATGGATAAAGAAGAAATCATGTATGAGGAGCCGGACTCGACATTCTGGATGCGCCTCGAGTTGCAGCTCCTCAGTCCGCTCGCACCAGAAGAACTTCTTTAGCGGTGTGCGCCCCCCACCGGTACGAACGGTCAGGTGACCCGCAAGTTCAACGCAGTCGTATCAACCCCATCGTCTCTGCACCCAAGGGAAGCAACCCGATGGGGCCGGATTGTTCGCGAAACGCGCGAAGGGTAGGAGCCGGAGTTCGCGCCGACCTGACTTTCATCGCGCTGTGGCAAGATGCGCTTCTCCACATCGATTTTGTACCAGGAATACCGATATGAACCGAAACCAGTCCCCGAGCCCGGACGAAGACCCCGACATTCCACCGCCGATCGGACCCGAACCGACCGAACCCGATGACAATAAAACGCTGTCGTCTCCCATTAACGAACTGGAGTCGAGACTTTTTAGGCAACGTGCCGTCCTAGTCTTCGGCGCCATCACCGATAAGCTGGCGCGCGACGTCACGGCACGCCTTCTGGCGCTGGCAGCCGAGCCCGGCAAACCGATCGACGTCTACATCAACTCTCCGGGGGGACATGTCGAAAGCGGCGACACGATCCATGACATGATCCGCTTCGTCGATCCGATCGCGCCGGTTCGCATCATCGGGACCGGGTGGGTTGCAAGCGCCGGTGCACTCATCTATCTGGCCGGTGTCAAGGAAAGGCGCCTGTGCCTTCCGAATACGCGTTTTCTGCTGCACCAACCCTTAGGGGGTGTGCGCGGGCCTGCTTTGGACATTGCCATCGAGGCCAAGGAAATCGTCAAGATTCGCGAACGAATCAACCGACAGATTTCGCGCGAAACCGGCCAGCCCTATGAAAGGGTGGTCGTAGATACCGATCGTAATTTCTGGATGTCGGCCGAAGACGCTGTAACTTACGGCTTGGTGAGCCGCATCGTGCATAACGCCGCTGAGTTCTGACGCTAAAGCGGACCGTTATCCGGGAGCGCAAGCTCGAGAGTCGGTATACACCCTCTGACGAGGTGGCGGGGCCAATTGACCCGCCACCTCGCCCGATTGCGGTTCGGGCCGTCCCCGCATCCACCTTTTCGATTGACGAGCAATCGGTCAAGGATTTACCGGCGAGGCATGCGGGCGGCGAGCGCCAGACACAGAATCGCGGGGCATATCAGGGCGTCCAATCGCAACCAGGCGTATCCGACAGCGCCGAATGCAGCACCAAGCGCAAACGCCAGAATCGGCGGCCACATCCGCTTAAAGCGCCTGCGAGCCTGTTCCAGATGTTCCACATCGGTAGCCGAATCGGCCCGGTGCATGACAATCGCCAAGGCGTCAATGACCGTTTGAGTCACATTGACGGTCATGACGGTCGTGGCAGGCAGCGACAACAGCTCGATGCGCATGAGTGCATTTTGCAGACCCATCGCGCCAACGGCGAACATGCCCGCGATGACGGTCCATGGAGCGTCCGGACGGAGCACCGGTCCGAATGCAACAGACATCACGATCGTCAAAATGAGTAGCGCCGCCTCCGCGCACAAGAGCGGCGCGACGCTGGAGTGACCGGCACGCCTTCGTGAATCCGTGGCCAAGACGGTGAGAACGATTGCAGCCACGAATACGGGAAGCGCCAAGAGCTTTGCGAGTACGTCACCGCTGTGACGCACCAACTCTGCCCCGATCAGCGCGAGATTTCCGGTAATGTGGGCCGTAAAGAGCCCAAACATCCCCACAAAAACACAAGTGTCTACGAATCCGGCGATGCAACTGAGCGTGCACGCATTGATGAGGAGAGTACGCGCTGACACAGGCTCAGCGGTCCGGAGAACGGCGTTTTGACTAATTTCTCGCATTTCCCAATCAATCCACGCAATGCCGGTGCCGAAGACCCCGGGCGGCGGCCTGGGCAAACGAACGGCACACGAGTAGACGATGCCATCGCTCCCAGTCGACTCTATCGGCCAAATCCGCCGAAAGCGGCCTCATTCTACCCGTTGCGGCGGTCGCCTTCGGAGCTTCCCAGACACATTCAGGCGACGCCACCACTCGCACCCACGACCGTACGTCCCGTGCGCGTTGTATGCCACATCGGTCGGGAAATTTTGCGACGAACGGTACATCAGAGGGATACCCTGCCCCAAGGTACACTGCATGGGATCCCAGCACGACGCCTAAGGCCGCGTCGAGGCGGTTGCGTCATCCGAGTTGCGCCCGGAATCGTTGCCTTGCGTCCTCGTCGTCTTGCGCAGCCGTAATTTCAAGCATCACGGCGCCGACGTCGGCCGAGCGAACCTCGGACCTGAAGTGTCCGGTCAACTTCATATCCGGATGAAGCAATCCGCCCTGGAGCAGCGCCCAGATCTCCTTGCCGTACTGGGTCGACGCGAGCGTCGGCGCAAAACGGCTAAAGTAGGTGGTTATATTTTCCACGTCCCGTTGCAACATGCTCGCGGCGTTGTTGTTACCGGCAACATCCACCGCCTGAGGCAAATCGATGATGACCGGTCCATCGCTGCCGACCAGCACGTTATATTCGGATAGGTCGCCGTGGATAACACCCGCGCACAACATACGTACCACTTCCTGCATCAGGATACCGTGGTAATGCAGCGCCTGTGCCTCGGTCAATTCGACATCGTTCAGCCGCGGCGCCGCGTTGCCCTCGGCGTCCGTCACCAATTCCATCAGCACGACACCTTGGAAAAAGCCATAAGCGCGAGGCACCCGCACACCCGCGGTGGCCAAGCGATAAAGGGTATCGACCTCGACATTCTGCCAAGCCTCTTCCTGGGCCTGACGCCCATACCGTGTGCCTTTGGCCATGGCGCGCGCCTGACGACTGTTCTTGACCTTGCGCCCTTCCTGATACAGCGCCGCCTGGCGAAAGCTGCGCCGGTTCGCTTCCTTGTAGACCTTGGCACAGCGAACATCGTCGCCGCACCGGACCACATACACGACCGCCTCCTTGCCACTCATGAGTTGCCGCATCACTTCGTCCACGAGGCCCTCGTGCACGAGCGGTAATAGTCTGCGAGGTGTCTTCAAAAAATGTCCTATAAGGGCGACGCGACGGCCCAACTGAAGCTGTGTCGCCGCATCATGCCTGAGTGACGCATGGCATTCACGATGCATGCCGACGCGCATTTCCCGAATGCCGTGCCCGCACCATTTTCCGTCAATACGATACGCGTCATCGCACCGCTTGGGCAGCCGAGCCCGATATTGCGCCTTTGAGTGCTGCGTCGACGATCGACTGTGCTTCCTTGACGATTTGACGCAAGTGCGCGTCGCCCTGAAAACTTTCAGCATAGATCTTGTAGATATCTTCGGTACCCGACGGACGTGCCGCAAACCAACCACTCTTGGTGATAACCTTGACCCCGCCGATCGCCGCGCCATTGCCCGGCGCTGTGCTTATCGCCTGTTCAATTTTTTCGCCGGCCAGTTCCGTGCATCCGATTTGCTGGGGCGAGAGCTTTTTCAGGGCCTCCTTTTGTGCCGGCGTGGCGGAAGCCTCAACCCGGTCGGAGACTGGATCACCGAACTCCCTTGCAAGCTTGCGGTACAGTTCATCCGGAGCGCTTCCGGTCGTGGCCATGATTTCCCCGGACAAAAGTGCGGCTGCGATGCCATCCTTATCAGTCGTCCAGCTCGTGCCATCCAAACGCAGCAATGATGCGCCGGCGCTTTCCTCGCCACAGAATCCGAGTGATCCATCGGCCAAACCGTTCACGAACCATTTGAATCCGACAGGCACTTCGTAGAGCCTGCGTTGAAGTCGCGCCGCAACGCGATCAATCATGGCGCTGCTGACCACGGTTTTTCCCACTGCGCACTGTGTATTCCATCGATCTCGGTGTCCAAACAGGTAGTCGATAGCCACCGCCAAATAATGATTGGGAGGCATGAGACCTTCGCCGCGTGTCACGATTCCATGACGGTCGTGATCGGTATCGCAGGCGAACGCGATGTCGTAACGATCCTTCAGCCCGATCAGCCGCTGCATCGCGTCCGGCGAAGAGGGGTCCATGCGGATGCGCCGATCCCAATCGAGCGTCATGAAACTGAAGGTCGGATCGACAGTCTCCGACACCACCGTCAGATTCAGGCGATAACGTTCGGCAATTCGCGCCCAATAGTGCACACCGGCGCCTCCCAGGGGATCAACACCCATGCGAATGTCCGCCCCGTGGATCCGGTCCAAATCGATCACGTGCCCCAGATCTTCGACGTAAGCACCGAGATAGTCGTGCTGATGGGTCGTGTCAGCATGTAGCGCGCGCGCCCATGGCATCCGGTTCACGCCCTTTAGGCCCGATTCCAGGAACTGGTTGGCGCGCGCCTCGATCCAGCCTGTGATATCGGTGTCCGCTGGACCGCCATTCGGCGGGTTGTATTTCAAACCCCCGTTGTCGGGTGGATTGTGCGATGGGGTAATGACAATGCCATCGGCCAAGCCGCTCGAGCGACCGCGATTGTAGACGAGAATGGCGTGCGACACGGCAGGGGTTGGCGTGTATTCATCATCCTGGGCAAGCATGACATCCACGCCGTTGGCTGCAAGGACTTCGAGCGCGTTCGCTTGTGCCGGCTCGGATAACGCGTGCGTGTCGATACCGAGAAAAAGTGGGCCGTCGATGCCGTGTTCCTTGCGATACTGACAAATGGCCTGGCAGATCGAGACCACATGCCATTCATTAAAACTCGCGTCAAACGCGCAACCGCGGTGTCCGGAAGTGCCAAAAGCGACTCTCTGTGCCGGCTGCGCGGGGTCAGGAATTCGTGCGTAGTATGCCGTCAGAAGCCGCGGCACATTGACCAGTGTCGAAGCGGGCGCCCTCTGGCCAGGAAGCCCATCCGATTCCGCCACACTTGCACTCATCTGATCATCTCCTTGTCGGCTCGAGGGCACTGACCCCTCTTGCGCCTGAGCTGGGCCCCTTCGGCCTGGGTGTCTACCCGTGTCATGGCTTCGCTCCTACCGGCCATCTGAGCACGATCAAGTGTTCCATGTGATCATCGACGAGCGTGACGAACGGATCCGTTTGGACAACGTCATCGAGGCTATAACTGGCGCGCGCGTTATCTTCCCTGACTTGCAGGATTTGTACCCGATAGGGGGTGTCGCGAAAGCGGTAATGCAGCGTATAGGAGTTCCATTCCGTCGGAATACAAGGTGCAACCGAAAGCCTGTCGGCCTCGACCCGAAGACCGAGCAACGATTCCGTCACCAAGCGGTACATCCATCCCGCCGAGCCCGTATACCAGGTCCAGCCGCCGCGACCGACATGGGGTGCCCGGGCATAGACGTCCGCCGCAACGACGTAAGGTTCCACCTTATAAGTGGCGACGCCTTCCGCAGTCTTACCGTGATTCAGCGGATTGATCAACTCCAGAAGTTCCCAGGCGCGCGAGGCGTCTCCCATTTCGGCAAATGCCATTGCGGCCCAGACCGCCGCATGCGTGTATTGGCCGCCGTTCTCCCGGACGCCCGGGACATAACCCCGGATGTAGCCCGGATTCAGATCGGACGTATCGAAAGCGGGCTCGAGCAGCTCGACCAGCGCGTGCTGTCGATCGACCAGATGTTGGTCGACTGAGTCCAGCGCCGCACGTGAACGCTGTGCGTTCGCCGCTCCCGAAAGCACGGACCAGCTCTGGGCGATCGAATCGATCTTGCATTCGGCGTTGGTGGCCGACCCCAAGGGCGAGCCGTCGTCGAAATAGGCCCGGCGATACCATTGACCGTCCCAGGCGTGCTCATCAATATTTCTCGACAGCTGCACCGCTTCGGTGTGGCATCGCTCGGCGAAGGGCAGATCGCCATGGCCACGAGCCAGATCCGCAAAGCGCATCAGGACCCGATATAGGAAAAATCCCAACCAGACACTCTCCCCTTTGCCGTGAATTCCCACCAAATTCATGCCGTCGTTCCAGTCGCCGGAACCCATCAGCGGCAACCCATGTGCACCGAATCGCAATCCGTGCGATACGGCACGCACGCAGTGTTCATAGAGAGTCGCGGCCTCGCCCGATTGGGACGGCTGGTCGTAATAGGACTCCTCATCGGGACCCAGAGGTCGCCCTTCGATGAAAGGAATGCTCACGCCCAACACGCCGATATCACCGGTCACGGCGACATAGCGACATGTCGCGAGCGGAAGCCACAGAAAGTCATCCGAACAACGGGTACGCACGCCGCGACCTGCAGGCGGGTGCCACCAATGCTGTACATCGCCTTCCGGAAACTGACGCGCAGCGCAGCGCAACAAGTGCTCGCGCACCAGTGCCGGCTCGGCATGGACCAATGCCATGACGTCCTGCAATTGATCGCGAAAACCGAAAGCGCCGCCCGATTGATAGTATCCGCTGCGTGCCCACAAGCGACAGGAGAGCGTCTGGTAGACGAGCCAGCCATTGGCCAGAATGTTCAAAGAAACATCGGGCGTCTCGACCTGCACGGTGCCCAAAGTCCGTTCCCAATAAGCCCGGATTTTTTCAAGTGCCTCTCGAGCCGAACCGGTTCGTCTAAATCGCTGTACCCGTTTGCGCGCGTCGTCCTCGTCGCTCCCGGTACCGAGCCTGAAAATAATCTCGCGCGCCTGTCCGGGCAGAAGTTCGAACGGGACCTGAATCGCAGCGCACGGGTCGAGCGCCGGCCCCACCCGGCCCGATAGCCGGGATCGCATCATCGCTGCAGGGTGTCGCAGCTCACCATTGCGGCCTAGGAATTCGGTGCGGTCACCGCTTAATGTGCGGGTCGGATCATCCACATCGAAAAAAGCAATGATGCCACCAAACTCCGTGTTATAGGGATTGCGCGCAAACAGCGCGCCACTGATCGGTTCGATCTTGGTATTGATATGCATGGCCGATTTCGCCCGTAAATCGCCCAGTACCCACTCGACATAACCCGTTGCCGAGAGCCGTCGCGTGCGACTCGAATCGTTGCGCACTTTCAATACGGAAAACTTGAGCGGCTCGAGAGGGTCGACATAAACCGAAAGTTCGGTGGCGATCTCCACCTCGGCATAGGCGAACACGCTGTAGCCAAATCCATGCCGTACCAAATACTTGGACAATCCACCCCGTGGCAGTGGCGTCGGCGACCAGTAATGCCCCGTTTCCTCATCGCGCAGATAGAACGCCTCCCCGCCGGACGCGCCAACCATGTCGTCGCTCCAAGGCGTGAGCCGGAACTCGTGCGCGTTCTCGCTCCAGCTATAGGCCGGCCCGGCTTCGGAGATTACCGTTCCGAAACGCGAATTGGCCAATACATTCACCCAGGGGGCAGGGGTTGTTTGTTGCGATGAGACCGTGATCACGTATTCGCGACCGTCGGCACTAAACCCGCCCAATCCATTGGCAAGCAAAAGCGGGGGCGCGATAGCCGTTGATGTATCTTCGGGCACGGGCTGGTTGACCCGGGTCGGCGCCAGTCGAGGTACATGTTTGACGACCAGCGTACGACGACTGATTTGCTCGGCTAGCGTGCCGCGAGTATCCGAAAAAATCGCGCGCGCAACGGTTTGCAACAATACCCGATCTTCATGCGAGATTTGTTCCCCCGAGCGCACGAAAATGCCCCCCGGCCGGTCGACGAGATTTGCCTCGACGCCCGTGGCGATGAGCGCGGTGATCTGCTCCTGCAGACGTTGCCGATAACCGACATGATCCTCGTTCCAGATGACGAGGTCGACGGCGAGGCCCTTGAGTCGCCAGTAGGCGTGAGCCTGCACCAACTGCCGCACCATGTTGATATTGGAAGGATCACGAATCTGGAGCAACACGATCGGCAGGTCGCCCGAGATCGCATAGCCCCAAAGCCCGGATTGCCCGCGACGATTCTGCAACAGGATTCCGGCCTCGGCGCGCAAAGAGGCATTCGAATAGATGACTGAACTTGCGAGGCGATCGTAGAGTTGGGCGTCCGATGCTGCGGCATTGATCTGACGCAAGATCACCCCGCTATGGGTCCACGCCAAATCGAAGACACGATCCGCGAGATGGCGGTCATGGTATTTCTCCACCAGCCCGAGGCAAGCCTCGCGCGTCTGCGCCGCCCCAAAAACCATGTCGATCGTGACCGACTGCTCCGCCTCGATCGTCATGCGGCAGCGGATCGAGGCAATAGGATCTAGCACCGACCCTTGACTGCCCGATAATCCCCCCGTCTCGCGCATCGCCCGCGGCGTAGCGAGATCCAGCCCACGGCCGACGAACTGCATGCGATCGGTCTCGTAGGACATCTCGGCGGCATCCACGCCGTGCGCCGCCATCAGGTGGAACATCCACGGAACCTGTTCGCCCACGGAGCGCGCCCGCCGCGTGCACAGGATTGCATCGCGCGCGGCGATGATCTCCGTTTGGACAAACAGATTGCCAAACGCCGGTTGCATCGCGTCCGCAGCTTGCGTGGCGAGAACGACCTCCGCATAACTCGTGATATCAATCGTTCGTCGCGCTCTCGACCGGTTTGTGATCCGGACGCGGCGCAGCTCGATATCATCCTCGGGTGACACGGCAATTTCAGTATGCGTGTCGAAATCGCGGTCCCGCCGACGATATTCCGCTCGCCCCTCCGAAAACATCGCCTCGTAGGAGTTTGCGCGCTTGACGGTCGGTTGATGCGCGCTTGACCAGAATTCCATGGTGGCCAAATCGCGGATGTAGCAAAACGAGCCCCAGTTGTCGCACGTCGCATCCTCGCGCCAACGGGTAACTGCGAGATCTTTCCACCGGCTATAGCCCCCTCCCGCGTTGGTGACCATGACATGATAGCGACCATTCGATAGCAGCTTGAGTTCGGGGATCGGTGTATCGGAGCTGGTGAGCACCCGCAGCGGCATCTCGGCGCCCGAGGCCACGGCGCTGCTCTCGGAGAGTTCGGCGATATGCAAATGGAAGTTCGATGTCTTCGGAATCCGCTCCTGCAGCAATAAAGTCGTCGCCTTAAACATCGGATCGGACTCGAAGCGCCTTTGCATCGGGCGATCCAATATCAGGTAGGCCAGTGACAACAGCGTCATTCCCTGGTGATGCGTCATGTGGGAACGCACCATCGCGCTCAATTTGCCGCGCGGCAGACGCGCCGGCGTATAGTCGATCGCTTCGTAAAATCCGAACTGTCCTTCCAGACCTAAAACCGAGAGCCGCTGCAGATTCAGACACGCCGCCTCGGGTGTGATCATGAGCGCCAACGCGGATGCATAGGGTGCAATTACCAGGTCATCGGCCAGCCCTCGTTTGAGCCCGAGGCCCGGAACCCCGAATGCACGGTACTGATAGTTAAGTGCAGTGTCGACCGCGTTGTATCCACATTCGGAGATGCCCCAAGGGACACCGCGCTGGTGACCGTATTCGATTTGCCGCAAGACAACCGCGCAACAAGTCTCGTCCAGCAATGTCTTTTCGTAGGTCGGCATGACCAACATCGGCATCAAATACTCGAACATCGAGCCGCTCCATGACAACAGGATCGGCTCCCCGCCCGCGCTCGTACAGGGTCGACCTAAGGCGAACCAACTCTCCTGCGGCAGCTGTCGCTGCGCAATGGCCACGAAACTGCACAACCGCGCCTCCGAAGCGAGCAAATCGTAGTAACTGATGTCGCGCCTTACCTCATCGACGCTGTATCCGATCGCCAGAAGGTGGCGCGTCCGGTCATAGAGGAAATCGTATTCCAGGACGGCAAATTCGGCCACATCTTCGGCCAGGGTCTCGATCGACGCGAGACGCTCTGTCGCCCGGGCCGCGGCCGCACTCAACAAGCGCCCCCATTCGATCGCGTCTTCGGACGCAGATCCTGCCGCACATTGACCCATGTGCGCCTTGAGCGCGGGCAGCCAGTCGATGTCGAAGGACGCGACTTGACGCAACGTCGGGATCTGATCGAGTTCGACAAATAGACTCAGCAGATTCGACGCGTTCGCGGTACCGATCCAAGGGGTAAAAACCTTCAACTCCTGAAGGGCGCCATCGCATTGACGCACCATGGCGCGTGCCCACCACTGCGCTTGATTCTCTACCGGGATGCTCGTGTCGCCTGCGGGCTGAACCAACAAGCTCTTCACCCGATCGAGTACGCGATGCGTCTGTGATAGCGTCGGCGGCGGCATATCGGCCAGCAACTCCAACTCATGCTCCAGTGCGATGCGTTCCGCCGGCGGGGTGGAACCCGCCTCTTCCATGAAAATCTGAAATGTCTCCGCCAACCCCCGAAACAGTCGCGGCGCCACGATCGGATCATCAGGCAACGCCAGCAACCCGGGCCGCAACGTCAGAACATGGCCCGCCAGATTGCCGCTATCGACCGAGGAGACGTAACGAGGTACCAGGGGTTTTAAGGACTGCGTGTCGTACCAATTGAAGAAGTGGCCCAGATGACGATCGAGACCCTGCATCGTCACGACGGTATGGGTCGTGCGTTCAAGCAGTTGTCCAACCGACAAATACCCGAAATCGTAGGCCGACAGATTGGCCAGCAGGGCCAGCCCCATATTGGTCGGCGAAGTACGATGGGCAACGACGGGCTCGGGGTGCTCCTGAAAATTATCGGGTGGCAACCAATTATCTTCGGCACCCACGAAATTCTCAAAATAAGCCCAGGTTTTGCGCGCGATTTTGCGCAAATAGAGTTTTTGATGCGTCGTAAGCTGCACAGCGCGACGCGGCACCGATTGACTGATCCACCAGGCGATGCCCGGGGCCGCAAACCAGAGAAGCAGCACCGGTATGGCGACCCAAAGCGCCAGCGACCTCAAATAAATCAGCGCAGCCGCGACAGCGAGCGCGACCATCGGGCCCACCCACATCGACCTCAAAGTCGCGGCCAGTTCACCCCTAGTGCGACGCGTCTCCTCGCTCGAAGCGCTCCATTCCAGAAGTCTCCGATGAGTCACCAGCATGCGAACGACGGTACGAACGATCGCGTCCAGGTTGAACAAGGCCTCGTGAGGCAGGCAGGCGATTCTGAATACGGCCTGCGCGAAATGGCGCACCGCCGAGCGCAGCACGGCAAGCCAGTGTTGCTTCACCAAAACCTCGTCGGGCTTTGAGAGCGCGGTCAATATGGAGGCGAAAAGAGGGGGCGCGAGAATGACCCCCAACACGGCCAAAGTCCAGAACCAGGCATCCGACAGGGCAACCCAACTCAATACGAGCAAAAACGTCAGAGCCGGAGAGACCAAGCTGCGCCGCAGATTGTCGAGGATCTTCCACCGCGACAACGCCGAGATCGGATTGGGCATCTTGACGCCGTCCAAGCCGCGGACTCGGGGGAACAACCAACTCGCGATCTGCCAGTCCCCGCGGATCCAGCGGTGCTGTCGACTGACATCCAAATCGTAGCGCGGCGGATACTCCTCATAGAGCTGGACATCGTTGACCAGGCCGGCACGCGCAAAGCAACCTTCGAGCAGATCATGACTGAGGATCCGGTTTTCGGGAAAGCGTCCACCAAGGGCGGCCGCGAAGGCGTCGACGTCATAAATTCCCTTGCCGATAAAGGATCCTTCGCCGAAGAGATCCTGGTAGACGTCCGAAACCGCCCGGGTGTAGGGATCGATTCCGGGTTCGCTTCCACAAAGTTGCGCGTAATACGATTGGCTCGCGGCAGGCAGGCTAACCGCCATTCTCGGCTGCAAAATGCCATACCCTTCGTATACACGGCCCAGGCTGGCGCTGTAACGCGCACGATTCAACGGATGCGCGATGGTCCCGACAAACTGCCGCGCGGAATTTCGCGGCAGTTGCGTATCACTGTCGAGCGTGATGACATAGCGCACCCCGGCGAGGACGCGGGTATCGCCCACGACAAGCGAAAACCGATCATCGACTCCATGGCGCAACATCCAGTTCAAATCCGCGAGCTTGCCGCGCTTGCGCTCATAGCCCATCCAGATTCGGTCGTGGGGATTCCAGCGGCGAGGACGATGAAACAGAAAGAAACTGTCGCCGGTGGCGCCACTGTATTTCTGATTGACCCTCTCGATTCCGTTACGAGCGCGCTGCAACAGCGCCACATCGTCCACCGTGGTCTCTTCGTTTGCGTCGGCGAAATCGGTCAACAAACCGAAAAAGAGCTGTGCGTCGCGGTTGGCCAAAAAGCGCACTTCGAGCGCCTCGATGAGATCGTCGACGTTCTGCTCGCTCACGATCAGAGTGGGCACTACCACCAAGGTGCGCGATTCTGCCGGAATGGCGCCGGAAAAATCCATCCGCGGAAGCGGATGCGGTGTCTTCATGAGCGTGACCATCCAGTTGACCAAGGAAACCGCCAACTGACTGGCACCCAGCAACGACAGAGTGCCTACCGCAGTCAAAAACACGCCGGAGCGACTATCGCCATGCGCCTTCAACACGAGTTCGGCCGTAAATATTCCGGTCAATAGCCCGATCGAACCTAAAAACACGAAAAGCGGGAAGCGCCGCACAATACCGCCTATGCGCTCCCTTGGCGTGCGCCTAATCGAGGCCGCCGCTTCGAGCTCCGGCAATCCCTGGTCGATCAAGTAGAAACCCACGTGCGCGGCCCGGCCCTCATCCTCAGGTCCGTTCGCATTGCGACGTGTGAGCTCGATGGCCTTGCGCGCCACCGCACTTTCGGAAAGCTCGCTATTTCGGGCAATTTTTTCGACGACATGGCGATAGTGGTCGCGGGTGGCGAAATCCATCCTGCCGTAGACATTGGTCGGATCTTCCAAAAGGATCCGCTCGACAGCGCTCATGGTCTCGACGAAGTCACGCCAGTCCATCGCACTCAGAAGACGCAAGCTGCCAATACTGTTGCCGATCGAAACCTGGTCGGCGGCCTGCTGCTGGTTCTCCGATTGCACCAGGTGCTCAATCGTCAGACTCGACTCGGACAATCGTTGCTCGATCCAGGTCAGCGGCAGCGCCAGAAATGGCCCCTGACCCTGTAAGCGACGCGCCAGCTCGGCGACGAAAGGGCTCACCAAAGGCGGCTTCGATCGCGCCATGTCAGCGATCACCAGAATCAGGTTCTTGGGATCCTTCTCTGCCACTTCCATCATGCGATTGGCCCAGTTTTCCGCCTGGATGCGATACCCGCGGGCCGCCGCCACACGTGCGGCCACACGCCGCAGGTTCTCGATCAGCGCCAAACGCAACATGATGGGAATTGCCCACAACTCACCCAACTTTAGCGCGGCGACCGTCTGGTATGCAGCGACGAAGCGGCTCAGGCTATCGGGGTCGAGACGGCCATCGCCGTGCGCGATGACCTGTTGAGCGATGTCATAGACACGGGGTAGGCCGGCTGGCGTGCCTTGAGCGAGCCTGGGCAACTCCCGGCTATACCCTTTCGGCAAGTGTTTTTTGGCGGTCCGAATCTGATCTTCGATCAGATAGAAGTTGTCCAGGAGCCATTCGCCGGCAGGTACGATCCGATGATTTGCTTTGACTGCTTCGGTCAAGAGCAAGCAGGCGTCGAGCAGGACCTCTTCATTTTGTGCGAGCCGAGAGAGCAGTTGGTCGCTGGCGCCTTGACTGGTGGTGGTGTGCGTCTGCGCCAGGGTTTTACCGTACTGCTCCATCTGATCGGCGCTAAAAAGCTCCGAGCGGAGCGGCGCTTCGTCTTCCGGGTGTTGACGCGGCGAACCCGAGATCCCTAACCGATGCAGGACAGCCGGAATCGCCCTATTCTTTGCCATCACTTTTCGCATGTCCATCCGTACTCGAAGTCTCCATAAATTCGATCGCAAAGGAAGATGCGCCCGGTCCGCATCAATCGGAGCCCTGTGTATCTGTCGATTTTCGAGCCGAACGACCCAACTGCATCGGAACCCGGCTGGCTACCGTTCTTTCAAACGCCGTGCAGGTTTCGCTAAAACCGCGGGGATTGCGTCGCCTTGCAGTTGCCTCAGACCCGCCGTCCCGCCGTCTTTGGTCGACCACAAACCGCTGGGTGGCACGCACGGATTCAGTTTGCGCGAAATGCGCCGCAGGGGCCACCCGCCGCGTCTCGATTGCTGGGAACTGCTTATGGCGCACGAACTATACCCGAACGCATATTCTCGCCATGGATTGTCTCTCTTTCGATCGACTGCGCGCAAAGGCGTCGATATCACGGTCGGGTGGAACGGTCGAGACGGAAAATTCATGCGACAACAGGCCGGGCATCGGTGTACCGGCCAATGCGTGTGCACCGTTTCGCACGTTACACCCATCGTACGCGCAGGCCGAAGGCCCTATGCGAAGCGCTGGAAATTTTGCTCTAGCGTCGCTCCGTGCGTTCCGGATCGACTTCGCGCGGCGCAGCGGTCGCGGGATCAACCGGCGCACTGCCGGTGTTGGCAACTTGTGCCATTTCGAGCAGTAGACGAATACGTTCGACCGATTCGACCATTGATGCCATGGCAGATTCGACCGTCATAGGCCCAAAGGGATAGCCGGATTTCACGTTGAACACCTGAAACTCCAGAGCGACTCTTTCCCACTGATGGTAAATCGCGCGCCCGCCGGTCTTTTGCCTGAGAAATAGAACGTAACCTCCACACAGGAGCCAGTGATTCAGCAGTACCGAACCCCACCAGTCATAGACGATATGGCGACGAATGTGACCTCGGCGTGCGAGAGCCGAAATGTTTTCACAAAAATTGGCGACGCCAACGAGCATGTGGCTGCCCTCGCCGTCGAGACCTTGCTTTTGGATGTGTTCGTAGAGGGCGAGCCTCTGTCTGAGCATGCGGTCGGAGTCCCACTCCTGATTGAGCGCATCCATCTGGTGAAAGGTATTGGCTGCAGCCTGCGCGCGCACCTGCACGTAGATGAAAACGAATGTGATGGACAAGGCGACGAATTGCGCCATCGTCCAAAACCATTGTGACCCGCTCCCGAAGAAGCTGACATGATCGAAATTGATGAGTGTTGGCAACGAGTACCTCCCTTTGCGGCTTGTGGCGTAGGCCTACCTTGATACCTACGGACACGTCTCCACCTGCCGCGCTCGACCCGGTGCGCGACCTGAGAGACCACCATGAATGAAATCGCAAGCACCACGGCGACGTGCGGCTCAGAAATCCGTCAAACCGCCGTGACGCAGAGAAGACGGCGAACGCAGTGCGCCACGCACCCGGTGGTAAAACACGCGAACTGCCTGCCGCCCTATCTGCCCTTCGCGTCGTTGAGAATTACAGGAAACGGTGGGCCGACTGGAAATCGTCCCGCTGCGCGGGTGCGCGATATCTGAACCAACTCCCATAGGCAAGTGCCGCGAGCAGCCCGAGGAACAATTTCTTGGGCGCCGCGCGGAGTCCGTTCGCCTTACCGAATGCCGGGCGACGCGCCAAGCGCGCGCCCCATCACGCAAGATTCTTCGAAGCGAACCCCCAATTGACAACGTTCCAGTACGCCTCGACATATTTAGGCCGGGCATTCCGATAATCGATGTAGTACGCATGTTCCCATACATCGCACGTCAGAAGCGGCTTATCGGCCGTCGTCAAGGGCGTGGCAGCGTTGCCGGTCGTGACTATATCGACCGACCCGTCCCCTTTTTTAACGAGCCACGCCCATCCCGATCCGAAAGTTCCCACGGCGGCTTTGGAGAAGGCCTCCTTGAACGCAGCAAAGCTACCCCATTTCTTCTTGATCGCTTCGCCCAGGGCGCCACTCGGTTCACCGCCGCCCTTGGGCGTCAGCGAATGCCAATAAAACGTATGGTTCCAGACTTGGGCCGCATTGTTGAAGATGCCACCCGATGACTTCTTAATGATGTCTTCGAGCGAAGCGTTTTCGAATTCGGTTCCCTTGATGAGGTTATTCAGATTCGTTACATACGCTTGATGATGCTTGCCGTAGTGATACTCGAGCGTTTCCTTCGAAATGTGCGGCGCGAGCGCATCGAGGGAGTAGGGTAATTCCGGAAGCTTGTGTTCCATGACGGGATCCTTTTTTTGGTTGGAGGTAACGCGAAACCGAATCGACGATTCTAGGCGACTCTGCACACCGTCGCAAACCGCGATGGAATTCCTCCCGTTCGACCCGCTATTTGCGCGCAGGTTCGACGCGCTCGATGCGCGCCGCCGCAGAACCTCGCCTGAGCGTCAAAGATACGGCCTGCCCAATGGCCAAGGTCGCGGCATCCCGCACTATGCCACCCTTGGGATCGGTAACGATCGCGTATCCGCGTTCCAACGCAGCGTGTGGGTTTAGGAGTTCGAGTTTTGCGTCGGCCAATTCAAGTGCTGAGCGAGCAGACGCGTAGCGAGCGCCAACAGACTGGGTCAGACGCTGCCGGAACGCGACCAATGCCCGTTCCCTTTCCGGCACGCCGGGACGCGCGCGCAGAAGCGATTGCGACGCAAAATAGAGCCGCGCCAAAGCGCGTTGCATCAACATCGATACACTCCGCCCCAAATGTTTCTCGAGCGCTGCGACACGGGTGCTGGCATCGGCCAAGCGCTCAAGCGGGCTTCTCAATCGTCGGTGAACGTCATCCGTACGCTGTTCGAGGCCTTCGAGCTTGCGTCCCAAGCTGCGTCGCAGCGCACGCCAGTGTGCCGCGACAAGCTCCCGCGTCACAGCGGCGTCTGGACTCGCCAGCTCGGCCGCGGCGGTGGGCGTTGCGGCGCGCATGTGAGCCGCGAAGTCAGCAATCGTGAAATCGCTTTCGTGTCCTACTCCGCTGATGATGGGTATCGCGCAAGCCACGATCGCGCGCGCGACGGCTTCATCGTTAAAGGCCCACAGGTCTTCGATGCTGCCGCCGCCCCGAACCAAAAGAAGTACGTCGCTTTCACCCAATCGTAGCGAACGGTCCGATGCAATGCGGATCGCCTCGACGATACGTGCCGGTGCCTCGCGCCCCTGGACCGGGGTGGGATAGAGCGTCACACGCACATGCGGCGCACGGCGCGCCAATGTCGTCATCACGTCGCGCCACGCCGCGGCCTGTGGCGAAGTGATGACGCCAATCGAGCGCGGAAAGCGCGGCAATGGCAACTTTCGCTCCGCCGCAAACAGGCCTTCCGCCTCGAGCTTGCCCTTCAGTCGGAGAAACGCTTCGTACAGCGAACCTGCGCCGGCACGGCGCATATGCTCGACGGTCAATTGGAAGTCGCCCCGCGCGGCATAGAGTCCGACGATCACCCGCGCCTCGATCCGATCGCCCTCCCGAGGGATCCAATCAAGCGCTTGGTTGCGTGCACGAAACATGACGCAGCGAACCTGTCCGTCGCGGTCTTTCAAAGAGAAGTACCAATGGCCCGATGCCGCTCGCGTCAAGTTCGAAATCTCGCCGCCGACCCAAACCAGAGGAAAGTTGCGCTCGAGAAGACGGGCAACCATGCGGTTTAGCTCGCCAACTGTCAGGATTTGCGGCGTCATTGCTGGCTCTGGCGCGAAATCTTCATGATTCATGCGGGTCTCCAGAGCGTTTTGTCCCGAAAGGCGCGACAACTGTCCACATTCCGGGACCGGAGGATAACTTCCAGAAGACCTTTGTAAAAATGACCAAAGATCGCTTCAACCGTTTGATAAATAACGATTTCATCGCGGATGTAAACCCCAACAAAATGTAAGATCTTCCATTTCGCCTTGCGGCCGGCATGCGTGACGCGAAGATTTACACAAACTTATCCACAGTGGCGGAGGAGCGCGCCCAAGCGCTGGGTGAAAAATCGAATTGTGCGCGATTCGACAAGCTCGAATCGGTCCATAAGTGCCCACGCGCTTGCCGCGGGCGAGCCAAGACGCTACATTGCGCCCTGTTGCAAACACTTCGCGAAAAGGGCGTTTTGTGCGCCGTCTTCGTCGTGCCCGACTTATTGTAGTCGGCTTCCAGGAGAGTTCGTTGTTTTCCATTATTCAAGCGGCCGGTTGGCCGATTTACCTGCTTCTCGCCGCTTCGGTCATCGCTCTGGCGCTCATTCTCGAACGGCTCCTCGTCCTGCGACGCAAAAAAATCCTTCCGCCCAACCTCCTGAAAGAGGTCATCGAACTGTATCGCAGTCAGCAGGTCACGCCCAAGGTCGTCGCCCGGCTAGAAGCGAATTCGCCCTTGGGACGGGTGCTTGCCGCAGGCTTACGCAATGAGAGATCTTCGCGCGAAGTCATGAAGGAGTCGATCGAGGAAACGGGGCGCGCCGTAACACACGATCTCGAACGGTTTTTGAACGCTATCGGAACCATCGCCTCGATCGCGCCCCTCATGGGTCTGTTTGGCACCGTCGTCGGGATGATCGAAATCTTCGGCGCACAATCGCCCACCGGAACGACCAATCCCCAACAGCTCGCGCACGGCATCTCGACGGCGCTCTACAACACGGCTTTCGGCCTGGTCATCGCCATCCCCTCACTCATTTTCTATCGGCATTTTCGCGGCAAGGTCGATAGTTTCGTGGTCGAGATGGAACAGCAGGCCGTGCATTTCGTCGATAGTGTGCACGGTGATCGGCAATGAATTTTCGGAAAGGCGCGGGACGCGACGAACCGGAGATCAATTTAATTCCGTTGATCGACCTGTTTCTGGTCATTATTATTTTCCTCATGGTCACCACGACCTACTCTAAATTCGCCGAACTGCAAATTACGCTGCCGACCGCCGATGCCGAAAAGGCACAGGTCAAGCCGGCCGAAATCAACGTCGCCGTGAGCGCCGACGGGCGCTACGCCATCGACGGCGTAGCCGTCAACTTTCATGATGTGAATAACCTCGCCCAAGCCTTAAAGGCATCTGCGGCCGGGCGGCACGACCCGGTGGTCGTCATCGCCGCCGACGCGCAAAGCACACATCAGGCGGTGATCAATGTGATGCAGGCATCAAGAATGGCCCAGATCTCGCAGATCACCTTCGCCACGCAAACCTCACCCGGCAAATAGTGAGATGCGCCTTACCGGCGGCCGCCTCGACCAAATATGGGGGCGGCGCGGACTTCTAAGCCTCACGTTATTACCGCTTTCCTGGCTGTTCAGCGCCCTGGTCAAAGTCCGACGCGCACTCTATGGCTGGGGTGTACTCCCGATCGAGAATGTATCCGCTCCGGTCATCGTGATCGGGAATCTGCGCGTGGGGGGAACCGGCAAGACGCCTTTGGTCATCGCCCTGGTCGAGATTTTGCGCGCGCGCGGCTTTGTCCCCGGCGTGATCAGCCGAGGCTACGGTGGAAGTTACGCCCGGCGCGGTCGCCCTACCGCCCTCGTCGATCATGACGATGCACGCCTGTTCGGCGACGAAATCGTGCTGGTATGGCGCCGTTGTCAGGTGCCGGCCGCTGTCGGGAAGAGCCGCGCCAAGGCAGCGCGCAAACTGCTGGCGGCTCACCCGGAAGTGAACGTCATCGTATCGGACGACGGGCTGCAACATTATGGATTGGCGCGCACGATCGAACTCGTCGTATGGGACGAGCGCGGCATGGGGAACGGTCGACTCCTACCGGCCGGCCCGCTGCGCGAGCCGATCAAACGCCTTCGTACGGTGAGCGCAATTGTCTACAACGGCACCGCGTTCGCGCCCCCCCCGGGGACCGACACCCTGCCTCACTATACGATGCAAATCGACCCGGGATTGGCTTACCAGTTGGCGCACCCCACCCAAAAACAGCCGCTTGGCTGGTTTGGCCGAGACCACGGACTGGCGGCGGCGGGCATCGGCAACCCGCCGCGCTTTTTTGCAATGCTACGGCGCGCTGGCCTCTCATTCACCGAACTCGCACTGCCGGATCACTTCGATTACCGAACCGAGCCGTTCGACGCTCGGTTCGAATGGATTCTGATCACCGAGAAAGATGCCGTAAAATGCAATCAGTCCACCGACACGCGGATCTGGGTGGTCCCGATCTGCGCCCGGCTCGACGTCGATTTCGAAACCTTTATCGTGGAGAATCTTCGTGCCCCCCAATGAACTCGATCCGCGGCTTCTCGACATCCTGGTCTGCCCGGTGACCAAGGGCCCATTGGTGTACGACCGCGAGCGACAGGAATTCATCTCCGAAGCCGCACGCCTGGCCTATCCCATCCGCGACGGGATACCGATCATGCTCGAGTCCGAGGCGCGGGCGCTCGACGACAGACCCGCTGCCTCCGAGGCCGATAAAATGCCGCCCGATGCGCGCCAACCCGGCTAGGTCGGATTCCCTCGCGGAATTCATCGCAGTCATCCCCGCACGGCGCGCGTCGACGCGCCTGCCCGACAAAGCACTCGCCGACCTTCTGGGCATCCCTATGGTCGTGCGCGTCGCGCGGCAGGCTCGAGCCAGCGGCGCCAGCCGCGTCGTCGTAGCGACCGATGACGAGACAATTGTCGCAATCTGTGCCGACCACGGCGTCGATGCCTTGCTGACACGCGCAGACCATCTTTCGGGGACCGAACGCCTGGCCGAGGTGGTGGAACAATTGGCGCTGGACGACGAATGTATCATCGTCAACGTACAAGGCGATGAACCTCTCATGCCGCCGGCGTTGGTTCGCCGCTGCGCGGAAGCGCTTTTAGCAGCCCCGCACTGTGCCATCGCCACGGCAAGTCACGGCCTGAAGACGCAAGCCGATCTGCTGAATCCGAACATAGTCAAAGTGGTGACCGACCGCGCCGGCACCGCCTTGTATTTTTCACGTGCACCCGTCCCCTTCGAACGCGACGCGTGTGCCAGCCCGGCAACACCCCGATGTGCCCAACGGCATATTGGTCTCTATGCCTACCGGGCGGCATTTCTTAAGATTTATTCCCTGCTAGAGCCCGCCCCGATGGAGCAAATTGAAAAACTGGAACAGTTGCGGGCTCTTTGGCACGGCTACCGCATTGCGGTTTTCGAAGTCGAACAGGCACCCGAAGCCGGCGTCGACACGGCCGAAGATCTGGAGCGGGTACGCGCCATATTGCTTGAACAATCACGCAGCCCGACCGAAGACTTCCGGTTGGCGCAGTGGGCAAAGCGAGACGCGTGAGCATTGACCGACCCCGCGTTGTCGGGTAAGGTTCGAGTCGGCAAAGCTTGACCCAATGCCCGCAGGCGCAGCGCATCGACGCCGACACACCACAAACATTAGAACCTGTTCTCTGGGGAATCCTGAATGCGCCTGATTCTGTTGGGAGCGCCTGGCGCGGGTAAGGGAACCCAGGCGAAATTCATCTCTCAACACTACGGAATCCCGCAGATATCGACCGGCGATATGCTGCGCGCTGCACGCGTTGCGGGCACTGCGCTCGGTTTGGCCGCAAAAAAGGTGATGGATGAAGGCGGTTTGGTCTCTGACGACATCATCATCGGTCTGGTCAAAGATCGCCTCCGACAGCCCGATTGCGCCCCGGGCTATTTGTTCGATGGCTTTCCGAGGACTGTCCCTCAAGCCGACGCGATGAAAGAGCAGGACGTCGGACTCGACTTCGTAGTCGAAATCGATGTTCCAGATTCCGAAATCATCGAACGCGTAAGCGGCCGCTGGATCCATCCAGGAAGCGGTCGTACCTATCATGTGCATTTCCATCCGCCCAAGGTACCCGGCAAAGACGATCTCACTGGCGAGGATCTGATTCAACGTGTGGATGACAGCGCAGAAACGGTCAAGAAACGTCTGGCGGTCTACCACGCTCAAACCGAGGTTCTTTTGGGCTACTACGAGAAATGGGCTCAAAGCGGTGCGCGCAACGCGCCTGCGTATCGCAAAATCTGCGGCGTGGGCGGCGTCGAATCGATCCGCGATGCGGTCTTTTCCGCGCTCGAGCGGTGACCCTCGGCGCGCTTTTGGGAAATTCTCTCGCGGCAGAGTCCGGCGCGTAGATCGCGAGCGAGAACGCAACAGTTGGGATGATTCTGCATTAATCGCAATATCGTGAAACGATGAGGAGAACGCAAGATGTCAGAAGGTCTGTGGTTCGCATTGGCGTGTGGACTTGTCGCCGTCATCTATGGCTTCGTTTCGCGCCGGTGGATTCTCGCGCTCGATCCGGGTAATGCACGCATGCAAGAGATCGCCGCTGCGATTCAGCAAGGCGCAGCCGCCTACCTGAAACGCCAATACCGTACCATCGCGATGGTCGGCGTCGTCATCTTTCTCATCATCCTTGTCGTACCCGGCCTCGGGCTCTGGACGGCTTTGGGTTTTCTGATTGGCGCAGTGCTCTCAGGTCTGTGCGGATTCATCGGCATGAACGTTTCGGTCAAGGCCAACGTCCGCACCGCTCAGGCGGCATCGCACGGGCTGAACGCGGCACTCAACGTCGCGTTTCGTGGAGGCGCGATCACGGGCATGCTGGTCGTTGGCCTCGGTCTTTTGGGAGTAGCGGGATACTACGCGCTGCTCACGACCCTGACGCCCCACGACCCTGCCCAGGCTGACTCGCTGCACGACGTGATCCGGCCGCTCATCGGCCTGGCTTTTGGCGCTTCACTCATTTCGATTTTTGCGCGCTTAGGGGGCGGGATCTTCACCAAGGGCGCCGATGTGGGTGCCGATCTGGTGGGCAAGGTAGAAGCCGGAATCCCCGAAGACGATCCGCGCAATCCAGCCGTTATCGCCGACAACGTCGGCGATAACGTGGGCGACTGCGCGGGTATGGCCGCAGATCTGTTCGAGACCTACGCGGTCACCCTGATTGCGACGATGCTGCTTGGCGCGCTCACCATGAAAGGTGCCGAAGACGCTGCGGTACTCTTCCCGCTGACCCTCGGAGGTTTCTCCATCATCGCCTCGATCATCGGTTGCTATTGCGTCAAACACGTCGAGGGCAAAAAGATCATGAGTGCCCTCTATCGGGGTCTGATCGTCGCAGGAGTGCTCGCCTTAATCGCGTTTTATCCGATTACGCGCTGGGTCTTTCACGACACGCCCGTAGCCCAGAACGGCAGCCTGGTTCACATCTATTTGTGCGCCGTCGCCGGACTCGTCTTGACCGGTCTGCTCGTATGGATCACGGAGTTCTACACCGGCACCGAATACGCGCCGGTGCGATACATCGCCCAGGCATCGACGACCGGGCACGGTACGAACATCATCGCCGGACTGGCGATCTCCATGAAATCGACCGCATGGCCCGTACTGTGCGTGTGCATCGCCATCTATGCCACCTACTCGCTCGCGGGCCTGTACGGCATCGCGATCGGAGCGACTTCCATGCTGTCCATGGCCGGGATCATCGTCGCCCTCGATGCGTACGGACCGATCACGGACAACGCAGGCGGGATCGCCGAGATGGCTGATCTGCCCGATGCCATACGCAACATCACCGATCCACTGGATGCCGTAGGTAACACCACTAAGGCGGTCACCAAAGGGTATGCCATTGGTTCAGCGGGACTCGCGGCACTCGTCCTCTTTGCCGATTTCACCCATGCTCTGGACCACGCCGGCAAGACCGTCACCTTCAGTTTGTCGGAGCCGGCCGTCATCATCGGCTTGTTCGTCGGCGGCCTCATTCCTTATCTCTTCGGCGCCATGGCGATGGAGGCGGTGGGTCGCGCCGCGGGCGCGGTGGTGGTGGAAGTGCGGCGCCAGTTCCGCGACATCCCCGGCATCATGGAAGGTACGGCCAAGCCCGAATATGGCGTGGCGGTTGACATGCTGACCCGGGCCGCAATCAAGGAAATGATGATTCCGTCGCTCTTGCCGGTTCTCACGCCGGTGGTTCTGGCTGTGGTGATGCGCTTTGCAATGGGCGCCGAAGCCGCGCGCATGGCCGTGGGCGGCATGCTGATGGGGACTATCGTCACCGGGCTGTTTGTTGCGATTTCGATGTGCACCGGTGGCGGTGCCTGGGATAACGCCAAGAAGTATATCGAGGAGGGGAATTTTGGCGGCAAGGGCTCAGACGCCCACAAAGCAGCCGTCACCGGTGACACGGTCGGTGATCCTTATAAGGATACGGCAGGACCTGCCGTAAACCCGTTGATCAAGATCATCAACATCGTCGCGTTGTTGATCGTGCCGCTTCTCTAAGCGGTCCAAGAACGGAGCTGGCCGGTCGTGGCATCGCGACCGGCTAGCTCCAAGCCGCCGCAAGGATCGCGCGCCCATCGAGGCCGGAAGCCAAGGCCCCCAGAACACCTGGTGAGAAATCGGCCAGCCGCGTCTTACAAAATGCGTCGGCTACGGCCGTACGCCCGGACTTCAAAAGCAATGCGCCCTGTACCAGAAGCACCAGTTGCGCGGTCATGCGGCGCGCCTGCCCTTCTTCCACTTCGTCTCGAGAGAACAGGGTCCGGGCCGCGTTCAGGGCTCGATCGTAGTCGGCATTTTCGCCGCGTACGGCAGTCAGCTCCGCTTCGAGCACTTCACCGGTCAAAGATGATTTTGAAAATGCGCGCAGGACATCCAGGCACATGACGTTTCCCGAACCCTCCCAAATCGAATTGACCGGCATTTCGCGATAGATACGGCCCAGGCGGCCCTCTTCAACGTAGCCGTTGCCTCCAAGCACCTCCATGGCTTCGGCTGCGAGTTCCGGGCCGCGCTTGCAAATCCAGAACTTGGAAGCGGAAGTCATAGCGCGCCGAAATGCCGTTTGCACAGGATCTTCCTGCGCATCGAAAGCCCGCGCCAAGCGCAATGCCAGGGCTGTTGCTGCCTCCGATTCGATCACCAAGTCGACCAGCACATTTTGCATGAGGGGTTGCTCAACCAACATTCGCCCGAACGCCTGCCGGTGACGCGCATGGTGCAGCGCTTGCACGACCGCTTGGCGCAACATCCCGGTCGTTCCCAAAACGCAGTCGAGCCGCGTGTATGTTCCCATCTCGAGAATGGTCGCGACGCCGCGACCATTCTCGCCCAACAATCGGCCATATGCCCCTGCGAACTCGACTTCGCCCGAGGCATTCGAGCGATTTCCCACTTTGTCCTTCAGACGTTGGATGAGTACGGCGTTCTTTCGCCCATCAGGTTCGAAACGAGGCACGAACAGACATGACAAACCGACTTCTGTTTGTGCCAATACAAGGTGCGCGTCGGATTGAGGAGCGGAAAAGAACCACTTGTGGCCGACAAGTCGATAACTGCCGTCAGGCTGCAGTTCTGCGCGAGTCGTATTGGTGCGGACATCCGATCCCCCCTGTTTCTCGGTCATCCCCATGCCGACCATGGCACCCCGCTTTTGTTCGATCGGCAAGTCACGCGCATCATGTTCGCGCGAAAATAGAGTGGGAATCCAATGCTTGACGAGATAGGGATCCGATCGCAAAGCGACGATCGATCCATAGGTCATGGTGGTCGGACACAATGTGCCACACTCCACTTGCGCCTGCATCAAATACCCCGCCGCACGCGCAACGTGCGCACCGGCCTTGGGCAGCGCCCACGGGCCCGTATGAAACCCACGTCCGGTGATACCTCGGAGCAACTCATGCCAGGCCGGGTGGAATTCAATCTGATCAACCCGATTGCCCTGTGCATCGTAACTTCTCAAGATCGGCGGGTACCGGTTTGCGAGCTGACCTCGCTCGAAGTTCTCGGCTCGGCCAAGCTCCGCACCGATCCGAAGGAGTTCGCCTTGCGCCCATGCGGCACCTTCGCGCGCCAATGCTGCCTGGAGCGCGCCGTCTGTCCCCATCAGATTGTAATTAACCAGCAAAGGCGTCTGGTTAAATACCCGATGGGCCCCGGCCATCGCTTCATCGTGCGGTGCATTCATTGGCTGCTCCTTGGGTGCAGATGGCGCGACTCGCGCCATGTTGTTAGCATACTCGCAGGCCTGTGGCGTTCAAGGTTGCGCCCTGAGCGCACACTATAATTGTGCGACAGCCCCGTCGTATCCCGATTTTCGACGTTGATCTTCACTGTGAAAGGCTCGAATGCAAATCCAAGGCCACGTCTTTATTGTCACCGGGGGCGCCTCCGGTCTGGGCGAAGGAACAGTACGCATGCTGGTCTCACACGGGGCACGCGTCATCATTGCGGACCTGCAGCAAGAGCGTGGAGAGGCGTTGGCCCAGGAGACTGGCCAACGCTTCGTACGTTGCGACGTCAGCCTCGAGAAAGACGCTGAGGCTGTCGTTGCAGAGGCGCGGAAGATCGGCACTCTACGTGGACTCGTCAATTGTGCGGGCATCGCCGCGGCTTCGAAGACCGTCGGGAAAGACGGCGCGCATGCGCTACAACTGTTCTCCAAGGTCATTCAAGTCAACCTGATCGGAACCTTTAATATGATCCGGCTTGCAGCCGAGGCCATGTCCAAGAACGAGGCACTTGCCACCGGCGAGCGCGGCGTACTCGTCAATACCGCGTCGGTAGCCGCCTTTGATGGCCAGATGGGGCAAGCCGCCTATTCCGCATCCAAGGGTGGAATTGTCGGCATGACTTTGCCCATCGCCCGTGATCTTGCGCGCAACGGCATTCGTTGCATGACGATTGCACCGGGCATCTTCGGTACACCGATGCTATTTGGCATGCCGCAGGAAGTGCAGGATGCACTGGCTGCCGCCGTACCCTTCCCCTCGCGTCTTGGGCGCCCAGAAGACTATGCGCGATTGGTCCATCAAATCATCACCAACGACATGCTCAACGGCGAGACCATCCGGCTTGACGGCGCAATTCGCATGCAACCCAAATAGTACGCACCGTCCATCGTATCGCTGAGCGTCGGGTGAGGCTTAGGATTACACCCGCCATGGCGGCGGCCGTGTACGATAGGATGTATTCCCTTGAGGAATGGGTAGAACAGACTTCAAAACAAGGCGTTGGTAATGCAATGGGAAAACAAGTAACCGCCATAATCTACGTCGTGGCTATGGTGGCTGTCATAGTCAGCGCAGATTTTGTGTTCTTCAGAAATCGCTTCTTGGAACGGCTGATAGCCAATATTGGCATCGTCTTGGTGTTTGCGGCCTTCTACTTGAGATTCTTTGGCCGCCCATGGTTGTCGTGAAACGGAACCCGGGATGCTCGCGAGCGCAGAAAATTCAAATGGGCACACTGCCAACGTTCGAAGCACCATTTCGGTAATCCTTCCGTCGTCTGAGCGGTAGACTGGCTTGCGCGCGACGCGTGGCGTTCGTGTCAAAAAACACATGCCAAATGCATGTCGAAACTGCGGCGCCCTTCTTCCAAATCGGCGAGCGCGTCCTTCGCACGCGATCTTCCCTGGCAACGCTGTTCAAACTCGCACCGACCCGTTTTTTTGCCGGGAATGAAATTCGGAACGACAGCAAAGCATCCGGCCGATCGGGTGGGTTTCCTTGTTTGGAGCTGCGGCAGACCGTTCGTCGAAACCCGGTCCACGTTTTCATCGAACAACTTTCCTCATGAGGGAGAAAGTGCCACTCATAGCCGAAATCAGGGCTTATATCGACGGCTCCACTTGTTTTGCCCATACCAAACAGCGATCATAAGCGCCGCCAATCCTAATTGAGCCTGCCGGCCGCATCTCGCAACACCGCCATCGTGCGCCGGATCTCCTCTGCTTCAGGCGCCTGTGGTTCCGCTTCCAAGTAGTGTGTCAAGTCGTCTAGCGCGGCGCGCGGGCAATCGAGCTGGGCATAGATGAGACCGCGATCACGCCGTTCTGTCATAGCCTCGGGTAGAAGCACGATCAAACGTTGCTGCACATCGAGAAGCTTCTCGAAATCTTTGCGATCGTGATAGATGTTCTTCAGGTTGCGCAGCATACGTACCAGAATTTCACGCGGGGTCGCTTCCTGGATCGACGGGATCAACGCAAGTTCAGTCGGCACGTCCATACCCCGGGTATCGAAAAACTGGGCCAGCCGCTCCTCAAGCTCTTCGCGTGAGAGCGACTGGCCGGTGTAGGGGTCCAGGAAAATATCACCCGCCCTCACCTTCAACTTGACCAGAAAATGTCCTGGAAAGGAGACGCCGCGCAGGGCCAGTCCCACTTGGTGGCCAATTTCCATATAGAGCACTGCCAGGGAAATCGGAATACCCAATCGCCGTTCGAGAACGCGATTCAGGTAGCTATTGTCAGGATCATAGTAATCATTGCGATTACCCGAAAATCCGAGCTCTTTGAAGAAATAGCGGTTCAGGGAGCGCAACCTCTGTACCGCCGATGCGTCGGCGGGAATGCGCAACCGCAAGACAGCCGCCAACCGGTCGATTTCGGACTGAACCTCGGCCAAGTCGAGCCGCGGATAGACGTCTTGCGCCACCGACGACGCCGCTTCCGTCAGAGGGATCGACTCGCCATCGCCTTCGGCTGCCACCAATGTTGAAAAATAATCAATCGGCTTCATCGCCAGCCTTCAAACACGGCGCCTGAACGCAGACGGACGCAGACCCGCTGCAAATAAAGCTGCAAAATACGCGCCCGAGGCGGCCCCAATGATGAGCGCCAAGTCACCGGCGCGGCGGAATTCGTGGGACTTCAATGCAATCCAGTCAAACTGGCGGCTTGACCACCACAACACGCAGCCGAGTACCAAAAGTCCGACCGCAACGCGTGCAAGAAACATCAGCCACCCCGGTTCCAAGCGGATAGCGCCTCGCCGCTTTAAACCGATGAAGAGCATCGATGCATTCGCGCACGCCCCAAGGCTCGTCGACAGTGCCAAGCCTGCATGCGCAAAGAGCGGCACAAAAATGAGATTCATGAGCTGGGTTGCGATCAAGACGCCAATACCGATTTTGACAGGGGTGCGGATGTCCTGCTGCGCGTAGTATCCGGGGGCTAATATCTTAACCAGGATAAGCCCAATCAGACCTACCCCGTATGCGGTAACCGCATCCTTGGTCTTCATGACATCGAGCGCCGTGAACGCGCCGCGGTGAAACAGAGTTGCCGTCAAGGGAGTCGCGATCAGCCAAAGTGCCAAGGCACACGGTAGCGCGAGAAGAAAACTGAGTCGCATGCCCCAGTCGAGAAGCCCAGCGTAAGCGACATCATCTCCACGGGCACGTGCGTCGCTTAAGCTCGGAATCAGAATCGTACCCAAGGCAGCTCCCAAAAGCGCCGTAGGAAACTCCATCAGCCGATCCGCGTAGCTGATCCACGACACGCTTCCAGGGCCGAGCCACGTCGCGATGTTCACATTAATGACAAGGCTAATCTGCGCCACCGATACGGCCAAGGTGGCCGGGACCATTTGGCGCATCACGCGCCGCACCGCAGGATCGGCGAGCGCAGATCGAACATCAAATCGAATGTGGGGCAAAAGACCGAGCCTTGCAAGACTGGGCACTTGAAGAGCGAGTTGAGCCACGCCGCCCAAAACCACGCCAATCGCCAATGCCAGAATCGGCGGGTTCACATGGGGCGAAAGCAGGACCGCGCAAGCGATGAACGACACATTCAAAAGCACCGGCGTGAAGGCGGGCACGGCAAATTGCCGCCAAGTATTGAGCACCCCGGCGGCCGCAGCGACCAGAGAGATAAATAAAATATAAGGGAACATCACGCGGGTGAGTAACACCGCCAAGCCGAAGGTACCCTCCCGTCCCTTTAAGCCCGACGCGAGCAGCCATACCAAGGCAGGTGCGCCCACGACTCCGATGACGGTCACCACCAATAGAGCCCAGACGAGAACCGTTGCCGTATCGTCAATCAGCCGTTTGGCCTCTACCGGCCCGCGGCGCGCCTTGAATTCACCGAGAATCGGGACAAATGCCTGGGAAAACGCCCCCTCTGCGAACAAGCGGCGCAGAAGGTTGGGTATACGAAAGGCCACATTCAAGGCGTCGGTTTGGGCGCTGGCCCCAAAAAGGGAGGCCTGAATCATCTCGCGCGCCAACCCCGTGATGCGCGAGAGCATGGTCATGCCGCTGATGGTCACTAGAACCCGAAGTAAATTCATGCGTCGTGGTTCGCCCGATGGGGCCGGATTGCGCAAACGGCAACGCCAAAAATGGCGAGTGATCGAAGGAAAGCCGCACGGGCGCGCGAAATTTTCGGATCCAAAATCAAGGAAATTCGTCTCAGGTGGATGGATTGGGACCTGACCTTAGCATGCACATTGAATTCGTCCAACCCGGCTGACTCAGCGCACAACCGGGGAGCGTGCGAGCCGCGCGTCGACCTGCGCGCGCTCAAAACCCGCCGGACGTGGCTCCGCCCGCTCGAATCGCCGTCCGACAACTGCGCTGCGGCCAATCGGCGACATGCGCCCCATCCCCAACCGCCGCAACTTGCCGGGATCTGACTCCAATCCCCAAAGGCCATCGATATCCGCCCTATTCCCGTGCTTTGACGTATGAGCACTGTCGCATTGAAGCGGTAATGGGTACGATCCTGCTTGCGGGACGTCGGCAAAATCCCTATACTACAAGGCTCTAGAAAATTTATGAGACTTTGCCGGCCGTCTCGGCAAGTCCGCTTTGGAAATCCACTTCATGGCCAATACTGCTCAAGCCCGCAAACGCGCCCGACAAGCCGTCAAGCTCAACGCTCACAACTCCAGCTTGCGCTCGAGCCTGCGAACCGCGATCAAGACCACGCGCAAAGCGATTAGCGCTGGCGACAAAGCGCGCGCAGCTGAAATTTTCCGCGCCGCGTCCAGTACCATCGACCGTATTGCGGACAAGAAGATTATTCATAAAAACAAGGCTGCGCGCCACAAGAGCCGTCTGGCCGCCGCGCTGCGAGCACTTCCCGCATAGTTCCCGAATTCGGCTCGGGAAAGACCTCCCGATTGCCCAGAAATACCGCTCGTCGCGAAAGTTTCTAGCTGAAAGGTTCATCTCAAAGCAACGCGTGTTGATGGGATGCGTCCCGCACGCGACGACGGGCCTCTGGCCGCAAGCGGGTTGTAAGATTTCCTAAAACCCCGGCCACACAATAAACTGATCGCAAAGCAGCGCGCCGTTGTCGCGGGCTTGGGAAGGTACACCGGGAACCGGGTCTCCTGTGATCGGCGGCCCTAATCGCCCTCGGTTGCCTCTGTGTTCGCTCTGTTGCGCACTTGTGCGGTGTGGGCCCCATAAATCCCTGAAATCGCAGCCACCCATCGCCCTGAAAGGTTTTCGGACGTCCGCCCCACGCGATGCGCGGCCCTGTTTCAAGTTGAAATCGCATAAACTTCTAAGCTCTGTGTAACACACCACTGGTATCGACCATGAACGCGCCAACCGCATCGCATGTCATGAAGACGTACAACAATCTGCCGATCTTTCTATCGCATGGGCAGGGCGTCTGGGTATGGGACGAGGCGGGCCGTAAATATTTGGATGGCCTGGCGGGCATCGCCGTCAACACGCTGGGTCATAACCATCCGCGATTGGTCGCCGCGATTCGGGACCAAGTGGGCAAGCTGATGCATTCGTCGAACATCTACAAAATCCGCCACCAAGAAACACTGGCCGACAAGCTGGTCCAACTGTCGGGCATGGATGATGCGTTCTTTTGCAATTCGGGTCTCGAAGCGAACGAGGCTGCCATCAAGATCGCACGCAAATTCGGCCACGATCGTGGTATCGATCGGCCAGAAATCATCGTCTACGAAAACGCCTTTCACGGGCGCTCGATCGCCACTCTTTCTGCCACGGGCAACACCAAGGTTCAAAAAGGGTTCGAGCCATTGGTCGAGGGCTTCGTACGTGTTCCGCTAAACGACCTCGCCGCCATCGAGCGCGTCGCGGCTGAACGCCCATCAGTTGTTGCCGTCTTTGTCGAAGCCATCCAGGGCGAAGGCGGCATCAATCCGGCGCGCATCGAATATCTTCAGGGGCTGCGAAGAATCTGCGACGTCCAAAACTGGCTTTTGATGATCGATGAAGTGCAATGCGGTACCGGCCGCACCGGCAAATGGTTCGCTCACCAGTGGGCCGGAATCGTTCCTGATGTCATGCCCTTGGCGAAAGGGCTCGCCTCAGGCATTCCGATCGGCGCCGTGTTGGCGCGCGGAGAAGCTGCACAGGTCTTGGGGCCCGGCAATCATGGCACGACGTTTGGCGGCAATCCGCTCGCCATGCGCGCAGCCATCGAGACCATCGCCATCATCGAAGACGAAGGGCTCATGGAAAATGCGGATTTGGTCGGACACCGAATCGCGTCGGGACTTCAGGAAGCGCTGGGCGAGCGGCCAGGTTTTAACGAAATCCGTGGGCGCGGTTTGATGCTCGGCGTGGAACTCGCGTTGCCTTGTGCCGACCTCGTTCAAAAGGCACTCGCCTATTCACCCGAATTTGGACTCCTGATCAACGTCACGCAAGAACGCGTTGTACGCCTCTTGCCACCTCTCATTATGAAACCGGCCGAGGCCGATCTCCTGGTCGAAGGACTGGCTCAGGTTATCGGCGCCTTCCTGGCGGCCAAGCAAACTCGGGCTGCGTAGAAGGACGCGCTCATCATGGCTCTACGCCACTATCTCCAGTTCAACGACCTGTCGCACGAAGAGTACGATCACCTCTTCGAGCGCGCCCGCTTCATCAAGGAGCGTTTCAAGAGTTACGAACCGTACCAACCTCTGGCCGATCGTACCCTCGCCATGGTGTTCGAAAAGGCGTCGACGCGTACGCGGGTCTCGTTTGAGGCGGGGATGTATCAAATGGGTGGCTCGGTGATCAATTTGACCACCGGTGACTCTCAGTTGGGGCGCGCAGAGCCGATCGAAGATACCGCGCGGGTTATCTCGCGCATGGTCGACATCGTCATGATCCGCACCTTCGAACAGGCCAAGATCGAAAGGTTTGCAGCTCATTCCCGCGTGCCGGTCATCAACGGTCTGACCAACGAATACCATCCGTGCCAAATCCTGGCGGACATCTTTACCTTTATCGAACATCGCGGCTCGATCCAGGGAAAAACAGTGGCGTGGATTGGTGATTCCAACAACATGTGCAATACATGGCTCCAGGCTGCTGAGGTCCTGGGCTTCCAGATTCACGTATCAACGCCACCAGGTTACGAGGTCAAAGCAGAGCGCGCCAACCTCTTGGGTCATGCGCACTACCGTGAATTTCAGGATCCTCTCGCGGCATGTCGAGATGCCGATCTGGTCACCACCGATGTCTGGACCAGTATGGGTTTCGAAGCCGAGAATGACGCGCGCAAGAAAGCATTCGCACGCTGGTGCGTTGACGTCCCGATGATGCACGCTGCCAAGCCAAATGCACTTTTCATGCACTGCCTGCCGGCGCATCGCGGCGAAGAAGTGACCACAGAGGTCATTGACGGCCCCTGGAGTGTGGTTTGGGACGAAGCCGAAAACCGCTTGCATGCGCAAAAGGCGCTGCTCGAGTCGCTCATTTTAGGATCTTTGCGATAGCGATCCCCAAGGATTGACCGATCGGGCCAAGGGCTCTGATTTCGTACGCCTTTGGCCTCCCATTTTCGCGATGGTCCGCTCAAAACACTAAAGCAGAATTTTCATATCGCCGGAATGGTGCATGGACGATGAAGTGTCGGGCCTCGATTCTGATCGACCCTTGGTCTCATACGATGCGATGCAATATAATTCACGGGTGTCAGGAGTTGGGGCTGGCACAGTCAGGATCCTGAGCGCGCGCCAGAGCAGGTCGCGAGCGTGCCTGGTGACCTCCCCGATGATCCATCGTTCTCGTTTCAGACGCCCGGCAAACAGGCGTCAATGTCCCAAGGAATTCCATGAATGACATCAATAAGGTCGTACTGGCCTATTCGGGCGGCCTCGATACCTCGGTCATCTTAAAGTGGCTGCAGGACAACTACCATTGCGAGATCGTGACCTTCACGGCGGATATCGGCCAGGGAGAGGAACTCGAACCCGCGCGCAAGAAGGCGCTTCAGTTGGGGATCAAACCCGCCAACATCTTTATCGAAGACCTGCGCGAAGAATTCGTATCCGACTTCGTCTACCCCATGTTTCGCGCCAACGCCATTTACGAGGGGGAATATCTCCTCGGAACGTCGATTGCGAGACCTCTGATCGCCAAGCGCCAGATCGAAATCGCGCGTGCGACCGGAGCCAACGCCGTGGCACACGGTGCAACGGGAAAGGGCAACGACCAGGTGCGGTTCGAATTGGGCTATTACGCGCTTGAACCGGGCATCAAGGTGATCGCACCGTGGCGCGAGTGGGACCTGCTGTCGCGCGAGAAGCTGCTCGCCTATGCCGAAAAAGCCAACATCCCCATCGAAATGAAGCACAAGGCGGGCGGTGCGCCCTACTCGATGGATGCCAATCTTTTGCATATCAGCTTCGAGGGTCGCCATCTTGAGGACCCCAAATCCGAAGCCGAGGAATCGATGTGGCGTTGGACTGTCTCGCCTGAGGCCGCCCCGGATGCCGCGGAATATATCGAGCTGCAATTCGAGCACGGTGATCCTGTCGCCTTGAACGGCACCGCCCTCACACCCGGGAAAATGCTGGCCCGACTCAACGAGATCGGCGGCAAACACGGCATCGGCAGGCTCGATCTGGTCGAAAACCGCTACGTCGGCATGAAGTCGCGCGGCTGCTATGAGACGCCCGGTGGAACCATCATGCTGCGCGCGCATCGCGCGATCGAGTCGATTACGCTCGATCGCGAAGTGGCCCATCTGAAAGACGACCTCATGCCGCGCTACGCCACCCTCATCTATAACGGATTTTGGTGGAGCCCGGAACGACGTGCGTTGCAGGTGCTCATCGACCACACGCAGCAGGGAGTCAAGGGCTGGGTGCGCCTAAAGCTCTACAAGGGCAACGTTATCGTGGTCGCGCGAGATTCGGAAGTGACGCTCTTTGACCAAGCGATCGCGACTTTCGACGAAGACTTTGGCGCCTACGACCAAAAAGATGCGGGTGGCTTTATTAAGCTCAACGCCTTGCGCATGCGCATTGCCGAAAACGCGCGCCGGCGTCGCCGCTAGATATTTGCTTCGGGACGGGGCTAGACGACGATCACCTCGGTCTCGAGACCCACGCCAAACCGGCTGTGTACGCTTTCTGAAATGGCGCCAGCGAGCGCCAAAACCTCGGCACCGGTTGCGCCTCCGCGGTTGACGAGGACCAGCGGCTGGCGCTGGTGCACACCGGCGCGGCCCATGGAACGACCCTTCCAGCCACACTGATCAATGAGCCAAGCGGCAGCCAGCTTGTAACTCCCGCTGTCCTGCCGATAACCGACGATCTGCGGAAACTGGCCCAGCAGCCGCGCATAGTGATCCGATGAAACGAGCGGATTCTTAAAGAAACTTCCGGCATTTCCGACTTCCGCTGGATCGGGAAGTTTTTCGCGGCGAATCGCAGCGACCACGCGCGCCACCTGGCGCGGGGTAGGCGTGTCGGTGCCTTCGGCAGCAAGTACCCCTTTGAGTTCGCCATAGTGCAGCACGGGTTTCCAGACTTTGGGCAGCCGAAGTGTGACGTGAGTCACAATGAGATGAGCAAACCGAGACTTGAACAGGCTGTCGCGATAGCCAAAGCCGCAGGCGGCGGCATCGAGGCGTACCAATTCACCGCCCTTCGGATCGAACGCTTCGAGTTCCTGGAAGCGCTGGGCCAGTTCGATGCCATAGGCTCCGATATTTTGAATCGGAGCCGCGCCCACTGAACCGGGAATGCGCGCCAGATTTTCGAGTCCGGGGTATCCCTGCTCGAGCGTCCATTGAACCAAATCATCCCATTTCTCACCAGCAGCCGCCTGCACATAGAATGCCTCCGCATCCTCGGCCGCCAATTCCTTGCCTCGCAGGGCGACCTGGATGACCACACCGTCCATGTCCCGCGTCAAGAGAAGGTTGGTGCCGCCACCCAGAATGAAATATGGGCCGCCCAGCCAAGCCGTTTCCTGGTAGCACTGGGCGAGGCTCTGAATGGAGTCGACGCGCACGAAATTCCTGGCGCGTACATCGAGCCCAAAGCTATTGAGTTCGCGCAGGGATATGTCGGATTGCAGCAACGAAAACAAGCGTCCGTCCGTTGGAATGCGAAAGTCAAGGATTATATGCTGGCGCCCGTCGGGGTCTGCGGAACGCGGGTGTTGTCGGCCAAACTCCGAAGAAGTAAAGCCGAGGTTCGAATCGGGCGAGAAAGCTCAAGGGGATTAAGAGCTTGCAGAGGGGTGCCGGAAGCGCTTCGCCGACGCAGTGACTTTGCCCGAGTTTCACGTACATCAGATTTTTGGTAGTTTTCTGATGAACGGAGGGTCGAACGGGTCTATCAAGTTCGATACGAGACTCGGGCACAGGCCCGCATTGACTTGGTGAATAGGATCGACGGCTTCTACAATTCGCAGCGCTTGCATTCGTCAATCGAATTCCAGGCACCGAATCAGTTGGAGAAGAAATTCAAAGCAGCGTAGCCTGGTGTACGTCAAATCAAGACAGGGTCACTGTCTGGATGTTTTTCTTTTCAGCTTTCATC
>Ga0208357_1000307_pt1 | contig 39962 bp, 37 predicted proteins | sample NGESurdeep092012_6_FD_184487 | JGI IMG/M metagenome (GOLD analysis project Ga0208357, IMG submission 184487) | Arctic peat soil microbial communities from Barrow, Alaska - NGEE Surface sample F52-2 deep-092012 (SPAdes) | ecosystem: Environmental > Terrestrial > Soil > Wetlands > Peat ...
TTCTCCGCCCTGACGCATCTATGCGGGCGGCGAGAAAGGATTATGCATGGCTATTAAGCCTTCCCCAGACCGTTCGGATCTCGAGTCGAAATCTCGCGAAGATCTCCAAACGATCGCCAAAGTAAAAGGCGTTGAAGCTTCCGCTCGCGCTAGCAAAGCATCACTGATTGAGGCCATCATGGGTGAACCACCCGTTTCAGCCTCCTCTGTCGCAACCGCGTCGAAGTCTGACGTTGAGCAACCAACGAATTCGTCGGCTACCCGCGCGGTGCGCTCTCGTCGCACCGTCGCCACGCCCTCTGATGATTTCGAAGACCTACTCGGCGAGTTCGCCGCCGACTCCAAGGCCGACAAAGCACCCGACGCTGAGACCACTGCCGCCGAGCCGGCCGCTGACAAGCCCGCGCCTCGCCAGTACAACCAGCCTCGTCCCGAGCGTCAGCCTCGCGAGTTTTCCAACGACTCCAACAATCGAAGCCGCCGCAACCGCCGCAACCGCAACACGAGTGGCAATCCCAACTCGGGTGGTCGTGAGCGTTTCAGCGGAGACTCGATGGCCAACGCCGACCAGCCCTACGCGGGCGAGTTGGTGGATGTTGAAGGTCTGCTCGATCTGCGTGACGACGGCTACGGCTTCTTGCGCACGAAGAGTTATCACTCATCACCCAACGACGTGTACGTGTCGATCAACCAAGTTCGTCGCTACCACTTGCGCAAGGGCGACACCATCGTCGGGGGTTTTCGCCCCGCCGCGTCGAACGAGAAGTACCCGGCGCTACTGCGCGTCGATACCGTCGCGGGCGTCGATCCCGAAGTGGCGCGCCTGCGCCCGCGCTTTGAAGACCTGACACCCCTCTTTCCTGACGAAAAGCTCAAACTCGAGACGAACGAAGGAAAGACCGACCTCACCCCGCGCATCGTTGATCTCTTGTCGCCGATCGGCAAGGGACAGCGCGGACTCATTGTCTCGCCGCCAAAGGCCGGTAAGACCACGATCATGAAGCAGATCGCGCAGTCGATCGAGGCCAATAACCCCGAGGTTCACCTCATGGTGCTGCTCGTTGACGAGCGCCCCGAGGAAGTTACCGACATTAGGCGCAGCGTGCTGGGCGAAGTCATCTCTTCGACCTTTGACCGTCCCGCTGAAGAGCACACGCACGTCGCCGAACTCTGCATTGAGAGGGCTAAGCGCCTCGTCGAGCAGGGCCGCGACGTCGTGATCATTCTTGACGGTATTACTCGTCTCGCCCGTGCCTACAACTTGGCCGCTCCCGCCACGGGACGCATAATGTCCGGTGGCGTTGACTCAGGCGCGCTCTATCCGCCCAAGAAGTTCTTTGGAGCGGCCAGAAACATTGAAGAGGGTGGTTCTTTGACCATTCTCGCTAGTGCGCTCGTGGAGACCGGCTCGAAGATGGACGAAGTTATCTTCGAAGAGTTCAAGGGCACCGGCAACATGGAGCTTCGCCTCGACCGTCGTCTGGCTGAACGCCGCCTCTACCCAGCTATTGACGTTAACGGGTCATCCACTCGACACGAAGAACTGCTTTTCGCCCGTGACGTCCTGCCCCAGGTGTGGAAACTTCGCCGAGTATTAAATGGTCTCGCTGCCGAAGGCCGCGAAGCCGCGGGCCTCGAGCTCTTGATCGACAAACTCAAGTCCACTAAGTCAAATGACGAGTTCCTGGCCGAAATCGCCGGGGGCCCAGCATCAACCAGCTAATTTCCCGCTAAACTCAACCTTCGCACGAAGGAGCATCATGAAGTCAGATATCCATCCCCACTACGCCGAAGCAAGCGTCACTTGCTCGTGCGGCAACACCTTTACGACCGAGTCCACGAAGGCTGTCCTTCGCGTCGAACTCTGCAACGAGTGCCACCCCTTCTACACCGGCAAGCAGAAGCTCGTCGACACGGGTGGACGAGTCGAGCGCTTCCAGCGTCGTTACGCACAAAAGACCAAGTCGCGCACGCCCAAGGTTTAGGTCCTCGGGCCTAGAGCTACTTTCATGCGCTCTCTCGACGAGACGCTGGCCGCCCTCCAGACTGAGCTTCACGTAGTTGAGGCGCAACTATCAGAGCCCGACGTCGCCAGCGACCTCACGCGTCTGCGCGATCTTTCACGCCGCCACAAGGAACTGAGCGAGATCAACGTTGCTTGGAACGAGCTAAAGGCCGCCCAAGGCGACGCCGCTACCGCCAAAGAGATGTTCAACGAGACCGAAGGCGCCGATCGAGAGTCGTGGCGCGAGGAAGTCAACGCCGCCGAGGAACGCGTCGCTGAACTCGAGGTCAACCTCGAGACGCTCTTGTTACCTCATAACCCCAACGAGGGCCGCAACGTTATTTTGGAGATTCGCGGCGCCGAAGGTGGCGAAGAGGCAAATCTCTTTGCCGCGGATTTGGCCGAGATGTATCGCCGATACGCGTCGCTGCGCGGCTGGAAACTCGAAGTCATTGAAGAGCGCGCCTCTGAACAAGGCGGTCTCGACGAGGCGATCTATCTCATCAAGGGCGACGACGCGTGGTCGCGCCTCGAGTTCGAAGCGGGCGTGCATCGCGTCCAGCGCGTTCCGGTCACTGAAGCCAAAGGTCGCGTCCACACGTCTTCGGCAACGGTGTCGGTGCTACCCGAAGCCGAGGAAGTCGACGTCGACATCAACACCAGCGACCTCAAGATTGACGTGTATCGCTCGTCGGGTCCCGGTGGCCAAAGCGTGAACACCACCGACTCAGCGGTGCGCATAACGCACTTACCCACGGGCATTGTCGTCTCTATGCAAGATGAGAAAAGTCAGATTCAAAATCGAGCGAAGGCGCTCATTGTCCTGCGCTCGCGTCTCTTAAAGGCCGCCCAAGACGCCCAAGCGAACGAACTCGGTGATCTGAAGCGTTCACAGCTAGGCAGTGGTGGTCGAAGCGAAAAGATCCGTACTTACAACTTCAAAGAAAATCGGGTGACCGATCACCGAATTAATTTGACGAACTACTCACTCGACGCAGTTCTCGCTGGCGATCTCGATCCTTACGTTGACGCGCTGTTAGCGGACAAGCGCGCTCGTCAGTTGGGCGAGAGTGACGGACGTTAAAACCGAACTCACGGCCGAGCTCGTAGGGGCTGGTCTCGACCGGCGCGAAGCGCGCTGGTTAATTGATGAGTTTGTGTCCGGCAATGACCGCGACGCCGTTCCAGCACTTCGTGCCGCGGCACAGCGCCGACTGAACGGTGAGCCGTTGCAGTACATCATTGGACACTGGCCGTTTTGTTCCCTCGACCTTGAGGTCGATAAGCGAGTGCTCATTCCTCGACCCGAAACGGAAGAGTTGGTTGAGGTGGCGCTCGCGGAGCTCGCCAAAGGTGACGTAGTGGCCCCGGTCATCATGGATTTGGGATGTGGCTCTGGCGCTATTGGCCTCGCGTTGCTCGATGAGTTGCGTCGTCGAGGCGTTGGCGCGTCGCTCGTGGCGATCGACGAGTCCCTTGACGCGTTAGCGCTCGCAAAACGTAACGCCCGCAAGCACCAACTGAACGCCGTGAGCTTCGTCCACTCTTCGTGGTTCGACGACGTCGACGTGTCACTGGCTGGCAACGTAGACCTTATTGTCGCGAATCCCCCCTACGTGAGCGAAGAGGAGTTCCTCGGTCTTGACGCCGTACTTCGCTATGAACCAATTGGCGCACTCGTCGCGCCCGACTCCAATGGCGTGGGTGGCTTCGGTGATCTCGAGATCATCATCAAAGAGGCGTATAAATGGTTGATGCCAGGAGGCCTTTTGATCTGTGAACACGCCACTACTCATCGTGACGCCGTGGTCCACGCGTCAAAGGTTGCCGGATTTCACGACGTCGAGGACGTCAACGATCTGGCCGGTCACCCACGAGTCTTGGTGGCCCGGCGATGATCGAACTCGTTCAGCGCGACGAGGCCGTTCGACTCTTAAAGTCCGGTCGTGTGGTCGCGCTGCCCACTGACACCGTCTACGGCGTCGCGGCCGCGCTCACTCACCCCAAAGCAGTAGCCGAGCTCTTCGCGCTGAAAGGGCGCCCGAACGACGTCGCGCTGCCCGTACTCGTTGACTCGCTGTCCGACATTGAAGGTATGGGCGTGGCGTGGCCGACCCTCGCCGCTCGATTGAGTTCGGCCTTTTGGCCCGGCGCACTCACGATTGTCGTCGCCGTTGATCAAGTGTTGGCCGAGCTCGTAGGGAGCACGGAGAAGACGGTGGGCTTTCGCGTCCCCAACGATGAACTGCTGCGTGACGTGTTGGCCCAGTGTGGTCCACTGGCCGTGACGAGCGCCAATGAACACGGCGAACCACCGTGTAACAGTGCTGACGAAGTGATGAGTGCGTTTGCGGACCAGCCGGTACTCGAAGGAGTGCTTGACGGTGATATCTGTGCGGGTGCCGTCTCGACGGTGGTGGAGATTCACGACGGAGGTTGGCGAATACTTCGTCAGGGTTCACTCGGCGCTGATGAGATCAAGCGAGTTCTGGCGTAACGCCGAATTGGACGATGTCAGTTCGTTGCGTCGTGGGACACGTTCTTTACCCAGGACGCGGTCCGCTTCTCGAAGAAGGCCGTCATTCCCTCCCGCGCTTCGTCAGAGTTGAAGAAACTCGCCGACAACTCAGCGGCGTACGCGAATGCGTCGTCGGACGTCATCGTTGGCACGACGTAGGTAAGTCTCTTTGAAGCAGCGATGGCGCGAGGTTCACCCGCGAGAAGATCGTTCACGACGGCCCTAACTTCGTCGTCAAGTTCATCGCTAGCGACGGACTTGTTAATGAGTCCCATCTCGACGGCCCTGGAAGCGGGGAAGCGATCACCACGAAGGAAGGAACTTTTGGCCTCGGCGAGTCGCATCTTGGGTAAGCAGACAACCGAGATGATGGCCGGCGTGAGGCCGAGTCGAACTTCGCTGAAGCCAAACATGGCCGAATCGATCGCGACCGAGATGTCCATCACCGCGGCGAGACCAACGCCGCCGGCCACGCAGTGACCGTTCAGTCGGCCAACGAAGGGCTTGGGCGAAATGGCGACGCGTCGAAAGAGCTCGCTGAATTCGATTTTTCGAACCGCTTCTGACTCGTCTGGATTCGATCGTTCGGCCAAGTTTGCCCCCGCACAAAAAACGGATCCTCGATTCGTCACCACGACGACGCGAACGTTGGCGTCGCGTTCTGCTTCTTCGATTGCGTCCACGAACTCGAGACAGAGTTGCGCACTCAAGGCGTTACGGCGTTCCTCGTCGCAGAGGGTAATGGTCATCACACTGTCAACGACCGTGCTCTCAATCAATGCCATCAGACGCTCCTCGCCTCGGGCCCGTTGCTTGGCCCTCCGGCAAAAGCCTGGGCCCGCACCAACCAGTGAGCGCCAAGTTCGCCGGCTTTAAGTGAGGTGTCGTTCACGTGGCGCCGCTGCGTCACCACAAGACAGAAATCCTCGGCGCTCCCACTAATAAGGTCAGCGGCGTCATCAGGTCCCCATACCCACAGATCATCATCGGGCCCAGTGAGCTCGAGACGAACCTCGCCGTCCGGTACCTCTTCACCGCGAACGCGATAGGACCACGTTCGCGTGATGAAGCCAAGTTGCGCGATGTGGCGAAGTCGATCCGTTGGGGGTCGCGCCGCTCCTACAGCGTCCACGACATCAGCGCCGTGCGCCCACACTTCCATGAGTCGAGCGGTGAGAAAAGACTTGGCCCCCATGGACGGCCCGTACCAAGGAACACGTGTCTCGACGCTGAGGGTGGACGCAGCGTTGTTGAGATGCTCACGGCCTCGCCGCCACGCGCCCAACACTTCTTGAGGCGAGTGACTCCGTAGTGGTCCGAGTGTGTAGTCGTCAATCGACTCGTGTTGAATAGCCGACACGAGTTCATCGAGACCCTCGTGAAAACGAGCGGGATCCTCAATCGCGGTCGCTCCTTGGTGGTCAAAGAAGGTTAAGTGCGCGATCTGGTCACGGACGTTCCAGCCAGGACTCGGTGTCGAATGTTGCCATTGATCGTCCGTGATGTTCGCGACCACGAGGTCGAGTGCGTCTTGTTCGGCGACGAGGTCTGAGCGAAGTACGTCAAGTTCGTTCGTCATGGCGCCTCGAGCAACTCGACGGGAATCTCAACGTAACGACTGCGCAGCCATTCGCCGAGACCTTTCGCCTGGGCGTCTTGGCGCGTTGAGGCGGCGACGCCTTCGTCCAAGAGGTCGTGAATGACGAAGTTGAGCGAGCGAAGATTGGGCAAACGGTAGCGATCAATGGCCAATGGGGCGGTTTCTGGAAGAAGCCGTCGAAGTTCGCTCTCGGTCAAGTAACTATCGAGCCACGCCCAGGCTTTGTCGCTGCGCGCGAAAATTCCCAAGTTGGCATCGCCACCTTTGTCGCCCGAGCGTGCGCCAAAGAGTTGACCCAGGGGAGCGAACGAAGTTGGTCCAGTTGGAATCTCTAGAGCGACACCTTCGTCGGTGAGGATGTTGGTTGTTACCTTCGACGCGAGAGAGTCAATGACCGTTCGCTCGCCGCCAATGACCGTGACGTACTGGGGCACGAGATCGCGCGGTACGACCGCCGGCCGATAGACACCAAAAGCTGATCCCGCCGACGGACTCGATCCGGGAACAAAGAATCCAGGAATGGTGGCGAGCGCGATCTCAATGACTGCGTTCGCTACTGCCCGACCAATTTTTCCTTCGTCGTGATCTTTGAGCGTGATGCGCCATGTTGCGACGGCCTCTTCGTTCGTCGCGGGGTCGGGCTTATCGGTTCGTACAAGTCGGGTCGTCACGCTGTCGAAGTCACTCGGCTCGTAAGGGCAGGCGAGCCAGAAAGCTTCCTCTACTAACTGCGCCTTCGCTTCAATGTCGAGACCCGTCAGTGCGATGCTGAGATCTTTGCGGTATCCACCGATCTCGTTCATCGCGACCTTGAGCGTCGCTGGTGGCGCTTCACCCTTGGTGCCACTTATTTGAACGCGGTCTTTCGCGATTTGTTCGAGATGAATCGTGTCGAAGCGCGCCGACACGTCGGGACCAAGATACGAAGGACTCGCGATCTCGTAGAGCAGTTGTGAGGTGACCGTGCCGATGGAGACTTCGCCGCCCGTCCCGTCGTGTTTGCCAACCACCGACGAGCCATCGTCGGCGACTTCGACCCAGGGAAATCCAACGCGCGCCATCCCCGAAACTTCGTTGAAGAAGGAATAGTTACCCCCGGTGACCTGTGCGCCACACTCGATCACGTGACCAGCGACCACCGCACCCGCCAAGGCGTCAAAGTTATCGCGGCTCCACTGATGGTGCCACGCTGCGGGCCCACAGACCAATGCGGCGTCGGTGACGCGTCCCGTCACCACAATGTCCGCGCCCATCGAGAGTGCTTCGACGATGCCAAAACAACCGAGGTACGCGTTCGCGGTAATGAATCGAGCGACGTCGCCGACCGGCTCGCCGGTCACAAAGTGCGCCAGATCAACGCCGCTCGCCTGCAACTCTTCCAAGTGCGGCAGGAGATCGTCGCCGTTGACGTACGCAATAGTTGGCGCGAGTCCGAGTTTCGCCGCGATCTCGAGAATGGCATCGGCGCAGTGATCCGGATTCAGACCGCCGGCGTTGGATACCACTTTGATGCCCTTGTCGAGGCAACTGCCCATGACTTGTTCCATCTGCGTGAGAAACGTGCGCGCGTAGCCAAGACCCGGGTTCTTCGCTTGGGTCCTCGCCAAAATCAACATGGTGAGCTCGGCGAGCCAGTCACCGGTAAGAACGTCGATGGGGCCGCCTTCGACCATTTCTCTTGCGGCGGAAAGGCGATCACCGAAGAAGCCCGAGCAGTTCGCGATTCGAATCGGCGCGGCCACGCTTAGTCCTCGGGCTTGGATTCGTCGGGTTCGAGCGTCAAAAGAGTGCTCCCGCTGTCGACCTGTTGACTCATCGTGACAAAGACGTCGCTTACTGTCCCCGAAGTCGGGGCGCTGATCACGTGCTCCATCTTCATGGCTTCCATCACGACGAGCGTCTCTCCTGCCTCGACGTGTTGACCGACCACCGCGCGCACGTCAATTATTTGACCGGGCATCGGCGCGTTCAAGCCACCCGGAGTGAGTTCACTCTTTCGAACTTCGAATCGCGGGACAATTTCAAAGGCAACGGTGCTGCGAAGGGTCTGGACAAAGAGATGATTGGCCGAGCGCGTGATTTGCGATCTAGCGCGACGTCCGTTGACTTCGACGTCGAGTGCAGTGTCGCTGCACGAAAAGACGCGCGCTGATCCGCGTGACACGAGGTCGAACGTTCCGTCACGTCGTGCGCGGTACTCGAGGTCAATCTGTTGATCGGCGTAGCGAAGTGACGTGCGCTGAGCGGGTAGTCGCGCGTTGCGCCATCCACTGGGCACGTGTTGAAGAACGACGGCGTTGGCGCGGCTCTGACCCTGAAGCCACAGCGCGCCCGCGCTGGCTGCCCAGCACAGTTCTTCGTCACTCAGTTCGAGGCGCAGCGCTGGTTCGTAGCGCTCAATGAAATCGGTCGTCGTGTCGCCGTCAAGAAAATGCTGAGAACGTAGCGTGGTTGCGAGAAAGTCTCGGTTGGTGACGACGCCGCCAAGGTGAAGTCGCTCGAGCGCGAGCGCGAGCGTTGCGGCGGCTTCTTCGCGCGTGGGCGCGTGAACAATGACTTTGGCGAGCAGCGGGTCAAAGGCCACCGTGACAACGGATCCTTGTTCGACGCCGCTTTCCCAACGAACCGTTGGCTCACTTGCTGGCTCGTAGGCAAAAAGTGTGCCCGTCGCTGGAAGGAAGCCAACACTGGGATCCTCTGCGCACAAGCGAACTTCAATGGCGCTTCCCGAGAAGTGCACGGCGTCTTGGTCGTAGCCCAGAGGTTCGCCGCCAGCAACGCGAAGTTGCTCTCGAAGCAGATCGATGCCCGTGACAGCTTCCGTAACCGGGTGCTCGACTTGAAGGCGGGTATTGACTTCGAGGAAATAGAAGTCGCGCGTCACGTCATCGACGAGAAACTCAACCGTACCGGCCGACTCATAGCCAATCGCGCGCGCAAGAGCAAGCGCGGCTGCTCCCATGGCTTCGCGCATGGTGTCGTCAACGATAGGTGAGGGTGACTCTTCGATCAACTTCTGGTGACGGCGTTGAATAGAACAGTCACGTTCGCCAAGGTGTACGAGATTGCCGTGTTGGTCACCGAGAATCTGAATCTCTACGTGGCGCGATGACGCTACGTAGCGCTCGAGAAACACGCGGTCATCGCCGAAGCCGCTCTTTGCTTCGCGGCGAGCCGCGGCGAGCGCGTCGTCGAGTTCGCCCGCTTCATTGACAACGCGCATGCCTTTGCCGCCTCCACCTGCTGCGGCCTTCACGATGAGGGGATAGCCAATGGATTTCGCGTCATTAGGGTTTGCGCTCGAGGGAAGTACCGCAACGCCCGCGTCGGCGGCCAACTTCTTGGCGGTGAGTTTGTCGCCCATTGAGGCAATGACCTTTGGCGGTGGTCCGATCCAAAGTAGTCCCGCCGCTTCGACGTTCGCGGCGAACTCGGCGTTCTCGGAGAGAAAGCCGTAGCCCGGGTGAATCGCTTCGGCGCCCGTCGCGAGCGCAGCGGCGATTATCGCGTCGCCGTCGAGGTAACTCGAGCTAAGTCGAATCGATTGATCGGCGTCATTGACGTAAGGAGCGTGTGCGTCCACGTCAAGGTAGATGGCCACCGTGCGAATGCCCATGGCGCGCGCGCCACGAATGACGCGACGAGCTATCTCGCCGCGGTTAGCAACGAGGAGAGATGAGAACGTCACAGGCGAAAGACTCCGTAGCTGGTCGCTCCTTCGACGGGGCGGCTACGAACAACACTCAGGCACAGTCCAAGAACGGTACGCGTGTCGCGGGGATCGATTATTCCGTCGTCGCTCACGGCGCCCGTCGCGGCCAGGGCGAGCGAGCCCTTTTCCTGGGCCGCTTCCACCATCTCGACGATCTTCGCGTCTTCTCCTTCGTCAAAGACCAAGCCTTTTCGCTCGGCTTGACCACGGCGAACCTGGGACATGACACCGGCGATCTGCTTAGGACCCATGACGGCGATCTTGGCGGTAGGCCAAAGGAACGTGAAGCGATTGTTAAAGGCCCGCCCCGACATGCCGTACGTACCGGCGCCGTAGGACGATCCAATAATGACGGTGAGGTGCGGGACAGTTGAGTTCGTGACGGCGTTGAGCATCTGTGAGCCCTTTTTGATGATGCCCTCGGCTTCAGCCTCTTTTCCAACCATGTAGCCGGTGATGTTCTGCAAGAAGACCAGGGGCACGTCGATTTGATTGCAGAGTTGGACGAACTGGCCCGCCTTCTCGGCGGCCTTGGGATGTATCACGCCGTTGTTACCGAGGATGCCAACGGGATATCCGTGAATGCTCGCCCACCCACAGATCAGTGTCGTGCCGTAACGAGCTTTGAACTCTTCAAAGCGTGAGCCATCGACGACGCGAGCGATGACGTCGCGCACGTCCACGCTTTGTCGTAAATCACGGCTCACGATACCGAGCAGTTCTTCGGCGTCATAGACCGGTTCGTCGCTCTCGAGCGAGGGACCCGGACCCTTCTTTCGCCAGTTCAAGTGCGAGACCACTTCGCGACACATGCGAATTGCGTCCATTTCGTCTTCGGCGAAGTAGTCACCAAGTCCCGAGACCTCAGCGTGCATGAGCGCGCCGCCCAGCGTTTCGTCGTCGGACTCTTCGCCGGTGGCCATTTTCACGAGTGGGGGACCAGCGAGGAAGACCTTGGACTGATTCTTTACCAAGATGTTGTAGTCCGAGAGACCCGGCTGATAGGCACCACCCGCCGTTGAGGAGCCAAAGACAACGCTCACTGTCGGCACGCGCATTTTGGAGAGTTCAATGAGGTCGTAGAAGAATCGTCCACTTTCGGCGAAGTGGCCGGTCTGCATACGTCCACCACCCCCGCCGCCCACGCGCAGGTCCGCTCCCGCCGACTCAACGAAACTGACGTAAGGAATCTGATTGTCGCGAGCGATCTCAAGCGCGCGCATCCACTTCTTTGCTGAATACGACGTCAATGCACCGCCGAGCACGGAAGGGTCGTTAGCCATGATGAGACACTCGGTGCCGGCGATCACGCCAATGCCCACGACCATTCCGCCGCCAATGGTGTAATCCGAGTCAAAGCCCGCCAACGCCGATATCTCGAGAAAGGGTGAATCGGGATCGAGAACGTTCGCGATGCGTTCGCGAACAGGAAGTTTGTTGCGCGAGCGCATTCGCTCCATGGCCTTTTCGCCGCCACCGGCCTCAGCCTGATCCAACAGTTCGTCGATAACGCCGAGCTGTTCGAGCATGTCAGAGCGGTTTTTTATAAAGAGTTCTGAGGTGGTATCGAGAGCGGAGGCAAGAGGTGGCGCGAGCAGAACTTGCTTCATTGGCAAATCCTAGTTATAGGTTGAAAGTTGAGGAAAAGGCTCGATCGGCCTTGTAGAAAAGCGCTCCGTTCGTGGTCGGGGCACACCTCGTGGCTTTGACGTTTCGCCACGAATCGCTAAAGGGCGGCCGATAGTGTGGTGTCAATGCGCATCGCCCTTGGTTCTGATCACGCCGGTTTTGATCTCAAGACGCTGCTTAAAAACACGCTCGTTTCCTGGGGTTACGAGGTCATTGACCTCGGGACCAATAGCGCGAGTGAATCAGTCGACTACCCCGACTTTGGTGCGGCCGTCGGTCGAGCCGTGGTCTCGGGTGAAGCTGAACTTGGCGTCGCGTGCTGTGGCTCAGGTATCGGCATCGCCATCGCTGCCAACAAGGTGCCAGGCGTAAGGGCTGCCGTCGTCCATGACGTCACCTCGGGGCATTTGGCGCGAGAGCACAATCACGCCAACGTTCTTTGCATGGGTGGGCGACTCACGGGATCGATCGTCGCGATCGAGTCCTTGGAGGCCTGGTTAAACGCTGTCCCGGAAGATCGCCACGAGGCACGCATTCAAAAGTTGCGTGTCCTCGATGATCAATTAGCAAATAGGGAGAAGTAAGTACGTGGGATCATCGCCATTCGATGCTTGGATTTCAAACGACGAGGAAATAACCTCGCTCCTGTCCCAAGACTGGGATCGTCAAACGACGACGGTCCAACTAATCGCGAGCGAGAACTTCGCGTCGCCCTCAGTCTTAGCGGCAACTGGATCTATCTTGACCAACAAGTACGCCGAGGGTTATCCAGGCCGTCGCTACTACGGGGGTAACTACGTTGTCGACGAGGTCGAAGATCTGGCTCGTCGACGTTTAGTCGCACTCTTTGGCGCCGATCACGCGAACGTCCAGCCCCACAGTGGCGCGAACGCCAACGTCGCGGTCTACGAAGCGTTGCTTGACGCGGGCGACACCATCCTGGCGATGCGCCTCGATCAAGGCGGACACCTCACGCACGGCTCACCGGCGTCGATCACCTCAAAGTTTTGGAACTTCGTCGCCTACGGCGTGACGCCGCGTTCGGACGATCCTTCGAACCCGGGTGAGTTGATTGACTTTGACAACGTGCGCGAACAGGCACTCAAACACCGTCCGAAGCTCATTGTTGCTGGCGCGACGGCGTACGCGCGACGTATCGACCCCGTACCCTTTCGAGAGATCGCCGACGAAGTGGGCGCACTGTTGATGTTCGACTCAGCGCACGTGGCCGGTCTCATCGCCGGGGGATCGCATCCAAATCCGGTGCCCTACGCCGACGTGGTGTCCTTCACCACGCACAAGACGCTGCGCGGGCCTCGCGGTGGCGCGATTGTCTGTCGTGAGGAGCACGCGAAGAAGATTGACTCGGCCGTCTTTCCGGGGCAACAAGGTGGACCGTTGGAACACGCCATCGCCGCCAAGGCGGTTGCGTTCAAAGAGGCGAGCCACCCGAGCTTTTCAACGTACACGCATCAAGTCGTCGCGAACGCTCAGGCCTTTGGAGCGGCGCTGGCGCGCGAAGGTTTCCGAATGGTCTCAGGGGGCACCGAAAATCACATGGTGCTGCTGGACCTCAGGGAGTTTGACGCTGAGTTGACGGGCAAGGTTGCCCAAGAAGTCTTGGACCGCGCGGGTATCACGACGAATCGCAACACGATTCCTGATGATCCGCGCAGTGCCTTTATTACGTCAGGTCTTCGCGTGGGCACTGCAGCGGAGACGACTGCGGGTATGAAGGAAGGTGAGTTCGCCACGATCGCAGCCTTGATGACGCGTGCTCTGCGCAAGCGTGACGACGAAGCAGAACTACTGAGTGTTCGCAACGACGTCGCGGCACTCTGCGCCAACTTCAACCCGTACGCGAACTTTACGAAGTAACTCGTGGGCAACATTGCTGCGTACCTCGCGGTTGCCGTAGTGGGTGCAGTAGTCACGTTGTTCGCTAATCGACCAGCCCGCGTCATTTCACTGCGCGTTGGCTACACCGCGCAACCTGATGAGCGCAAGGTCCACCAGTACGTCACGCCGTACGGCGGCGGCGGGGCGATGTTTTTCGGATTCTGTGTCGCGCTGATTATTGCGTTCCTCATCCCGTCGTTGCGATCGGTCATCACGTCGTCGAACGAGATGATTGGCGTGCTGTTGGCGGCTGGGGTCATCTTCGTCGTTGGGGTACTTGATGACTTTCGAGAGATGAGTGCCCCGGCGAAGGTCGCCGGACAGTTTCTCGCCGCCTCCATTCTCTACTTCAGTGGCGCCACGATGTACCAACTCAAACTCCCCTTCGCGGGCTTCGTGGTGCTCGGGCCATCGATATTGCCGATTATCACGGCCGTGTGGGTCTTCGCGTTATCCAACGCCGTCAACTTGATCGACGGACTCGACGGCTTAGCCGCGGGCATCGTCGGCATAGCTTCTGGAACGTTGTGTCTCTACGGTCTACGCCTCGAAGATCTCGGGCTGTTGCCGGTGACGAACATCGGACCACTTGTTGCCGCGTTGACGTGCGGCGTCTGTGTTGGTTTTCTTCGTGACAATTTTCATCCGGCCAAACTCTTCATGGGTGACGCCGGCGCGCTCATGCTCGGACTGTTAATGAGTGCCTCGACGATGGTCATTGGAGGGCGAACGCCCCCGGCCAGTGGCGTGACGTTCTTCTTCTTCGCGCCTCTCCTTATTCCCGTGTTCATCCTCGGCGTGCCGCTCATTGACGCGGTCTGGGCGTTTGTCCGGCGAACCGCCTCAGGCCAGGGTTTCCACACGCCCGATAAGAACCACATTCACCACCGACTTATGCGCCTCGGTCACGGACATCGTCGCACCGTCATCATCCTTTGGGCGTGGACAGCGTTGCTCTGTGGTTTCGTGCTGCTGCCTCTCTTTGACACCCGAGCCAATGTTTTCATTCCTCTCGGTGTCGCCGTCCTCGTCATCGCCCTTTTCACCTGGTTCAGTCCCTTGCTGTGGCGCTTGCGCCGCCTTCGTGAAGAGGCCGATTTCTCCGACGAAAGCGTGGCGCCTTGAGCGAACGCCGACCTGAGGATGACGCGGACGGCTCGGACCAGGAGAAACCGGTCGTCAAGGACCTCCCGGGATTTACGGCGTTCGCCGCCATGGGAACAACAATCGCGACCTGCCTCGCGGTGGGCGTGGTGCTCGGCCTCTACCTCGACCGCCTCTGGCACTTCGCGCCCGCCGGTCTCCTAATCGGGATAGTGTTAGGAACGGTCGCAGCCGTTGCGAGCGTAGTGACGCTCGTTCGGCGCTACCTCTAAAATTGATCGACCGTGTTAGAAAACCTGCCCGCAAATACCCTCCCACGCCTCCTGCGCCGAACCACCCTGTCGGCAATCGCGGTGGGCGGCATTGGCTTTATTGTGGCTCTTTTGGTCGCACCACCACTCTCGGCCCTCGGCGTTGTCATCGGCGTAGGACTAGCGATACTTAACCTGCGTTTCTTGGATTCACAAGCCGCCAAGGTCGAACTACGTGGAGAGCAGAGCACCAAGGCCGTGCGTCGCCAACTCGGTGGACAGACGACCGGCCGCCTTCTCATTATGACCGTCGTAGTCCTCTTCCTGGTGTGGCTGGACGCCCCCTTAGGAATCGGTATTGTTGCGGGGCTTGTCTTGTATCAACTCGCGTTCGTGTTTAACGTCATGCGAGTGATCGCGGCGAGCGGAGGAGTTAAATGAGAACGCTCTACGCGGCGAAGACTATTTCGGTTGGTGTTCACCCGGAGCTCCACGTCTTTGGTCTCACGATTGACTACGACATTGTCCTGTCGACGTTGATCGCCGCCGGAATCTTTCTCTGGTTGGGCTTTGCCATGCGAAAGAAAGCCACCAGCGGTGTGCCGGGCAAGTTGCAACTTATCTGGGAGATTCTCGTCGAGCAGGTGAGTGAGTTGGCCGACTCGGCCATTGGACCAGAAGGACAGCGCTTCGTTCCCTTGGGCGTCACGCTCTTCCTTTTCATCCTGATCTGCAACTGGCTCGACTTCTTGCCCACCGCTATGCACCCGGGCAGTTCGGGCGCGATCTTGCCCTCACCGACGGGCGACGTCAACCTGCCCCTCGCCATGGTGGCGTTCGTCATTACCTGGGTGCACATTGAATCGTTCAAGGCTCGAGGATTTAAGGGCTACTTCAAGCACTACGCGAAGCCGTTCATGGCGTTGTCACCGATCAACATCATTGAGGAAATCACTAAGCCCATCACGATGACCTTTCGTCTCTTTGGCAACGTATTCTCCGGCGGTCTGATGGTCGTGGTCATGCTGACACTGCTGCCGATCTACGTCAGCCCGCCATTTGAAATAGCGTGGAAGTTCTTTGACACTGGACTGCTCGGCACCATCCAAGCGTTCATTTTCATGTTGTTGTCGATTCTGTACTTTGGATTCGCAATGAGTCATGACGAAGAGCACGCAACACTCGAAACTCAAACCGCAGTAACGCACTAACTAATCCCAGGAGGAATGAATAATGGCAACAGACACAACGGCCATCGCTGACGCGGTTCGCAACGCCGGAGCACTCATCGGAGGCGGACTCGCCCTCGGCGGCGGTGCTATCGGTGCGGCTATCGGTGACGGTTTGGCCGGTAGCCAGACAATTGCCGCGATCGCTCGCCAGCCCGAGGTCGAGAACAAGGCGCGTACGTACTTCTTCTTGACCGTTGGTCTCGTCGAAGCTATGTACTTCATCAACCTGTTGTTCATGGTTGTGTTCGTTTACGTTTTCGAGAAGCACTAGTTACACGTCGTGGAGTCATTGACTCCTCGGTGTTGTTTCTCCGCTAAGAAAGTAGGTCTACCGTGATTACTGCCACGTCAATATTTCTCATCCCTAACGGCACGTTCTTCATTGAACTCGCGGTATTCGTGGCGCTGCTGTGGATCGCGAAGGCCAAGTTCCTTCCCATCATCAACAAGATGCTGGAGAAGCGTCAAGAGGACATCCGAACCGCGCTCGAAGCAGCCGACGCGGCGCGCGCCGAGGCCGCCGCGGCCGGTGACGAGCGCGCCAAGGTGCTCGTCGACGCGCGCGAACAGGCCCGAATTATTGTGGCCGGTGCGCAGGAGACGTCTGATCAACTAAAGGCTGAATCCGGGGCTCGCGCCCAGGTGGAGTACGACCGTATCGTTGCCAACGCTCAGGGCGAAGTTGCCGCGGCGCGTCAACACGCCATCGATGAGGCGTCGGCTCGTATTGGCGACATCGTCTTTGATCTCGTCTCAAAGATCGTCGAGCGCGAAGTCGACCAGAGTGCTCACGATGACCTGGTTCGTGAGGCCGTGGCCGCTCTTAACGCTGAAGCTGCCAAGGGAACGACCCGCTAACCATGTTGCCCAAGCTCGAAGGATTCGCTGCCGCCCTCCTGGGCCAACTCAACCAGACCGTGCTCGCCACGGTGGTTCGTGACCTCGAAGCCTTCCAAGCAACCATCGTCGCTCGAAACGACCTCAGTGCGGTCTTAACCGACACCAGCATTTCGAATGTGGCCCGCGGCCAAGTGGTGAAGGATCTCTTGACTGACAAAGTCAGTTCCGAAGCACTTCGCCTCAGCACGTACGCTGCCACCGCGGTACTTGCTCAAGAGGTGCCCGGTTCCATTGACGACCTAGCGCACGTCGCTCGCACGCTCTTAGAGACGGGCGAGTTCTACCACGCTGGACTGGGACTGTTGGACGCGCGGCGTCGCGTCGCGGGCTACGCCGACGCACTGCTCGAAAAAATTGATACGGAGAACTTCACCTCTATAGAAGACGATCTCTTTCGTTGGGCGAGGACGGTGGAGGGTAATGAAGGTCTTCGCCACCTCTTGCTTGACCGCGACGCGCCACTGGACGCGCGTCTCGGTCTCACCAACCAACTACTTGACGGAAAGGTCAATCCCGTCTCGCTCGAACTGGCGCGCTTCACGATCGTCGGTGGTCGACCACGTGACGTCGTGGGCACGCTGGACTTTCTCGTGAACTACGTCGCTAAGTCTCGTGACTGGCGTATCGCGCGCGTGCACACTGCCCGCACGCTCGATAACGCAAGCCAACTCCAACTCGCTGGATCGCTCAGCGCTCTGACGGGCAAGAACGTGGAACTCCAGATTGCCGAGGAGCCCTCGTTGTTGGGTGGCGTGCTCGTTGAAATAGGCGATCTTCGTCTCGACGCCACTACGCGCGGACGGCTTGGCTCTTTGCATGACGCGGTGGCGTCGGGAAAATATCTCGATTCCGCCTTAAATCGAAACGACTAGGAAAAGGAAACTGTGATGACCGAGCTCACTATTAGTGCCAGCGAGATCACTGAAGCACTGCGCAAGCACGTCACCGACTTCAACCCGGCCGTCGCGGCCGAGCAGGTCGGGCGCGTCGTCGAAGTTGGCGACGGTATTGCGCGCGTGTCAGGGTTGCCTTCAGCAAAAGTAAACGAGCTCCTCGAGTTTGAAGACGGCACCGTCGGTCTCGCGATGAACCTCGATGAGGAGACCATCGGCGCGGTCGTGCTCGGTTCAGTTGACGGCATCGAAGAAGAGCAGGTCGTACGTTCGACGGGCCGGATTCTTTCGATGCCCGTTGGTGACGCACTCCTTGGGCGCGTCGTGAACGCGCTCGGCGTGCCCATTGACGGAAAAGGGCCACTCGTCAACCCCAAACAACGTCGCATGGAGATTCAGGCACCCGGCATCACTGGTCGCCAGCCCGTAAGCGAGCCACTTCAGACCGGTATCAAGGCCATCGACGCGATGACCCCCATCGGCCGTGGTCAGCGTGAGCTCATCATTGGTGACCGCAAGACCGGGAAAACGACCGTTGCTATCGACACCATCTTGAACCAGAAGGGTCAAGGGGTGAAGTGCATCTACGTCGCCGTTGGTCAGAAGAACTCCTCGGTCGCTCAGACTGTTAAGACGCTCGAAGACCACGGTGCCTTTGCGTACACCGTCGTCGTCGTCGCGGGCGCCGGCGACCCCGCGCCCTTTAAGTTCCTCGCTCCCTACGCCGGTTGCGCCATTGGCCAAGAGTGGATGGAAAATGGCGAGCACGCGCTCGTTATCTACGACGACCTTTCTAAGCAGGCCGAGGCCTACCGCCAGATTTCGTTGTTGCTGCGACGCCCACCGGGCCGCGAGGCCTACCCCGGCGACGTCTTCTACCTGCACAGTCGTCTCCTGGAGCGCGCGGCCAAGTTGAGCGACGAACTCGGCGGCGGGTCGCTCACGGCACTGCCGATCATTGAGACCAAGGCCGGTGACATTTCGGCCTACATCCCAACCAACGTGATTTCAATCACCGACGGTCAGATCTTCTTGCAGTCCGACCTCTTCTACTCGGGTGTTCGTCCGGCTATTGACGTGGGTAACTCCGTGTCGCGCGTGGGTGGCGCGGCGCAGATCAAGGCCATGAGGGCGGTCGCCGGTACGTTGAAGATCGACCTCGCGCAGTTCCGCGACCTGGAGTCCTTCGCGACCTTTGGCTCCGAGCTCGACAAGTCCTCGCAACAACAACTCGACCGCGGCTATCGCTTGACCGAACTCTTGAAGCAGGGACTGAACGCGCCAGTACCCGTTGAAGAGCAGTGCGTTGTCATTTACGCTGGCACGCGTGGCTGGCTCGACACGGTGCCCGTCGATGACGTCGTTCGCTTCGAAGCCGAACTGTTGACGGACTTTCGTGCGAAGCACGCTGATCTGCTCGCCCACATTCGCGACACCGGCACGTTGCCCGAGGCCGAGAAGATTGAAGCCGCGATGAAGTCCTTCGTCGACAGTTTTTCGGTCACTAACTAGAGCGACCAGAGAGCGAGAAAGGAGGAGCCATGGCTGGAGGACAAGAGAAAATTCTGCGTCAACGCATCAAGTCCGTTAACTCGACGCGCAAGATCACCAAAGCAATGGAACTTATCGCCGCCGCTCAGATTCCTCGTAGTTTGGCGCGCATCATTGCCAATCGCCCGTATCGCCTTGGCATGCAGCGCATCCTTCTAGAAGCGGCACTCGGCGACCCCGCGGGCGCCGCAAAGTTGCTCGCGCTCCCCGAGAAAGTTGAGTCCGCCCTCGTGTTGGTCTTGACCGGTGACCGTGGACTCTCGGGTCCCTATAACAACTCTTCGCTACGTGCGGGTGAGCGCCTCGTGGAGAAACTCCAGAGCGAAGGGACCAACGTTCGCCTCGTCGTCGTTGGGAAAAAGGCCGCGGCCTACTACCGCTTCCGTGGCCTCAGTGTCGAGCAGAGTTACTCAGGCTTCGTCGATCGACCAACGTTCTCTGACGCGCAGGACATTGCCGCTCTGCTCGCTCGTCCGTACTTAGAAAGCGAAGCGCAACAGATTCTTCTCGTCTCGACGAGGTACATCACCGCGGGGTCTCAAGCCATCGAGGTTCGCCAACTTCTGCCTCTCGTGGTGCCTGACGCTCCCGTCGACAACTCGCCGAAGCCGCTCCAGGGTTACACCGAGTTTGAGCCCGAAGTCGAGAACCTGCTCTTCTACTTGATGCCACGTTTTCTCGAAAGCGAGATATTCTCCGCGCTTCTTGAGGGCGCGGCGTCATTCCACACCAGTCAGCAGCGCGCCATGGCCGCCGCGACAGAAAACGCTGACGAACTCAGCCAGAACCTAACTCGCGTTATGAACCGAGCCCGCCAGGACTCGATTACCACCGAAATTATGGAAATCGTGGGCGGCGCCGAAGCGCTCCGCTCGGGAAAGTGAGCAATACATGACCGTGGCACCTGAAAAGACCAAGCTCGAGACGGGACGCGTCGTCGCGATCGCCGGACCCGTGGTGGACGTGGAGTTCCCGCCCCACTCCCTGCCCGAGATCAACCACGCCGTTGAGATGGACATCGAGTTAGAGGGCGAGACCTTCACTGTCGTGGGCGAAGTTGCCCAGCAGATTGGTGAGGGACGTGTTCGTTGCGTGTGCATGAAGCCCACCGACGGACTGGTTCGAGGAGCTCTTGTTCGCCAGAGCGGTCGCGGTATCACCGTGCCCGTGGGCGAGGCGGTACTCGGTCACGTCTTTAACGTGCTCGGTCAGCCGCTCGATGTTGAGGACATCGGCAAAGTGGAAGACCGCTGGGAGATTCACCGTAGCGCGCCGGCCTTTGACCAACTCGAACCGAGCGCCACAATGTTCGAAACTGGCATCAAGGTCGTCGACCTTCTCGCGCCGTACGTCCAAGGCGGAAAAATCGGCCTCTTCGGTGGTGCGGGTGTCGGCAAAACGGTGTTGATCATGGAGATGATTCGCCGCGTCGCTGAGCAGCACGATGGCGTGTCGGTCTTTGCGGGCGTGGGCGAGCGCACGCGCGAAGGTACTGACCTTCTGCTGGAGATGCGCGAGTCCGGCGTTATCGAGAAAACCGCGTTGGTCTACGGCCAGATGGACGAACCACCGGGCGTGCGTCTGCGCGTGGCGCTCGCGGCCCTCACGATGGCCGAGTACTTCCGTGACGTCAAGAACCAGGACGTGTTGTTGTTCATTGACAACATCTTTCGCTTCGTGCAGGCCGGATCCGAAGTCTCGACGCTGCTCGGTCGTATGCCCTCAGCCGTGGGTTATCAGCCCACGCTCGCCGACGAGATGGGTGAGCTCCAAGAGCGCATCACCTCAACGCGCGGTCACTCGATTACGTCACTGCAGGCTGTCTACGTCCCCGCGGACGACTACACCGACCCCGCGCCGTTCACGACGTTCACCCACCTTGACGCGACGACCGAGTTGAGTCGTCAAATCGCGGCGCTCGGTATCTACCCTGCGGTGGACCCTTTGACCTCAACATCGAACATCTTGGCGCCCGAGGTCGTAGGTGATCGACACTACGCCGTTGCTCGCCAAGTACAACAGATCTTGCAGCGCAACAAAGAGCTCCAAGACATCATCGCGATTCTTGGACTTGACGAACTCTCTGAAGAGGACCGCATTACCGTGACGCGAGCGCGCAAGATTCAGCGTTTCTTGTCCCAGCCAATGTTCGTCTCGAAGATCTTCACCGGTATCGACGGCATCAACGTGCCCGTTCAAGAAACTATTGAGTCCTTTGAACACCTGGTGAAGGGCGATCTGGACAACTTCCCCGAACAGGCATTCCTCAACGTTGGCGGCGCGTCTGACGTTGAGAAGAAGGCCGCGGAGATCGCGAAGAGCTAATGGCAGTGTTGACCGTGGAGATCGTGTCGCCCGAGGCGGCGTTGTGGTCGGGACCGGCGACGGCCCTTATCGCACGCTCGTCCGAGGGCAACTTCACAATTTTGGCCCAGCACACGAGAACGGTCGGCGACATTGTCTCGAGCGTCGTGCGCGTCGAGACCGCCGAAGGCGAGATCGCCTTCGCGGTGCACTCGGGCTACTTCCAAGTTGGTCCGGGACCCGAAGAGGGCGAGACACTCGCGAGCGTGCTCGCTGGCGTTGCCGAGCGCACGAGTGAGATCGACGTGGCGCGGGCCCTGGCCGCTAAGGAAGTTGCCGAAGCCCTGTTAGCGAGCATTGCTCCTGGCGATCAACAAGACAGCGCCGACTACCTCGTTGCACTTGCGGCGCTGGAACGTGCCGAACTGCGCATAAGCGCCGCGACGAACTAGGACCTTAGCGGCCCGATACGTAGTTCAGTAGGTCAGTCTTTTCGTGTTCAAGTTCTTCGAGACGGGCCTTAACCACGTCGCCAATTGAGATCAAGCCAACGAGTTTTCCCCCTTCGACAACGGGTACGTGACGAATGCGTCGCTCGGTCATGGTTGTCATCAACTCGTTGAGTTCCGTTGACTCAGAGCAGGTCGACACACCTCTGCTCATGAGTTCCGACACCTTTTGTTGAAGGGCACTCTCGCCGCTGGTGGCGAGTGCGCGAACGACGTCACGCTCGGAGAAGATACCCACGAGTGGCGGCGTCGCGCCGGTGACGACGAGCGCCCCAATGCCGCGCTCTTTTAAAAGCGCGAGCGCGTCGGTGACGGAGCGCTCTTGAGAGATGGTGGCCACGTCGTGACCCTTGGTCGCTAACAGGTTTGAAACGCGCATTTTGCCCCCTCATCAACGCCGCAGCGTTTGAGTCCCGAGGACCCTAAAGCGGAGGCTACGCCCGGTACTGGCACAAAGCAATCGTCGACAATTAATTCACAAGAGTCTCCAAATTATTGACCTCCGAGAACCTTTCGTTGGTTTCTGATCACCACGTGGGCCACGTGCTCGGCAGCGGTCCAGGTGGTCCAAAAGGCTGGGGAAGACCGGGCCGTGCGCCGAGGTTCTGGAGTAGTGAACTGAAGTTCAGCCCGTAAGCCGTGGTGTTCTTCCCGTTGTACTCTAAATGCGCGGCGGCGTGCTCGGGTGAGGACGGCGGGTTCGCCCAACCCGTTTCGAGACAGGTCTTCGCGTCGTGCAACACTCCAATGACGGTCGTTGCGCTGATGTGTTCACCGACGGTGACCTTCGGCGTGATGTTCTCCGCGTCATAGACGTAGCGACCCTTGGCCGGACCACTTGTCAACTGATACGAGATGAATACGCCGCTCGGCCATCCAGGATCGTAGAGATTCTCTACAACACCGTCGCCCAGCGCGTAGATCGGGCCTGACGCGCAGTAGTCCACACCCTGGTCGATCTCTTGGGGGAGAAGTGACGTCAACGCGCGTAGCGGATTGAAATAGCCGTCGAGCGACGTTATGTCAATCCCTACGTAGTAGCCACCGGTCGCAGGATCAACGGCAAGTGCGCTCGCGAAGCCACCTACCGAGAACGTCGTTGAGGTCGAGAGCGAACCGTGGGGCGACGTCCCGTAACTGTCAACGATTCCGTTCGCCAACAACACGTAGTAGCTCGTTCCACTCGTCGTGGCCGCAAGCGCACTGATGGGCACACCGTTGTACGCGCCGTGAGCGCTGGCGAGAGGTGAACCTTCGTTGGGCGCGTCAAAGCCAATGACGTTGCCCGTTGACGTCGCGATCCAGTAGCCCCCCGTCGTGGGGTCTTCCGCAATTGCAACGGCGAGCACGGGAGCCGTCGTGCCGTAGTGAAGATGGCCGGCGAGCGAGCCGTGTGCCTTGACGCCGTACGCGTAGACGGCTCCATTGGCTCGAAGAACGAAGTAGCCGGTGCCGTTGATTGCACTCGCGATGGCAACGGCTGCAGGATGCTGCCCCCACCCACCGGGCGGGACGAGTGTCTCGCCGAAGGTCGGCGCGTTGAACGCTGCAATCGCGCCGTTTGAACTCACGATCCAGTAGCCCCCCGTCGCCGAGTCGAGAGCCATTCCCACGGCGGTGATTCCAGAGGGAAGGCTGTTAGGGGCGAGCGAGCCGTAACTAGGAGCGCCGTAGGCATCTACTTCGCCGTTCGCTCGAAGTACGTAGTAGCCGTCACCTGTCGTGGTCGCTGCGACGGCGACGACGGCCGGATTTTTCGCCGACGGAGAACCTACGTACGGAGCGTCAAACGCCGCGATCGTTGCGGACTGCGCAGTCGACGCTTCCGCGGTCGTGACGGGTGTCAGTGCGTCGGTTGAAAAAAAGATGAGGAAGACGTAGACAACAGTGAACACGACTCGTCGAAGCGTTGTCACAAAACTCTCGCCTCATACGGCTTCGACATCTACGCTCCTTGCGTTCTACGAGTGAGACGTCAGCAAGTCTTATTCAATAGTCGCTTCGGATACGAATTTGAGGCGACCAGCGAGGAATCGTGTGTTGATTAGTCGCTGGAACCGAAAATTACGATCCCTCGTGACAACGGTAAGGCACGTGGCACTCGATGACTCGTTTTACAACTGGTGAACGCTTTCGTAGTCGCTCGCCGAGGCGATTCTTAGCCGCGACCGCGTAACAGAACGTTCCAGTAGAAGGCCGGGAGCCCGAATCGTTTCACCAGCCACATGTCGTATCGCTCTCGTTGGGTGTTGATGAGAGGGATGGTCGGGTGCGGCGTAAGGCTGTAGTCGAATTCAGCAAGCAGCATCTTGCCCCGAGCGGTGGTGAACGGGCACGCGGCGTAGCCGTCGTAGCGAGCAGTTGGTTCGCGACCAGACAGGGTGGCGAGCACGTTCGCTACCACGACCGGTGCCTGGCGACGAATCGCTGCCCCAGTTTTTGAGGTGGGAGCATCACACACGTCGCCGAGTGAGTAGACCTCGGGATAGCGGACGTGCATCAGACGGTCCCGATCGACGGGCACCCATCCGAAGGGGCCTGGGCCAGAGAGCTCGCTGTCGCGCACGAATTTGGGGGCGCGTTGCGGTGGCGCAACGTGCAAAAGGTCGTAGTTAAGCGTCTCTCGAGTTTTGCCGCTGGGCCCAACGATCTCGAAGGTCGCCTCACGAGCGTCCGGATCGACCTCGACGAGCTCGTGGGAGAAACGGGTTTGAATCCCGTAACGTTCGACGACCGCTTCGAGCACACGCGCGAACTCCGGGACCCCGAAGATGCCACCAGCACCGGTCGCGTAGGTCACGTTCATGTTGGCGAGATTGCCGGATCGTCGCCAATAGTCGCAGGCGAGGTAGGTGGCTTTCTGTGGAGCGCCCGGGCACTTGATCGGCGAAGTGGGTGCCGCAAAAAGCGCTTCACCGCCGCGGAATCGCCGGACGAGTTCAGCGTTTTTCGGCGCCAGCGCGGGGGCGTAGTTTGAGGCAGCAAAGGGCGTGGCCATCGCTTGTTCGAGACCCGGCACCGCGTCCCACGCCAGTTCAAGGCCCGGGCACAGGATCAACACGTCGTAGGTGATGCGTGCGCCCGACGCGGTCTTAACGAGGCGTGCATCAGGGTCAAATTCAACGACGGCGTCTTGAATCCATTGCACCCCCTTCGGCATGACGCTCGACTCTGGTCGACTAGTTCGCGCCATGTCGCTAATCCCCGCTCCAACGAGGGTCCACAGCGGTTGGTAGTAGTGAACACTGGCTGGATCAATGAGTACGACGTCATCTTCGCCCGCTCGGCGCAGTCGTGCGGCCACGCTGATTCCAGCGGTCCCGCCCCCGACAATGACAATCCGATGGTGCATGGCAATCCCTCCACCGCTATAGCCAAAATATGACTATTTCTATCGACATTAGGTTGATTAGTAGCAGTCGTCAAATCCGCCGTGCCGAGGGAGCGTTGTTGGGTTTGTAGCGCGGTTCTGGCCCTTTAATTTGGCAAGTGCGAGACGATTCGGCCAATCAAAAGACTGCGCTCGAAGCAGCGACACGTCCTACATTTCGTTCAGGCAGCAGAAGAAAGAACACTGCCCGTCAAGAGAAGAGGCAAAATCCGGGCGAATTCTCTCAGGGCTGCAATGAATGAACGGCGCGTTCAACAACTGGTGACACTGCGACGATGATTGGATCGAAAACCGTGGGAACTATGTACGGAACTATGTACGCCAGCGAAAGGTAGAAACGTTCTCTTCGCAGACTTTATTTTCCAACAATTACGTCACGGTTATCGACGTAGATTCCCTCTCGCAGGTGCGCAATAACGTCGTCGGCGCTGTAACTACTTCGATCCGCCAAGAGTGGTCGAATCTCGTTAATGCAGTCACCGCTCGTAATAATGGGTGGTTCTTGGCGACCGCCGGCGCGCACTTGTCCCAGGCCACACGTGGACATCAGTCCATTGCACAGGCAGGTGCGTCCAACGGTATCTTCGAGTAGTCCGCCCTTCTTCGTATACGCGCCTACGGGTTCGGCCGCGCATCGGTAGCCGATAGTTCCCTGGGCGTTGACATACGCCTCTCGTAAGTAACCAACGTCGCACTTGCGTTCTCTCGCTTCGTAGATGTCCAGATCCGAAATCGTGCCCGTCGCGGACGCCACCTTGAACGGGTATCCCGTAGAAGAGGCCCGCATTGACGTGGTGACGTCTATAGAACTGCTTTGAACGCCAGCCAAGATCTGTTCTCGCAGGACAGGGTCCATACCCGACTCGCGGCAGTAGGCAAAAAGCGTTCCCACCTGAACTCCCGCGGCCCCAAGTTCGAATGCCTCTTGGACCTTCTCGGGAGTTGTAACGCCGCCGCCAATCCAAAAAGGAACGCCCAGAGCGCGCATCACCTCAAAGTCGACGCGATCGCGTTCGCCGTACTCGGGGTTACCGTCGTCATCCAACGTGAACTTTCCGCGGGGCGGCGCGTTGTGCCCGCCTGCGCTCGGGCGCTCCACGACGAAACCATCGACCGGACCATTGCTGCGTTTTGCGAGAGCTGTCGCCAAGACGTGTGATGAAACGATGCCGAGGAACTTTGGACGTCGAAGGGCGTTGGGCGCCAGGTAGCGCGCGGGATTGAAATGAAGTGAAGGAGTCGCTTCGGGCGTTACGTCGCCAACGATATTCAACGCAAGGTCGATCTCCTGCCCACGTGCCAATTGCTCCAAAATGCCAGGAATATGGGTAGGCACGCCCGCTCCCATGACGACATAATCGACTCCTGCGAGCATGGCCCCATAGAGCGTCGGCACCGTCGGGATCTGCACCTTGGTGAGCAGATTGATTCCTACAAGGCCATCGTGTCCCTGTTTCGCCAGCGCCACCTCGACGTAGGCAGCGAGCACGAGCAAATCTTGGGAGTGCTGCACACTTCGATGCGTCAACATGACGATATTGCGGTAGGAGGCAGACTCCAATCGTCGTGTTGTGGCGAATTGCTCAACTACTTCACTGACGATTGAAGGTACGGGAAAGCAATCAAGAACAGATTGCAATGACTCATCGACTCCCTGATCTTGTAGTCGGCGTACGAAGACGCTGTCAATGGCGGTTCCAGAAACCACACCAAGTTGCCCCGCGCGTGCAACGGCTCGCGCCAGTTGCCACCCGGATATGGCAATTCCCATCCCGCCTTGAATGAGCCACGGCGTGCCCTGCTCGCTCTTGGTGCTGGCGTCACTCACAGTGTTGACCGTCCTTCGCCGTCATGATGCACGTATGAAACTGGCGATACACAAGTCTAGGTTCGCGTGAGAGCCGGACTTTTTGTGATCCGTTGCAATACTTCGCCGGTCGCTGAACGCGCACACAGTTGAGGCCAGTTTCGGCCCAGTACGTAGCGCTGAATAAAACATTCCAGCACTGGGCGAGTGCGCATGATGAGCGTGCGTTGATCGAAGGTAGCCTCACGAGGTGATCCAGGAAATGTCCACACTCGAGGTCAATGATTTCGTCCTCGAACAGAGGGTCGGTCGAGTGGGTTGCCACGCTGACGGCGTGACGTACGTCGTCCCCGTCATCTTCGCGTGGGATATTGACAGCTTCTATGTTTATACGATTGAGGGTCAGAAGGTCACCATGATGCGCCACAACGCGCGCGTCTGCTTCGAGATTGATGAGTACGTCGTCGACGGAGGTTGGCGTAGCGTCATCGTGCAGGGCGTCTACGAAGAGTTGCGTGGTGAAGACGCCGCACGTGCGCTTCGAATACTCACTGAACGGCTCGCGCCGGCCTCGGGCGCTCAGCGCGAGACTCGAGAATCGGGAGAGGGTCGAACACCGGTAGCGTTTCGGATTCGCGCCCTGGAGATGACCGGTCGCAAGGTAGAGCGCAACGCCTGAGCGGCGCGCAACGAAGTAACTGAACGCCGTCACCTTGTGCGGCGTACGACTACCCGACCGCAAGCAATCCTTCGCTCACCCGAACGCATCCGGGGTCTGACGCGAGAGGATTTCCGTAGGTCGCGAACGCTCGCGAGCGCGAACCGCCGCAGAGGTTGGCGTGTTCGCAGCGACCACACGGGCCGACAAACTCGGCCGCTCGTATGGACCGCATGAGTTCGTTATCTCGATATATATCAATGAGGCTCGAATCACGAACGTTGCCGAGAGTAATGGGCAGGAAGCCCGACGGGTAGACGTCACCATTGGCGGCCACGAACACAATCCCCTTGCCGTCGCGAGTCGCCGCACTCGGTGCACGAATCGGTGCTGTGCTGGCGCCCAAAAGCTCGACAAGGCGATCTCGCAATGATGGGTACAGGGAATCGGTCTCGAACTCGCGCAGCGACGACTCGTTATTCTCGCGACGTTCGATGACGACTCGGCGAAAAAATGGTGCTTCGACCGTACGCACCGTGAATCCGTAGCGCGAGGCGTCGACGAGAAAATTACAGACGTCCTCGTTCTCCTTGGCCGTGGTGGCGTTCATCTCGGTGCCACGGCCGGTGGTGATCAGAAAGAAGACCTCCCAGACGTCGACGTGCTGATCGTGCATCAGGTCAGCGACGTCGGCGAGTTCGCGAACGTTTGCTGGCATAACGGTGGTGTTCACTTGGGTGGTAAATCCGTGTTGTTTGAGTTCACCGATGGCTCGTATCGTCGAGTCGAAGTGGCCGTCGATACCTCGAACGGCGTCGTGAGTCGACGCCGTTGCTCCGTCCAAACTGAGTGACGCACTCTTTACCCCATGGGCGCGCAGTGACTGAAGGGTCGATGACTTCAACTGAGGTGTCACCGAAGGGGCAATCGCCACGGGTACTCCCGCCGATCCTGCGTACGCCGCGAGTTGCACAATATCTTCGCGCATGAGGCAGTCACCGCCAGTGAGAATCAGAATCGGCCGTGGTCTGCCGATTGCCGCCAGGGTGTCGATTAACGCGAATCCCTCATCGGTCGAAAGCTCGTCGGAACTCGCGAGCCTTTGGGCGTTGGCACGACAGTGAAAACAGGCCAGATCGCATGCCTTCGTCATTTCCCAAAAAACGAGGAGCGGCCGTTGGCTGAACGGTTCATTCACCTTTGTGTTAGCTATCGAATCAATCATGAGCCACCTCTTATCGGATTATACATTGATTTAAGTAATCCATAAATTCATGGATATACTAATTCCATGAATGATCTGAGAAATGTCAAACCGCTCTACGTCGCCAAAGCTGAACTCTTTAAGTCTTTGGGGCATCCGGCGCGTATACGTATTCTCGAGCTCCTGGTGGCCGGCGATATGTCAGTAAGCAATCTCCTCGCCGCTACCGGGCTGGAGCCTTCTTCTCTTTCTCAACACTTGAGTGTCGTAAAACACACTGGACTTGTTCAATCCAGTCGCGTCGGAAATAGTGTGACGTACCGCGTGACCGATCCATCGGTGGGCGAATTTCTGACCGCTGCCCGATCGGTGCTTGCGACGACGCTTGGTCGCGCGCGCCAAACGCTCGAGGACCTCGTGGGTACCGAGTGATGGCCACGGTGTTGTGGCGTCACAAGATCTTGGTCGACTCGCGGTGCATTGTGGTGCATCCAATGGACGCGCCTTCGTGGTCTGTCGATAGGTAGGACTGATGTCGACGTTCCGGTACCGCAAGGGATCCATCTTTCGTTCACTTTTATCCAGAGCTCGTACCGAGCGTGCAGACTCATTGCCCGACGTGGTACTCGGCACCGGCCTACGGGGTTCGCTTCAACTGCGTCACGTGGACGCTGGTTCGTGTAACGGTTGTGAAGTAGAGATTGCCTCAGCGTTTGCGCCAACGTACGACGCGTCACGATTTGGCGCTCGATTGGTCGCTTCACCGCGTCACGCTGACGGTCTGTTAGTTACCGGAGTCGTTACCCGCAACATGGCGGGCGCCTTAGTACGAACTCTTGATGCCCTACCCCAACCAGCCGTCGTTGTCGCGTGTGGCGACTGTGCGGTGAATGGTGGAATATTTCGAGACGCCTACGGAGTTGCGGGGACGCTGGATTCCTTTGTCGACGTGGACGTTCGCATTCCCGGATGTCCCCCACATCCAGAAGCGATTACCCAGGCGCTGCGTAGCCTCACCGGCCGATAATCGTGGACCTCTTCCTGGCCGGATTGGGATGTTGCGTCCTCGGTCTCGTCGCGACAATGGTCCTCTCGCTCGAACGTCGAGTCGTTGTCGCGTCACTCGGCGGGTCGTTGGGGTGTCTCCTGACACTTGTTGCGGCGTCTCAAGTGTTGATCAGCGGACGCTCGGTGTCGTTCCATTCCTCACTCGTTTTACCGTTGAGCGGAGTAAGCCTTACGCTCGACCCTCTCGGAGCGCTGTTCGTGGCGATGACATCCTTCGTCGGCATTGCGACGCTTGTCTACTACGTGGGCTACGCGAAGAGCGAACTTCGCTCTCGCACGGCACTCGGTCTGTTGCTGTTGTTTTTGATGTCGCTTTTGTCCGTGCCAGTGGCGTCGAGTGTGGTCACCTTGATGTTCTCATGGGAACTCATGGCATTGAGTTCGATGTTGCTGATTATGGTCGAACAGCGTCGACACGCTGAAGCACGTACGGCCGCCCAGTGGTACGGGGCAATGACCCAACTCGGGGCGGCGTCAATTCTTCTCGGACTTCTTTTGTTGTCACTGAAGGGCGGTCAAACGTTCGGTGACATCAGAGCGCACGTCTCGACGATGTCACCGACGTTGCGGTCGTTTGCATTCGTGCTCACTTTGATCGGCTTCGCGTCGAAGGCGGGCGCCGTACCGTTTCACGTGTGGTTGCCTAAGGCTCATCCAGAAGCGCCGAGTCCGGTGTCGGCGCTGATGTCGAGCGCGATGGTCGCTATGGGTGTGTACGGCATTGTGAGAGTTGGAAACGATCTGTTGGGCGGCGGCACGCTCTGGTGGTGGGTCGTCGTCGTCGCGCTCGGCGTCGTGTCCGCACTCTTTGGGGCACTGCACGCGGTGACGAGCGTTGATCTCAAGCGGCTGCTGGCTTACTCCACGATCGATATCCTCGGACTCGTTCTCATCGGTGTTGGATGTTCTGGAGCTCTCGCCGCGACCGGTCACCCGGGGGACGCTCATCTTGCCTTGATCGGTGCTCTGCTCCTTGTCGTCTCGCACGCGGCCTTTAAGGGCTGTCTCTTCCTCGGTGCGGGTGCCGTTGAACGCGCGACGGGCTCTCGAAGTCTCGATCAGCTCGGTGGACTCATTCGTCGAATTCCGATAACGACGGCACTTTTTGGGATTGGTGCTCTGTCGATCGTTGCCGTGCCCGCGTTCAGCGGTTTCGCCAGCGAGTGGCTCTTGCTACAAGGACTGCTCCACGGCTTCGTCGATAAGAGTTCACTAACGTTGATTGTGCTCTTGGTGGGCGTCGTGGCGCTGGCGCTGACGGGGGGCTTGACGGCCGTCGCATTCGTGAAAGCCATCGGCATCGGGTTTCTGGGTCAAGCGCGATCTACTGGCGCAGCGTCGGCCCACGAAGTTCCGCGCACGATGCAAGTCGGTATGGGAATTTTGTGTATTCCTTGCGTCGTGCTTGGTGTGGCGCCCGGCTTGGTGATTCCCCTCGTAAGTCGCGCCGCGAACGTGGGCTCTGTCAGCGTCGCCTCTCGCTCGCTCGAAAGCGGAATCGGACTCACGCTCGATCACGTTCGCGGCGCGATCGAGCCGATGTTGTTGTTGACCGGCTTCTTGCTCGTCGTCGCTTTCATCTCGGTAGTGAAATCCCTGCTTCGACGTCCCGCGCGAAAGGTGGAGGCGTGGCGTGGAGGAGGGGGACAGCCCACGGCTCGAATGCAGTACACCGCGACCTCGTACGCCGAGCCACTCCAACGTGTGTTCGCTGACGTTCTGCGCCCAGAGATCGACGTGGAAGTCACCCACGCCGTTGAATCGCACTACAACGAACAGTCACTCTCCTACGAGAGTCGTGTCGACGACGCCGTCGAGCGCCTCGCGTACCAACCGGTGATCCGCACGCTCACGCGCGTCGGGATAGCTGCACGTCGTGTTCAAAACGGAAGCGTTCACCGCTACTTGGCGTTTGGCTTCATCGCGCTCCTCATCGTGTTGGTGGTGCTGGCATGACGCACGTCGGCCCACCTCTCGGTTACGCGATCATCGCGTCCATCATTCAAGTCGCCCTCGTCGGCCTTGGTGGGCCGCTGCTCATGGGACTGATGGCCAAGGTTCGAGCCCGCGCGGAAGGGCGTGTGGGCGCGCCGATCCATCAGCCGCTTCGAGATCTGCGAAAACTGATGGGGAAGGAGGGTCTGCGCGCACATCATTCGAGCGCGGTGCTGGCCGTGGCGCCACTGGTCGTGCTGGGTTCCACCACGCTGGCCGTGGCGATATCGCCGTTGGTGACGACGCACCCATTCTTGAGTGCCAGCGCCGATCTCTTCGTAATTGTCTATCTCTTGTTAATGGGCTCGGTCACGATGGCCTTAGCGGGTCTCGACACCGGTACCGCCTTTGGGGGTATGGGATCGAGCCGAGCCATTACGATTGGCGCGCTCGCCGAACCCGCGCTCCTCGTCGCGGTCATCGCGCTGTCGATTCAGGCTCGAACGTCGAATCTCCCCGCGATCGTCGCCGACACTATTGCCCATCCGGTGTGGACGTCAACGCCCACCAGACTCTTGGCACTCGTGGCGCTCGTGATCGTGGTCATCGCCGAGACCGGACGACTACCAGTCGACAATCCAAATACTCACCTTGAACTCACGATGATTCACGAGGCCATGACCCTCGAATACGCCGGATCCGATTTAGGACTCGTCACACTGGGGGCCGCGATGCGTCTCGGTCTGCTCTTTGCTCTGCTCGTGAACCTCTTCGTTCCTTGGGGCGTCGCTACCGGAAGTTCGATTCTTGGGCTGCTCGCCGCCGTCGTGTTCTTAGCGCTCAAGACGTCACTTCTCGCCGTCGTCGTCTCACTCATTGAAGTTCACAGCGCCAAGTTGCGCCTCTTTCGAGTGCCCGAGCTCCTCGCGGGCGGCTTCGTACTCGCGGTGCTCGCCGTTGTGACGCAACTGGCCACGCGATGAGTACGTCGTTCTACGTCGGAGCGCTCGAGCTCACCACGGGAGCGGTACTGGTGTGTGCCGTGATGACCCTCTGGCGTCGCCAAGTTCGCGCCATCGTCACCATGTTGCGCTTCCAAGGAATTGCGCTCGCGTTCGTGGCTGGCGTGTTGGCGTGGCACGAACGTGATCTTGGTTTGGCGATTACGGCGGCACTGGTTCTTGGCGTGAAGGGTGCACTGGTGCCCTGGCTGCTTCGCCGGGTGATCCGTCTCGACCCGAAAAGTCGCGAGACGGCGCCGCTCATCAACGTGCCGGCCTCACTCGTCTCGGCTGCGTTCCTCATTGTCGTCTCCTACGTCGTAAGTTCCAAGCTCACCGCACTCGCTCCTTCGACCGCGTCGCGTCTGGTACCTATTGGCGTGGCGACGGTACTAGTGGGCTACTTCATGTTGGTGACCAGGCGCCGGTCCGTCTCGCAGATCGTCGGGCTCTTGCTGGTCGATAACGGCATCGCTCTCGTCACGTTCCTCCTGACCGCTGGGGTGCCACTGATCGTGGAGCTCGGCGCGACCCTCGACGTGCTGCTGGTAGTCGTTGTTCTTCAGGTGCACGTCCTCAACGCGGGCGCCCGCCACGGATCATTTGATCTGGACAAGATGAGAGAGCTCCACGACTGATGTTGAGTCTGCTCGCTCTCGCGATTCCTCTTTTGATGGGGGTCATCTCATTCGTCGTTCCGTGGCGGCGATGGATTGGATGGGGGAGCGCCCTCTCGTCCGCGGCCGTGCTCGGCATTGGGATCGCACTCTGCATTTCGACCTCCTCGCACGGTTCGGTGTCGGCGTTGCACGGAACGCTTCGCGCGGACGCGCTCAGCTCGTTCATGGTCGTCGTCATTGGTACCGTCGCGCTGCTCGCGACGCTGCAGACCCCTCGGGTGATGGGCCGAGAGATTGGCGAAGGAACGACGACGGCGCGGCAAGCGAGTTTTTACGTTGCGTTGATGCAGGCCTTCATCACGTGCATGCTCACTGCGGTACTTGCGGCGAACCTCGGCGTGCTCTGGGTGGCCATTGAAGCGACGACCATCGCGACCACCTTTCTCGTCAGTCACAATCGAACGAAGAAGGCCATCGAGGCGTCATGGAAGTATGTCATTCTCTGCTCCGTCGGCATCGCGTTGGCTTTTCTCGGCACCGTGTTGGTGTACTTCGCCGCCCTTCATTCTGGCGTTGTCGCACCTAACGCAGTGTCTCTCAACTGGACGTCGCTGATGGCGATCGCGCCGCACCTCAACCACGGGGTCATGCGACTCGCCGTAACGCTGCTGGTCCTCGGTTATGGCACCAAGGTGGGGCTGGCCCCGTCGCACAGTTGGCTCGCCGACGCTCACAGTCAGGCCCCCGCTCCGGTGTCGGCACTTATGTCGGGTGTTCTTTTGACCGTTGCCTTCTACGCACTCCTACGATTCAAGGCGATCGCCGACGCCGCGCTCGGCCCGGCCTTTCCTCGAGCGCTCTTCATCGCCGTTGGACTGTTGTCGTTAGTGGTCGCCGCGGTCATGCTTATTGCTCAGCGCGACTACAAACGAATGCTCGCGTACTCCAGTGTCGAACACATGGGACTGCTAGCCCTGGGTGCCGCGGCTGGCAGTTCACTCGCGATCGCGGCGGTGCTGTTGCACATGCTCGGACACGGTCTCACCAAGTCGACTCTCTTTATCTCTTCGGGAGAGATCTCGCACGCCGAGGGTACGACCGAGATCGCCAAAGTCAAAGGACTGTTGGCGCGTCGCCCGGTCCTCGGGGGAATATTTGGGTGTGGGCTCATCGCCCTGCTTGGCTTTCCTCCCTTCAGCCTCTTCATTAGTGAGTTCACGATGGCGCGCGCGGAGGTGAACGTCGGACTGTGGTGGGTCGTGGCAATCTCACTCGTCTGTCTCTCCGTGATTTTCGTCTCGATGACCAACCACGCGCGTCACATGATCTTGGGAGGAGATTCGTCGGTTGCCCTATCGCTGAACGCACGATCGGTCGTCGTCCCGCTCGTGGCGGCACTGGCGGCCAGCGCGTTCATCGGCATTTCGGCGTGGCCCCTGCTGACGCTGCTTCGCGCGGCCGCACACGTGGTGGTGCGATGAGTGCTTCACTTCGCACCATTGACGTAACGGCGGAGGCGCTGCATGACCGCGTGGAGCGGGAACTAAAGAGCGGCTTTCGGGTAGCGCTCGTCGCGGCGCACGACGACGTTGACTGCTTGCGCGTGGTCTACGTACTCACCTCCGGGCCACCTGACCAACGCCTCGAACTCACGGTCCGACTTGACCGACACGATCCCCGGGTGCCCACGCTGAGTGATATTTCATTTCCCGCGAGCCGCTTCGAGCGCAAGATGCACGACACGTTTGGGATTATCCCCGAAGGACATCCATTTCTGCGTCCTCTCGTTCGACACTCACACTGGCCCGCACACTGGTATCCGATGCGCCGCGACGTGGGAGCGACGCCCGCCATCAATCACGAGGGCGCCCCGTATCCCTTCATTGAAGTGCAGGGCGCAGGGGTCTACGAGATACCCGTGGGCCCGGTGCACGCCGGACTCATCGAGCCAGGGCACTTCCGGTTCTCGGTCGTGGGCGAGACGATAGTCAAAATGACGGCGCGTCTTTGGTTCTTGCACCGTGGTATTGAGCGAATGTTCCAGGGCGTTAGCGTAAACGAGGGACTACAGATTGCCGAACGTATTTCAGGCGACACCGCCGTCGGTCACGGTCTCGCCTACTGCATGGCCGTCGAAGAAGCCCAAGGAATCGACGTGTCAGACGACGCTCGCGTGATCCGCTCTGTACTCCTCGAGTTGGAGCGGATCTACAACCACGTGGGCGACATTGGCGCTATGTGCAGCGACGTGAGCTTTGGCGTGGCGCACGCACGGGCCATGGTGATTCGAGAGCAACTGCTCCGTCTCAACGAGTCCGTCACGGGACACCGACTGCTGCGTGGGTCGATGCTTCCGGGGCGTACCTCGGTTCGACGGCTTCCGACGTCGACAGAACTTGACAACATCGCGAGTGAACTGAGTCAATTGATGGAGTTCATCGCTTTCAACAGTACGGTCGCCGATCGCTTTGAAGGAACGGCCGTACTGCAGGCGGCCGACGCCGAGGCCATTGGAACCCTTGGCGTCGTGGCACGTGCGTCGGGTCAACGGGTTGACGCTCGGCACTCTCACCCCTTCGTGTCGGGCGAGTCAGCGTTTCGACTGATTACTCAGTTACAGGGTGACGTCCTCGCGCGATTCACGCAACGCTCCGACGAAATGACGAACTCTCTCGAACTTATACGTGGTCACGTCGGTCTCTCGCCATGCCTCGAGAGCACCGCAGTTCTCTCACAGTCCGGCTCTCTCGCAGGACTCGGAATTGTCGAAGGGTGGCGGGGTTCGATTATCCATCGAGTCGAACTCGATGCGCAAGGTGTCGTGTCGCGCTGTTGCATCGCGGATCCTTCGTTTTTCAACTGGCCTGCACTTGCGACATCGCTTAGCGACACCATCGTGCCCGACTTTCCTCTAGTCAACAAGAGCTTTAATCTTTCATACGCCGGAAACGACCTCTGACGTAGCAGCGCGCGTTGGCGCGCAGTGTGGCATCTACAGGAGCAGTACAAACCGTTGCATTTTCAATCCAGTGCGCTTATCGCGCGGCCGTGATCCGAGAACGTGAATGCCCAATTTCTTTCAGTGGGTCACCTGGGTCTTGATCCTGGCAACTTGGGAGCCATTCTACCTGATCCAGGGACATTTCTGGGCGTCCAAATCTGCTGGTCAAATGAGGTGGGACGTTCGCCGACGTTTTCTGAAGTGTCCCCAAGTTTGATCTCTTGGCTCGACGAATGGCTAGCCCCGATTATTCACGGGTCCGAGTGAACTGATCCCCTGCAATACGCGAAAATGCCCTCCGCGCAAGGAAAACTGGTGTTGCTAAGACAACCAGAACCTCAACCCGAAGGACACTTCTGCGATGAACAATACTGCAACGAATCACGTCAAGGTGGAACCCGGCGGAAAGGGTGTCGTCGCGCACGTTGGACTGCACGCGCTCGGCACTGTGGCCGATGCGTTAGGACTTGGCGAAGCGCTTTCCTCACGACTTCATTACGCCAACAGGCGAGCACCACTCCACGACCGAGGCAAGGTGCTCGTTCAGATGGCTCTCGTGTTGGCCGGCGGTGGTGAGAGTTGCGCTGACGTCGAGCACCTGCGTGTGCAGAAGGATCTCTTCGGTGACGTTGCCTCAGATTCGACGGTCTATCGCACCTTCCACGAGTTCGACGCAGTTCAGCGCGGCGAGTTCGCCCGAGCCCTCGCCGAGGTGCGCCAGAAAGTCTGGGCGAAGCTCGACACGTCCGTTGATGAACCGGTGATCCTCGACTTCGACGCCTCGTTAGTGATGGGACTCGCCGAGTCCAAAGAGATGGCCGCGTCAACCTACAAAGGTGGCTTCGGTTTTCATCCCCTGTTCTGCTTCAGTGACCTCACGGGCGAGACGCTCAGCCACACCCTTCGTCCGGGCAACGCGACGGCCCATAACGCGGCCGATCACGTCGAGGTCTTGGACGCGGCCCTCGCCCAACTGCCCGAGTCGATTCGCTCCGGCCACGGCGTCGGTGACGAGTTCGCGCCCTCTCGCCAGGTCATCGCGCGCGCCGACAACGCGGGGTGCACTTTCGAATTCTTGGCGGCGTGCCGAGCCCGCAAGATCAACTTCTCGGTGACCGCGCGTTCCAACGCCCGGCTGCAAAGCGCTCTTTACGCGGTTTCTGCGCGCGAGGACCTCTGGCGCCCCTCGTTCACCCAAGACGGCACGCCGCGCGAGGGCGCCGCGGTCTGTGAGGTGACCGACTTTCTCACCCTGAAAAAGATGCCGAGCGGCACGCGCTGCATCGTGCGACGAGAACCCTTACACCCCGGCGCTCAGCGCAGCCTCTTTCCGAGCGACGAGTTTCGTTACTGGGGTTTCTACACCGACCGCGCGGGCGACCCCGAAGAGCTCGACGTGGTGATGCGGGCCCACGCTCACGTCGAAGACCACATCCAACGACTGAAGGAGTCCGGGCTCACTCGTTTTCCCTTCACGAAGTTCGAGGCCAACGCCAACTGGCTCATGACGCTCGCCATGGCCGCGGACCTCGTGCGCTGGTTCCAACTGCTCTGTCTTGAGGGTCACTGGCGAGACGCTCGACCCAAGGCGCTGCGTTGGGAGATCTTTCACGCGCCCGGGCGAATCGTTCGTGGTGCTCGACGCGTCGTCGTTCGTGTCATCGACGGGTGGCCTACGCAACGACAGCTCCTCAGCGCCTACCAACGCATAGCCCTATTGACCTGACGCGATCCACGTTCACCTCAGAGAGGCCGACAAAGGGATCGGCGCGCCCCGTTGCCCCTCGGGAGTCATTTTTCATGGTCGAAAATCGACTGAAGAATGCTGAAGGACACTCGCCAGCGCGTTGATCGTCTCTCAGCAGCATGGGCTACTCAAAAACGGAAGAAACGAAGATTGACAGCCTCTTCATGAATAATCGGGGCTAGACAAAAGTTCATACTCCGGTCTAGCAAATGTTCGCTTCGAGACGAGTGACGGGCAAGTGATTCAACTTCGTTTTGGAGAAGATTGAGTCGCAACCTTGTCATAACCAAGAGCGTGGGTGACGATAGAAGAGGTGAAGATTGACCGCGGAGAAATGGCAGCGTGCCGTAAGTGGCGTAATTTAGTTTCTCGCGGTTCGGGTCACAGTTTAGGTTCGCTGATTTCCTGGCCGGCGAGGAGTCGACGAACATTCCACCGAAGATGCTCGATCATCCCTTCAGATACCTCTTTGGGTGGCGCGATGTCCGCGATCGCGTCGTTGAGAGCCTCAAGGGTATCTAAGACCAGCGTTGACGCCCGGGTCGCGGCGATAACGCCCCAGGATTGCGCTTCCGCGAGAATTCTCTCCACAGAAAGTCTCCGATGATCGAAGATCCCATCGACCGCCAAGGCGAGATTCCACTGCACACGACCTTCTTGGAACAAATTTGGTGACGCGTCGTAAACCTGCGCGAGTTCAGTGCCCGTCGAATGGTGCATGAGCGCGACATTCTTCGCGTGCGCGTCGTTGTTGCCGATTGCTACATGGAAGGTCAACTGGCGTAACCACTGCTCCACCGCCGCGTCGCCGCCAGGAATCGAGCCCAACGCCTCGGCGACTTGCCGCACAGAGGCGCGCTTTGGATCGCCCGGCCAGGCGGGCTCCTGGAACTTCACGTCCGTGTCTCGCCAGTCAAGACTCAGCGCCTGTGCGAGATCTTCTTGGTGGTGCAGGTGCACTTGGCCGTTGATCACCGACCGGTCGAATCGCTCGATAGCAAGGTACGTCGTACGCTCTGCCACAAGGATTTCGCTCGCGTAACTCGAAAGGCCGATCCGCTGGGTGAGCAAGTGGCTGTAGTGCTCTTCAAATATGCGGTTCGGTCTCGCGGGGACCTGAGGTTTAAGGATGTGGGTCGAGTGGGCCCGGCCACGCGGATACACCCACTCTCCGTCGAACCGCGCCACGAGCACTTTCGGTTGATAACCAGGCAGCGTTGAGCGACTGTCGTCTGCGATGGCTTGATCGTTGTTGTCGAGGGCTTGCGTGAGCTTGGAGCTCAACGCGCGATCAGTAAGGGGTTCATAGACCGGTCGGTACGCTTTCGGCTCGTCGGGACGTCGAAGCGTCACGGCGCCAGCAATGGAGCCGCCGAACTCACGCAGCAGTGCGAAAAGATCATCCTTGTCGATGTGGCGCTTG
>Ga0208357_1000308_pt1 | contig 39907 bp, 39 predicted proteins | sample NGESurdeep092012_6_FD_184487 | JGI IMG/M metagenome (GOLD analysis project Ga0208357, IMG submission 184487) | Arctic peat soil microbial communities from Barrow, Alaska - NGEE Surface sample F52-2 deep-092012 (SPAdes) | ecosystem: Environmental > Terrestrial > Soil > Wetlands > Peat ...
TTACTGGACGATTTTGCCGTCGGCTGAGGTGGCGGAGGGGTGGTTGGGTGAAGGCGGAGGGGTTTGGACCTGCCAGCCGTTGCTGGTGTCGACTAGCGTGGCGCTGGCGGTGCCGTTGCCGGCGAGATCGGATTGGACGTTAGGGAAGGCGGTCTGGGTTTCGGCGACCTTGGCCCAGTCGGGTGCGCCGGAGAAGGTGTAGTGGTAGTTGACGACAGTGGTGGCGCCGGGCTGGGCGTTGTTGGGCGTGGAGCTGTCAATGGATTGGACGGAGCGATGGCCGTAGCAGAAGTTGCCGTAGCCGGGCTGGTTGGGGTCGGCGGTCCAGGCGCTGCGGCCCTTGTCGCTGAGGTCGTAGTTGACCTCCTGCTTTGAGATGATGATGATCTTTTTCTCACTGGTGGAGCGGGTGAGGAGGCCTTGATCGACGAGCGCGGCGAAGGGTGCGGTCTGATCGGCATCGGAGGCGGCGACCTGGGTGGGGAACTTCTGGGGTTGAGACCAGAGGCAGGAGGGATGAGCCGAGTACCAGTCGTTGAGAGCGGTCTTGTAGTTGGCGGAGTTGTCGGTGGTTGTCTTGCAACCAGCGAGGAGTAGAAGGGCGGTGGCTGCGAATGAGACTTTGCGTATGGAGGTCATGAGAATCCTTTCCCGACGTAGGATGCAGCGAGAGGGAAGGAGGTTTGCACTAGAAGGCCACGATAACTTCGGCGGGGGACAGACCGTTGGCGCGGAGGGTGCGGAGGGAGAGCGCGTGGTGGCGCTTGGCGAGGCGGACGCCGGCTTCGTCGCGCAGGAGATCGCAGTGGAAGTAGGCGGGGGTGGAGAGGTTGAGGACTCGCTGCAGGAGGATCTGGCGAGCGGTGGATTTGAGGAGGTCGCGGCCACGGACGACTTCGGTGATGCGGAGGTCGGCGTCGTCGACGACACAGGCGAGCTGGTAGCTGGGGAGGGCGTCCTTGCGCCAGATGAGGAAGTCGCCGAAGTCGACGGCGGGGGTGAAGGATTGCGGGCCCGCGTGGAGGTCGGTGAAGGCGATGGGTTGGTGGTCTGGAGTGCGGAGGCGGTAGTTGACGTTGGGGAGAAGGGTGGTTTGGGGCTCGATTGCGATAGGGCGGCAGTGGTTGTTGTAGAGAGGCTCGTCGTCTTCTTCGTGCGGCGCCTGGGTGGCGTGGGCGAGGTCGTTGCGGGAGCAGGTGCAGGGGTAGGCTAGGCCGGTGGCGAGGAGTTGCTGCATGGCCGCACGGTAGAGAGAGAGGCGTTCGGATTGGCGGACCTCGGCGTCCCAGGTGATGCCGAGCCAGCAGAGGTCTTCGCGGAGGGAGGAGGAGAATTCGGCGCGGGAGCGGTGGGGGTCGACGTCGTCGTCGCGGAGATAGAGGGTGCCGTGAGCGGCGCGGGCGCGCTGGTACGCGGTCCAAAAGGTGCGTGCGTGGCCGAGGTGCAGCAGGCCAGTGGGGGAGGGAGCGAGACGGCCGATGTAGGGCGTAGGCATGTCTGTAAACCACTATGCCACGGGTTCTGCGCGGACGGCGAGAGCGGGAGCGTCGGTGGTGCGAGCGTTTTGGGTGGATGCTGCACGGTCTTTTAATTTCGTGGCATCATAAGGCGCTGTCGCCTTGCTTTGCCTGGGGCACAAGCCGATGCAATAATTCCGCATGTCCACTGATGCGAACGCTGCCCTCCCACAAACAGAATCGCTTGCCACGACCCGTCGCCGTTTTCTTGCTGTCTCCACTGCCGCTGGACTGGGCAGCACGCTGTTCCCCGGCGCTCTGTTGGCGCTCGCAACCAGCTCCGGCGAGGCGCAATCATCCGCCCAATCGGACCTGCGAGGCTGGCCCGCGATCACGCCGGAGATGGTGGATGCCGCTGCGACGATTGCTGCAATCAAGCTGACGGCGGAGCAGAGGCAGATGATGCTCGAAGGGCTCGTCGGCCAGCGCAACTCCGCGCTGCGCGTGCGCGGTCTGCATCTGCCCAACAGCGTCGCGCCGACGGCGGTCTTCAACCCCGTCCCCGCTGGCACGCCCGCCCCGCAACCCTCCTCGCGGCGGCCGGTCGTGCTGGGCCCTGCGCCCTCCATTGCCGACGTCTCGCCGTCGCAGGAAGACAAGCTCGCCTTCGCCACCATTCGGCAACTCGGCGAGCTGATGCGGCATCGCAAGACGACCTCGCTGGACCTCACAAAGCTCTATCTCGTCCGCCTCAAGCGTTACGATCCCACGCTTCACTTCGTCATCACGCTGACCGAAGAGCGCGCGCTCGCGCAGGCCGCAGCCGCAGACAAGGAACTCGCCGCAGGCAAGGATCGCGGCCCGCTCCACGGCATTCCGTGGGGAGCAAAAGATCTGCTCGCCGTCAAGGGCTATCCCACGACGTGGGGCGCGGCGGGCTTTGAGAACCAGACCTTCGACGAAGATGCCGAAGTGGTCAAGCGACTCGACGCCGCCGGTGCGGTGCTGGTCGCGAAGCTCACGATGGGGGCGCTCGCGCAGGGCGATCTCTGGGGCTATGCCGAGGGCACGGGCAAGCGCGGAGCACGCACTCGCAACCCCTGGAACCCGAAGCAGGGAAGCAGCGGCAGCTCGGCTGGCAGCGCGAGCGCCACCTCCGCCGGCTGCGTCGGCTTCGCGCTCGGCACCGAAACCCTCGGCAGCATCTCTTCACCCAGCACACGTTGCGGCGTGACGGGCCTGCGCCCCAGCTTCGGCCTGGTCCCGCGAACCGGGGCCATGGCGCTCGTCTGGTCGATGGACAAGATCGGCCCCATTACGCGCTCGGTTGAAGACTGCGCCCTCGTCCTCAACGTCCTCTACGGTCCGGATGGCCGCGACCAGAGCGTGCAGCCCGCGCCGTTCCACGCGGACCTCACCACCGACATCCACCAGCTACGCGTCGGCTACATCGAGTCCGCCTTCAAAGCTCCCACGCTTCGGCCCCTGTCGGCCGACGAAACGAAGAGCCTCTCCGCCGCGGACCGCGCCATGCGTGAGCAGCAGCAGCACGCCGACTTCGAACGTCGCAGCTACGACGCGAAGTTCGACACCCGCGCCCTCGAAACGCTGCGCGGCATGGGCATCCAACTCACGCCCGTCGAGCTCCCCAGCTTCCACTTCTCCGCGCTGCTCAACATCCTCGGCGCCGAGGCTGCGGCTGCCTTCGACGATCTCACCACCTCCGGCCGCGACGCCCTGCTCTCCGGACAGAAGTCCTACGACTGGCCCAACGGGTTCCGCACCTCGCGCTTCCTGTCCGCCGTCGACTACATCCAGGCCGAGCGCGCACGCACTCTCGCGCTCTCCGCCATGTATGACACCTTCAGCAACTTCGACGTCATCGTCACCCCCAGCGGAGGCACGCAGCTCACGGCGACTAATCTTTGCGGACAGCCCGCGGTCATCGTGCCCAACGGTCTGCGTGGCGACGACGCTCCACCCTTCGCGCCCACCCCCGACGACGACTGGCCCGACTACGGAGGCCCGGGAACTCCCGTCTCGCTGACGTTCCTTGCGCCGCTGTATCAGGACGCAAAGGCCGTCGCACTCGCGCACGCTTACCAGCAGAAGACCGGCTTCCAGTTGCTACATCCCAAGCTGTAGTCGCGAGCCGGTGTGTCACCGGAATGCCGTAGGTGCGCTACAGGTGTAAGGTTTTCGGTGTTGATCCGTCTCCCTCATGACCGTTACTTCTGCGGTCCCTGAAAGGAGTATCGCCATGACCAGAGAATGCAACTGCCCTTGCGGCCCCGAATGTACCTGCCCGGAATGCCAGGGCACCACCTGTCCCACTTGCTAGAACGGCCTCCAGCCGGAGAGTCATTCCATGGCTCTCCGGCTGCACCCTGATTATGTCCAACAAAACTCTCCAGACCCTGCTTGACCGCCGCGCACGCTTTCTTTCGTTCGTGCAGAGTCGCGTCAACGACCCGTCACTTGCAGAGGACATTCTGCAAGTCGCTTACGTGCGTGCGCTCGAGCATTCAGGGGCGCTTCGCGAGCAGGAGTCTGCCGTGGCCTGGTTTTATAGCGTGCTGCATAACGCCGTGATCGACCACTACCGCCATCGTTCATCAGAGATCTCCGCGATGGATCGTTGGGCATCCGAACTTGGTCTGAGTGGACCCAACGCCGCCGAGCCATCAACGGCCGACATCCCTGCGCGCAGCTTCGTCTGCGGCTGCATCGAACACGTTCTGCCCAGCCTGCGGCCAGCGTACTCGGAGGTGTTGCGCGAGGTCGATCTCGACGAAACATCGCTGGTAGATTTTGCTCGCAGCCACGAACTCACGCCCGGCAATGCCGCCGTTCGAGCTCATCGCGCACGCACAGCTCTGCGTCGCGAACTCGCACGAACTTGCGGCGCTTGTGCGGTGCATGCCTGTCTGGATTGCACCTGCAAGACTCGTCCTGCTATCGAATAAAAGGCTGTAGCCGGAGTGGAGAATTTGCCTGGAAGTACATACGCGACACCTGGGCGAGTTGGTGGCCGCCTCTTGAGCCGCACCGGCTGGCCTACGCTCCCTTCGCCAGCTCCGACTTCACCAGATCGCTGACCATTTTTCCATCGGCGCGGACGCCGTCGGCGAGGAGAAACTGCTGCGCTACGCGCATGGTTGCGCCCATATCCTTGGGGCCGGGGGGAACGCCGCCAGCATTTTTTGTCATCTGGTCGATGGCCATCAGCACGAGCTTGCGAACATGATCCTCGTCCGCCGCCTTCGGCATGTAGGCCTCGATCAGCACGATCTCGACCGCTTCCTTGGCCGCCAGCTCGGGGCGGTTGCCCTTCGTAAACTGCTCGATGGATTCCCTGCGCTGCTTCAGCATGGTCGTCAGAATCTGCTGCTCTTCGGCATCCGTCAGCGCCTCGCGCTTGTCAATCTCCTTGTTCTTCAACGCGGACTTCACCATACGCAGCGTCGTCAGCGTCTCCTGCTCGCGCGCCTTCATCGCCGTAATAATGTCTTTGCCTAACTTGTCACCAATCGCAGCCATCGTTCTCACCTCGTCATCCACCAGTTTACCCGGCGGCTGCGCGAGCTCGGTGTAAAGCTCAGTAAATGCCCGGGATAAGGCGCTTCGTCGATTGGCTGTACTGCACGTACTCCTCGCCGAACGCACCCGTCAGGGCGTGCTCCTCGACGTGGATGCGATACAGCAGCGCGATCATCGGAGGAACAAAGATCAGCCCCAGCCCCAGCCAGTTCCGCGTTCCCAGCCCGATCGCCAGGAAGATCAGCACCATCCCGGTGTAGGACGGGTGGCGCATGTAGCGGAAGAGCCCGGACTGGTTCAGCCTCTGGGTCGCGTGGATGGCCACGTTCGCGCTGAACGACTTGCCCAGCGTGTAGATTGCCGTCCACCGAATCACGAGGCCCAGCGCCATGATTCCGAGGCACACGAACTTCAGCCAGTGCCCCGCATGAAACGCAGCCGGAGCGTACCTCTCGCCCAACGTGGAACCAAAAGTCATTGAGCAAAAAATCACCACCCACAGCACCGCCAGGGAGCCGCGATCGCTGATCTCGCCGTCGCCGCGCCGCGTTCGCGTGACCACCAGCACCAGGACTTCGGTCCCAATCCACGCCCAGAAAAGCGTCGTCCAAATCATTCCAATCAGCATGCTACGAGTCTCTAACACTCCAGCAACCGGAACAAGGGACAAATGCCACCGGAATCATCTGACATTCGTCAGCTGTGCGGCTCGCTATACCTGTGACCCGCTAAAATAGATTGCATGATCCGTAAGACACGTCTCTTCACGCCTGGTCCAACACCGCTTCTTCCCGCCGCTCAGTTTGCCATGGCCGCGGCCGATATCCATCACCGCACTGCCGAATTCCGTGCGCTGTACACCCGCGTCCTCGCGCAGCTCAAGGAGTTCGTCGGCACCGCCAACGACGTGATCCTGCTTTCGAGCTCCGGCACCGGAGCCATGGAAGCTTCGGTCTCCAACCTGACCTCTCCGGGGGACCGCGTGCTGGTGCTCACGGCTGGTAAATTCGGCGAACGCTGGTCGGGCATTGCCAAGGCCTTCGGCTGCCACGTCGACGTGGTCAGCGCGCCTTACGGCCAGACCTTTTCGCTCGACGAGGTGAAAGCGTCGCTGCATCTCGAAACCCGCGCCGTGTTTATGCAGGCAACGGAGACATCGACGGGCGTGAGGCACTGCGTCCCTGCCATCGCGAAGCTGCTCAAGGACACGCACTCCGAGGCCCTGCTGATCGTCGACGCCATTACCGGGCTCGGCACCACGCACATCGACATGGACGGCTGGGGAGTCGACGTCCTGGTCGGCGGCTCGCAGAAGGCCGTCATGATTCCTCCCGGCCTGAGCTACCTCGCCGTCAGCCCGCGCGCGTGGGACCGCATGGAGGCGACGTACAACCCTCGGTACTACTTCGATCTCCGCAAAGAGCGAAAGAATGCGAAGCTCGGCGAGTCGGCCTACACACCCGCGGTCGCGCTCATCGCGGCGCTCGGGGCGGCGTTCGACTGGATCGCCGCTCAGGGTGACGGTAGCCTTGCAGAAGGCCGCAAGCGCCTCATCGAAAACGCGGAAACGATCTCTGCGATGACGCGCGCGGCGATGCTGGCGATGGGCCTCAAGCTCTTCGCGCCCGACGCGTTTGGCACCGCTGCGACCGCCGTCCTCGCACCCGAGGGCGTCGACTCCGGCATCTTCGTCAAGGAGCTCAAGGCGCGCTTCGGGGCCATCATCACCAACGGCCAGGGCGAGATGAAGGGGCAGATCTTCCGCATCGCGCATCTGGGCTTCTTCGACTACATGGACACGATCGCCCTGATCGGCGCGATCGAACAGGTGGTCGTGAAATCCCTTCCGCAGCTGGGCGCCAAGTTCGGCGACGGCCTGATCGCCGCGCAGAAGCTCTACGCCGAACGCTCGCCCACCGCAGCTGCCGACAACAAATGCCTCTGCGGCCGCGAAGCCAGCCACTGCTCGCTGCTCCACTCTGCAGCGAAATAAACCTCATGCCCTCAATGCCTTGCCGCACGTAAGCCTACGTGCGGCAAGGCAGACCGGTCCGGTTCAGCCTCATTCTTCGCAATAAAAGACAACTTGCCGCTATGGTATGTGGCATAATGTCCTTAGGCGAGACCTCGAGACTTATGGCGGCACATCCACATCTCGGCGAGCTGATTGGCATCACTCCCACCTCCGACTTCAATCTTGTAGAGATCGTCGAAGGCGGACTTCCGCTGGCCTCGCTCACCAAGCTGCGAGCGCGCGGACTCACCGCGACGGAGCTGTCGGACATCGTCATCTCTCCGCGGACGTTGAAGCACCGCAAGGCTCGCAACGAGCCGCTCTCGCAGGAAGAGACGGACCGCGCGGTGCGGGTCGCCCGCATCGTCGGGCTCGCGGGAGAGGTGTTCGACAATCCTGACAAGGCGTTGCAGTGGCTGAGGTCGCCGGACGACCGCCTGGGCGACCGCGCACCCCTGAACATGCTCCAGACCGAGTCTGGCGGACGGCTGGTCGAGTCGATGCTGTGGCAGCTCGACGAAGGTATCTATACGTGAGCGTGGACGTGAGGCTGCTTTGGCGCATCAGCCGTCACGACGAGCTCGACGGCGTGGGCGGAGAGAAGGCGGATGGCCGCTGGCATACCGCAGCCAAGGGAAAGCGGATCGTCTATCTGTCCGAACATCCTGCGGTTGCACTGGTCGAAATTCTCGCAAACCTGAAGGGGAACCCCCGGCTCTTTCCAGATGCCTACCGCATGATGAAGATCGGCGTTGACCAAAGCGTCTGGGCCGCGGCGATGGTTTGCGAGCCGCTGCCCGAAAATTGGCGACGCGACCTCGATCACACCCGCGCCATCGGTGACGCTTGGCTTACCGAGCGCTCCTCGGCACTCTTCCGCGTCCCCTCAGCACCCTCGCCAGAGTCGTCCAACTATCTGCTCAATCCGCTGCATTCCGATGTCCGGAGTTTCACCATCGAGTGGACCAAGTGGGTTACCTACGACAAGCGGCTGTTTCATCTGCAGGAGAAGCCGATTCCGTAGACCCGCGCAGCGCAAGCTCGCAGGCTGGATAGAACCCAGCATCCCCGATTCCCACATTTCCTTCCACACCCACAGCGTCCGCTTGCGTAGCCTGAAGATTCCCCCAGCAGGCTGGTGTGGCAGAAAGCTCTCCATGAAACTCATCTTCCTCTACGGTTTGCCCGCGACGGGGAAATACACGGTCGCAAAAGAACTCGCGGCCCTCACCGGGTTCAAGCTCTTCCACAACCACCAGGTCGTGGACATGTTGCTCACCGTCTTCGACTTCGGCAGCGAACCCTTCGTCGCTTTGCGCGAAGACATCTGGCTTTCGGTCTTCGAGGAAGCGAGCGAGGCGAAACTTCCCGCGCTGATCTTCACCTTCAATCCGGAGAACACGGTCAGTGCCGCCTTCATTCCCAACGTGGTCGAAACGCTAAAGCAAAGCGGCAGCGAAGTAGACTTCATCGAACTGCAATGTCCGCTCGACGAACTGAAAAGCCGCATGGATAGTCCCTCGCGCCAGCAGTTTCGCAAACTCACCTCCGTGCCGCTCTTCGAACAACTCCATGCCGCCGGCACCTTCGACACAGGGCACATGCCAAAGCCCCGCCTCTCAATCGACACCAGCACCTGCACGCCTGCTGAAGCCGCCGCGCAGATCGTGCGTGCGCTTGCTATTCCAGCATCTTCCTGATGTCATCGGGCCCCGGGACGTCGGGCATCTGGCTCAGTTTCGATTGCTCATCGAGTACGGCGCGGATACGCTCCTGCTTTCCAAACTGCTCGTCAAGCATCTTTGCGATCACCCGTTTTTCCTTGTAGGAGCGAATCAGCATATCGAGCAATTCCTCTTTGGAGAAGCCGGAGAGCTTACGCCGCTCCTCTTCGTCGTCGTATTCGGGCAGATATCTCTGCAAATTGTCGCTCAACTGTGGATTCTCCGTCTCTTACCCTGTAATTGAACTTACTACGTGTCCGACCAGCCCGCTAAGATAAGCCCATGGCAATCTTTGACCAGTCCATTTCGATCGACCATCTCCCTGCTTCGGTGCAGACGGAGATTACTGTTCTTGGAGCGATGATTCTGGACGCGGTCGCCATCACAGATGCAACCGCAAAACTTCGCCCTGAAGACTTTCTGCTCGACTCCCATCAGCGCGTGTATCGCGTGATCATGGAGCTTCTCGCGCAGGGGCACGCAGTCGACTACATCACCGTACTCGACGCCTTGGCTAAGAAGAAAGAGCTCGACGCCATCGGCGGGCAACCCTACCTCGCGTTCCTCACCGAGGGTATTCCGCGCAATCCGAACATCGAGTCCTACGTCCGCATCGTCAAGGACAAGAGCCTCCTTCGCCAGCTTCTTGGCATCTTCAACGATGGGATGGTGCAGGCCTCGGACCAGACCGAGGACGCCACGAAGGTTCTCAACGACATCGAAGTGCGGCTCGCCGAGGTCGCGGATTCGGCCATCCAGCGCGGCTTTTCGAATATCCCGGAGATTGTCGCCAGCTCCTTCGGCAGCATCGACGCGCTGTATGAGCAGGGCCGCGAGGTCACTGGCCTGGCCACCCACTACATTGAGTTCGACAAGATGACGAGCGGCCTCCAGAACTCCGAGCTCATCATTATTGCGGCGAGACCTTCGATGGGTAAGACCGCGTGGGCGATTAACATTGCGCAGAACTGCGCTGTCAAGGATGGCAAAGTCGTCGCTGTCTTCTCGCTCGAAATGAGCAAGGAATCGCTGCTGCGACGCATGCTCGCCAGCGAGGCGATGGTCGGATCGCGAAAATTGCAGACCGGGTTTATCCCCCGCGAGGACAAGGGCAAGCTGATCGCAGCGCTCGACCGTTTGATGAACTCCAAGATGTACATCGACGACACGCCGGGGATCACGCTCGCCGAGATGCGCGCCAAAGCAAGAAGATTGCGCCAGCAGGAAAACGGCCACCTCGACCTCATCGTCATCGACTACCTGCAGCTCATGACGGGCTCTTCGGGAAGCTCGAAAAAGCAATTCGAGAATCGGACGCAGGAGGTCAGCGCGATCTCGCGCGGCCTCAAGTCGCTTGCCAAGGAACTCGGCGTGCCCGTCGTCGCTCTCTCGCAGCTGTCGCGTGGTTCCGAGCAGCGTCAAGGCGATAAGAAGCCTCTGCTCTCCGATCTCCGCGAGTCAGGATCGATTGAACAGGATGCCGACGTGGTCGCGTTCATCCATCGCGAGGAGTACTACGATCGGGAGAACGAAGACATCAAAGGACAGGCTGAAATCATCATCGCCAAACAGCGCAACGGCCCCACCGGCACGGTCAAGCTAGCCTATCTGTCCGACTTCACACGCTTTGAGAACCTCGACACGATGCACGGAAGCGTGACAGATGAGTCTTATGGCGGACTCGGTGGCGGTTCAAAAGGGTCCCTCCCCGGCGGCGACGCATACTAAAAACTTTCTCCACTCCTGCCATGCTCCTGACACAATGCTGTCAGGAGGCCTGTCCTACTGTGTGACTGTAGTCAATTCAGTTCCAGAGGAGACATACCATGAGCAAGTTTGAAACGAACGCCGTTACCTGGTTCGAGATTCCGGTCACCGACTTCAGCCGCGCCAGGAATTTTTACGAGACGGTGATGGATGCGAAGCTGCTTCCCTATCCGGGCCCAGAGCCTTGCAGCATCTTCCCGTTGAAAGAGGGCGGCGTGAGTGGTTGCATTGTTCAGCGTGCGCAGCAGAAGCCGTCAACGGATGGCACCGTCGTCTATCTCAACGTCGATGGCAAGCTCGACGCTTCACTCGAACGCGCGACCAAGCTGGGGGCTACGATCCTGGTGCCGCGCACCGAAATTCCGGGTGGCTTCGGCTTCTTCGCCTGCCTCCAGGACTCCGAGGGCAACCATGTTGGATTGCATAGCCGCAGGGACTAACGCATGAGGCGCGCCGACCGTCTCTTCCGCATTGTGCAGATGCTTCGCTCCGGCCGCCTGAAGACTGCTCGCGCCCTCGCCGAGCGCCTTCAGGTTTCGGAGCGAACGATCTATCGCGATGTCCGCGATTTACAGCTCGCGGGCCAGCCGATCGAAGGCGAGGCGGGTGTGGGCTACACGCTGCGCCGCGAGTTCGATCTGCCTCCGCTGATGTTCACGAGTGAAGAGATGACCGCGCTGGTGTTGGGCGCTCGGCTGGTCAAAGCCTGGGGAGGAGCTGAGTGCGCGGTTGCGGCAAGCTCTGCGTTGGCTCGCATAGAAGCCGTCCTGCCGAAGGAGCTGGCCGACAGCCTCGACTCAATTCTTATGTACGCTCCGGGCTTTCAGATGTCGCAGCCGCTGCGTCGGCTGCTTGATCGCGTCCATGCTGCCTGTGCCGGCCGCCATGCCGTGGCGTTCGCTTATACGCGACTCGATGGCGAGGCCTCGCAACGCACCGTTCGACCCCTCGCGCTGTATTGCTGGAGCGGCACGTGGACGCTGGTTGCGTGGTGTGAGCTGCGGGAGGACTTCCGCGTCTTTCGCCTCGACCACATCGCGCAGTGCGAGGTGCTCGATCGCACCTTCGAACAGCCCCGCGGTCAGCGGCTCAAGGACTACCTGAAGCGATTGCAGTGCGATGTGGCTGCCGCACGCCTCGCCGCGCCCGAATCTGCTACTCCGTTTCGCCGGGCGTCAACGTCGTATTGACCTTCAGCTCGCTGCGGTCATACGGACGACCCTTGGCCAGCGCTGCTTCGAGTCCCTTGTCATACCCATAAAGATCGTCGAAGAAGTGCATGGTCCCATCCTCATCCGCCATCGCGGTGAAGTAGCCGATCACCACCGGCAGTGGCGTCCTCAGGTTCACCGTCTTGTTATTCAGCGGGCCAGTCATGGCGAGATCCACCTTGTCCGCATCCCAGCCATTCTCCGCGTCAGGATCTTTCTGGTCGCCATGGAGCACCCACAGGGCCATCTGATCTGCATGCTGCAGTCGCACGCAGCCATGCGATCTATCCCGCCGTGACAGACCAAACAACCCCAGCTCGGGTGTCGAATGCATATAGACGTCGTACTCATTCGGAAATAAAAACTTCACCAGCCCCAGCGAGTTCTTCGGCCCTGGCCGCTGCCGCACGCTGTACCGCAGGTGTTCCAGATCGTGCAGCGTATAGTTCGTCACCACGGTGCCGTCGTACTTGTAGACCTCGTAATCGTTGGCTTCCAAGTAACCCAAGCCGCTCCGCATCACATGCGGCACGATCTCCTTCTTGATGATGGACGGCGGCAGATTCCAGTATGGCCGAAAGACCACATAGCGCATGAGCCGCACAAACATTGGCGTAGCGTGATTTCCCTTGGCCGCGCCATCCACCACCCTCATCTTGAAGGCGAGGGTATGATCCGGCTCAAACGCTCGCAGCATGAACTCCGGCAGGTTCACCAGCACGCTTGGCCGCACGTAGTTATCCGGCAGCCAGCGCCACCGCTCCAACGAGTCATCCATCTGTTGCACTCGCACGCTGATCGGCACATTCAGGCTGTCGATGGTCGCCTGCCCCAGCCGCCCATCATCTTGCAATCCATGCCGCGTCTGGTAGCGCTTGACCGCCGCAACCACCTCCGCGTTGTAACTCTTCGGAGCCTGCAAAGCTGCGTCGCTAGTAGTGGTGTTACCGCTAGCAGGGGTATCATCGCTGGCTTTCGGCACCGCATCGCCCTCGATCTGCAGTCGAGCCCACAACTCCGGCACGGCCGCATACCCTCCGCCGAGGCCCACCGGCTTGGTCCCAGTTGGCAACTGCGGCAGGGGCTGCACCGGAGCAGCGTTCTGCGACATCGCCAGCAACAAATAACTCGGCAGCGCCTGCTCCATCGCCTTGTACATCGGGTTCTCCGGCTCGACGCTCTCTGCCACCGCAGCCACATCATTGGCATCCACGACGTGATCGTTCAGCAGCGTCGCGACATCGAACGCCGCTCGTTTGGTCGGCGCATCGATGTCAAAGTTAAGCGACTGCGGATTCACCCGCCCCACATGCAGGTCCTCCAGATATCGCATCGCACAGATGGTCATCGCCACATCGAATTGCGCTACGGTATCCTGCGCCGCATCCGAATCATCCTTCCTCTTCGCGATGTTAGCCAGCGCCTGCAGCCTGCCATCCCAGCGGGATGCGTCATAGTCCTCGGGCTGCAGACCCTTGTTCGCGGCACCATGGAAGAGTTGGATCAACTCCACCGCAGCGGTCGTTGGCTTGCCGTTACGCGTCCATGCGAGCTCGTCGTTGCGGTCGTCGTAGAACGTCTTGACGGTTGCCTGGTCGGGGGAAAAGTTCGGCCAGCGCAGTGTCGCCAGCTTCGGTGAGCCGGTGAGCCGTTCTACATTTCCGGCATAGTCTGTCGTGTTTGGTTTGGAGGTGGCCTTGCGATGATGAAAGCGCATCATCAGCCCTTTGACGCCTCCCTTGCAGCCGCTCATCGGCAGCAGCGCGAAGGTGATTACAACAGCGGCCAAGGCGGAGCAAAGAACAGTTGCGCGAAACTTCATGATGCGGCGGCGCCTCGAAGGACTCTTCCTTCAAGCCTATACGGAATTGTCGTCTGCAACGTCAGCCCAGAGTCTGCGGGGTATCTAGCAGGATGCTGGTGCGTGCCGCCGTCAACCCGGCAGGACTCCCGCAATCGTGACCCAGCACAATGCTGCCTGGGTCACCACCACTCCTAACGTCAGGAACAAATACGTCTTGCGATCCTTGCTCTGGAGCGCATCTGAAAACACGCCGCCGACAAACGTAAACAGGAACGGCAGCGCCCACACCCACGGAGCGCTGATGACCTGCGTCGTATACAGCGGAGACAGCGCCAGCAGCATGAGCAGCGGCGCCGTGTTGCCGAAATAACGGCTGCGCCTGCTCGTAAAATAAATTACGGCGGCGACCAGCGTTGCGATCAGAATTCCCGCATTCGCCGGAGTCGTTGCAAACCGCCGCACCGCGGCCAGCGAGAACCAGAACCTTCCGCTGCCTCCGCTGAACACATACAGAAACGCCGTCAACTTGAAGCTGAAGGCCGCAAAGACGATCGCCATCGCGCCCAGCGCCGCATAGATCATGATCTGCGCGACATACGCCCTCCGCCGCTCCGCGAGGTAGAAGAAGAACACTCCTCCCGCAGCGAATCCGACCATCGCCGCCAGCAGATGCGCGGTGGCCGTGAGTCCCAGGGCGACGATCAGCAGAATAATTCGCGGCCTCCACTTCGACCGCGGCCCCTGCAATGCATGCGCCACGCCCATCGCCGTATAGACCAGCCCATACAGCCCCCACATGGCTAGAATCTCGTTGTTCGGATGCGTCGCGTACTTCACAATGGCCGGACAAAAACAGTACATCGCCAGCGCGAACGCACCACCCTCCGAGCCGAACAATCGTCTCGATACCCACCAAAGCCCGCCACCCAGCCACAGCGCAAAGAGCACAAACGGAACACGCAGCAGATACTTCACAAACCGCAGTTCGTGGCGCGCCTCCCAGGTCGTCCCATTCAGGCTGCCATTCGCATATACGCGGTTCTCCGGCTTGCGAAAGTGGTCGACGCTGAGCAGCACAATCCTCTGCACGGTCAACGGAAAACCCGCCAGCCGATACGCAAACGTGCCATCGCCATTCAAATTTCCGCAGGTCGTGAAGTAGCCCTGGAGCACGGACGGAGCTTCCCACATCTCGCGCCCGCAGTGCGCATAGCGATAGTCGTTCGCATCGAGCGGCTGATGACCGATCGTCCACAAACACTCGCCAAACAGCATCAGCAGCAGCAGTCCGGCAACCCGCTGTGCCCGCCCAATATAAAACCCGCGCAATTTCATCGTCACTATAAGTGTATCGAAGCGCTGGACCTTCGCACTGCCTGCTCTCTACCTCGTGAACATCTGCTAGTACCCTAGATGTGTATGGACTCCCTGACCTTCACCCCCGGCCACGCCTTTCTCTCCTCCAACTCCACCACCGTTCCATGGACGGCCGTCTTCGAAGACGAAGGCAACGCAGGCTACTTCTACGCCTGCGACCGCTCCCAGGAGGTCCACGAGCACAGCATCATGGATGCCATGCTCATCTACAACCGCACCTCGCTCGCGGGCCCCGACGCGGAGCGAATCGCCAGCATTCAGTGGTCGCGCGACGGCCAGCAATGCGTTCTGTACCTCGACGGCACCGCCCAGGCCTTCATCGACTTCGCCGCCCACACCAGCTTCTGCCGCTCCGATTTTCCCAACTATCTGCAGGAGCAGGGCGACACCTGGCGCAAGTCGACCCACGCCTGGGACGACGCCGCTCTCCAGCGCTTCGAGGCCGCCCTGTATGCCTGATCCCCTCCAGATTCCGCCCGCCGACCTCCAACCTCCGCCCGCCAAGCCGCGGCTCGCCGGCTGGCGCAAAATTCTCTTTGTCGTCGGCATGGTCGCCGTTTCGCTGCGCCTGGTGATGTTCCTCCTCCTGCATTTCCCCACACAGCACGCGGCCAAAATTCCCACCTGGCCGCTACATGCTGGCGACGTTCTTCCCCTCACGCCCGGCGATCCCAACATCGCGAAGTGGGCCGAAGATCCCTCGGCCGACGGCTTCGTCGTCCAGCAACTCGAGTCCGATGGCCAACCCGTCGCCGGTGCCAAAGTCTGCGCCCTCGAACCCGACTACATGGCCGACTCCCAGCAACCCGGCGGAACCCTGACCCTGCTCGATCAGCTACCCACCGGCGGATGGCGCGTTCGCTGGGCCGGCGGCGACACCCTCCCGCCCTTCCTCAAAAAGTCCGAGAACTTCGACGCCAATTGCGGCCGCAGCGCCGTCGTCGTCCTCTCCGCGGATCAACTCCACGCCTTCCTCGACATCCTGAACGGCGTCTCCATCGTCATCCCGGCACCCGCCGCCCAGACGCCCGCCGCCCACACGCCTGGCGACAGGCCCTAATTGGTCAACGACTCGTGGTTGTAGCTGATCACGCGTGTCACCTTCCAGACGCCATCCTTGTTCTGCCACAGCGTCACGAACCTGGCCTCGCCACCGGGCTCCTCCGGGTGCCCGGGATGATGGAAGCGATGCACGCCGATCTCCACGGCTCCATATCCCTTCAGCCGATACACCTCCAGCGATCCCGGCACCAGCGTCCGCTCCCCCTTGCCGCAGATGTTCTGCTTGATCGCCGCGAGGAACGGAGCCTTGCCCACCATCAGCCCTGTCTGGTCGTGATAAAACTCCAGATCATCCGACACCATCGCGCCCAGAGTCGTCAGATCGCAGTGGTTGTAGGCATCGAACAACTTCGTATCCAGAGCCGTCACGGTCTCGGTCAGCGCCGCTTGCTCAGCCGCGGGCACAGGCTGTTGCGCGCTCGCACAGAAGGGAACAGCGAGCAAACCAAGCAGGGGCAGGGCGCGTAGAAACTTCAGCATGAATCACCTCAGATCACCTCGAATGAGATGCTCTACGCACCGCACTCCACCGCAGTTCCATCGCTACAGCCAGCGTACTCAACGCGCCTTATCGAAGGGCAAGCACACTACAAACACCGTGCCGCTCTTACGTTTACGCACGCTGCTGCGCACCCGCAGAGTTCCGCCGTGTTTTTCGATAATCCCTGCACTCACCCAAAGTCCCAGCCCTGTTCCTACCGCTTCCTTCGTCGTAAAGAACGGCTCATAGAGCCGCTTCATTGTTTCGGGAGTCATACCATGACCAGTGTCTGCCACGGTAATGCGCACCCTGGTCGAACCATTATGGCCGCACGTGCTTGCCCGCAACCTCAGCCACAGCGTTCCTCCTTTAGGCATCGCATCAATCGCGTTCCCGATGAGGTTCGCGAACACCTGTCGCACCTCTCCCTCATAGCAAAGGAGCGGGGGGCATTCGCGTATGTCCAACTTTAGCTCCACTCCGAGGTGCCCCATCCGGCCTCTGTAGAGCGGCAGAACGGAAGTCAATATCTCTCCAACGTCTGTCAGCGCAGGTGCCGTCAGTTGTCTATGGAATCGAAGGGTTTGGGTGGTAATCTGCGCCGTGCGCGCCAGTTCAACTTCCGCTGCTTCGAGATATTCCCTCGCCTCATCATTCTCCACGGCAGCTTTCGCTAAATAGATCAGGTTCGTCGCTGCCTCCAGCGGATTGTTGATTTCGTGTGCAATCGACGAAGCGAGTCGACCCACAACCGCCAGCTTCTCGGCCTGCCGCAACGCCTCCTCCGTCTGTCTCTGCGCTTCCATGTCCGTGTTCGTTCCAAACCACCGGACGATCTTTCCTGACGCATCCCGAATAGGTAAAGCCAGTGTGAGAAAGCTGCGAAACGTGCCGTCTGCTCCCCGCAAGGGAAACGTCATATCGAAGGGCTCTCCCGATGCAAGCGATCGCTTGTACTGCTCCAGCACCTCCGGAAGCACTTGCTGATCATGCACCGATTGCCATCCCCACCCCGCCATCTCTTCCGCCGTCTTGCCCGTGTACTCATACCAGCGCCGGTTGTACCAAAAGATGTCGCCCTCGGGATTCGCCATCCACGCCATTTGAGGAATCGAATTGGCGAGCACGCGAAACTGCTCTTCGCGTGACTCCACCTCCTGTCGTGCCAGCACCTGATCGGTCACTTCCATTGCATGAACCAGAATGCCATCCACCGCTCCCGCCGCGTTCCGAGTCGGCTGGTAGACGAAGTTGAAATACGCTTCCGGTTCATGCAGCGTGTCTCCTCTGCGGAGCCAAACCTTCACTTCCTTACCCCAGATAGGCTCTCCCGACTTGAGCACCCCATCCAGCAGCTTGATGAAGCCCTGCTCTGCAATCTCCGGTAACGCTTCGACAAGGGGTCTGCCGATGAAGGCTTCCCGTGATTTCCTCCGAGTCAGTTGTAAGTACTGGTCATTGACTAGTGTGACCTTGTGATCTGGGCCCTGCAGCATCAGAATCCCGGCCGGTGCTTGCATGAACAGCTCGCGAATTTTCGTTCTCTCGGCTTCGGCCTCGGCGAGCAGTTCAGCCTCTCGCTGCGCCGTGTGTGCGTCCCGCGCCGACTCGCTCAGATCATCCGCAACCTGTTTGAAAAACGCCCGATAGGGAGCGTCCAAACGCTTTCTCGGGCTTACGCCCGCCAGTAGAAACCCCGTTGGCCGTCCTCCGCTCACGCCTCGAATCGGCACCGTAACCAATTCGTCGACCGTCCCATCGCGTGGCCCGACCGGCGACCGCGCTAATCCGGCTTCCGTCACCGGCACCAGACAGATCTCATCCGCGATCAATCGCTCGTAAGGAAGCCATCCAGCCTCGCGAAAATCAATCGTCAGCGGCAGGCCGGTCTCGTTCTGCTCTCCAAAGGTGTTAGCGCACAGACGCGCTGCGGTTCGATGTTCATCGAACAGATAAATCCCCGCGAACGGTAGATCGTATGGATTCGACGCGAGCACCTGCGTCGCCTTGGTGCACGCTTCTCCAATATCTCGAGACCTGTCGCTTCGCGCCGTAGCGAGATCTCGTAATGTGCGCAGCCGGCGTTCCCCAATCACCGCGCCCGTGGTCTCTAAAACCGGTGTGAACACACCTCCGACACCCCCGGTCTCATCCCGAATCGGGCTGTAGGAAAACGTGAAATAGCATTCCTCCCCGTATCCATTTCTCTCCAGCATCAGCAGCAGATCGTCTGCCCATGAGGCCTCGCCGCGTTCCATCACCCCGTCCAGCAGCGGCCCGATCGTATCCCAGATCTCGGGCCAAACCTCACGTCCGGGACGCCCCAGCGCGCTCGGATGCTTCGTCCCGATCAACTCCACATAGGCATCGTTGTAGATCTTCACTAATTGCGGCCCCCACCAGATCAGGACCGGAAATCGTGAGTTCAAACAAATGCTCACCGACGTCTTCAAACTCTGCGGCCATCCCTGCACCGGCCCCAGAGGAGTCTTCGACCAATCCAGGGCACGTATCAACGCGCCCATCTTTCCGCCACCGGAAAGGGCATAATCCCAAGTCGACACATCAGGCCGCTGGATCATAGGTGTTGACATGTCAATAAGCTAAGGTAGGATACACAACCGACGCGAAACATCAAGCCTCCCATCGTACCCTTTCTTAGTACATACTGACCTAACTCCGGCTCGCCCTGAAGTGGTCATCATCTGGCGACGGTCCATCCACCTGCGAGACAATAGAACCATGACCCTTACCCTCCCTGAAGGCGACTTCAAGGCCTACTTGTTCGACTGCGACGGCACCATCGCCGACTCCATGCCCCTGCACTATGTTGCCTGGGACCGCGCGCTCCGCGAGTATGGCTGCACTTCCTTCACCGAGCGGCTTTTTTACGCCTGGGGTGGGATGCCTGTCGGCGCCGTCGTCGCAGAACTCAACCGTCGCGACGGCCTCTCGATTCCCGTCGAAGAGTTCGCGCATCGCAAGGAGAGCCTCTACTACGAGCGCATCCACGAGATTCAGCCCGTCCCCGAGGTACTCGAACAGATCCGCCTCCAGCACGGCAAAATCCCCCTCGCGGTCGTCTCCGGAAGCACCCGCGAGTCGGTCGTCAAATCGCTTGAAGCCCTCGGCCTCCTGGACCTCTTCGAGACTCTCGTCTGTGCGGGCGATTATCAGCATGGAAAGCCTGCTCCGGATCCCTTCCTTCTCGCGGCCTCCCGCCTCGGTGTCGGCCCGAAAAACTGCCTGGTCTTCGAGGATGCCGACATCGGCATCCAGTCCGCCACCGCCGCCGGCATGGCATCGATCCGTATCGCGCAACCTCACGAGCGGGTTCGGGCTGCCATTTCGGCGTAGTGTAGCCTCAAACTAGCTTAAGTCACGCCCTTTACAGCCTGAAACGTGGTTGAGTACGCACGAAAACATGCTATTCTGGATGACGTTGTCCAATAGCAAGCAACTGTCAGTAGGATCCTATGCCAAAGTTGAAAACCCACTCGGGTGCATCCAAGCGCTTCAAGAAGACCGCCTCCGGCAAGTTCAAGCGCGGTCAGACGAAGATGCGCCACATCCTCACCTCGAAGACGAATCAGACCAAGTCCAAACTCGGTCGGATTGTGCTTGTTTCGAAGGCGGATACCCCGAAGGTCGCACGCATGTTGCCGTACGCCTAAAGCGTAGCAAATGCAAGAGTTATTCGAATCGAGCCGCTGAAAAGCAACGGGCCGTCCAAGCGTAAAGGCCCCTGGGAATCGAGCAATCGCCCCCACTGAGATTCGAAGCAGCAAGCGAGTGAAGAGGCCACCTTTACCTCCAGCCGCTTAATCGAAACACGCAAACAAGGAGATCGACATGCCCCGTGTAAAACGGAGTACAAAGCGTAACGACCGCCGCAAAAAGATTCTTAAGCGCGCCAGTGGTTACTTCCTCACCAAGTCAAAACTTTATCAGGCAGCTCAGGAAGCCGTTGAGCGTGGGCTGAAATTTGCTTACATTGGCCGTAAACAGAAGAAGCGCCAGTTCCGTTCGCTCTGGATTGTGCGTATCAATGCCGCCTGTAAGCTCAATGGAATGAGCTACTCCACGTTTATCGACGGCCTCAAGAAGGCGGGCATCGGGCTGGATCGGAAGATCCTTTCTGACATTGCAAGCAACGATGCGGTTGGTTTTGCTGCTCTTGCAGTGTCCGCCAAGGGTGCTCTTGACGCTGCCAAGAAGGCTCGCGTAACTGCCTAAAGAATCAGCAGTTGGGAAGCAAACACGGAATTGAAGGGCGTGGCTTAGGCTGCGCCCTTCGTGTATTTCGGGGTGTTTTTGTGCGTATTCAGCAGGGTTTCGCGCTGCAAACCGCGTGACTTAAGGTAGTTCTAGGCTGCACGCAGATGCTGGGGCGGACGCTACACTGGAATCCATGAAGAGGGCTGGACGGGTGGCGCTGGTTTCGATGGTTTTTGGCTGGGCTCTGGTACTGGCTGCGCAGGAGTCGGGGGCGCAGGAACCGACTTCGCGACTGGCCCCACAAACGGCCTCGCGGCTTGCGCCGCAAACGGCGGCGCTGCAGGTTGCGTTTACGTTTGATGATCTTCCTGCGCACGGGCCGCTGCCGCCGGGTGAGTTTCGGCCGGAGCCGATTCGATCCATCCTGAAGACGCTGAAGGCGGAGCAGATGCCACCGGTGTATGGGTTTGTGAATGGATTCCGTACCGCTCAGTACCCATATCAGGCGGAGTTGCTGCGCGAGTGGATTGCGTCTGGGAATCCGCTGGGGAGCCACACGTGGTCGCACCCCTCGCTGGACCAGAGCTCTGCGAAGAAGTACATCGCCAACATTGCGGAGAACGAGCCTCTGCTGCGCAAGGTCGACCCGGAGGGGGACTGGCACTGGTTTCGGTATCCGTTTCTGGAAGAGGGCAACACGCTGGCCAAGCGCGATGCGGTGCGGGCGGATCTGATGGCCCATCACTACAAGATCGCGGAGGTCACGGTAGATTTCGGCGACTACTTGTGGAACGACGTGTACGCCCGTTGCGCGGCGAAGCACGATGAGGCGGCCATCGGGTCTCTGCATGACAGTTATCTTGCTACTGCCGACGAATACATCACCTACTCGCGAACGCTTTCGCAGCGGCTGTATGGACGGGACATTCCTTACGTTCTGCTGCTGCACGTTGGGGCGTTCGATGCGCGGATGCTGCCGGAGTTGATTGCGCTGTTTCGGGAGCGCGGGTTTGAGTTTGTGACGCTTCCGCAAGCCGAGTCCGATCCGGCGTACAGCGTGGACCCGAAGATGGCCTTCCCGGGCGGGGGGCTGTTTATCGAACTGGTTGCGGCGGCGCGCAAGGTGGATACACCGGATGCGACGGAGCCTGAGGCCGAGCTTGGCAGGATGTGCCGCTGAAGTTGTTCGGGTAAAGCTGCGGGGATGAAGCTGCACGGGATTTAATGCTGGGGGCGAGAAAGTCGGAGCCTTGCGGCTGGTCCCGGGCGTCCAATGGACATGAACATTACTGGCAATACGATTCTGATTACTGGCGGAGGTTCGGGCATTGGGCGCGGGCTCGCTGAGGCGCTTCACACGCAGGGCAATGTGGTGATCATCACGGGGCGGCGGAAGGCTGTACTTGAAGAGACGGCGGCTGCTAATCCCGGGATGAAGTTTCTAACGCTCGACGTTGAAAACCGCAGTGCCGTTCGGGCGTTTGCGGTTCGCATGGCGTCGGAGTTTCCGGCGCTGAATGTGCTGATCAATAACGCGGGGATCATGCGTGCAGAGGATTTGCTGGCGCAGCAGGATGACCTGGGGGATGCCGAGGCCATTGTGAGCACGAACCTGCTGGGGCCGATCCGGTTGACGGCGGCGCTGTTGCCGCTGCTGCGGAAGCAGACGCGGTCGACGATCATCAATGTTTCATCGGGGCTGGCGTTTGTGCCGTTGGCAATGACGCCGACGTATTGTGCGACGAAGGCTGCGATCCACTCGTACACGCTGTCGTTGCGGTATCAGCTGAAGGGGACGACGACGGAGGTGCTGGAGATTGCTCCGCCGTATGTGCAGACGGATTTGATGAATGGGGCGGAAGACCCGAGGGCGATGCCGCTGAAGGACTATATCGCGGAGACTGTGGAGTTGTTGGGGACGCAGCCAACGCCGGCGGAGATCTGCGTGACGAACGTGCATCCACTGCGGTTTGCGGAGCAGAGCGGGAAGTTCGACGCGGTGTTCACGGGCTTGAATGATGCGATGTCGGGCAAGCACTGACGCGCGATGAGGGAGCCGGTTCTGGGAGGCTCTGAATAAGTGTCCAGCATTCCCTCGGCGGCTAAAGCCGCGCTTCTCTGGCTGGAGATACGGCGGGACTAAAGTCCCGCCCCTTCAAAACGAAGAGTGCTGGGTCCTTCAAAACGAAGAGTCCCGCCCCTTCAAAACGAAGATAAAGTCGCGACCCTTCAAAACGAAGACTTGATCAGAGGTTTACTGGAATGCTTCCCGAAGCGTGCAGTTCTTTGGCGCTCCGGGCAAAATACAGGGGTCTCTCCGCTACGCCAAACGATGAAGCCGTTTGGCTCCGGTCGAGATGACGGAGCTTGTGCGACACCTATGGGATAAATGCTCTAGGCGAGGTCGAAGCGGTCGAGGTCCATTACCTTGGCCCAGGCCGCGATGAAGTCTTGCACGAAGACCTTTTGCGAATCGCTGGACGCATAGACTTCCGCGACGGCGCGAAGCTGGGCGTTGGAACCGAAGACGAGATCGACTACGGTGCCTGTCCACTTGCGTTCGCCGGACTTCCGATCGGTTCCCTCCAACACGCCTGCCGCGGTGGCGGACTTCTGCCACCTGGTATTCATGTCGAGGAGGTTCACGAAGAAGTCGTTGGTGAGGGTTCCGGGCTTGGTGGTGAAGACTCCCAGGGAGGTCTGACCGAAGTTTGCGTTGAGCGCTCGCAGGCCGCCGATGAGAACGGTCAGCTCGGGAGCAGTGAGGGTGAGGAGGTTCGCCTTGTCGATGAGCATCTCTGCGGCGAATCCCTCGTGCCCCTTGCGGATGTAGTTGCGGAAGCCGTCGGCTATGGGCTCGAGTACGGCGAACGATTGGACGTCGGTCTGGTCCTGCGAGGCGTCGGTGCGGCCTGGCGAGAAGGGAACCTTCACGTCGTGACCAGCCTTCTTCGCAGCTTCCTCGACGGCTGCTGAGCCTCCGAGAACGATGAGGTCAGCGAGCGAAACCTTCTTGCCTCCGGACTGCGCGTTGAAGTCCTTCTGGATGGATTCCAGCTTGTCGAGGACCTTGGAGAGCTCTGCGGGCTGGTTCGCTTCCCAATACTTTTGCGGAACGAGGCGAATGCGGGAGCCGTTGGCACCGCCGCGCTTGTCGCTGCCGCGGAAGGTTGAAGCAGAGGCCCAGGCAGTGGTGACGAGTTGGGAGGTGGAGAGGCCGGAGGCGAGGATCTTTGCCTTGAGGGCTGCGATTTCCGGCTCGCCGATGAGTTCGTGATCGACGGCGGGAACCGGGTCCTGCCAGAGGAGCGGCTCGGCGGGAACGAGCGGGCCGAGGTAGCGCGAGATGGGGCCCATGTCGCGGTGGGTGAGCTTGAACCAAGCCTTGGAGAAGGCTTCGGCGAGTTCTTCGGGGTGCTCGTGGTAGCGCTTCGAAATCTTCTCGTAGATGGGATCAAGGCGCAGGGCGAGATCGGTGGTGAACATGACGGGAGCGTGCTTCTTCGACGGGTCGTGGGCGTCGGGAACGGTGTCCGCGCCGGCACCATTTTTGGGGGTCCACTGGTGAGCACCGGCGGGACTCTTGGTGAGTTCCCATTCATAGCCGAAGAGAGTGTCGAAGTAGCTGTTGTCCCACTGGGTGGGGGTATGGGTCCATGCACCCTCGAGGCCGCTGCTGATGGTGAAGGCGCCCTTGCCGGTGTCGAAGCTGTTTTGCCAGCCCAGGCCCTGCTCCTCGACGGGAGCGGACTCGGGTTCGGGACCGACGTATTTGTTGGGATCGGCAGCGCCGTGAGCCTTGCCGAAGGTGTGACCACCGGCGATGAGCGCGACTGTTTCTTCGTCGTTCATGGCCATGCGAGCGAAGGTCTCCCGCGTATCCCGGGCAGAGCCGAGGGGATCGGGGTTGCCATCCGGGCCTTCCGGGTTCACGTAGATCAGGCCCATCTGCACTGCAGCGAGTGGATTCTCGAGGTTGCGCTCGTTGGTGCCGCCGCCGGTCCGGTCTGTCTCGGTGCCGTGCAGATCCTTGTCCGCTACGAGGACGCCCCGGTCGTTGGGCACTCCCTTGCCGTAGCGTTTGTCGCCGCCGAGCCAGGTGGATTCGGGACCCCAGTAGAGGTCTTCCGGCTCCCAGATGTCCTCGCGTCCACCGCCGAAACCGTGGGTCTTGAGGCCCATGGATTCGAGGGCGACGTTGCCGGTGAGAACGATGAGATCGGCCCAGGAGAGCTTGCGGCCGTACTTCTGCTTGATGGGCCAGATGAGGCGGCGAGCCTTGTCGAGGCTGACGTTGTCCGGCCAGCTGTTGATGGGAGCGAAGCGCTGTGCTCCAGCGCCTGCGCCACCGCGGCCATCGGCGATACGGTAAGTGCCGGCGCTGTGCCAGGCCATGCGGATGAAGAACGGGCCGTAGTGGCCGTAGTCGGCGGGCCACCAGTCCTGCGAAGTGGTCATGAGGGCGCGGAGGTCGTTGATGACGGCGTCGAGGTCGAGGGTCTTGAACTCGGCTGCGTAGTCGAAATCCTCACCCATGGGATTCGACAGCGGGGAGTGCTGGTTCAGGAGCTTGAGGTTCAGTTGATTGGGCCACCAATCTGCGTTCGTTCTGGTTCCTGCCAGGGTGGATCTGCTGGCGTCGGTCGACATCGGGCACTTAGCTTCGTTGGACACGGTTTTCTCCTTCGTACTAGCTAGTGAAGTTTATCAGCCACCACGCTGCAGAGCGAAGGTATGGAGGGATGGATTCATCGAGGATTATTGATGGGATCGAGCGTGATTGTGGAATGTGAAACGCGGGGCGGGAGACGATTTTGGAGTCAGCGATGACGAAATGAGCTGTGGGAGGGGCTGGCAGTGCGCGCTGGCTGGTTTCCTGTGATTGGGGCGTGCATCGACTATCCTGTATGTATGCCCTCTTCCGCGGAGCTCGATTTCCATACGCCACAAGCAGATGAAGCCAGCGAGACGCCCGCTGGGACGCCACCGTTTGAATCGTGGGGGCGCTATCCCGCGTACCAGGCGGAGCTGAAGCCTCTGCATTGGCAGGGAGATTTTCCTCGGGCGATTGACGGGGTGCATCACGGCGCGCTCGCGGTGGGGATGGGGCGGAGTTATGGCGATGTTTGTTTGCTGAAGGATGGGACTCTGCTGCAGACGACGGGGATGAACCGGCTGCTGGATTTCGATCCTGCGACGGGGCTGCTGACGGCGGAGGCGGGGATTACGCTGGCGCAGATTCTGGATTTTGCGGTGCCGCGGGGATACTTTTTGCCGGTGACTCCGGGGACGAAGTACGTGACGCTGGGCGGAGCGATTGCGAATGATATTCATGGAAAGAATCATCATCATGCGGGGACGTTTGGGCGGCATGTGACGCAGTTTGAGCTGGTGCGGTCGGATGGAAATCACCTGCACTGCACTCCGACCGAGAACTCGGATTACTTTGCTGCGACGATTGGGGGCATGGGATTGACGGGCGTGATGATGTGGGCGCAGATACGGCTGAAGCCGATTGTGAGCCGCATGATCGACTACCAGGGAATTCAGTTTCATGGCATCGATGAGTTTCTGGAACTGACGCGGCAGGCGGAGGGGATTGAGTACACGGTGAGCTGGGTGGATGTGACGTCGACGGGGAAGAATTTCTGCCGCGGGATTTTTATGCAGGGCGACCACTCTACGTTTCCTGCTCCGCTGAAGATTTCGGGAAAGCCGAAGCTGACGTTTCCGATGGAGCTTCCGGGGTTCGCGCTGAATGGGTTGACGGTGGGGGTGTTCAACTCGGTGTTTTTTAATAAGCAGATGAAGAAGCGGGTGAGCGCGCTGCAGGATTATGAGCCGTTTTTTTATCCGCTGGATGCGGTGCTGAAGTGGAACAAGATGTATGGCAAGCGCGGGCTGCTGCAGTTTCAGTATGTGATTCCGTGGGAACATGCGCGGGAGGGAACGGTGGCGATTCTGCAGGCGGTGGCGAAGTCCGGGCTGGCGAGTTTTCTGGCGGTGCTGAAGGCGTTTGGGGATGTTCCGTCGCCGGGGATGATGAGTTTTCCGAAGCCTGGAATTACGCTGGCGCTGGATTTTCCGATCAAGCCGGAGAAGAGCTTTGCGCTGTTCGACCGGCTGGCGCAGATGACCGAGGAGTTTGGCGGGAGACTGTATCCGGCAAAGGATGCGAGGATGACGTCGCCGCAGTTTCAGGCGTTCTATCCGCAGTGGGAGAGGTTTGCGCGGTATAAAGATCCGGCTCTGACGTCGGGATTCTGGGAGCGCGTGGTGGGCGGACAAGCGGGCGTTCGCGGGGGGGTGCGATGAGTACGACGCCGATTCCTGAACAGGTTCTTCCGCTGCGCACGGCGCACGAGGCGGCTGCGAAGTCTTACGTTCCGAAAAAGATTCTGGTGCTGGGTGCTACGTCTGGAATTGCGGAGGCGTGCGTGCGGCTGTGGGCTGCGCGGGGCGATAGCCTCTACCTGGTGGGTCGCAATGCGGACCGGTTGGCGGTGGTGGCTGCGGATGCCCGGACGAGGGGAGCTTCGTTCGTCGATGTGGCTGTGGCGAACCTTGACGACACGGGGAAACATGCAGAGATGCTGGCTCATGCGATCAATGGGCTGGGTGGATTTGATATCGCGTTTCTGGCGCTGGGAGTGCTTGGCGATCAGGCGGAGGCGGAGCGAAATTTTGCTGTGGCGAACCAGATTCTGCAGACGAATTTTAACGCTCCAGTGAGCCTGCTGACGTGGCTGGCGAGCTATACGGCGCAGCGGCACGCGGGGACGCTGGCGGTGCTGTCGTCGGTGGCGGGGGAGCGAGGGCGGAAGTCGAATTATGTTTATGGGAGCTCGAAGGCTGGGCTGACGGCGTTTGTGGATGGGCTGCGGAACCGGATCGATCGCGAAGGTGTGCGCGTGATGACGATCAAGCCGGGGCCGGTGAAGACCTCGATGACCGAGGGGATGAAAAATCTGCCCCTGCTTGCGGATGTCGATGACGTTGCGGCGACGCTCGTCAAGGCGATCGATAAGGGGTCGGACGTGGTGTATGTGCCGGGGATCTGGCGGATCATCATGGCGGTGATCCGGATGATTCCCGAGAGCGTGTTTAAGAAGCTGAATCTTTAGCGGCTGGCAGCACGGTTCTGCCTCGATGAGCGATTTATGTTCTCGCGATTACGCCGTGCGGGGTTTAGCGATCGCTGATCAAAGCGAGATCGACTGCCTGACGGGGCTCTCCTTTTTCTTAAGCTCGAGTTCGGCAATCATCTTTCTGCATAGCAGAAGAGGTATTGCGCCGAGCACTCCGAAACTACAGTCGATGAGCCGCCATGCGATGGGAATTCCGCGGAAGTGTCCTGCGATAAGGGCGAGAGGGATAACGCCTCCGCAGGCAATCAGGCCGAAGGTGACGACCCACTTGTTGCGAACCGGATCGATGAAGGGGCCAATGAATGCAACGGCGATCACGAGATGAGCGAACGCGAGCCAGTCTGTTCCGTAAGCAAGGAAGGGATAGCTGGCGTTCGTTGCACTGAGTGCCTGGGTTACGCGTTCGATCCACGGAAGCAGGCGGGTGGCTTCGGCAATCGGACGCACGGGGCTTGTGCGCAGGAAGGCGACGAGCCAGGTTAGTTCCGCTTGTAGAGGGAAGGCGGTGATACCGCTCAGGACCAAGCCGGCGATGAAGACGGCGAGCCAGAATCGAATGCGGCGAAGAGGGTCAGGTCGCGCCATAGAGGGGAAGAGAGATCCGGTTGTGTTCAAGTCGCTTCGATCCTAGATTACAAGGTCGATGGTGAGGCACCGCCGAAACGGCGCTCCCTGTGGTGAAATTCCTTCCACGCTGAGTCGAGATCTGCCTCGCCAAACTCTGGCCACATTCGATCCGTAAACAAGAGTTCGGCGTAGGCGGACTCCCAGAGCAGGAAATCGGAAAGACGTTTCTCGCCGCCGGTTCGAATCAACAGGTCGACGTCCCCGCCGTCCTTACCAAGAGTCTCAGTCAGCAGGTCATGGAGTGAATCCGGCGACGCCGGTTCCGTGTTACAGAGAGATGCAGTCGCTTCAACCGCCGCACGAGTAATGGCATCGCGGGACGAGTAGTCAATTGCAACAAACAGATGCAGATTGCATCCCGCTGCGGTGAGTGCTTCGGCCCTGTCGATTTCGTCCACGACTGTTTTCTGCAATCGATCCCGCCGTCCTATCACCTGCAGCCGAGCGCCGCGCTGGCGGAGTCGTTCGGCTTCGAGGCGAAGAAAGGCACGCAGTAGCCAGAAGATGCCCTGGACTTCGGGAGCTGGTCGACGCCAGTTATCGGAGGAGAATGCGTAGAGCGTCAGGCGAGCGATGCCCAGGTCCAGGGCTCGTTCGACGACGCGCCGCACCGCAGCGATTCCCGCGCGATGACCTGCGACACGCGGCAATCCTCGTTGCAGGGCCCAGCGGCCATTGCCATCCATGATGATGGCCACATGGTGTCCTGCGTGCGGCTTAGTGTTCATTCAATCCCTCCTGTGCGGACGCCGTGCGAAGCGGCATCGTCGGAGTCGGCGGCAGGGGAGGGCCTGCCGCCGGAAGAGCGCTGTACCAATCGATTCTGCGAGTGAAGTACATCCCAATCGCCACTGCGAGGAAGCTGGCAATCGCGCCGACCATCAACGCATTATCCTCGAGTGTCAGTAACAAATAGATGAGCGTGTAGAGGAGGGTGAAGATAGCGAAGGCCCTCGCTCCCTGAAGCCGGCTGGTAAATATCCATCCCGCATTGACCGCAAGCAGGGTGACCGTGGCAGCCCCGGCGAGCATGAATCCATGATCGAAACCGATCCTCTCAGCGAAGGACAAAAGGAGTAAATAAAAGATGATCTGGGCTATTCCTACGAGGATGTACTGTGCGGGATGAACCCGCTTCCGGGTCGTGACCTCAAAGATGAAGTAGGAGAGGAAGACCAGGCCCAGGAATAACAGGACGTATTTGAGCGAGCGATTGACGGACTGATAGGGGTCCGCCACTTCGATGAAGGAGATGCCAAGCGCCGTGGAGTCGAGGCCTGTGATGGAATCGCTGGGTCCTTCAGCGCGCACGCCGCGAGCAATGAACGGGACCGACCACTCTGCGGTAAAGCCATGGTTGGTTATATTCCGGTTGACTGGAAGGATGCCTCCATCAAACCCTGGGTTCGGCCAGTCGCCCCGCGCCGTAAGGTGAGTTGTTTTCCCATAGGCAAGTACCGCAATACGCTCCGCACCGGAGAATCGCAGGGTGGAGGTCGCATGGAACTGGGAGTTGGGCCTGGCGATGTCGCCGACCTTAGCGCCAAGTAGGAAGAGCCTTGTCTGGTGGCTTGGATCCCCGTCGAGGGCGAACGTCTCGGCAGCTTGCGCTGGCACGAGCGTCACTGTTCTTCCACCTGTCGTCAGGGTGGCGTCGGCCAGTGCTCCTCGTGGATCGCTTACGCCAACAAGGATCTCGGCCTGGCTCCAGTCGAGTTGTGCTCCCGGTGGCGCGGCATTCGGAACCCCTGAGAGATCGAAGTTTGCGGCCAGTTTCAAGTCCGCCTGGAATACGGGAACCCTGAAGAGAGAGCGATGCCGTTCCTCGGTTGTCGTCTGGACATCCGCGGACGCTTGAGCAGGAAACACCAGGTACATTCCGTGTTTTGTGGATTCAGCCGGAGACTGGGGCGGGATGCTGTACGGTATGGCGAGAGTGGGGCCGAGGAACGTCTGCTGGCCACCGACGTGGCTGCTGACTTCTTTCGTGACAGCCTCGGCACGGTTTGTTCTGTCGTCAACCAATCCACTTACAAAGAACGACGGTATGACCATGAGCAATGCCAGGCTGCACACAACGATGAGCTTCACGCCCATGGACACGGACTTGAAGCGCTCCCGAAAATTCGACGGCGATGCTGAAAAATTATCCACTGAACTTCCTCCATGACGCAAAGTACTTTGTGATGCAAAGTTAAAAGGCAAAAAATTAGACCCTCGACGGCGTGAGCCGGCGTGCCGGGTGACGCGCTGGCTCGTCCCTGGCTTCCTTCGCCGCATCTCGAATGACTTGTTCGAGAGCGGAGAGGTACTCGACATAACGCTTACGGCCCGATGAGGTGATGCGGCAGACGGTCTGCGGGCGATTGTGTTCATGCCCTTTCAGGATCTCAACCATCTTTCCTTTCTCCAGCACGCTCAGATGTCGACTCAAATTGCCATCGGTCAGAGCGCACAGTTTCTTGAGATCGTTGAACGCCAGTCCCTTGGGACTGGTTATCAGAGACGTCAGGATGCTCAGCCGGGCACGCTCGTGGATGACACGGTCAAGTCCCTCATAGGCAAAGCGACCTTCGCTGGACGGAGATTCAGGCTTCATGTTCACTCTCCGTCGAAGAGAAGAGCAGAATGGCTGACACCAGAAGTTGACCTGCGCCGTAGGAAATTCCCATGGCCCACGGCGATAGCGCGCGGCTGTCCCCCATGGCGAGACAACTTAGACCGGTGAAGAGATACCATGCCCCTGCCGCGATCATCGGCCTCGGCAGGAAACGGCACGATGAGAATACTCCGAGAGCGAAGATGACCTGCCACATTCCGGGGAGCATCCAGGTGGCGGATGGCACATAGCGCAGAAGGACAATCGTTACGAGCAGGCCGGCAGCCGCCGAGGGCACAAACTGCTCCACCGCCATACGGAGCATCTCGTTTGACAACGCGGAATGAATACGCCGCGAGCGCGTGTACATCTGCACTCCCGTCAAGCCAGCGGACAAGACGGCTGTCGAGATCCAGATGCCCAGATAGGCGGAAATGTGCGTGGCCGGATCGGGCAGCCAACGTTCCTGGGCACTCGCAGCCAGAATCGCAAACACCCCTGTAGCAGCAAGGGTCGCGGGACCATAGCCACGGAATTCCGTCGTATTGGCGAGCTGTTTGCGGATGCTGCTGATGTCGCCAAGCGCTTTGTAGAGATCGTTCATTGCGTCTCGCTTTGTAATGCAAAGTAAATCAGGATCAGACTCCTGTGTCAATAGGCGCGAACACTGAGGGCCCAAGATTCGCCGGGAGGCAAGTCGGCGAAGTGACTCAAGACAGGATGCAGGCGGATCCTCCAATCTCGACCGGGCCATATTCAACCATGATGTCTGCCATGAGGATGGGATCCGATGGCGTGAGGTCTGCCTCGACCGTCAGTCGGAGAATGGAGCCTTGCTTGGGATCGATGGAGATCTCGCCGTGATAGCCGAGGATATGGTCAAAGGACGTCGGATCACTCATCAGATCCGGCGCGGGCACGCAGCAATAGTTCACTCGGTAGTGCGACTTCTGCTGAGGCACAGCGTAGCGAAATACTGCCTGTGGACCGGCCGGGGACTGTTCCCAATGGCTCCAACTGAGACTACTCTTTGCGGCGTCAAGGAAAACAGTACTGAGGATCGGGCCAATTAGACCACAAACAAACGAGATTTGCGGAGAGCCTCTCCACTAGTTCGGGGAAGGCGTTTGGACGTGGTCGATCACGAGAACATGGACGGGAGCTTTGGTCGACACCACTTTCAACCCCAACTGCTCGTGGGTCGCAGTGAAGAAATCTGGCAGGTTGCGAGGATTTTCTGTTGCTGTGGCCGGTTCATCCGGCGTCCACGTCAATACGCGGGGGAGGAGGGAGATCATGGCAAACCGATACCCTAAGCTGGCAACCCAACCCCTTTCCTTTGAATGCTTCTGGCTTTCATCTGCCATTTGGCCCGAGCCGTACCAGAAAGCGAAGGGGCAAAATCTACACTCCTGGGAAGAGCGGAACGCTGCATTGCTTTTCTGCGAAGGTCGAGATGATCAAGGGTTCAGCAAAGACGGCGCGGTCACGGCCGGCGGCTTTGGCGCGATAGAGTGCCTGGTCGGCGAGAGAGAGAAGGAGTTCCATGGATACTGCTGCAATCGAGGGGGCGAGAGTGATGGCACCGATGCTGACGGAGACCGGGAGAGGGCCTGCCTCCGTGGAGAAAGGGCGGCTGCGGACGGCCTGACGGATCTGCTCGGCACGGTGCAGAAACGTGTCGTCATCGAAGGGTTGTTGCCCCAGGTAGGGAGAGCGATCCTCGTCGCGATCCGTGAGGAGAATGAGGAACTCCTCACCGCCGTATCGGCCCACCAGATCGCCCGAGCGGGTGCAACCGGACAGACGGCTGGATACCTGGCGCAGGACTTCATCGCCAACGAGATGGCCGTGGTTATCATTCACCTGCTTGAAGTGATCGATGTCGCACAAGAGCAGGGAAATCGAACGGGTTGAATGCTGAGACAGGTTCAATTCGTTTTGAATCTGAGCGAGGACGGCGCCACGGTTCAATACGGAGGTCAAGGCGTCGTGCGTGGCTTCGAAGCGCATGGCCTCGCGCGATTCGACGAGCTTGTCTTCAAGCAGGAGGATACGGCGTCCTGCATGCAGGCGCGCCTGCAACTCGGCAGCATGGCAAGGCTTGGTGAGATAGTCGTCGGCCCCCGCCTTGAGGCCGGCGACGATGTCGTCGGCGGCCTCGCGCGCTGTGAGCAGAAGAATATAGACGTAGGACTTGTCGCTGCGGGCCCTGATCTCGCGGCAGACGCCAAGGCCATCGAGCTCAGGCATCATCCAGTCAAGGAGTGCGAGGCGCGGGCTGTCTTCGCGGGAGAGTTCTTCCATGGCCTGGCGGCCGTTCTCTGCCGTGACCACATCGTAGCCGTTGGATCGCAGCATCCTCTCCATGATGCGGCGGGAGAGGTGGTCGTCATCTGCAAGCAGAATCTTCATTTGGACTCCTTACTCGGCGAATCGGCGCGGCCGGAAACCCTGAGGTTGATTGCTGTACATCCGTGCTGTTTCATTTGGTTCCCTTCATGATTGAGTCCAGCTCTTCGGTTCAAGATTGCGAGATGAAGCGCGACCCTCAGCGGTCGAATCTCGCCGCGTTGGGCTCAAACAGCCATGCCTGGTTGCAGCCCTTCGAGCTGGATCATGACCCGGCTCAATTCCTCCTCCAACTGCTGCAGGGCGGAGCCGGCGTGCAGCAGGTCTCCTGACCTGGCGTTGGTTTCCAGCTCTTGTGCGAGGCGGGACGCGGGGCCAGCGGAGAGATTGGCGAGGGCACCCTTCAGCGCATGGCTTGCCTTCTCGACGGTTGGAGAATCCTGACGTAAGAGGGCCTCGCGGGCGAGCATGAGCTGGAGCGGATAGTCCTTGCGGAATAACTCTGCCAGCTCGGCGAGGAAGGCGTGGTCGCCGTCGACGCGCTCCAGAAGGTCCGCCGCGTCGACGGAGCTCTCCTGGGTGGACGGCGTTGCGGAGGGAATGGAGCTGGTGTGCTTTCGATCCGCGTAGCTTTCCAATACGTCGTCGAGTTCCTGCTGGCGGATGGGCTTCGAAAGATACCCATCCATGCCCGCCTCGATGCAGCGCTCGCGATCACCCTTCATGGCCAGGGCAGTCATGGCGACGACGGGCTGATGATGACCGGTGATCTTCTCTAGTGCCCGAAGTTTCATGGTCGCCTCCAGACCGTCCATCTCCGGCATCTGCACGTCCATGAGCACAAGGTCGTAAGTATGCTCTGCCAGGGCGGCCAGGGCCTCCTTGCCGTTCGCGGTGACGGTAACCTGGTGTCCGCGTTTCTGGAGCAGACGGGTGGCGAGCTTCTGGTTGATGGGATTGTCCTCCGCGAGAAGAATCTCCAGGCTGCAGGCGGGATCGCGTTCGTCGACGAGCAAGTCACGTGTGACCATGGGCGCGGCGTCGAATGTCTCATGGACATTCAGGACACGCGCAATGGCCTCGCGGAGCTCGGATTGGCGAACAGGCTTCAAGAGGTAGGCCGCAATGCCTAACTCGCTGCAGCGTGCGGCGTCGCCGCGCTGGCCGCCTGAGGTAAGCATCATGATCGTCGCGGTGGAGGGATGGGACTGTCCCTTGATCGTCTCCACCAGGTCGAAGCCGTCCATCTTCGGCATATGCATGTCGGTGAGGATGAGGTTGTAGGGATGGCCGGAGGCGTGGGCCGAAGAGATCTCGGTCAAGGCTTCTTCGCCACTGGAAACCGCTGTGGCGCTCATCTCCCAATGTTTGAGCAGACCTTCGAGGATGCGGCGGTTGGTGCGGTTGTCGTCGACGATCAAGACCTTCGCGCCGCGCAGATGAGCAGCAGCGGGTGAGCTGCTGATGCGACTCGCTTGAGTCTTCGCAGCTCCTAATTGAATGCAGAAATGAAACTGGGAGCCGACGCCGAGTTCGCTCTCCACCCAGACTTTGCCTCCCATCATCTCGGCCAGACGGCGTGAGATGGTCAGGCCGAGACCGGTTCCGCCAAACTCCCGGTGGTGGAGGTGTCGGCCTGACTGAAGGAGTTGAAGATGCTCTGGAGTTTTTCGGGGGCGATGCCGATGCCGGTGTCGGAGACGATGAAGTGCAGCGTGGAGGTTTTGTCCTCAATCAGGTCGAGCTGGACCTTGAGCGCAATCTCACCGGCGGAGGTGAACTTGAGCGCGTTGCCAATGAGGTTGAGGAGGATTTGACGCAGACGTCCGCGGTCACCGATTACGATTTCAGGGATTTGAGGAGAGACGTCACAGAGCAATTCGAGTCCCTTCTCATCGGCGCGGAGAGCAAGGGTCTTCAGGGCACCATCGATGCACTCTCGAAGGTCAAAGTCCGCCTGCTCAAGATCGACCTTACCGGCTTCGATCTTGGAGAAGTCGAGGATGTCGTTGATGACGCTCAAGAGGGAATCGGCGGAAAGTTTGACGGTGTCGAGATATTCGCGCTGCTCGAGCGTGAGTTCGGTTTCGAGGGCGAGATCGGTCATCCCGATGATGCCGTTCAGCGGGGTCCGAATCTCGTGGCTCATGTTGGCCAGGAATTCGCTCTTTGCCTGGCTTCCAGCTTCGGCAGCCTTGACCTTGTTGCGCTCGACAGCCATTGCCTCGCTCATCCGAAAGCGCTCTTCACTGAGGTGGAGCTCGATCGCCTGCACCGACAGGCGGCGGTCAAAGAGCGAGGTGAGAAAGACGAGGCCAAGGACCATCAAGGTGATGAGGGTGATGCTGGCGATGCCGAGATCGGAGATGTTGATGGCGTGGGCCAGCTGAGAGGAAGGCAGAGGGGCGGCGGTGAAGCTGACGGCCGCCATCCCGACATAGTGCATGGTGGGGATCGCAACACCCATGAGCAGCGCGCTGCCGGACTTTCGCCAGCTCCAGGAGGCGGTGTCGTTACGAGAACGAAACGCTAACGATAAGCCCACGAAGGAGATGACGACGGCCAGAACGACCGAGAGCGTGACGAGTGGCGTGGAGTACATGCACATGGCGGGAAGACGCATGGCCTCCATCCCGATGTAGTGCATGGCAGCGATGCCGCCGCCCATGACGATGCTTCCCACGCCAGTCGAAGCGATTCCCATGGTGCTTCGGCTAACGACAAACAGAGCAACGCCGGAGGCAAGCATCGCAGCGAAAAGCGACAACACGACGGTTGGCCAGTCATAGGAAACAGCGACGGGCAGGCGAAATGCCAGCATGCCGATGTAATGCATGGACCAGATTCCGGTTCCCATAGCGAAGGCACCGCCGCTGAGCCAGAGAAGTCGGACATGGCCTCTCGCAGCAGTTACTCGCCCGGCGAGATCCAACGCCGCGTAGGAGGCCAGAATCGCGATGACGACGGATAACACGACCAGCCGAATGTCATAGTAGCCGATGAGTGGAGCAGATTGAGGGTTCATTCTTTTCTCTATATCGTCGTAGTTCTCAATTCCTTCAGTCATCAAAGGAAAAAGCTCTTGAATAAGAACTCTGGGCGGGATGAGAAGTCCCTGGAGCGTGCCTGGAGAGTCTTTGTGCCGCCCGGTGGCAGGTCTCCATGGGCTCATTCGCCTTGACTTGGGATTTGAGGTAGAAGATTGGTACGGACGATCAGGCGGAGGGCGTGATGGTTTGGCTATGATTCGTCTTGCTATGAATCGTTGAAGATGAGGAGCGGGACGCATGAATACAGCGGATGGTCAGGACACGGCAGACCGCCTCTCGTCCATTGTGGCGAACTCCCTGGACGCGCGGGCGAAGACGCAGGATCTGGCGCGCGAGGCGTATCAAAGCCGTACGCAGTTTCACAGGTTGTTCCGCAGCGTGGTCGAAGAAACTCCTGCAGCCATGCGGCGACGGCTGCCATTGGAAAGAGCAGCCTATCAACTTGGGCACAACGGAATGTCGGTTACGGGCGAGCGGGGGCGGAAGTCGAATTATGTTTATGGGAGCTCGAAGGCGGGGCTGACGGCGTTTGTGGATGGGCTGCGGAACCGGATCGACCGCGAAGGCGTGCGGGTGATGACGATCAAGCCGGGACCGGTGAAGACCGCGATGACCGAGGGGATGAAGGGCAGCGCGAAGTTTGCGGACGTGGACGCGGTTGCCGCGACTCTGGTGAGGGCGATCGATATGGGGACGGACGTGGTGTATGTGCCGGGGATCTGGCGCGTGATTATGGCGGTGATCCGGATGATTCCGGAGAGGGTGTTTAAGAAGTTGAATTTGTAGGGGTGGCTGCACTGTTGTGCCGCCACGAGCGAGGGAGCGTTGCAGAGAGATCCCTCACTGTCGGGAGCTTCAGAACGTGGCCTCAGCGGGGGCTGGTCGGTCGAACTTGCCGAAAACTGACTTTCGAGGAGTTCAGGTTGTGGGGAACCACATAACTCCCTTCGGTGTCACGAAGGTGCCGCCTGCCCCTAAAATGGGACCATGCCAGAAGTCAGAGAAACAAAGGCAGTCTATCGCCGTATCGCGTGGCTGCTGCTAGTGGTCAATCTTGCCGTTCCAGCCTTCGTCTTGCTTCAGCGAAACGGGGATCATCTCACCGACGCCGCGAACATTTGGGTCGGCTGGATATGCGCCACGATACTGACCGTGACGCTGGTAATCGGCACGTATCTTCGCTTGCCTGTGGACCGTCGTCACCTTCCCACAAGCATGGTCTTGGCCTCTCTCGCGCTTGTAGTTCTGTCTGGCCTCATTACCACTGTCTCTATTGAATCATCTCCAAACGACAACTATTTAGCAGTTGCGCTATCGGACATACCGCTAAACAAGATAGAGCCAGACCGAAAACGGCTGATAGTCGAACTCATCCGCCAAAACAAGGCAGCCAGTGACGAAAATAGTCGCATAGCCAAGACTATGAAGCCCATCTCACCCGCTCTCTACTCAGTCGATTCATTCGCCAATAAGACGGCGATGGAATCAACCTCCTCGCAGTTAAAACAGGCATACGACGTCGATAAGGCCTACGGTGAGGCCAAGGATCAGGCTCGGCAGGCGTTTCACGACCAGATGCAGAAAATCGATCCGGACTACCTTCGAGGCTTCGACTCGAGAATGCAAGAAGACGACTCTCTGGAGGCATTGATCGAAGCAGAGGAATCAAAGTGGGTCGCAAGCGCATTGAGTTTGTACGACTACGCAGCGGCTCACGCCAGCGATATATCACTCAACAAAGAAGGTCATCTCGCCATAGGAAGCGAGGAGCTAAAGCAGAACCTTCTGCAACAGATCAACGCGAGCACAGCGTTAAAGCAGACGATGATGAACGACAGGGCTAAAGCTGTACAAAGGCAACATAGCCTCCAAGACGCAATTGGGATGAAACACTCAGACTAAAGATCCGCTCCGGTATTCTGCGTCAACAGGATTCGTACGCCACGAAAAACGGGGCTTGCGAAAGCTTCGATTCTCATGGCACAGGTTGGGTTATTTTTATTGCTGTTGTTGCTGGGCGTGCTGTTGCTGGCGGGTCATGGGGGGTGGTTGCTCGGGGAGGGCCTGGGCTTTTTCGACGAGGATGGACCAGTCTTCGGGGATGGGAAGTTCGCGGTCGAGGGAGGGGGTTCCTTCGCTGGGCTCGACGCGGACGGCTACGGAGAGTTCGGTTTTAGTGCGGCCGCGATAGACGCCGTGGGTGGGGGGAACGTCGGCGTAGTCGCAGCCGATGGCGGTGCGGATATGGCGGTCTCCGGCGACGAGATCGTTGGTGGGATCGAAGCCGACCCAGCCTAGTTCGGGAAGGAAGGCTTCGATCCAGGCGTGGGTGGCGGAGCTTTCGGAGCGGTCCTTGTGGGCGTCGCCGTGGTAGAGATAGCCGCTGACGTAGCGGCAGGGAACCTGAAGCTGCGAGCGGACGAGAGAGATCATGATGTGCGAGAAATCCTGGCAGACTCCGGCCTTGCTGGTGAGGGCGTGATCGATGGGGGAGTCGGCCTTGGTGGACTTCGGTTTGTAGTCGAAGTAGTCGTAGAGCTGCGCGTTGAGTTTGTGCAGGACGCTGAGGGGATCGTCGCGGCGGCGGAGGTCGAGGTGCTTGCCGAGGTCTTCGAGTTCGGGAGTGAATTGCGCGAACTCGCTGGGGAGGAGCATCTCCCAGAAGTCGCCCTCGTGGACGAGGCGGTCGAGCTCTGCCCAGGAGCCGGGGGGGAGGGAGTCGGCGACTTCGGGATGGGGGGCCATCTCGACGAGGGACTCGGCTACGATGACGAGCTGGCCGTGCTGGCCGGGGATGTCGAAGTGGTGGACGTGGTTGGCGAGATGGTCGCGATAACTGAAGACCCGGCAACGGGGGCTGACGGAGAGATGGAAGGTGAGGCAGCGCTGCTGGGCGTCGGAGCGCGGGTGCATGCGCGTCTCCATGATGCTTTCGCTGACGGGATGCTTGTAGAGGAACTTGGTGAGATGGCGGATTGAGTAGTACATCGGAATCTCCAGTTCTTTGCAGGATACTGCGGAGCGCGATTTCGTGGGTTGAGGAAGCTCTGAATCAGTCTCCAGCATTCCCTCAGCGGCTAAAGCCGAGGTGTCGTTGGTGCATTTATGGCGGGACTGAAGTCCCGCCCCTTCAAAGCTAAGGCTTAGGACTAAAGTGTTGCCGCTTCAAAGCTAAGGCTTAGGACTAAAGTGTTGCCCCTTCAAAGCTAAGGCTTAGGACTAACGTGTTGCCCCTTCAAAGCTAAGGCTTAGGACTAAAGTGTTGCCCCTTCAAAGCTAAGGCTTAGGACTAAAGTGTTGCCCATTCAAAACGAAGACTTGTGCAGAGACTTCCTAACTTAAGGGCCAGCGGAAAAGCCATCCGATATGCCACCGCTTTTGCTGGTGCCAGAGGATGGCGGGAAGGAGGGTGGAGACGAGGGTAGGGACGATGAGTTGCAGCCAGAATTCGTGGGTGTGGGCGAAGCGGAGGAGGA
>Ga0208357_1000309_pt1 | contig 39776 bp, 43 predicted proteins | sample NGESurdeep092012_6_FD_184487 | JGI IMG/M metagenome (GOLD analysis project Ga0208357, IMG submission 184487) | Arctic peat soil microbial communities from Barrow, Alaska - NGEE Surface sample F52-2 deep-092012 (SPAdes) | ecosystem: Environmental > Terrestrial > Soil > Wetlands > Peat ...
AGCAACCCATCGACATCAGAAGGAATACTTTCCGCTCCGATCGATGTCGAAACCGTGGGAACGCCAAACTGCAACGCCTCTACCGTCTTCAACTTCACCCCTGAACCGTACCTGATAGGCACTATTGCAACGCGGAGCGCGTCGTAAAAGCGCTCGAGATCGGGCACGCGGCCAAGGAACTCAATCGACTCACAAGCGAAGCGGAGAACCTCTTGGGGAGGGTCGTCGCCAGTGACGAGAAGCCTCGCGCCGGGCACCCTCGCGAGCACGAGCGGCCAGACGTGGCGGGCGAACCAACGAAGACCATCGGCATTCGGGGAGTTCCCTCCCGCACTCCATCCGGCGACGAACCCGACGTTCGAGCGTGCCGCGAAGCCCGCGTGGCTCAAGGTGGCCTTGGCGAGCAGCGGCGCGTTAACGACGACTGGCGCCTTCGTAGCGCCTGTCAACAGCTCGGCTTCGTCGGCAGAGATACAGACCACCGCGTCGACCTCCGAGGCGATCGACTCCTCGAGCTCGCGCATCGCCGCGGCCTCCGCCAACAAGGTCTCTTTTATTCGGCCGGTGGCGAGCGCTGACTGCCGCTCGATCCTGCGGAAGTAGAGGGCCTCGGCGTCGTAGATGACCGGGACACCGGGCAGATACGTCCGGATGATCGCCGCAACGCGCTCGTAGTTGTGCGGCCTTGAGATGATCACTGCCGAATACGAGCGGCCACGCTCACGCAGGCTTCCGAGATGATCCTCGAGTGCGACCTCGATCAGCTCCACGTCGGCTGGAAGATGCGCGCTCTCACCTTCTCCGACTCCGAAGGTCGGATAGAGCGCCACGTGGGCGCCAACGAGTAGCTGGAGTTCCGCAATCGTGTCGATCATCCTGGGATAACCGGACCCGAGCGCGGCGTCGGGAATCCTGTCCTCGACGAGGAGCACCCGAATATCTGCCGGGGGAACGCCTGGTGTCGTCACGCTTCGACCTCCCGGTAGCCGCGGGCTCTTCCGAGCACCGCTAGTGCCATCTTCCGACTTGCTTCATCGAGCATCTCGCCGCCGTCTCGAAGTGCTCCGAGAGCCTTATCGGTCGCCGCGTCGTCAAGCGTGCCGAGTATGGCCTCTGCGCGAGCGACGTCTTCACGGCTCGGCGTGAAGACCTCGTTCAAAATCGCCACCTGGTCGGGATGGATCGCCCACTTGCCGTCGAAGCCGAGCACCGCCGCCCGCGTGGCGAGCGCCCGCAGGCCGGCATCGTCGTCGAGCCGAAGATAGGGTCCGTCGAGCGCCAAAATTCCAGCTACCCGGGCGGCGAGCAACACCTTGGACAAGATGAAGTGGAAGTGATCGCCCCCATATGCGCTGACGTCTGCCCCGCCGACGAGCGCCGGCATCCCGAGCGACGCGGAGAGGTCGGCACGCCCAAGTGCGACGGAGTCGACGCGGGCCGAGGCCATGCAGATCTCATCGACGTTCGCCAGTCCGAGCGCGCTCTCGATCAGCACGTCGATACCGATTGACCCAATGGTCAGGCCCGCAGCGAACTCAAGATCGTGCAGAACAAGATCGAGCGCTACGACCTCTGCGGCTGAGTTCGTCTTCGGAAGCGCGATCGCGTCAAGTCGCGTCGCAGATGACGTGACGATGGCGATGAGGTCGCCGATCGTCAAACCAGATGACCAGGCGTTCACGCGGACGGTCACCACGCGGTCCGCGAAGTCGAGCGACGCGAGTGCCCGCGAGGTCACCTCGCGGGCAAGCGCCTTGGCGTTCGCGGCGACGGCATCTTCTAGATCGATCAGCAGTGCGTCAGCGGGAAGTGTCGTCGACTTCTCGACAAAACGCTGGTTGGACCCGGGAAGGGCAAGCATCGAGCGGCGAGGTCTCGCGCGACGTCGATCCTCGTTGGTAGTAGCCGGCATCGATCAGGCCTGAAGATCGTCAGGGACGAGTTGTTCGGTGATCAGCCGCTCAAATCTCTCGGGACGGCCGTCGACGAAGCGCCGACAAAGCGGCAGTCCCTCGACATAACACGAGATGTACGAGCGCCACGTCGGGTCCATCAAGAACTCGATCGACTTCTCCGCCCTGGCAGGTGGTAGAAGACCGAAGTGCGCGATCTCCTTGGCGACCACCTCTGGCGAAGCTCCGTCCTCATGAAGGCGGAACGCCGCATTGGCACGAACCGCTTGTAGCGCCTCACCTGCCTCGGCGACGACGGCGACGACGTCCGCGTCATAAGGGATGCCGAGCGGCACCAGGTGCTCTGCTACCAGCTGTTCGGGCCGCTTGCCCATCACGACCTCGAGCCCGAGATCGGCGAGTCCTTCGGCCAAGAGGCACTGTGGGGTGCCGACTAAGAAGATCGACTCCTCATAGAAGTGGCGGCGGCGGACGAGCCCCACCTCTTTTCGGGTGTGCTCGGTGTGGTGCCCCGGATAGGCCTCGTGGGCGACGAGGTGCGCGAGTGAGCTCGACAGCACCGGAAGATCGGTATTGATCGCGACTTTGCTCGTTAACTCGCCGAGGTAGTAGTTAAAGCCGCTCCAGGGCTTGTTGGTCACCAGGTCGAACTCGACCGACTCGCCATCTGGCAGGCCAAAAGCGGCGTAGGTGCGCGCCCGCAGATCCTCTGCGAGGGAGGCGATCGCTGGTCGGAGCAGCTCCGGCGGCACGGCAAGCGACTCACGCCAAGCGATCAGGCGCTCCGCGAGCGGCCCGGATCCGGGCACCACCGACTCCAGGTTCTTGTGCGCCTCGAGGATCTCCTCTTCTGGAAAGCGCGTCGGGCGCACGCCGTAACAAGCAGCAACCTCATCGGCGTAACCAATCGCCTCGCCGCTAAGGATTCGGGCGCTCGTCAGCAGTCCGATCGTCTGGGCGCGAAGCCACCTCCGACGCCGGGCATCCTCGCCCTCGACGGGTTGCCCGGCGTCGGCCATCGGTGAGCCGAGCGGCTCGCCGGCGTCAAGGGCGGCGAGCAGGGACCGCACGTCGCGCTGCAACACGTCGGGACCAACCATCGGAGCGGTCGCGGCAAAGGCGGCGAGCGCCGGCGGACCGTAGTACGCGTCGACGAATCCGTCGATATGGCGACCAAGAGCAAGTCCGAGCTCGATGTATCGGGTTACGAGCCCGCCGGTGGAAGTCGAGGGAGCCACGCACGAGAGGCTACCGTTTTGCCCCGCTCGGACCTCGGCAGGGCCGCTACTGCTGTCGGGCGAACCCGAGAAGCTCAGAAGGTGCCCGGCACTCGGCTCGGCGAAGCGCGAGCTGCGGAACCGCCCGTCCTCGCGGCCCGACCACAGCAGCTACCCGCTCGGCCTCGAGGAAGGCCACGTGCCGATGGTGCCGAGTCGAGCGCACGCCTCCGCTCCCACGAAGGAGGGCGAAGTCGTCATCCTCGTCGTCTTCGAGGTCGAAACCGGCGAGTGCCGTCGCATCTGTCGAGACGGTCCGGTCCACGATCTCGGCGAACAGCTCAGCAGGCAACACCCGGCCGACACCGGTTGTGACCCAACAGGGCACATCCGCCATGCTCGCGGCAGTCGCGAGCACTTTTTGGTCCCGGTCGACGAGAAATCCGGATGGCCCGGCGGCGAGCGCCTCGAGCACCAGCAGATGAGGTCCCTCGCCCATCATCTCGGCGCCCTCGACATCGAAGTCGCGCGCATCGATCCCGATGACGTCAGCCACCCTGCTCAGCCGTCGGAGGACCTCGTTTAAGCGGTACGGCATACCAACGACGGTGACCGACAGATCAGGACGCAGGTTCAACGCAGCTGCGAGACCTGCCTTGGCTGGAATCACCACGGAAGCACCGCCTGGAAAACTGGCAGCGAGCTCCTCTGCCGTCGGGTCGTCCGCGAGTGCTTCGATCGCGGCATAGGCCGCATCGAAGGGTTCATCGGCGACGATCACCTTCGCGGCGACCCACCACAACGGGCCGCAACTCGGGTGCGCCTCGATCAGCCGCCGACAGGCAGGGACGAGGGCCTGCGCCTCGTAGGTGAGCGATCCGAGTGCCTCCGCCGCTTCTTGCGCGAGTAGGACCGGATCGACGTCGCCGGCGCGGGCGACGTGACGAAGCCTCTCGATCGGATGCACGATGCCGACGCTACCGGCGCGCGTGGCACCTGTGGCGCCTGTGCAGCAGTTTGGCCCAGAAAACACAGAAAACTCGGCCCTACTTGCGATCACAAGGTCCCACCACTACCGTCGCTCGGATCGTGCAACTCCCCGATCTGCCCGTACGGGCCAGGCGAGCAGTCCGAAGCCAGCGCGCAGTCGCCCCTCGGGTCGCGACATGCTTCGCGCTCTCCATCCTTGGATGGATGGCCGTCCCGACGAGCCCGAGCGATGCCACGTCGAGTACGACGCTTCGTGCCGAGGCGGTTCATCTCGCCGGCGAGATCGACACCTTGAACACCAAGATCGAGATCCTGTCCGAGGAGTACGACCAGGCGTCTGGACATCTGAGCGTGATCCGCCATCAGCTCGCCGGTGACGAGCACGCGATCACGATTGCACAGTCGAACGTCACCCTCGACACGGCAAAGCTGACGAATCAAGCAGTGAACGCCTACGTCAACGCCGGAGCCGAGACCGCGTTCTCTGCGGTGATCTCAAAGAGCGGCAACTCCTTGCCGCTGCAGCAGACCTACCTCGCGGTGGCTTCGGGAAACCTCTCGAGCGATGTCACGACACTCGAGAACTCCAAGTACGCACTGCACGAGCGCGGACTCGCGCTCTCGAGCGAGGAAGCACAAGCTGCTGCCACAACGGCGACGCTGGCCGCTGCCCAGTCCAACGCCGCCAACCTTGCGAGTCAGCTGAGGTCGACGCTCGATGGAGTGAACGGTCAGCTCGCGACCGCCGTTGCCGCACAAGAGGCGGCACAACAAGAGGCTGCGAACCAGGCTGCCGCTGCGGAAGCGGTCCAGGCGAGCGTGGCGACGCCGCCTCCCGTCGTTGCACCTGCGCCAACGACAGCTGGTAGCTCAACAAGTGGCGCGAGCGCTATTCATGCAGCCGAGACACAGCTTGGCGTTCCCTACGTCTGGGCCGGTGCGTCACCTGGGGGCTTTGACTGCTCAGGCCTGGCGATGTGGGCATGGGGACAAGCAGGTGTGAGCCTTCCCCACTCCGCCCAGGCGCAGTACGACTCGGTCGAACACGTCAGCCTGAGCGATCTCGAGCCGGGCGACCTGATCTTTTATGCAGATGGTGGGTACATCTACCACGTCGTGATGTACGTAGGCGGGAACGAAGTGATCCAGGCAGAAAATACCGGCACGAACGTCATGTACACCTCGATCCCGCCGGGTCCCTACGGGGCAGGAAGGCCCTAGCCCGACAATACGCGGGCGATCTAGCTCCTCGAGCGACGCGCGATCTCGAGCCCTGGCGCGAACCATGGCGCGAACTCGGCGGTCCGCGCTGCGTCATCGAAGGCCTCAGGCGGCAACAAGCGCCACTCCGCTACCTCGCTCGGGTCCGGGTGGATGATCCCCGCGATGCCGCCGACGAGCACCCAGTCGAACTCATGCTCGATGAGGCCTGAACTCGAGCAACTCGCTCGGTAAGTGAAGTTGCCAACAACTCGCAACTCGCAGGTGATGCCGAGCTCCTCTTTCACGCGCAACTCCGCTGACGTGATCAGATCCTCGCCTGGCTGGGGGTGGCTGCAGCAGCTGTTCGCCCACATCAGCGGGAAGTGGTACTTCGTGGCTGCTCTTCGCTGGATCAACAAGCTGCCGTCGGGCGCGAACAAGAAGACGGAAAAGGCCAGGTGAAGGTGGCCGGGCGGCTGGTGCACCTCCAGCTTGTCGGCGACGCCAACCTCAGTGCCGTCGACGTCGACCAGGACGGCCTGGCTGCGCCCGAACTCTTCAGCCACCTGTCCTCCTCGCTCAAATGGTTCGCCGAATCGTATCGACCCGAGGCGCGGATCTCGGGGATCTAGCCCAGGCGGTGCAAGAGCACCTCGACGCCTCCCGCCGCTAGCTCGGAGCCGGCCGGCGAGCCGTGTTCGATCTCAGGCGGCAAAGCGCGATGAACTCGTTCATATGGCGTTCACAAATCCGATACGACATCGAAATCGAAAGCTGCAAACGTAGGCGGGTGGACCCTGGCGGCCCCCTTATCAGGCTGCCTGGGTCACTGCCCGAAACCATTTGAGACCAACCGTAGGAGTCGTACGTGAGCTACCAAGCTGAGTACATCTGGATCGACGGAACCGAGCCGAGTCCGCTGATGCGTTGCAAGACGAAGATCATGGCGGACGGGAAAGAACCGCCGATCTGGGGATTTGACGGCTCCAGCACGAATCAGGCGCCAGGGAAGGCCTCGGACTGCGTGCTCCAGCCCGTCTTGGTGCTGCCCGACCCGATCCGAGGAGGCAAGAACGTCCTCGTGCTCTGTGAGGTGCAGCTCACCGACTTCACGCCGCACCCTACGAACACTCGCGCGACCTGCGTGGCGGTAGCCGAGCGGTTCAAGGACCAGGAGCCGATGTTCGGCATCGAGCAGGAGTACACCTTCTTCAAGGACGGTCGGCCGCTTGGATGGCCAGAGATCGGCTACCCGGCTCCCCAGGGTCCGTACTACTGCGGCGTCGGCGGCGAGTTCATGGTCGGGCGCGACATCGTCGAGCGCCACACCGCGGCTTGCATCGAGGCGGGCATCGGCATCGAGGGCACGAACGCCGAGGTCATGAAGGGCCAGTGGGAGTTCCAGGTCGGGATACTCGGCGCCCCGGCGGTCGGTGACCACCTGTGGGTCGCGCGATGGCTATTGAACCGCATCTCGGAGGACTACGGCGTCCAGGCGAGCTTCGCGGCGAAGCCGATCCCAGGTGATTGGAACGGAGCGGGAGCGCACACCAACTTCTCGACCAAGGCCATGCGGGCCGATGGAGGCTTCGACGCGATCGTCGCAGGAGCCGAGGCACTCGGCACCCGCGTCGAGGAGCACATCGACGGCTACGGAGCTGACATCAAGAGCCGCCTGACCGGCGCGCACGAGACTGCACCCTGGAACGAGTACAGCTACGGCGTGTCGAACCGAGGTGCATCCGTCCGAATCCCCTGGCAGGTCGACAAGGACAAGAAGGGCTACCTCGAAGACCGTCGTCCAAACGCCAACGCCGACCCCTACACGGTCTCACGTCTCGTGATGGAGACGATCTGCGGAGCTGCAGCGAAGTAGTTCCGGCTCCCTTTGTTACGTCGAACGCACCCAGTGGCCGCTTTGGCCACTGGGTGCGTTCGCTTTTCGGCCTTCGTCGATTCATGACCCGTCGTCTAACCTCTCGCCTCGTGACCGGCCAGATGCCGGAACGGACTTGGGGAGGTCAAGATGCGGTTCGCGACGGTGAGAACGGCTTCGGGCACGAGCGCAGCGCGACTCGACGGGGATGACCTCGTTTTGTTGAAGGCGACCGACGTCGGCGCGCTACTCGCCGAGGGCGATCTCGATCGAGCAGGTCACGACGAGTCCGGCGGCTCGGTCAAGGCAGCAGATGCGGACTTCGCAACGTTGGTGACTCGCCCGTCGAAGGTCTTCTGCGTCGGCCTCAACTATCGGAGCCACATCCTCGAGACCGGCAACACCCTCCCGGAGTACCCGACGCTCTTCGCCAAATTCACCGCGGCGCTGATCGGCGCGCACGACGACATCATCTTGCCGAGCGTCTCACAGCGTGCGGACTGGGAAGTGGAGATCTGCGTCGTGATCGGCTCCCCACTCCGGCATGCGAGTCGCGAGGAAGCACAACTCGGCATCGCCGGCTACACGGTGTTGAACGACATCTCCATTCGCGACTACCAGCGGCGCACGAGCCAGTGGCTCCAAGGCAAGACCTTCGAGAACACCACACCGGTTGGCCCCTACCTCGTCACCGGCGACGAGATCGGCGAAGGCCTCGACCTCGAAGTTCGCTGCGAGGTCGACGGCCAGGTGATGCAGCTCGATCGCACGAGTGAGCTGGTGTTCGGGGCGCTCGACGTGGTGACGTACTGCTCGGACGTCCTCACGCTGCAGCCCGGTGATCTGCTCTCCCTCGGCACGACCGGTGGCGTCGGTGATGCTCGGGACCCGAAGGTCTCCCTCAGGGCGGGTCAGGTAGTTCGCACTTCCATCGAGGGCATCGGCGAGTGCGTCAACACCTGTGTCGACGAAGTCGCCTGATCAACCGCTCGACTTATCGGCTCGCGAGTTCGACGTGAGGTCGTACTGAGGAGATGCCACTCTTTTCCAGTAGGCGGACGCACGCGACGAGCGAAGATATGCCAGAGGCCAGGCTGCGCAAGGCCGAAGCAGCGTCGCAGGCGCGTCTTGACGCGATGCACGCCAGGGTCGAGATCGAGAGCAAGCTCCGCGACATCGGTCAGCTCATCTACGGCGAGCGGACCGGGCGATCAGAGGGGGGTGACGCCGAAGTGATCGACCGCCTCGTGGAGGAGATCCGGGCACTGGAGTTTCCAAGCTGAGGCTCGCAACCAAGCATCTGCTTCGACGATGCCTCAGTAACCCAGCCGGTCGATGACCTCGGTTCGACGCTGCCAGTCGCGTTCGACACGCACGACGAGGTCGAGATAGGTGCCGTCTGGCAACTGCGCCCTCGCGGCCTCGCCGGCAGCTTTCAGCACCGCACCACCGTGGCCGATCACGATTCCTTTTTGCGAGTCGCGCTCGACGAGGATCTCACAGCGCACATAGGGCCACTCCCACTCGACGACCCGGCACGCGATCGAATGCGGCAGCTCCTCTCGTGCCACTCGCAGCAGCTGCTCACGCACGAGCTCGGCGACGAAGACCGGGTCCGGCGTGTCACGCACGACGTCCGCGTCGTAAAAGCGAGGACCAAGCGACAAGCGACCGACGAGGTGGTTCACGAGCTCGGGAACACCCCTGCCGGTCCGCGCCGAGACCGGGAAGAACTCCGAGTCGTCAAGACCGAGCTCCGTCTGGGCGTGTTCGAGCTGTTCGAAGACTTTTTTCGGGTCGACGGCGTCGAGCTTGTTGACGACGACGATCGAATTCTTCGGAAGCCTGGCCGCGACGAAGCGATCGCCCGGACCGATCGGTGAGGATGCCTCGATCACTAACACGTTGACATCAACGTCGGCAAAGGTCGCTGTCGCCGTCGCGTTCAGCCGCGTGCCGAGCTCGGTTCGAGGACGGTGGATGCCGGGCGTGTCGACAAAGACGATCTGATAGCCCTCACCGTTCAAGACGCCCCGGATCGCGGTGCGCGTCGTGTTCGGGTTCCACGACGTGATCGAGACCTTCTCGCCGAGGATCCGGTTCAAAAGCGTCGACTTGCCGACATTTGGTCGACCGACGATCGAGACGAAGCCGGATCGGAAGCCCTCGCTCGGCTCACCTTCATCGTGAGCAGGTGCGCCCGTCGTGGCGTCATCTGAGGTGGCGTTCACTGGATCGCTCACGGACGGCTCTCCTCGGGGGCGACCCCCGCATGTTCTCGGCGGATCAGCCGCACCGTTCGAATCCGACGGGCCTGCACGCGTTCCACGACGAGATCGTAGGGCCCTACCGTGATCCGATCGCCTTCTCTTGGCACCTGCCCGCGAAAGTGAAACGCGAGACCGCCAATGGTGTCCCAGTCCCCTTCGGGAAGATCGACATCGAGGACCTCGTTGACCTCATCGATCGACATCTGACCCGGAATGAGCAGCTCGATGTCTGAGAGCCGCTCGAGGCGTGGCGAGTCGCGATCAGACTCGTCGGCGATCTCGCCGACGAGCTCTTCGATCAGGTCTTCGAGGGTGACGATGCCAGCCGTCACGCCGTACTCGTCGACGACCACAGCCAGATGGAACTGCTCTTGTTGCATCTCTTTTAGGAGTGGCGCGACGCGCTTGGTCTCAGGGACGTAGCGCGGCTCGCGCGCGCGCGTGCTCACCGGCTGGTCGTCGAGATGACTCCAGCTCGCCTTCACGAGGTCGCGGGAGAGCACCACACCGGTAATGTCGTCGACGCTCGTCGCGAACACCGGGATGCGGCTCAGTCCAGAGCTGATCGCCAACTCGAGCACGGCCCGGCACGTCATCGAGCTCTCGACGGCGACAACGTCGGGACGAGGCACCATAACCTCACGAACGATCGTGTCGCCGAACTCGAAGATCGATGTGAGAAGCGCTCGCTCCTCCTCCTCAATGACGTCGGCTTCGACCGCGACGCCTGCCATCGCCAATAACTCCGACTCGGTCACGTCAGAGTTTGTCCCGGAGTCGTCGAGAGGGACGACAAAGTCCGTGATGCCTTGCATTAACGACGACACCGCTCGGATCGGCAGGAACTTGATCAACACCGAGACGATCGGGGCGGAGAGCAGTGCCGCGCGGTCGACTCGCTGCACCGCCCAGTTCTTCGGAATCGACTCCGCCACGAGGAAGATCACGAAGATCTCGAAGATGACGCCCGCGGCAACACCGGCGGTGCCGAAGAGCCTGTTCGCCACGAGGCTGACGAGCGAAGCGGCAACTAATTGACAGATCATCACGAGAAGCAGGACCGGCCCGAGAAAGTTCTGCGGGTTGTCGACGAGGCGCTCAAGTGAACGAGCCGAACGACGGCCGTCCTCGACGAGCGACCGCGCTCTGGCCTTGGTGATGCTCACGAGACTGGTCTCGGCGATCGCCAGAAGTCCCGAACATGCGACGAGTACGACGACGGCAACGAGCATCACCGCCTGAGCCGCCCCGAAGCTGGCAGCTATCACGGCGTCTCGGGCTTGTTGTCACGGTGGTGAAGCTTGAGCAACTCTTGCTCACGTGCCTCCATGATCTCGGCCTCGTCGTCGATCTCGTGGTCCATGCCGAGGAGGTGCAAGATCCCGTGCACCAACAACAGCGCCAGCTCGTCTTCGTAGGTCCCGGCGTGTTCGGGCGCATTGCGGAATGCGACCTCTGGGCAGATCACGATGTCGCCGAGCAACACTGGGGCGTCGTCGAGGCTCGGCGGCTCCCAACCGGGACCGGTCCCGCCGGCGTCGGGCATCCGCCCCGAGATGATCACCTCATCTTCGATGGGAAAGGAGAGGACGTCGGTCGGGCCCTCGTGCCCGAGGAAGCGCTCGTTCAGCGCAGCGATCGCGTGTTCGTCGACAAAGAGCACCGACAATTCGGCCTCCCCGCGAACTCCCTGGGAATCGAGCGTCGCCTTGGCGAGCTTGCCAAGGTACGCGACGTCGACCTCGCGGTCGCTCTGCTCATTTGCGGTAAAAACCTCGATCGCCACGACTCAGCCCTGCTTTGGAGGCCCGAATCGATCGTAAGCGGTCACGATGTCTCGCACGATCTGATTCCTCACCACATCCGCCTCGCCGAGGTGGACAAACTCAAGATTGTTGATGCCCTCGAGCACCGGCTGCAGACCGATCAGGCCCGATCGATTGCCGGCAATGTCGATCTGGGTGACGTCGCCAGTGATGACTGCCTTGGTTCCAAAGCCGATCCTCGTGAGAAACATCTTCATCTGCTCCGGCGTGGTGTTCTGCGCCTCATCCAAGATCACGAAGCTCGAGTTCAGCGTTCTGCCACGCATGAACGCGAGCGGCGCGACCTCGATCGTCCCGCGCTCGAGCAGCCGCTGGGTACCCTCTGGCTCCAACATGTCGTAGAGGGCGTCGTAGAGGGGTCGAAGGTAGGGGTCGATCTTGGCCATCAGGTCGCCGGGAAGGAATCCGAGTCGCTCACCTGCCTCTACCGCCGGGCGGGCGAGGATGATCCGGGCAACCTGCTTGGCCTGGAGGGCCTGTACGGCAAGTGCGACCGCGAGGTACGACTTGCCAGTGCCTGCGGGGCCGATGCCGAAGGTGACGACGTTGCGACCGATCGCGTCGACGTAGCGACGCTGGCCGGCGGTCTTTGGGCGAACGGTCCTGCCCCGCGCCGAACGCAGCACCTCCGCCGAGGTGACCTCAGATGGTCGCTCGTCGGCTCGCACCATCTCGATGGTCCTGCCGATGTGATCGGCGTCGAGGCTTAGGCCAGACGAGAGCTGCACGACGAGCTCGTCGAAGACCCTGCCGACCTGGATCGCGTCCTGGCCGTCGATGGTGATCTCGTTTCCCCGGACGCGGATGCGCGTCTCGGCAAACGCCGCTTCGATCAGCCGGAGGAGCTCGTCGCGTTGACCGAGAAGACCAACCATCAGCTCATTGCCGGGAACCTGGATCTTCAACTGGGTGTCGGTCACGATATGTGCCTCACGCTATCAGCGGGCACATACGACCACGGCCAGCCAAACCTATTGCCGATCAACCCGGCGGCCACGAAAGGTCACGGCCGCCGATGAGGTGGAGGTGGAGGTGGCTGACCGTGTTGCCCGCCGCGTCCCCGACATTTGCGACCAGTCGGAAACCGGACTCGGCAATGCCCTCAGCTTGGGCAACCTGATTTGCGAGCTCGAACAGCTCCCCGAGCAGCTGCGCCTCTTCGACGCCCACCTTGGTCGCGTCCTCGACATGACGGCGAGGGATGACGAGCACGTGCGTCGGCCCGACTGGAGCGATATCGCGCATCGCGATCGCTTCGGCGCTCTCGGCCACGATCGTGGCAGGGATCTCCCCTGCAACGATCTTGCAGAAGATGCAGTCAGAGGAGTCAGACGCCATCAAAGGCTCGGTGTCACCGGCTCTGGATACAGGTGGCCGATCGAACCAGGGACGATGCGAGAGGCGTCGACGAATGCACTCACGTCCACCTCTTTGACCCGAATGACCCGTCCGAACTTGTAGGCAACGAGATGGCCCTCATCGATGAACCGGTACAAGGTACGGAGGTTGACACCGAGGAGATCCGATGCTTCCTTGCTGCTGAGCCATTGGTTTTGGATCGCCATCTGCAAGCACCCTACCCACAAACGGGCTAGCCGCAGTCGGGTTTGCCGCATACGCCGACGGAAGTCCTCATGCAAATGACGTGAGAGCAGACCTCGTGCGAAGGCGAAGCGACACCTCGTTGCAGAGCAGTCGACCCCGGAGCGTGAGCATGATGCGATCGTCGCTCACCTGCACGAGGTCGCCGAGAGCGTCAAGATCCTCGGCCGAGAGCGCCGCGCGAGTCACGCCTGCGGCAGTGCGGATCCCGAGCTCGAGCGCTTCTGCGGCGCGCCGGCCCTCATCGAGGAAGTCCTCGCTCGCGATCGGGGAGCGGCCCTGGCGGATCCGCTCGAGGTACCGCTCGATGTTCCAGACGTTCGCGAAGCGGTGCCCCGCGACATGGCTGTGCGCGGCACAGCCGAAGCCGAGGTAGTCCTCTTGGCGCCAACACGACTGGTTGTGCCTGCACGCATGCCCGGGCATCGCGTAGTTCGAGATCTCGTACCACTCATAGCCTTTGGCGGCGAGAATCGAGTCGAGCACCTCATATCGAGAAGCCTGTGCATCGTCGTCAGGGTGTCGATCGGGTGTGGCCGCAAGCGGCGTGCCCGGCTCCACGGTGAGTGCGTAGGCACTGATGTGGGGCGGTCTCGGTGACATCTCGAGCACGCCAGAGAGCGTTGCGGCCCAATCGGCCGCAGTTTCTCCAGCTCCTCCGAAGACGAGGTCCACGTTGAAGCTCTCGAATCCCCCCTCCTCGATCAGGTGCAGTGCGCGCTCGACCGAACCGGCGACATGTGGCCGTCCAAGTCCCGAAAGCACATGCGGATGGAGCGACTGCACACCGATGGAGATCCTCGTCACGCCGACCGCCCGAAGCGCCCGCATCAACTCGGGCGTCATCGACTCCGGGTTGCACTCGACCGTGACCTCTGCGAACGGGGCGAGTTCGACTGCGGCGATGAGACGCGAGATGTCCCGAGGGCTGAGCAGTGACGGCGTGCCACCTCCGAGAAAGAGCGTCGAGGCAGGGACGAGTTGGCCATCACACCTGGCGCGTTCGATCTCGACGAGCACGGCGTCGACGTAGTCGCCCATCAACTCCGCCTTGTCGGTCCAAGTCGCAAAGGCACAGTAGTCACAGCGCACCGAACAGAACGGAACGTGCAGATAGACACCGAGTTGCCGCTCGTGGATGGTCGCGCTCACCCGAGCAATCCCGAGCGGGCAGCAACGAGCAACGTCGCTGCGACAAGTGCGGCAGTCTCGGTCCTGAGCACGCCCGAGCCGAGACCTACCCTGGTCGGAATCACTCCGAGCTCACGCTCGGACCAACCGCCCTCTGGGCCAACGAGCACCGTGTGCATCCTCGAGGTGATCGGACCTCCACCTGGCTCGGCAATCGATATCTCGCCATCGGCGTCACCGAGTGTGGCGAGCAATGCTTCCATCGTCGTCGGCACCTCGACAACGGGGAGGTAAAGGCGCCTCGACTGCGCTCCCGCCTCCCGAGCGATGCGGCGGAACCGCTCGGCTCGACGCGGCGCCTCTCCCTCGCTTAGTCGCACGACCGTGCGATCACTAAGGAGCGGAACGATGTCGTCGATCCCGATCTCGGTGAGCTTTTGCACCGTCCACTCTGCACGCTCACCCTTTGGAAGGGCGAATGCCACGCGTCTTGACGGCTCTCGCCAAACGGTGTGAACCTTGCCGCTCACTTCGAGCACCTCGAGCGATGTGGCTTCACCTCTGCGGTTACCTCGCGAGCCTGCTGAGCCCTCGCGGATCACGCACGGCACGAACGCGCCATCTCCGTTCGCGGCGATTACGACTTCTCCGGCACGGAGTCGAAGGACGTGAAGGAGGTGATGGGTGTCATCGTCGCTCGGCCTAGGCGCGACAAGGTCGTCGACGTAGACGAAGCCTGCTGCGCGGCGAAGGAGATCCCCTGCCTCGAGGTCGGTCGGCTCTGCATCAGAGCGCGTCGAGAGGTCCATCTGAACTACGAGCGGCTGGAGCGAATCCTCGAGAAGAGCCCGCCGTGTTGCACGATCTCCTCACCGCGGCTCGCCGCGAACTGCTTGAGTAGGTCCTCTTGTCCCTTTGTCAGATTCGTCGGGGTATCGACGACGAATCTGACGTGCAGATCTCCTCGGCCGCGCCCGCGAACATGTGGGACGCCTTGGCCACGGAGCCGCACCTCACGCCCGGTCTGGGTTCCTGGCGGCACGTTCATCTGCTCGCTCGAGTCGAGCGTCTCGATCTCGACGTCGGTCCCGAGCGCAGCCTGTGCGACGCTCAGGTGGACCGTCGTCAGCAGATCAACGCCACTTCGTTCGAACCGATCGTGCGCGTTGACCTTCAGGTGCACGTAGAGGTCACCCGCTACGCCGCCGCGAAGAGCGGGGGCTCCCTGGCTCGTGATCCGAAGCGTGGTGCCGTTGTCCACGCCTGCGGGCACCTCGACGGTCACGCTCCGATCGACAACCGTGCGGCCGTCGCCATGACAAGTTGGGCAGGGAGACTCGATGAGCTCGCCGATCCCCCTGCAACGTTGACAGGGCATTGCCTGTACCACTTGGCCGAGAATCGACTGCCGGACTCGACGGACCTGACCAGTACCTGCACACTCGAGGCACGTGATCGGTGACGTACCTGGAGCCGCACCGGTTCCAGTGCAGGTGACGCAGGTGGCAAGCCCACGGAAGTCGACCGTTCGTTCCACGCCGAATACCGCCTCTTCGAAGGCGAGTTCCACCACCACCTCGACATCATCGCCGCGCCGCGGTCCGTTCTGCCGCTGGCTGCCGAAGGGATTGCCGAAGAAGGTTTCGAAGATGTCGCCGATACCACCACCGAACATGTCGCCTGGTCCACCCGCGCCAGGTCGGGCGCCCTCTGGGCCGAACATGTCGTAGCGACGTCGGCGCTCGGGATCACGAAGCGTCTCGTACGCGGTGCTCACCTCTTTGAACCTCGCCTCCGATGCCGGGTCGCCGCCGTTGGCGTCGGGATGGAGCTCGCGCGCTAGCGCCCGATAGGCGCGGCGGAGCTCCTCATCGCTGGCGTTCTTCGAGACGCCGAGAAGTTCGTAGTAGTCGGTCGTCATCTCGCCTTAGCCAGCGCTCAGTTGCCTACCGAGGCGCTGACTCACGACTGCGACCGCGGCGAGCGCGTGGGCGTAGTTCATCCTGGTGGGGCCGAGCACGCCGATCGCGCCGACCACCTCGTTGCCGACCGTGTAGGGCGCAACGACGATCGAGCACTCTGCGAGCGAGGCAACGCCGGTCTCTCCGCCTATCGCGACCGAGTGCTCACGCGTCAAGGCATCAGAGAGCAGCGAGACGACGACGAGGGACTGCTCGAGGATCGAAAGGACCTCGCGAACGGTGTTGACCGCCTCGAACTGCTCGGCCATGCGAGCGGTTCCACCGACGTAGACGTCGTTCGGCTCAGGTCTCGCCATCGTGCTTCCTGCCATCGCCTGGCCGCACACGCCGAGCAGTGCGGCAAGCTCGGGGGCGTCTGGTGGCAGCCGCAGCGGCGTCTGGCCAACCGTGGTGCCGATGAGCTGCTCGCGAAGCGCTGCGTTCGCGCTCTCAACAACGGCATCAGTGACGCTTGGCGCGAGCTCGATGCCGTACTTATCGATCGCCCCGTTCGACAGCACCACCAACAGCAGTCCCGCCTGTTCGGCAAGGCGCGTCACGAGCACGGAGCACACCGTGAGCGTCTCGTGGGTTGGGGCGACGACGACGGCGGCGTAATCGGTGAGGCTCGCGAGCAGCTGCGAGGTGTCGCGGAGCATCCGCTCGAGCTCGCCATGTGCGGCGGCGAAGAACTGGTCGACACGCCGCTCGCCGTCACGGCCGAGCGCGGACGTCTCGTCGAGGTGGTCGACGAAGAAGCGATAGCCGAGGTCGGTCGGGACTCGACCAGCGCTGGTATGGGGGTGGGTGAGGTAGCCCTCTCGCTCGAGCGTGGCCATATCGGCCCGAACCGTCGCTGGGGAGACATCGATCGCGCCGTCTCTAACGACATGCGAAGACCCGACCGGCTGCCCGGTCTCGATGTGCTCGGCCACGACCTTTTTCAGGATGGTGGTCTTCCTGTCGTCGAGCATGGTCTCGCTACCTCGTCAGCATGTCCGTGGCGCGCCAACATGGCGTGCGTTGGCACTCGAGTCTACCGAGTGCCGATGAATGAGGCCGAGAGCGACGCTTACGGCGCCAAAAGGGCGCCTCATGGGGCTGTCGACACGCGCTCGAGCGAACGCGCGACAACTGGCGACGGTCCGATCGCCCATCTCGTGGCCACCGCGAAGCTGCCTGCTGCGGCCAAGATCACCGCACGTCGACCGGGCATGAAGCGCGACGGCGTGATGAGCGCCCGAATCGGCCGAGGAAGCAGGTCAGCCGCCGCCGTCACGATGATCCTCTGGGCAATGGCGTCGCTCGTCGCGGTGCCGATTGGACGGCGGAGGAACTCGAGCGCCTCGTCGGACTGTGCAGATCGGACGAGCTCGGGCAGGATCTGTTCGAGGTAGGTCCGAACCTCACCAAGCGAGGTCGGGACGTTGCTCGCACCGAGCCTCCTTGCGATCTCGGCGACCTCGTCGAAGTACTGGTCCTTTTCCACCCGAAGGAGCGGACGTGGCGAGTAACGCTGAAATCCCGCGAGAAAGCTGCTCACCTCGGTGACGTGGACGAAGGTGAGCAACTCGGGATCGGCCGCTGAGTACGGTCGCCCGTCGGGCGCGATCCCGCGCACGCGGGCGTGCACAGCCACGACCTCGCCGATCAGATCGTCGACGAAGGGCATCGCGCCAAATGTCGTGCCCGCAACGAATCGGGCCGTTCGTTGCAGTCGCCCGAGTGGATCCTCCCGGAAGCGGGAGTGCGCAGCCACACCCGCCATTGCGAGCGGATGCAGCGTCTGGAACATCAGCGCCGCGAAGCCCCCGATCAACATCCCGGGCAAGTCTGCGTGGACCCTCCAGGCCATCGAATCTGGCCCGACCAGCCCAGGGTCGCCGACAGGGCCTGCGTAGTCCTCGATCGCGCCGGGGCTATCGCCGAGGGAGCGGCGGATACCGCCTTCGATCCGCGCCGCGAGACGCGAACGGTAGCGAGGCACCCGCAGGGTTTGAGGGGCGTCGAGCCGATCGTCACTCCGTCGTTCGGCGCCGGGCATCAGTCCTCCAACCGGAGTGCCGAGACGAACGCCTCCTGGGGAACCTCGACCCGGCCGATCGACTTCATCCGCTTCTTACCCTCCTTTTGTTTCTCAAGGAGCTTGTGCTTGCGGGTGATGTCACCTCCGTAGCACTTGGCAAGAACGTCCTTGCGCTTGGCCTTCACCGTCTCGCGAGCGATGATGCGACCGCCGATCGCTGCCTGTATCGGCACGTCGAAGAGCTGACGCGGGATGAGCTCGCGAAGCTTCGCTGCCATCTTCTTCCCGTAGTCGTCGGCCTTCGCGCGGTGCACGATCGAGGAGAACGCATCGACTGGGTGGCCGTTCAACAAGATGTCGACCTTTACGAGGTTCGCGCTCTCCATCCCTGCCTGCTCGTAGTCGAGACTCGCGTAACCCTTGGTCCTGCTCTTTAACTGGTCGAAGAAGTCGATCACGATCTCGGCGAGCGGCACGAGGTAGACGAGCTCGAGCCGATCCGACGAGAGGTACTGCATCTTTTGCTGCACACCTCGCCTGGTCTGGCAGAGATCGATGACCGTGCCGACGTACTCCGCCGGCGTGATGATCGTGAGCCGAAGCACCGGCTCCTCGATGAACTCGATGTTCTGCTGTGGCGGCATCTCGGAGGGGTTCGAGATCACCTCGGCACTCCCGTTCGTCAGGTGCGCGACGTAACCCACCGAAGGGCTGGTAGCGATCATCGACAAGTTGAACTCACGTTCGAGCCGCTCGCGCACGATCTCCATGTGCAACAGGCCGAGGAAGCCGCAGCGAAAGCCGAACCCGAGCGCGACGGACGTCTCGGGTTGGTACGTGATGCTGCCATCGTTTAGCTGCAGCTTCTCGAGGGCCTCGCGCAGATCTGGGAACTGGTCGCCGTCGACTGGATAGAGGCCGCAAAAGACCATCGGCTTCGGGTCCCGGTAGCCGGTCAGCGGTTCGGTGGTCGGATGCGCGGCATCGGTCACGGTCTCGCCGACACGCGCCTCGCTGACCTTCTTGATGCCAGCGACGAGATAGCCAACTTCGCCTGGTCCGAGCTCGATCACGTGTCGCTCGACCGGGGTGCGCACGCCGAGCTCTTCGACCTCGTGTGTCGTGCCGGCGTGGAAGAAACGAACCTTGGCGTCTGGGTGCAAGGTCCCGTCGAAGACTCTGATCGCAGAGACGATCCCCCGATACTGGTCGTAGTGCGAGTCGAAGATCAGCGCTCGAAGTGTCTGGCCAGGACGCACCTCCGGGGGTGGGATCCTCGCTACGACGGCATCGAGCAGATCCGCCACGCCCTCACCGGTCTTCGCGGAAATCCGGAGCACCTCCAAGGCGGGTATGCCGAGGACCCGCTCGATCTCTTCTCCGTAACGCTCAGGATCAGCAGCGGGGAGATCGATCTTGTTCAGCGCGGCGACGATCTCGAGGTTGTTCTCGAGCGCCAGGTAGCAGTTGGCGAGCGTCTGGGCTTCGATCCCCTGCGAGGCGTCCACGAGCAGCACGACACCCTCACAGGCCGCCAGACTCCGGCTCACCTCGTAGCCGAAGTCGACGTGACCAGGGGTGTCGATCAGGTGCAGCACGTGGTCGTGCCAGTTGACCCGCACGTTTTGTGCCTTGATCGTGATGCCGCGCTCGCGCTCGATATCCATCGAGTCGAGATACTGGGCGCGCATGTCCCGCGGATCGACGGCGCCGGTCAGCTCGAGGATACGATCCGAGAGGGTTGACTTGCCGTGATCCACATGGCTGATGATCGAGAAGTTCCGGATCCGGTCTGGGTCCACCCCTTCATCGTGCCACCTGAGCGGGCCTCGGCCGGGAACGCCCCCGCTCATCGGGTCGCGCTCTGGCTGCTAACCTCAGCGAGCCGCAACCGAGCAGAGGTCCATAGATGGCGAATATCAAGAGTCAGATCAAGCGCAACCGCCAGTCCGTGGTGCTTCGCGAGAAGAACAAAGCAGTCCGCTCGGAGGTAAGGACCAGGTCGAAGAACGCCCTTCTTGCCGCGCAGACGGGCGCCGAGGATGCCGAAACCGTACTTCGCCTCGCCGTGAAGCGGATAGACAAGGCAGCCGCCAAAGGGATCATGCATCCCAACCAGGCGGCTCGCCGGAAGTCGCGCCTCATGCGGCACACGAACGAAGCAAGCGCCAGCTAACTTCGGCCCACCTTCGACGGTGGGTCCCTAGGACTAGATCGCTATCTTCCGCGGCGGGATCCCTCCGGTCATCGCGGTCAACATCTCGGTCGAGTCGCTCTCCATTCCAAGCGACCACGCGCCAACTCCCGCCGCGCCGAGCCTGGTCGCAAGCGCCACCTTGAGCGCAATCGACGCAGGGTCGTCGAACCACAGCTGATGCCACTTCCCAGCTGAGCGGAAGATCGAATACGGGGTCATCGAAGCCGGATCCCAGAGGATCTTTCGCGGAGTGGCGACGACCGCGTTGTAGGTGACCTGGGTCGGAGATGCGGTCACTGCCTCGGATCCGACTCGGGAGTTGACCGTAGTGAAGTCGAGCCCGTAGAAGGGAACGCCGAGCACCAGTTCGCTCGACGGCGCCACCTTCTCGTACTGGACCAGAGTCTGGACGACGGAGTAGCCGAGGCTCGAGCTTGCGATCGGCGCGTTCGGCGAGGAGTAACCCGAGTTGTCCAGTTGGTAGCCCTCGACGAAGATCCGGTTCACAAGCGGCGCGAGGGCGCGTACATCGAAGAAGTTCGACGACGTCGAGGCGGAGCCGGCGTAGGAGTCGAGCACGATCTCAGCCGAGGCGTCGGTTGCTCGAATGTCGCCGACGAAGGCGCTGACGAAGGCGACAAAGCCCGTCGACTCGGCGGGATTTGAGCCCTCGATGTCGAGGTTCACGCCATTTAGCCCGTCGGCCGTCACGATCGGCAGCACCGCCGCGGCGAGCGTCGATGCGTTCTGTGCGGCGTTAGCCACGAGCGGCGCGATCGTAGTGTCGTCAAAGGCGTTGAGCGACAACAACACGGCATCGCCTGATGCATGCGCGGCGCTGACAAAGGCGACGAACGCCGGCGACTGGAGCGCGGTCGTCTCGTCGCCGCACTCGCCGGGGCTGGCGTCGATCGAGCCGGTCGAAGAGACGCACACACCGGAGTAGATGACCGCGCTCGACGCCGACAACTCCGCCAAGTTGACCGAGCCGAGGTCGAAGTACTGGAGGAAGTTCCATACCTCATGGCTACGAAGAGGCTCTTTGAAGAGCGACGCAGCAACGGTGGGTGCCGGCCGATTTTTCTTCGTCGGTAGCGCCACCGAGAGCAGGTTCTTCGCCTGGCTGACATCTTTGGTCTCGATCTTCAAGAGCCTTTTGGCAGCTTCTTCGGCCGCGCGCTGTTGCAGCTCGGCAGGGGTCAGCTTCGGCTTGGGAGGATTGATGACCGTAAAGACGATCCCGACCCCTACCAATAGCAAAAGGAAGAGCCCGCACACGATGAGCAGGTTCCGAACTTGCCGTGTCATCTACGCGCAGCGTACCCGGGTAGTACCGAGCGGACGTGACAGGTCGCCTCGCGAGACGGTGACGGATTGCCCGACTACCAGCAACCGCGACAGGTCCGAAAGATAAGCTGCGGCCAACGACGGCCTAGGAGAGTGCGATGCACGTCAACGTGGACTACGACCTATGCGATAGCAACGCGATCTGCATGGGGATCGTGCCCGAGGTGTTCGAGGTCCGAGACGACGGCTTCCTCTACATCTTGAACGAGGATCCAGGCGAGGATCTGCGCGCTCGCCTGCAAGAGTCCGTCCGGGCCTGCCCCACCCAGGCGATCTCCATTAGCGAGTGAGCCAACCCCGCGTTCGCTTCGCACCCTCGCCTACTGGTTACTTCCACGTCGGCGGTGCCCGTACGGCACTGTTCAACTGGCTGTTCGCGAAGCGTCTGGGCGGTGTCTTCGTGCTTCGCATCGAAGACACCGATCGGGAGCGAAGTGACGAGACCTGGACGGCTGGAATTCTCGACTCCCTCTCCTGGCTCGGCATCACCTGGGACGAGGGCCCGTACTTTCAATCGGCACGTCGTGGTCTTTACGACGCGGCAACCGACCAGCTGTTCAACTCCGGCCACCTCTACGCCTGCGACTGCACGAGAGAGGCGATCGATGCCCGGACCAAAGGGGCGGCGACTCCTGGCTACGACGGCTACTGCGCCGATCGCGGCTTAGCTCGCGGACCGGGCTCGGCGCTTCGGTTCAGAGTTCCAGACAGCGGCGAGACCGTCGTGCACGACATCGTTCGAGGTGAGGTGGTCTTCGCCAATGAGCTGATCGAGGACTTCATCGTGGTGAAGTCCAACGGAGATCCACTCTTCGTGCTCGCGAACGTCGTCGACGACCGCGACATGGAGATCTCCCACATCATTCGCGCTGACGAGCACCTCCCGACCACCCCGAAGGCGATTCTCATCTGGCAGGCCCTTGGCGGCGTGGCGCTACCGACGTTCGCGCACGTACCGGTGCTGGTGAACGAGAAGCGCCAGAAGCTTTCAAAGCGCCGCGATCGTGTCGCCGTGCAGGACTACCGCGCACTCGGCTACCTTCCAGAGGCCATGGTCAACTATCTCGCGCTCCTCGGCTGGGGTCCAGGCGACGATCGGGAGATCCTCACGGTTGATGAGCTTATTGACGAGTTCCGACTCGAAGACGTGAACCTCTCACCGGCATTCTTTGATGAGAAGCGACTGGCGCACTTCAACGGGCTCTACATCCGCGCCCTCCCGGTCGCTGAGTTCGTCTCGCGTCTCGCGCCGTTCCTCGATGGCGAGACTGCCCCGTGGCCCGACGATCGCCTGGACATGGCGGTTGTCGAAGCGCTTGCTCCGCTTTTACAGGAGCGAATCGCGACGCTCGCCGAGGCGGCGGCGATGCTGGAATTTCTATTCGCCGATCCGTTCGTCCCCGAAGAGGCATCGGTGACCAAGGTGATCACGAACGACCAGTCGGCAAGCGCCATTCTCTTGGAAGCAGCCACGCAGTTCGCTGAGATCGACTGGACGCCGGCGGCGCTGCGGAGCGCAGTCGAATCCATCAGCGACGGACTTGGCCAGCGGCTCGGCAAGACCCAGGGCCCGATTCGGGTTGCGGCGATGGGCCGCTCGGTAGGGCTGCCGTTGTTCGAGTCGCTCGAGGTACTGGGGAGAGCAAGAACTCTGGCGCGCCTGCATGAAGCGCTTCATCGCATCTAACTTGAGCCTCTGATGTTGCTGAGGTGGCCGTTAAAAGTGTTGATGAGGCTGGTGTTGCTCGTCGTGACAGCGGCTGTTGTCTACTTCATCGCCTCGGGCGTACAGGTGGTCCTCGCTGCGAAGGTTCCGATAGGGACCAAGGCACTTCGGCCCGCGGCGACGATCATCGTTCTTGGCAGCTCCGTCGACCAGAACGCACCAAGCGCAGATCTCCTGAATCGCCTCGAGGAAGGGCTCAAGTGCTTCAACGACCATCTGGCACCGACACTCACCGTCACCGGAACCGGCACCGGTGCCAGTGGCGTCGCGTACGTAGAGAAGAGTTGGCTCGAAACAAATGGCGTGACACCGAAGGACATCCAGATCGTGAACAGCGGGAACACCGCGTCCCAACTCCAAGTCGCGGCGAAAGAGATCGGAGCTGGCAAGAAAGCAATCCTCGTCACCGACGCTATGGACGCCTACTGGGTTCGAGCAACCGCCGTTCACTATCGCCTTCGCCCGCAGATAGCGCCGGCTCTTGCCTCGGAGCGGCCCTTCTACGACCAGCTCGGGACGGTGCTATCCCAGGCGAGCGCGGTCGCCGTCGGACGGGTGATCGGGTTCGAGCGAGCCTCGTGGGCCTGACCGGCACACCAGAGAAGCCACTTCAGGCGCCCTGCTAGCATTTTGCAGCACCCATTCGGGGGTGGTGTAATCGGCAACACGACAGGTTCTGGCCCTGTTATTGAGGGTTCGAGTCCTTCCCCCCGAGCTCTGATCACTGCAACGTGACGGCGATAGCTTCCGATTTTCGGGGCTACTGCTGATCACGTTGCGGTTCTCAGGAGTGCAGCACGGCCCCATTGTCTAGCGGCCTAGGACACCACCCTCTCAAGGTGGAAGCACGGGTTCGAATCCCGTTGGGGCTGCAACGCTGGACCAGGTAGATGGCCTAAGAGGCCGACTTCCCAGCTTCATGCCAGGGCATGATGTCCATCCATTGTCCATCTACCGAGCGTTCAAAGAACGCGCAATTTCTGAGGGAACGAGGGTCCGTGGCCGGCTCGCTTCGACAACGTGGCACCGACTCCTGGCACCTTCGGGTGCATGCCGGACGAGACCCAAGACGAACCGCAAGCACTATGTCGAACAGACCGTCCACGGGACCAAGCGTCAGGCGGAACGAGCACTCGCTCAACTCGTTACCGAGACAGAGTCGTTCACTCCCCGGCCGGGGGCCGCCATCGGACTCGATTCTCAAGATCCTTCTCGACGAGTGGCTCGATCACGCTGCACCGGACTTCTCGCCTAAGACGGTGTCAACCACTCGTGGCTATATCGAGACGACGATCAACCCGCTGATCGGCGATCCCTGTCGCGAAGGCAGCGCCGCAGATCTCGACCGGTTCTATCGACATCTTCCGGGGTATACGCGGGCGAGTCGCTGTACACGCGACTGAGTAGGTTCGTTGCATGAGCAGCGACGGCGAGACCTCGACAACCGTGAGCAAGGGACGGCTAGAGGCCTTTAGCGATGGGGTCTTCGCGATCGCCATCACGCTGCTAGTTCTCACCATCGCCCAGCCCAGCAATTACTCGAAGCTGACCCGGCAGTTGCTGGAACGGTGGCCGTCATTGGCCGCGTACGTGGTCAGCTTCCTCGTCCTTGGCATCATGTGGCTCAATCACCACACCATTTTCGCCTTCGTACAACGGGTCGACCACGGGTTCTTCTACCGGAATCTGCTCCTACTGATGACAGTGGCGTTCGTCCCGTATCCCACCGAAGTCTTTGGTGAGGCACTACGCACGGGGGCAGGTGAGCGAACGGCGGCCGTGTTCTACAGCATCGTCATGACCGTCAACGGTCTGGCCTGGTCAGCGCTTTGGCTCCATGCCTCCACCGGACGGCGTCTGCTCAACGACGAGTTCCCGGAGGAACAGCGTCGGAGCTCAACCGTCGGATTCGTCGCCGGAAGCGGTGTCTACCTAGTCTCGATAGGGATCGCTTTCATTAATGCCTACGTGTGCCTAGCTTTCCATGGTGCCCTGGCGTTGTACTACGCGTTCGACCCCATCTCCCGACGTCTCGAGCGCAATCGTTCCGCTTAACCATTCGTGAGCGCGACATGCACCTCAACACCGGGACCGTCCCGCACCGAAGTCGGTCGTGCCATCATCGAACCGTTGTGAGATCGCCGACTAGCTACGAAGAGGATGAATAGGCCGACTGGGATCTGTGGGTCTTAGATCACGGCCTCCGCACTCCACCGAAGCCCTCGAACCGGGTCAAGGTGTCCTCATCGCTCGATGGGCTCGACCGACATTTGGAGCCGTGGTTCTTGTGAAATGGTCTGGGTATCACGAAATCTCGCACGATAACCATCTCATTTCCGTCGTGCAACTCATGACGCGAAGATCGGAAGTGGAAGGCATTCTCAGCTGACGGGCGCTAGTTGGTTTCACTCGCCGCTGCAGCGTCCCGTCATGACCGTCTCGTCGGCTCCCACCTAGCCGATAGTGGAGTCCTTCGAGAGCGTTGGGTCGACCTCGACCGATGCGCTCCACATCACCTCGTCCTCCGTGCCTTGCTTACCGGTTCGGGTGGTATTCAGCCCGCTCGCGAGCTTGTCCATCGCGTCGGCGTCGAGGCGAGAGGCGCGGGGGATCGTCAAGGAGTTGTCTGCATTCTCCTGGCGGATCGACTTCATCCTGAACGGCTCCTCCGGCTCGATGCCGTCGGCCAGGTTCTTCGCCATCTTTAGAAGGCGCCGTCTGATGCCGATGATCTCGCGGTCAGCGGCGACGAGATGCTCCTTCTCGCGCTTCGCGATCGCGCCCCACTGGTGCTCGATCATCATCAAGTCCTGGGTCGGGAAGGGGACGACGCCGGAGTAGTTGAACTGGCGCTGCAGGACAGGGTCATAGCCGTAATCGTTGTCCTTGCGCTGCTTGGACAGATAGGTGCCTGCCTCATGGAGCGGGAAGACGTAGCCACCGTACTTGAAGTCGTAGAGCTCCTTCTCGGTGAAGCCACGGCGAGTCCAACGGAGCCGGTAGTGGTTCTCGTTCTCGTTGTCGAGCGGCACGCGGATGTTCGTGCTGAAAACCCCTGCCCCGGCGAGACCGGCGTTGGGAAAGCACGGCATGACGACGTGAGAAGCCATTACGACCTCTTCGGTCTCGCTCACCTGGCGCGTTCCGGCGTACATCACGCCAATCGGGGTGTCCTCGACTGCCACGATGCGGCTGAGCGGGCGCTGCGGCTTCAGCACCTGGTACTGGTTGGTGGGCCGACCGGTTGCCTGTGCGGCGACGTCAAGGTTCTGGCCGAGCGTCGAGTGGACGAAGCCGCCGTGCGAGGGGTCGTAGTCGCCCTCCATCGCCTGGAGGTAGTTGCAGTTGATCTCGTATCGGGTTACGAAGACGTTTTCCTTGGGCACCTCGGCGATGTAGGGGAACTCCGGCATCGGGGGCTTGCGGTCGTCTGGGCCCATGTAGATCCAGATCATGTTCGCGGCCTCGACCGCCGGGTAGGCGATCGTGTGCATGCGGTTCTTCGCCGTCTCACCGTGGGGGATGTTCGGCATGTCGACGCATTGGCCGTTTACGTCGAACTTCCAGCCGTGGTAGAGGCAACGGATGCCCTCTTCTTCATTTCGTCCGAAGAACATCGGTGCGCCGCGGTGGGGGCAGTAGGCGTCGACGACGCCTGGCTTTCCTTTCGAGTCGCGAAATGCGACCAGGTCTTCACCGAGCATCTTCACGCGGATCGGGTTGCAGTCCGCGCCGGGCAGCTCCTCGGAGAGGCAGGCAGGCAGCCAGTACCTCCGGAAGAGCTCACCCATCGGGGTTCCCCGGTCGGTGTTGGTGATGAGCTCGTTGTCTTCTACGCTCAGCATGCTTCCCCCTCGTTCGCGGTCGTCGTCGCGGCCGAGTCGTCGCAAGACCTGTTGTAACGATCGGTCACAAAGTGGATTTTGTCCACTGTAGGGTTATCGCATAGACGTTGCAAACACGAGCGAGGACGTGAGGAGACGCTCGGGCGTTCGCCTCGAGGGCAAGACAAAGTCAGCGGGCCAAACGGTCGTTACCAGGCTGTTCGCGCACGTTGTCGACACGCCACTTCCCGTCGAGGAACTAATTACCTCGGCTTCTGACCACGCCTCCGTCGTGATGAGCAGCTGGAATAAAAGGTCGCTGAGACTCCCCCCAAGCGAATTCAATATCGAGTACCAGTATCGGATTGAGCTAGTCGAATGGGCGTGTGATCCGCCGCGCGCTCCTGAGTCGATTCGCGCGCCCGGGTAACGCCGGCGCGAGACCTGTCGACTTGGATGCACTCCGACGTTCGGCTGCTACGCCGACGTCGTCACGACAGGAATCATCATGGTTGACGAGTCCGTTCCACCGAAACTTAAGATCGCGTTTCAGCAACGCGCTCAAACAATGAGACTGGGTCATACTCGAACCGATGCCCAAGCGCGTGCGACTTCAAAGAACTACAGGTTGGCGAAAGCCGACCGATGCGGTGGTGGTCGCTCGACCCACCAAATGGGGCAACCCCTATCGAATCGGCATAGACGGGGATCGGCTGTAGTGCGTCGAGAAGTTTCGAGACGCACTCACTCAGGGCCGGTTGGGATTCACCATAATGGATGCTAAGGGTGAACTGGCTGGAAGCGACCTGGCTTGCTGGTGTCCCGAAGGTGGGCCGTGCCATGCAGACGTGCTCATCGACGTCGCGAACAGTTCCTTAGAGCGCGCGCCAGTAGGCGCACGCTGATGGGTCGATGACGAATTGTCGGCCGAACTACCGAGCGGCGACGAGCAGACCTGAGGGCGTCGCGTTGTTGCCGTTCGCGACGGCGATTGCCTGGGCGAGCGCCGCCATCATCAAGGTCGATCGCGCTTGGTTGAGGTCCATCACCGCGAGGGCAGCCACCTTCGGATCGATGCGCCCGGCGTCGCGCTGGATGAGCACGGCCTGTGCGAGATCGAGGCGATGGCTTGGCGTGTCGACGAGCGCGACAGCCTGCTCGAGAATCTCATCGAGGTCCTCGTAGTCGCCCTCGTCGAAGGCCGAACGGGCTCGACCGATTTCCGGTGTTTCGAGCACAGGAAGCGCGAGGTGCAAAGAGACGTCGAGCTCAGGGAGACGGATCACCTCGAAGAGGAGGTCTTCGTACTCCTCGCGATCACTGACGTCGCGGAGCGCGCCAACGACCTCGAAGCGCATCCTCGACAGAACCGCCCGCGGTGAGCTCGCTGCGACACCGTCCCCGGTTCCGAGACAGCACCGCTTCGCCTTAAGGCCGCTCCCGCAGGAGCAGGGTTCGTTCCGTCCCACTTTCGCCATTGCACAACCTCCTGTCCGAATCGTTGCTCGGCCGGAGCGGGAGGTGGTGGATGGATCCACCAGTCGTCGGGGAGGTCCGGACAACATCCGGTTGCGATTCCAACCCGACAACTGATGGAGGTCTCATGCTCGCGCTCAGCGCTGGTGTTATCGATGCCGTTTGGGTGGCATTCGCCGCTCATCTGCCCGAACGACCCGAAAAGCCACACCCGCTTGGCTGTCATCGGCCGAGGGTCTCCGACCGAGCGTGTTTCGAGGCGATCGTGTTCCGGCTCGTCACCGGGTGCTCCTGGGACGTCGCGGGGCGACTCGGCAAGGCCTCGGAGACGACACTTCGCCGCCGCCGGGACGAGTGGCTGGCAGCTGGGGTCTTCGAGCTCCTCGTCACTGAAGCGCTCTCTGGTTATGACCGCATCATCGGGATCGATCTTTCCGAGGTCGCCGTCGATGGATCGATCCACAAGGCGCCCTGTGGTGGAGAGGGAACCGGGCCGAGCCCGGTCGACCGGGGCAAGACCGGCTGGAAGTGGTCGATCGCGACCGACAAGAACGGTGTCCCTATCGGTTGGGTGACCGACGGCGCGAACCGCAACGACTGCGTGTTGCTCCCACCGACGCTCGACGACGTCGCGAGTCGCGGGCTCCTCGGTGAGATCGAGACGCTCCATCTCGACCGGGGATACGACAACGGCGTCGTCCGACGCGAGGTCGAAGACGCCGGCATCACCGATCTCGTCTGTGCGAAACCGCGCCGAGCGGGAACCACTCCGGGAAAACAACGAGCGACAAAGGCGGTCCCGCTCGGATTGCGTTGGCCTGTCGAACGCACGAACTCGTGGCTTTCGAACTTCGGTCAGCTCCGGCGGTCAACGGACCGGTTCGTCGCTCAGCGCCTCGCTGCGTTGGCGCTTGCGATCACCCTCATCATCACCGTGAAGCTTGTGAAGTGGCAGAAACGGTGGTCACCGACGCTCGCCTAATGCCGGGCGCTCTTAACCTCTTCGATCGCAGGCTCAGAGGAGTCTCGCTTGTGCCTGCCGTCGCCATTGTCCATCCCGCTGTCCATCCACTGACCGTTATCCGGTCGATCGCATACCCACTAGTAGGATCTGCACCGGACCTGAGCTGCCACTTAGGACATGCGACCTCAGACGATCGGTCGGAGCGCTCTCTCAAGGTGGAAGCACGGTTCGAATCCCGTTGGGCTGCCACTGCACCACGCCATCCACTTAGCGCGTGCAGCCGAATTACTCGAGCACGTCAGGCTGGCCGTGCGATCGTCCTGTTGCGCAATCACCCGCAAATTCGGCTTTCGACTCCAACCTGGCTGATGTACCGTCGCGTAACACGACATGAGCCCAAACGTGCTAAGCCCGAACTTGGTGGCTCGGGAGCGATGCTCTAGACCCCGGCGCGCCTTATGTAACGCCCAGGCGCTAAAGGAGAGCATCATGACCAAGACCCCGTCTCCCGCTCAGAGACTCACCCGTCTCGACCGGAGTCCCGCCTCCATCTGGGACCCCCAACACAACGTCGTGTGGCTCCGCGGCGAGCAAAACTCCGCCACGGTACCCGAGCTGTGTGCATCAGTTGCTCGCGCTATAGCTTTCGACGAAGCAGACCTTTTGTTGGACTTGAGCAATGTGACCTCGATCGACAAGGCGGTCGTCGAAGTGATCGCTCTCGCCCGCGAGTACCTTCGGCAGCGATCACGCTCATTAGCGCTACGGTCGTCAACGCCCTCGATATCCCGTGTCTTCGTACGTTGCGGGCACGCAGAACTCATCAGTGCCACTCAGGACTACTACGTGAGTGGCGCCAGAAGTTACCGACCGAGTCAATCGATGGCATCGATCGCGTAGGTCAAGAACTACTTCTTGATCGATCAGGTCTTCGTCCACGGTGGGCACCTTTTAAATCCTCGGATCTGAGGCTGGCGATCCCGGATCCGACTCCAAAAGACGAGTGAGTCCCCTTGTTGCCCTTGACTTGAGCGCCCCGGAACGCAGCTTGAAGCGCGACATCGCCGTAGCAGCCGGGGAAGCGCATACTGCCCAAGTGGAGATCACGACAAATCGGTTACAGGAACGAGCAGTCCTTGGAGTCGGCGTGCGAAGCTGCCATCAGAAAGCCCTTCTGCAGCCGATCCGAAGCTAGCTACGAAGCAGGCGCGCGATAGACGCACGTCAGCTGGCAGCGGTAACCAATGGGTGAGAGTACCGACCGATTTTGGTTTGGTTCAGCGCTTCCACCGAAGCCAGAGAACAAATCCGATCACAACCACGACAATCAGCGCGCCAGCAACGATCGCAAAGGTGCCCAGACTCGCGTGCATGTACGTCTGGCCGCTCAGCTTCGCCCCCTCAGGCAGTTCGGCGTTGGCAACTTAGTGCCGGGGCAACCGCAATCTGCACATGCGAACAGCTGTGCCCGCGGTGACCCATATCAGGAAGAGAGACAGTCTCGATCTGCCTCATGACCGTCGTCGTACCGTCAACTCGAAGACGTGCGCGTTAGAGTTCGGCGTGGCACGGGACGTAACTCAGATCGCAGCGACAATCCGTGCACAGTTCCCGTACCACCGCATTGACCTTGGTGACGGCGTGATCATCGAAGGCCAGACTGACCCCGCCAGTTTCCTCGACGCCTACGAGCTCCCAGCCGATATGACCGGCCTTACCGTGATCGACGTAGGGACCGCGACGGGGTTCTTCGCTCTGGAATGCGCAAAGCGTGGCGCCAAAGTCACGGCGATCGACGTGATCGCCGAGTGTCCGGTGCGCGAACTCGCAAAGGCACTTGGAGTAAAGGTGCGCTTCAAACAGAAGGACATCTATTCGCTCGGGAACGTCGGCCTTTTCGACCTCGTAATCTGCGGATCGCTTCTCATGCACCTGCCCGATCCCGTCGGAGCAATGCGGGCCCTGCGCAAAATCTGCGGACACCGCCTAATACTCTCGGCCTCATGTTTCGAGGGAAGCGAATCGAATCCTTGGCCGCTCTTCGAGCTGGTCGGCGTCAAGGCCACTGAAGCCGACTATTGGGCGTACTGGTCCTACAGCGCGGCCGGTCTCTCCAAGCTGGCTCAGATGGTCGACATGACAGTCGAACGGGTCGCGCATTTCACCATGGAAGTGCACCATCTCAACGGCCAGCTCAGCAAGGTTCCACACGTATTGATCTCTGCGGTTGTCTGATCCTCCGACCGAGCGCCGAGAGAGCGGTGACGCGAACGCTTTGTACAGCGCCCGACCGAAGATGACCCGCGACCGCCATACGCCGAGACGGCTCGTCGGCTAGAGACTGCCCACTATGCCTGTGCGACAGGCGCACTGACGGGTGGCGGTGGCAGCCCGGCCGGCCCCATGAAAGCGAAGAGTTTGTCGGTGCCTGGAAGAGCAGCAGGCCGTCGCCGACAGACGCGTCGGGAAGTGGTTCGCGTAGCCGCCGAAGGGGATCGAGATGACGGCGTCCCCGTTGGCCGGGTTGAGACCGTGCACGGCGTTGTCGCCACCAATTGTCCAGACAAGCCCATCAGCGACGATCGGTCCTCCAGCGGCACCGTCGTTATCGGTCGACAGCTGCTTCAGGTAGGGGGCCTTGGTCGACTCGGGGTCGCAACCACTTCCGTGGGACCTCGCACCGAGTATCGAGCGATGAACCGGCGTCGGGATCACCCCTATAACCGCCGTTTGGGTGCCACGCACCAGCGCACCCGACGCCCGGAAAGATTCCTCCACAATTCTGGCGAATCGCTGGAACGAAGCTGTTGTGCGTCGTGTGAGAGTCGCAGCTACGCGTAAGGCCGAATCCGGCAGATACCCGCGTTCAGAGACGCCTCTCGGGGGACCTAGGCGTCGTATGGGCAGCGGCTGGAGGGCGATGAGAACATGAGCAATCGCGTTTCCAAGAGAAGACGGGTGCGATGAGCGTGGATGACTTCGCAATACTGGACAACCTCGAGATGATCGTCGTGATCGACAACGAGACCGATGCCCTGTCGAGCATCGACCCCGGAGTCGACCAGATTCCCGAGATGGCCTCGCTTTTGGACCGCCTGCCACCAACTCGCTACCACGACGGACACCCCGGAGTGAGTGTGTTTGAGCATTTGTGCGTCGCGTGTCACGGGCTGTCGGTGCTGTTGCGAGGACGACGCGGAGACGAGCTGCGAAGCGTCTTGTTCGACGTCGGCCCGTATGGAGATACATGGCTCGACAACGCAGCGCGCCTCGGAATCGAATTGGCGTCGATCGAGTGCGTCTTCTTGTCGCATTGGCATGGCGACCACTCCGGCGGCTTTCCCGTCGTCGTCGAAGCGATCGCTACTGCTCGCTCGGACGCAGGTTTGGAACCGCCGCTCATAGATCTCCATCCGGATCGACCCGACCAGCGCGGCATCCAGTTGCCCTCAGGGACGATTGCGCTGTTGCCTTCAGAGCCCACGTTTGACCAGATCACAGCAGCTGGCGGAAGGATCGTTCTAAGCAGGGAGCCCCACCAAGTTGCAGAGCTCTTCGTCGGCAGCGGCCGGATCGAGCGAGTGACCGAGTACGAGACAGGCCTGGACGGACACCACACGTTCCGCGGCGACCAATGCGACCCGGATCCTTTGATCCTCGACGAGCGGTTGCTCGCTGCCCACGTGCGAGGGCGGGGGGTATCGGTACTGTCAGCGTGCTCGCATGCCGGTGTCATCAACGCTTGCCTAACAGCGAGAGAGCTGTCCTCTGGGCTGCCGGTCGATGTCGTCCTTGGCGGCTATCACCTCGCGGGACTAGCGATGGAGCAGCGGATCGCTGATACCGTCCGCGACCTCGTCGACATCGTCGCTCCTCGCGTCGTCGCCCCTGGCCACTGCACTGGTTGGCGCGCCAAAGCTGCGCTCGCCGCGGCGTTTGCTCCAGGGCGCTACGGCCCGAGCGTCGTCGGTTCCCGTTATGTGCTTCACGCCGAGAGTTGAGCGCGCTTTCATCCGAACCGACGGGCGGCCGCTGACAGAAGGCGCGACCGAATGCCCTCAAGGCAGCCGCGGCATCGCGCGGACCAGACGGATACGGAACGCGCCCGAATCCCATGATGTTCAAACCACACGAGTGTCAGACGCATCACATAACCGTCACAGCTACGCCTGATCTTGGCGATTAATTCACGAAGGGATGATCTGTTCCCAGGCGCCGAGGTCATCGGGATAAAGCCAGTGCTCAAGCTGCTGCCCAATTCGGAAGTGGAAAACACTCACAACTCGAGTTTGCACGTCGATACCTACGCGCGTTGACCCCATCACGCTGAGAGCACAAACGTGCTCGTCGTTTCCGAAAACGTCATGTTCGGTGAGCCAGAAGCCCTGCGCCAAGAGCTCCCCCGAGCCACTGAATGAGGCGGTCACGACCGCGGACCTCACCAACCAAGGGGAGGCGCCAAATAACGTCGAGGTCAATGAGAGCAGCCAAGGCCTGCCGATCACCGGACCGAACGCGTCGGCCGACGCTCTTTATGCGGTTGCGCTTGGGTGTTCTGTCGACATCTCCGGAACCATACGCCCGAGAAGCTCGCGCGACGGACGCTGCGATGATGGTCGCAAGCTGCCCCGCCTACGTCAATTTCCTTCTGTCCCCCATGCGTTTGAAGAATTAGGTCGTCGCGCAGATCGCCGACGCGAAGATGTCTGCGGAGCTTCCGGAGTTGTTCTGGAAGACGACGAGCCACTGCGTCGACGAAGGGTTATACGAGTCCTCGAGGTCGACGTTGTTGCTGACGTCGGTGATCCCGCCTCCGCCAAGGACATTCGTTCCCGCCGGACAGCTGGCCCGCGCGGATCCGGAGCTTCCGTTCGGCACCGTGACAAGACTCGACGTCACGGTCTGATAGTTCGAGATGCCCGCCGTCCCTGCTACCCCAGTTGCACCGGTCGAGCCTTGTGCCCCGGCGCTGCCCTGAGGTCCTGCGTTTCCCTGGGCTCCCTGGGCTCCGGCAAGGCCTTGTGCGCGACCTCGTGGTCCGGGTGTCGACGTGAGGGGCAGACTCACCACGGTCAACCCGGTCCCGCAGTGACCATCGGAGGCTAAGACGAGGTAGCCGTTGGCGGTCACGCACGCCGTGGCCTTGGTGGGCTTTTTTGGGTGCCCGATCGCCGCGCCGGCGACACCGGCGCCGACGAGGAGGAACGCACCGCCCAGACAAGCGACAAGGCGGACAGTCAGGGACGAGGTTGACATTGCGCTCCTAGGTGGTCGTCAGGTCCCCGAGCGAAGAATGTCGTACCCCGGGGGCAACAGGCGTCCGTCGTGGAAGGACAAAAGTAGATACGGAAGAAGGTCACAGCCCTTTAGGGCATCGAGACAAGGCGCCCGCTTATTTCCTACCGCCGGGACCGCGACCGTTCGCCGTTTGCCTAAAAGGCATAGCTTCGTACCGTGACTCCGAGGCAATGGCTAGGTGGACACCCCACCGTCGTCGAGGCCACCGGCGGCCTCATAGGCTAGCGATCGTCAGCTGGCTTGGCTGGTCCTATCCCACCGGTTGTGCCGCCCGTAATCTCAAGTCGGAACAGGCGTTCGAGAGGGGTTCTATTCGGCGCAACCTGGGTAGGAACCCGAGATTCAGGGTTCCCCGAAGGCTCCTCGTTAACACCTGCGACCTCCCCGACGGCGCGAGGGTCCCACGTTGGTATAGAACTCCACGAGGTGAAGTAAAGGCCGCGCGATTGAAGAAGGGCTGCAATATGGGGATTGTTCGTAACGCTGACGGGAGCCTTCTAGTTCCTGTTCTTGAGGGGCGTCATCATGAAATCGATGATCAAGGGAGCCAATCCCCACATCAAGTTGACGCGGTTGGTGGCCATAATCCGGCCACGCGGCTTCTTCATCCCGGCGAAGGAGGGTACGACGAAGCTCTCGCTGAATGGGATCTCGAACAGAATCCCGATCGAGCCCCTGTCGTCTCGACGGCATCCGGCCGTGAGGAAGCCATGAGCCTCGTTCATGCCGTTGCGACCTCCCCTGATCATGCAGTCGCGCCGGAATTGGAGGCTCTCGAGGACCCCGAAGCGAGCGGCGAAGCCTTACGGCATATTCTCGTTGGTGGGACGCATTCTGTGGAAGCATTTTCGGCCGAAATTGCAGAGGCCGAGGGTGGTGAGCCGCTTACGGCACACGAGACGACGAAGATCATCGGCGAGGTCCTCGCAGAACTCGATGAATAGTGCACTCGTCACGCTGGCGACGCGTGACCCTCTCTGGCGATCAGGCAACCGGCTTCGTGGTCGACCAAGGGCTTCCTTGAGGATCCACCTCGGGAGTGGCGTCGCTCAATAGCCTCAAGAGCGCTGACGGACTCAGCAGGAAATGGCGCGTCCCGTCCGAAGGAGGGGTGACCGGCCCGGTTTGTAAGAGCAAGCCGAAACCGCCCTTTGCAATTGCTGCCGGGCCGAGGTGGGCAGTACGCACTCGGTTTGTGCAAACCTTCGCCCATGGATCGCTACGGCACAGAAATCCTCCTCGACGCGTTCGGACGGGTTAACGAGGCCGTCCAGCGCGTGATGGACGGTTCCGATCAGGAGATGCTCGCCTTCCGTCCCGAGCCCGGTACGAACTCGATCGCGTGGCTCGTCTGGCACCTTACGAGGGTCCAAGACACTCACGTCTCCAGGTTCGCGTTGAGAGACCAACGCTGGACGGCAGAGGGCTGGCACGAGCGCCTCGGTCTTCCCTTCGAGGCCGCGGACAGGGGCATCGGCCACACGGCTAAGGACGTAGCTCTGCTCGGCGCGGTGCAGGGACAGCTGCTCCTCGGCTATTTCGACGCCGTTCACAAAACGTCCGTGTCCCTCCTTGCCGAACTGGACTTCTCGGAGATTGTCGATACCTCCTACGACCCGCCGGTCAGCGTCGGGGTGCGGCTCGTGAGCGTAATTTCGGACAACATCCAGCACGCAGGTCAGGCGTTGTTCGTCCGAGGGATCTACGAGCGGAGCTAGCGCCTAGCCAAGACCAGCGGCTGCGTGACGCACTGTTCGGGTAATTCCGGTTACCAGACCCGGCGCTCTACCCGAAAGAAGCAATCCGAGTTTGCACGTCTCCGGGGGTCGCAAGGACCGAGGCTTTCAGCCCTTGGCCGGAAGAAGCAAGCACCTGCGCCACAAGGCGGCTGCCGCGTCAGGTTTTCCTAAGTGTTTCGCTCGCTCTTCCAAGTCGCGACCCTCGCGGTGACCTGCTGTGTGTCGAGCCAGTTCGCTGCACGAGTTAGTTGATGTTGTGCGGGTGCATGGCGGCCGTCCGGTCCGTCGGTTCGTTCGCCGCAACGGCGGCAGGTGGCCAACCGCCCATTGGTCTCCGGAGCGTGGTGCTCGTCCAACCGAGCTCCAAGCCGCAAAGCCTCGGATGATGATTCGGGACTTATCGGAACATCAAACGCGCCTGTAGTCATCTACTGCAGCTGCCAACCAGGGTTGCGAGAAATCGAGGTGCTCGCATACAGATCTCCGATCTCCTCTGTTCTGGAGAGCTGATCTACGCTCACGAGAGGCGATTCCCGAACCCTATCTCGCGCAGAGCAGGCTTCGACAGCGATACTTGCATGCATACAGCGAAGACATTGTGCTGAACGTTGTCGAGGCATACCGGGAGGGCCAGTCTTCGGGCTGGTACTGAGCTAAATAGGTCTCTGCTTTCAGCTTGACGTCGCAGCGAACCACCGGTCCTACCAAGACCATATTTCTTCGCTGACCTGGTCCATATGAGCAGTTCAGATCTGGTTTCCTATCGGGCCTGTGGTCGTTGGTTCAGCTGGTATCGCCAAGTTCAGCAGCAACTCAGTAGCGCTCATGGGACGCGCACTCTGGCGTGCGACTCATCGGAATGAATGGTCTGCGCCAGAACCGCTAACGAGAACGGACTCCGATCGAGATACCACTTTGGTCGGAGCGTGCGATGCGCTTGGCCATATAGTCCGATGGTGCTCGGCACACCCGTCGGCGACGACTCTCCCGCGTCGGAGAACCTCGAGATCGTCGAGGAGGTGGAGCCCGGGGCAAGCTACGGACTGCGGGTGCCAGGGGTCGCAGTCACCGATCTCATCTTGGCCGATGACGGGATATTTCGCGCTGCAGCACCTGTTCGGGAGACCACGCTCCAGGTCGTCGATCGTCGCAGTGGGTACCCAATCACGCGGGTCAAGGGAATCACGCTCCAACAAGAGCTCGACCTAGCCCGCGAACAGTTCGAAAAGGACCTCGCGGAACTCACCACTAAGCAGTTCATCGACAAATACACCGCAGCGGACGCGTCGTACTCCGCTCACTGGTATCGAGTTCACACCTGTACCGAGTGCTACCGGCAATTCGCTGGTTCAGAACTCGAGAAGGTAGGGGTTGACCACTGCCCCGCCTGTGCTCATTACCTGCGCGGTAATCATTTCGCCGGCCTCTTCAGCGGGCGCGTCTCGGTGAGCGTGCCCGACCGGTTCTTCCAGGCGCGCCGTGTCCAGTCCTTTGTTGATCACGGGTGGTCACTGGTCGGATCGATCAGCGGAACGGTGAGTCTTCACCGGCACCGTTTCGAATCGGCGACCGTCATGATCGCGCCCGGCGTCTGGGTTCAGCGCCACGACCAGCCCGCTTGAGAAGCGCTCTGCTGTCTCCTAATGCCACAAATATGAAACTGACTGCTGAGTGGCTTTCCGGGGCTATTGCTTAGCGAACGACGCGATGTACCTCAGTGATCGTCACCTCGGGCTCGCCCATGTTGGAGACGTCGAGGCCTCTTGCTGCAATGGTCCGATGATCTTCGGTTGACACGACGCGGGGATCCGCGCCTTTAACGCACGCTCGTCTTAGCCTTTAAGTAGCCGGATCGTCTTACACGCGATCCGTCAAAGAAATGCAGACGCAGCATAAGTGGTCCACCAAACCCCCAAGTGCCAATAGGACCGATGTAACTATCAGACAGATCCCTCTATTTGCATCCTTTGCGGGTGTTCACCGCAAAGCCAGTTGCCGAAACGTGAGCCAGCCGGCATCACCATCGCACTCGTTGTCGCGGGTGCGACGTACTCCGGCTGGCTCGTTTCGTCGCAGCGAGGAAGAAGTCGTGGTCTCTTCGGCGACACCCGAGATCGCTGATGATCCGGTCGTAGATCGCGCTTCGGCACCCCGCGATGCAGCGGGCCCCGACTGTTGTCCTGTACCTCGGACTAACGCCGATTACCGATGCTCTCGCACTTTGGAAGATTCCAGCTTCCAACTCCACCGTCGCGAAATTGAAGATCCAACTTCGGTAAGTCGCCGGTTGTGCTGTCGTGACCGACGGGGTCGCGTGCCCGGTCACTAGATATGCCGCTCACCAGGTCTCAGTAGGCGGCTAGGGACCTGGCGCTGTCGGTCTTTGTGAGTGCCCCATCCCGACGTCGCTTAAGTGCGTACCGGCAATCGGACGGTTTAGGCCGTCGGCCGGTGGACCGAATCTGACAACTCCTGCAGACTTCGGCAATGTCGACCGCGGCGAACCGCAACCAGATCCGAGAAGCACGCCGGGACGAATACGAACAGCTACGTTCCATCGAGCTTGCGGCAGATAGCCTGTTCGAAACCGTAGGCATCGGTCCGTTCGACAACGACGACAGCGAGAACCACCTGTCGTCGGCGGCTCTCGTCTTGGTGGCTTCGGATCCGCCGCTCGGTTTCATAATCTTGGACATCGTGGACGGCCTGCCCAACATTCTGGCAGCTCTCGGTGCTGCCCGATGAGCAACGAAGAAGTATCGGCAAGAACCTCATCGAGGCAGCGCGCAAATGGGCGAGGGCGAATAATTTCGAGGCCGTCACGTTGACGACCTTCGGAGACGTGCCCTGGAACGCCCCGTTCTACCAGCGCCTCGGGTTCTCGACGCTCTCTGATCTCTCGCCAGGACTAGAGGCCATCCGGGAACATGAACGCGAGATCGGCGACGATGCGTTCGGCCCGCGTATCGCGATGCGAAAAGAGCTCGTCCGCTAATTTGACTGAGTCTCGGGCGTTGAAGGTCCTCCAGGAATAACCCACCTAACTTGCCGCAGAAGCAAACCCCATCCCTAAAGATCGGTTCCACGGACACCCGCCCGAGGAATCAGCACTGCTCCGAGTTTGGCCACGTCAACTCAACGGCGAATTCGCCGAGCGGAGTCAGCGGCAGCTTCCTTGCGTCCCCCTCAT